>ENA-UOUE01001025-UOUE01001025.1-compost-metagenome-genome-assembly--contig:-NODE-1025-length-19898-cov-5.787902_pt1 | contig 19898 bp, 12 predicted proteins | sample MGYA00238146_ERZ747223 | MGnify/ENA primary metagenome ERZ747223 (study PRJEB28781, sample SAMN06268865) | compost metagenome | isolation source: single cell | place: USA: California, Emeryville, Joint...
TATAATCTTGCAAGCTGATTCTTCACATCGAAAATTGAGATATCCTCGCAATCACAGACTACATTGCCTTGTGAATTTTTATTCTGAGAGCATCCTGCATTGCATTCAACCTCTTTGAAAGTGTTACTAGGATATGTGACTTGTATGGAAGTATCAACAGTGATGGGCTGCCAAGTGTTAGCGTCTTTGAACTCGAGAGTGAAATTCGTTGTTGGGACTGCGTGATTGCAACTCAAAGGGTCTCTTTTGAGATAGATATAGGTTAAAGCAATCACAGATGGCAGACTTTGGGCATTCGCAATTGTACCGAACTGGAGCTGGGGAGCGTCTGGATTCACATTTAGTTCTAGATTGTTTAACTGAGAAGAGCTATAAACTCCTGAGTACATCGCGAAAGCGTCTGTAAAGATGTTTGTTTGAGGATTGCTACTTGTGTTCGCCTTTAGAGAGACATCTGAGAGCTGCTGCAAGGCGTCATAAGTGGAATTGAGCGCTTGGATTGAGAAATTGCTAAACAGCCCACAGTCTAATTGAGTGATTTGATTGAAAGTGTTTGAGATAGTGTTTGCAGCGTCTTGAATCGCGGATGACAAATTTATGCCTGAATTAGCATCAAGAAGAGCATCCATCGTTGTAAGAGCTTGATTGAGTGCGTTGAGAGTCAAAGTGAGGGTCGAATTGTCGTTAAGATATGGATTTTGAGTGAGCACGTCAATCAATCGAAGCATATTATCCAAAGACTCTGGAGTAATATTTGAACCAGAAATAACATTGGTCGCTTGAGTAATTAATACTTGCTGGTATTTAAGCTGGTTGTCATACTCAGATTGAGGCATGCTGCAATCACTCAGATGAAATCCATTCAGGCAATTACAAACATTATTCGAGCAGCTTCCTTGATTTGAGCAATCTGCTGCGGAATGGCATGCACTGTGGGTGCCTGCAGTGGAAGGGTTACAGGTGGAAGTATCAAGACTGTTTTTGCAAAGAAGAAGCTGGTTAGCGATAGCAATTTGATCAATGAGAGAGTTGATATCACCAGTGGAGCCTGTAGTGAGAATGTTGCTGGAAGCAGTGTTGGCTTGTTGGAGAAGGTCAATGCCGTTCGTAGCAGATGAACTGAGACTCACATCTGCAGAGATTTTTGTGAGACAGCCATATTGGTTGGTCATGGTGACGATGATTGTAGCAGAGCTAATAGCTGGTAGGAAAAATGAGTGGTGAGTGTCGGAAGAGAAATCTGAGATGAGAATGGGCTCGCTTGAGTAAGGATTTGGCTTCTTGTACGCAACAGAATATTCTAAAGTCCCTCCGTCGGGATCCATCCATCCTTGAAGATTGAGACTGAAGCTAGTAGAGAGAGGAAGACCTCCGGTCATGGGATTGATTGTAAGTGATCCTCCATCCGAAGTCGGTCCACCTGACGTGCATGCTGCTGATGAGCTTGGATAGGCTATATATTGTGATGAAATATTAAGTATGGTGAATTTCAAGGAGAATTTACCAGTGCATTGACCATTATTTGGAGAAGCAGAAGTAGTGCAGGTCACACAGTCCGCAGAGATCGAAGCATTACAAAATGCACAAGAACAAACTAGATTCAATTGATATGTTTCCCAAAGTGTTGATGAATGTATTATTCTTACGTATGCAAGAGCCTTGAACAAGTTGAGCAGGAGGATTGCAACTCAAACACTGATTTGCACCAGGTCCATTACATGTTACACAAGAGGGGTCACATGCTATGGTATGGTATTATAACCATCATTAGCCAACTACAATAATTTCTGCTTACTAATGCAAGATCCTCCGATTAATTGTGCTGATGAATTACAAGTCAAGCATTCATTTGCTCCTGGTCCAATGCAAGTTGCACATGAAGAGTTACACACTTTATAGAGTTTATACCCATTATTTAAGCTAACTCAAAAACTTTACCGATACAAGCTCCTGCTAATAATTGTGCTGGTGAATTGCAACTATTGCAATTATTTGGTCCAGGGCCGCTGCATGTTGCACAGGAAGAGTCACAAACTTTAAAATATATACATTCAAGGAACTGGATTTCAGTCGGGAGGCTACCTATACATTGACCTTGGTCTAAAAATCGAGAATCGATGCAACTTGTACATCCAGTATTCCCTGGAAAGTCACATGTAGCACAACTCGGGTCACATGCTAATCAGAATGATGTCATCATCATTATGAAAAAGCGAAAGAGAAACTCACTGAAGCAAGTCCCTTCATGCAATTGTTGTGAAGAATTACAAGTCAAGCATTCATTTGCTCCTGGTCCAATGCAAGTTGCACATGAAGAGTCACACACTTTATAGAGTTAATACCCATTATTTAAGCCAACTCAAACACCTTACCGATACAAGCTCCTGCTAATAATTGTGCTGGTGAATTGCAACTATCGCAATTATTTGGTCCAGGGCCGCTGCATGTTGCACAGGAAGAGTCACATGCTGTCAAAAAATGATGATATCAATTATTATTTCAGGCTAATAATTGCTTCTTACTCAGACAAGCTCCTCCTATCAATTGCGCTGGTGAGCTGCAACTGTCACAATCAGTTGGTCCAGGGCCACTACATGTTACGCAAGAAGAATCACAGTCTATTAAATTTAGAAATTAATATAATGAACTAAGTGTTCGCCAAGAGTATACCTAGGCATTGGCCTGCTGTGAAATATCGAGAAGGAGGACAAGTGAGACACCCTGTATTACCTGGAGCGTTGCATGTCGCACAAGAAGAGTCACATGCTAAAGGATTTATTAATATCTCCATCATTTGAGTGAAATAACTTCCGCTTACTAATACAAGCTCCTCCTATCAATTCTGCGGGTGAATTGCAACTCAAACATTCATTCGCTGTTGGGCCGCTACATGTTGCACAAGAAGAATGACAGCCATTCGGATCTTTTAGGCTGTTAAGAAAAACACTTTATAAATCGATAATAATGTTACCTAAGCACTCGTTATCGATTAGAGTAAGGGGAAGCGTGCAGTCTGTGCATCCGCTAGGCCCTGGAGCATTGCACGACGCACAACTCGAATCGCAGGCTTTTTTTTTGTAAAATTAAAGGAAATAAATATGAATTTTCAAGTACTTATGCATGAATACTGATACAAAACTTTAGGCCATTCGCAACCAGTGCAGGCATGAGGGCCAGGACCATTGCAGCTCTGGCAACTCGCGTCGCATGCTAGCAAATTGGAATTATAATTAAATGATATTTCGAGAGAATAATAAGCATACTAATGCACTGACTCTGGTAGTAAACTTTTGGCCAATCGCAAGCCGTGCATGAATGAGGACCAGGGCCATTACAGCTAACGCAACTGTTGTCACAAGCTATCAGATTAATAATTAGACAGATATTTTAATCACAATTTTACCAAAGCATTGGTTAGCGCTCAAATATTCTCCCGAATCGCAGGTGGTGCAATGGCTGCTTGTTGGACCAAAACATGTTGCGCAGGAAGAATGACATGCTAGAGGAAATAATTGGTAAGAAAGACAATGATATATTTGCGATTACTGATGCATGTGTCTTCATAAAGGACCTTTGGAGCGTCGCAATTGCAAGTTGTCCCATCTGAGCAGCTGGAACAGCTCGGATCACAAGCGGCCTGCACAACCATAGATCGAAGCCAAACGGATACGATGCTGGCAACTAGCAGAAAAGGAATTCGATTTCTCATTGTGGTAAATACTTAATATGTGTTTAATTAAATTAAAGCTAGTGCTGTTACAAAATGAGGATCGTTGAGACAAAGGAACTCACATTTATGAATCAAGACAAAATTGATTCAACCCTCCAATTGTTTAAGATTAGTTGTAGTTGGGATCAAGGTATAGAGATATTTAAGAAAAAAGGCCTTTGAAAAGAACAGGGAAAAAAATATTGAATATTAGAGGAGCTGCCTGCCATTCTGAGCCAGTTAGTGGCTTTAGCACCCTCCGCTGAGTGGGAGGAATTCAAAATTAGATGAGTGATGGCAGTTGCCATTTTTGCATTTAAAATAATGCCTCATTAGAACTCTGATATCATATCTCCTGAGGCTCTTAAGTAAATTTAATTTGAGTTAAATCGTAGAAACTGATGCTGCTCTGCTTTGAAAACGCAGGACAGAAAGCTTCTTAGCGAAAGAGCTTAACTTCCACTCACTACAAGACTGAAAACTGAAGAACAAAAGCGGATACCTACGGGTCCAGTAAAGGCTTGCGTAGAACAAATTAACAAATCCAAGATCATTTACAGATTCCAGATTTTTCATTTTCCGCCGTCAAAATGAGCAACTCTGAGCACTTTTCAATAGTCTTTCTATCCACACGCGAGCCAGCTCTCCGTACAATGGGCTAGAATGGAAGCAACAAGTCATTCTACTCGTCGAAAGTCGTTATTATCTGATAAAGAACCTTAATTGGGGTATTTTGAAGAACATGGGGTTCTGTCACTTCGAGGAGCCATAGTAAAGACTTCATAGTTATAAATTTTAAAAAAGGAAGCTGCATATTTAATTTCTTGCTTTCTGTTCTTGTATCGAGTGAAATTCAAATAGTTTATACTTCATATAGAGTTGTCAAATAATGTATTACAATCATTAGAAAGTATAATTATCTTGCAAATGTGTGATTGGAAGAGAGATCTCGATAATTAGAAAACGTTTTAAGAGAGTAAAATTGGATTATTAGTCTAATACAGCGTTTTCAGGCTTCTCATTTAAATTTCTAATACGCTGAAACTTAAATTTGCAAATTTAATTTCGAATCATTTCCGACAGTGGTTCTTGGAATGAAGCTTAAAATTTCGATATAGTTTGCCACTTCAATCAAAAGAAGGGAATAGTTATCAATTTCGGAAAGCAAGAGGTTGGTTCATATTCCCACATCTTTCAAAATAATTCAAGCATTGCATTTCAATTTGAGTTAAATTATATTGGTTTGATCGTGAAAGATCTCGTTTTTCCTCTTAAGACATCCCACTGTCATTTAAATTGCAGAGGTGGGCTTGAGAATTTAAATTCCGATTTCTTGCTTAATAATTTAAAAAGTGCTTTTCGATCAGATTCTGAGTTCCTGTGCATATTCCATCAAAATTAATTTTTTCCAAGACAAACTTTATACACTTTAAAGTTGAAAGTGAAACCCTTACTAGCAAAATCTAACTCGCATTAAGTCAATCTTGATTCAACCCTGCTCTCCTCTATAAAATAAGAGATCAACGTCATTTGTAGCTTACTTAGCCGGAGATAATTAACCATTGGTTCCAATATTGTATGGGAAGCGTATTTCTGTGATAATAAACTTAATTCATGGAAGATATTTTACGTGTTAATCACATGAGAACATTGGCGGAAGACATTATACTTGAAACAGAAATCCTGGAGTAGAAAACCAAAGGATTCTAATTTTCTCTGGTATGGCATCGCTCGCTGACCTAAAGCTATGTTATTAGTTCAAAATCTAACACTAGGTTTGGTAGTGGGAAGTTATCATAGATGATTTATCGATGGAATTAATTCCAACACTAACAAAGATATTTCTATTTAAAAAGTGCACAACTTTGCTTGTAAACAAAGAAGAGATGAATTCCATCTAATTTTTAGTTTTATGACAATAATATGAGCTTCGGATCTTGTTTAGAGGTTGAGTCTACTTACTTTCTTGAATAGAGTTGATTCTGCAAGGTAATGATTCACCTCTGTTCTCACTATTTCCTTGAGAAATGGATTTCATACGTGTCCTAATTCCTGTCCCTATTATTGTAGCCCGTTGAGAATGGACGTTTCTATCCTGAATGAGATCCATTCCTGAAGTGTTCATTTTGTCATTGTGAAGAGAAGTTTCTTGGGTATAATTGGAATTGGCTCTCCATTTTCTGTGGACACGCTTTATTCTCGTTTCTTGCGATGGGAGCGAAAAATTGCTTGGCATCTTCAATCCAGGGCTCTCGGAGTGATTATATCTTGTCAAGCCAGTATCACCATCAAGCTTTGCAGCTCTTGGAAGTGGAGCTAGTGTTTGGTTTAAAGTTCCAGTGGGCCTCCTCATAGAAACAGATGATGGTTGATCCTTATCAGTCAGTAATACAATTAAAATACATGAGTTGGTATTAATTTTACTTCTCTCACGCTCTGCTTGGCTGAGCGCGAAGACCTTGAGAACCTCATTGAAAGTCGAATCATTTCTTCTTCAGTGAGTGTTTTCATGACATTTCGAATCCTCGGATTCTTGCCAGAATTTCGGACGAAGCATGCCAAGCTTATATAGTTGATGAGAAGTGTGAAGAATGGAGTGATGAAGGAGTCTTGGATGATTGCTTTTGCGAATTTTGCTGCCCAGGAAATTTGTTGTTGAGCATCAATTTGGATTGCAATGGTTAAAGCAACAATTGATCCTGTAATCGATAGAAGGATAGATAAAATGATTCCTGCTATCCTCATGATTTTCTTTGCTGTGGAAACTTTATTCTTTTCGGAAATTCGGGATAATCTCCGCCTAATTTACATAAGGGGTTATGAATAAAAAGAGCTGGTTACCTTGGAGAGTTGCTATTAGGTTCACGAACTGGCCTGATGACGGGTACTTTTAGAGCCTTTTTGATAAGAAATATGAACGGCAAAACCACCACAACTGGTGCTATCATAAGATAGATATCTACTGTGATAAATTCATCTTGAAAATCTGAATCTGATTTGTCATTCTTGCAAAATTATTTGTAATTAGAGAAAGAAAACGGAAAAATAAACAAATTACTTTGCTCTTCATGAAGAGTGCAGAAGTCCCCAGCAAGGCCATTAGCCTGACATAGTACAGCAGAGCTCTGTATCCTTTGCTTGTGCCAGCAGAGTTCGTATACAAAAAGATGTTCAGCAGAGGATGCATCACTGTGAAATAGAAAATGAATTTCCCAAAACCACTTGGCACTGCCCTTTTTTTCCTCAATCGTTCAGTTAAACAGAAATTTTTGTTGCATGTATTCACGACAATCAGTATTATTATCAAACCCAATGTGCTCACTACGATCACCCAGAACGACCATTGAAGATACAGAGGCGCACTGAAAATCGCAAGGATATTTGATACAGTTAACAGGTGCAGGTTTGACTCTTGGTATAATCTTGCAAGCTGATTCTTTACATCGAAAATTGAAATATCCTCGCAATCACAAACTACATTGCCTTGTGAATTTTTATTCTGAGAGCATCCTGCATTGCATTTAACCTCTTTGAAGATACTACTTGGATAGGTCACTTGAATAGTGGTACTAACGGTGATAGGTCGCATGGTACTTGCGTCTTTGAATTCAAGTGTGAAATGGGTAGCATGGACTGAGTGGTCGCAACTCAGAGGATCTCTCTTGAGATAAATGTAGGTTAGAGCAATAGAAGAAGGCAAACTCTCGGCGTTCGTTATCGTACCAAGTTGCAAGTGAGGAATATTACTATTAACATCGAGATTCAGATCATTTAACTGGGAAGAGCTATAAACTCCTGAGTACATAACGAAGGCGTCTGTAGAGATGTTTGTTTGAGGATTGCTACTTGTGTTTGCTTTCAGAGAGACATCTGAGAGCTGTTGCAAGGCGTCATACGTGGAATTGAGTGCCTGAGTAGAGAAATTATCATAAAGTCCACAATCTAATTGAGTGATCTGATTGAAGGCGTTTGAGATAATATTTGAAGCGGCTTGGATAGAATCAGTTAAATTTGTGCTCGAATCAGCAGTAAGAAGAGCTTCCATGGCTTTAAGGGATTGATCAAGCGCGTTAAGAGTCAAATTCAGAGTTGAATTATCGTTGAGATATGGATTTTGAGTGAGCACATCAATCAACCGAAGCACACTATCTAGAGTCTCCGAGGACATAATTGAATCAGAAATGACGTTGGTAGCTTGAGTAATTAAAGCTTGCTGATATTTAAGCTGGTTGTCATATTCAGCTTGAGTCATGCTGCAATCACTCAGGTAATACCCAGAATTGCAACTACAAACATTATTAGTCGAGCAGATCCCATGGTTTGAGCAATCAGCTGATGAATGACATACAGTGTTAGTGCCTGCTGTTGAAGAGTTACAGGTGGAAGTATCGAGACTGTTTTGGCAGAGAAGAAGCTGATTAGCGATTGCAATTTGATCAATGAGAGAGTTGATGTCGTTGCTAGAGCCTGTTAGGATACTACCAGAGGCACTGCTGGCTTGTTGGAGAAGGCCAATGCCATTGGTCAGGGCTGTGTTAAGACTCACTTCTGAAGATATGGTTGTAAGGCATCCATACTCATTGGTTATGGTGACAGTTATTGTAGCAGAGCTGATAGCTGGCAGTAAAAACGAGTACTGGGTGCTCGAGGAGAAATCTGAGATGAGAACGGGCTCACTCGAGTGAGGACTTGGTTTTGTGTATGCAACGGAATATTGCAATGCCCCTTCATCAGGATCCTTCCATCCTTCTAATGTGAGAGTAAAATTAGTCGAGAGAGGAAGTCCTCCTGTCATGGGATTGATTGTGAATGATCCACCATCTGAAGTCGACCCACCTCCTCCTGTACATGTTGATGAGGAAGTTGGATGAGCTATTGAATCAGTCAATAAATAAATGGGTTTAATTCTAATGAATTACCAGTGCATTGGCCATCATTTGGCGAAGCTGATGTCGTACAGGTCAAGCAGTCCGTTGCGGAGTCGCAAAAGGCACACTTGCAAGCTAATTAAATTTAACTTGTTTCTCCTTTGCCACAGAATCTATTCTTACTAATACAGTGTCCTCGAACTAATTTGGCAGGAGGGTCGCAACTCAGGCATTGATCTGCAGCACTTCCGCTGCAGGTTGCACAAGATGAATGGCATACTTTTAATATTGTAAATATGCGATTTTAGCTTAACAACTTACTGATACAAGACCCTTGATATAACTGGCTTGGAGGATTGCAAGTCAGACATTGATTTGCGGAAGTTCCACTGCATGTAGAACAGGAAGAATCGCATGCTGATGAGTAGTGAGACACATAGATTTATTCTTGCCATTGAAAATTGCTTACTAATGCATGACCCTTGATATAATTGATTTGGAGGAGTGCAAGTCAAACACTGACTTGCAGAAGTTCCGCTACACGTTGCGCAAGAAGCATGACATACTATTAAATTATATGAAATGAGAAATTGACTAACAAGAATGGTACCTATACATTGCCCATTGTATAAAGTGCTAGGAGAATAGCAACCTGTACAATCAGCTGGTCCAGCAGCATTGCATGTGGCACAACTATGATCGCATTCTATTAAATTATTTCAAGTTTACAGAAAAGTCAAAACTAGAGTAATGATACCTATACATTGATTTTGATATAGGATTCGGGGGGAATTACAACTCAAGCATTGATTTGCAGAAGTTCCGCTACACGTTGCGCAAGTAGAATCACACACTAGAAAATGAGGTTGATTTGAGGCCAGATTAAAAACTAATGAGATACATATGCATTGACCATTGGAGAGCATTTGCGGAGGGTTACAACTTGTGCAACTGGAAGAGCCAGGGCCGTCGCATGTAGCACAAGAACTATCGCATTCTATAAAATTATTTTGAGTTAACACAAAGAGTACAATATCGCAAAGGGTTACCTATACATTGATTTTGGTACAAGATTCGAGGAGCTTTACATGTCACACATTGGTTTGAAGTGGTTCCGCTACAAGTTACGCAGGTATTGTGGCACACTATCAATTATATTCGATTAACCAGAAAACTAAGGGTTATGGGGTGATACCAATGCATTCATTTTGGTATAGAATGGCAGGGGCATTACAAGTCAAGCATTGGTTTGAAAAAATTCCACTACATGTTGCGCAGGAAGAGTGACACTCTAAATAACGCATTCAAAGAAAGATCAATAATGATGGAGATACTTATGCATTGACCATTGTGTAGCGTCCTAGGGGGGTCACAGCTTGTGCAATCAGTAGAACCAAGGCCACTGCACGTAGCACAAGTACTATCGCATTCTATGAATTATTTTGAGATAAAGAATGTTAAAGAGTTATGATACCAACGCATTGACCATTGTATAAAACTCGAGGGGCATTGCAAGTCAAACATTGGTTCGAGGCTTCTCCACTACAGGTTGCACAGGTAGAGTAACACACTAGAAAATGAAGTTAATTTGAGGCCAAATCAAAAACTAATAGAGATACATATGCATTGACCACTAACGAGCATCCGAGGAGGGCTACAGCCCGTGCAATTGGAAGAGCTAGGGCCGTTGCATGTGGCGCAAGTACTGTAACATACTATAAAATTGTTTTGAATTAGCAGAAAGCTTCAAATAACGAACAATAATACCAATACATTGATTTTCGTATAGAACTCGGGGAGCGTTACAAGTTAAGCAATGAATATAGTATGGTCCATTACAGGTTGCACAAGTAGAGTCGCACACTGGCAGTAGTAATTAGATTAACCGGAAAAATAGAATTCAGTGGCGATACCAACACATTGATTATTGTATAATAATCGAGGGGCATCACAGCTCAGACATTGGGTTGAGGCTGATCCACTACAGGTTGCGCAAGTATTGTGGCACACTAGCAAATTCTCAATTATAGTGATAAATAACAAATGAAGGATGTACCTATACATTGTCCATTGTATAAAGTCGCAGGATCCTGGCAACTTGTGCAATTAGAAGAGCTAGGACCGTCGCATGTAGCACACGAACTATGACATTCTAGAAATTATTTTGAGTTAACAGGAGGTGTCAAAAGGCGAGTAGAGATACCAATGCATTGATTTTGGTCTAAAAAGTAATGTTCATTACAAGTCAGGCATTGGTTTGGCCAAGTTCCACTGCAGGTTGCGCAAGCAGAGTAACACGCTAGCAAATCATGCTGAGTTAATGGAAAGATTCAATAACTAAGAGAAATACTGATGCATTGGCCGTTGTATAATATCCTCGGAGCGCTGCAGCTTGTGCAACCAGCCGAGCCAGGAGCATTACACGTTGCGCAAGTAGAATCACACTCTAGAAATTAATTAGATAAAAAACAAACAAATAGAAATACGTATGCATTGGTTATTATTGTATAGTACTCGAGGAGAGGTGCAGCTTGTGCAACCAAAAGCCCCAGGAGCGTTACAGGTCTCGCAAGAAGAATCGCATACTTGACAATTAATTAGTTGAAAGAATAAACAAGTAGTGATACATATGCATTGGCTACTGTATAGTACACGAGGGGCAGCGCAGCTTGTGCAACTACCTGCGCTAGGGCCATTGCATGTGAGACAAGAAACGTCACAGGCTAGAGGAAGCAATGTTGCGTTAAACAAGAAGTATCTAAATTGGGAGAAATACTGATGCATTCGCCATTGAACAGAACTTTCGGACTTACACAACTTGTGCAAGTAGACGGATCAGCACCATCACATGTCCCGCAAGTAGCATCATAACAATCTAAAAACGAATTATCAAGTCCAGAAAATTATTCTTCATACTAAGGCATTCGCCCATTGAAACATATTGGCCGACAGGACAGGTTGCGCAGCTTTTCGGACCAGATGTAGCGCATGTGGCACAAGTGCTGTTGCACGCTATAAAACAGAGGTAATGTTAAATCAAGGAAAAATGTACATAAATTTTACCCAGACAAGTATTGTTTGTTGCAAGATAGTAGCCTTCGGTGCAACTCAGACATTTGTTCGGGCCTTCATCAAAACATGTTTCGCAGCTTGAATCACAAACTAATTTAGAGAGAGTGAAGGAGTTTATAATCCGCGTTAGGTGAAGTTATACTGGCACATCGAGAATCATAGGTAAGTATCCTTGGTGAATTGCAGCTTAAGCAATCATTAGGACCAGTTCCGGAACAGGTAGCACAAGTCGGATCACAACCTGACATTATTCGAATTACTGTTTAGATTTCCTGGAGAATTTTACTTGTGCAAATATGTGTCGCTGACACTAATACTTTCGATGGAGGGCATGAAAGACAATTATTATTATCTGGTCCATTGCACGTCAAACAGCTTGGATCACATGCTAGTTTGTTTTGTAAAATCAGTAATTAGTTGAAAAGCTGACAATTACGTTCACACTCCAAAGTAGTAGAATTTAAATAGAATCCTGCATCACAAGGACAAACAGAGGCAGTAGGAGGACAATCTACAGAAAAAGGGTAGTTTAAATTACTAAAATTCATTCATTACCTTCACAATTAAAAGATGCCGCGATATACTTCCCGGGATCTGAACAAGTTATGCACTCATACGATCCCCACCCATAGCAGCTCCCGCAGACCGTACTACAGGCTGTAAATCTCGATAAGTCAGCTGAAAGAGAAGAGTTGCGATACTTATGCAGAGTTTACCCACCAAACTCAGAGGAGGTACACAACTTGTGCAAGAGCCCCAATAATTGCATGTTGCGCAATTGGAATCACATACTAAAAGAAATGATAAAGATCTGGAGAATTCTCATATTGATACTAATGCAAAGCCCATTGGAAAAAATTCTTGGCGGAAGGCAACTTGTACATTTAGTGGCACCCATGTCATTGCACGTTGCACAGGTTGAATCACAAGCTGCAATAATTTCTTAATAAAAGAGAAAATACAAATCTTGCATTTACCGTAGCATGTACCCAAGAGAGTATTAAAAACCTTTCCAAGTTCACAACTAGTGCAATCTGAGCTTCCACTTCCACGACAGGTAGCACAACTAGAATGACAGGTTTGCCCTTGAGTAATCCCGACCAAAGTAATTGCTATCACAATTACGAGGTAAGACAGAAAATTTTTTCGCATTATATCAGGGCTTTGTTTTATTGTCTTGAATCGATTTAAAGTTATGTAAAAGTTATTTCGAATCAAATTTAGGATCACTTAATTTTGTTTACGTATTACGATCTCATCTAAAGTCTGAACAGAAAAATGAAAAATACAAAGAATCAACATCAATTTAAGCTTATCCGGTATAATTTCGAGGTTCTCCTTCTTTTAGAAAATGGAGGAAGAAGTCCTGTATTTTCATTAAGATAGAGATCTAATTATTTCCTTTAAAATGAAGTACCTTATGTACTTCCACCTGCAAGAATTTGATCGAACTGAAGTGGATCTTTAGATCTAGAGATTAAAATCGTTCCGATGCATTTTTGAGGTGCTATAGCCATGGCTACTTTGTCTTCAAGAGCGAAACTTAACCTATTGAAATAGAAATATGGTGCTAATAAGATCCATTCTTCCATTATTATTGCTCTATGTTTCTTAAATTTGGTACCTGTTTTGGAAGCCAGTTTCCTATTTCGAAATTTGATAAAACCCAGAGTTCCAGGAGCTTTAATTAATTAAACTTAATTAGCATTTCCAAATTAGTTGAGGGTTGGTTTCGTTTTTCGAAATATGGCCATCCATCCAATCTTTGATCCAAACTTCGAAACTGGCTGGGTTAGTAGGATGGAGTTTTCTATTTCTAGATTTAACTGGTGATTCAAAACAAATACAGCAGTGATCTCCTCATGAAGGTCGTAGCTGTCGAGAGGATAGAAAATCCTGGTTGTTTCTCTTTGTTTTTGCATAGCATCAATAGCGAGCTGCTCTGGGAGGTCCTGGTTAAGAAATTACCAAGAATAACAATTGTACATGTGACATTTCCGAAGTTTGGGAGACTTATTGTTCAAGAAGTGCAGAAATGATTTTTTTAAATATGAATAAGCCCTTTGCTGGACTCAAATAGTCAAAAAAATTTACAGAGCAAAAGTATCATATATGTTTATACTAGCTACCATCGCTTAAATCTAAAGAATTGAATTCTGTACAGGTTTTTGGTACCATGGCTCATAATTGTTAGCTTAATTAACAGAAGTGATATTGAGGAAGTTTTTCTCAATTAATTTAAATTGCTCTTTTAATTTTTTTGTAATCACAGTACAGTACTAAGTTTGCCCTCCATGAACTGGCTGGATACTTGATAAATTGGCACATAGCAAGTTTACTCAGACTCTCTTTCAAAAGCAAAACAACAGATATTTAAAAAACAAAAATTCTCAACAAGGCTCTTCTTTATCTCTAGCAATCTGGATCAATATTTGATGGACTCGTGTTCTTTCTTTTCTTGCACGCAGTCATAGATTCCGGATGCTTGATAACCGACGACTTTAGAAGGTTGATCTTGAGGAAATGACTGGAGTGGTATGCCTATCCTTGGTTTAGAATCTAAAACAACATTGCCATTAGATTTGAATCGGATGAGTGCCCTTTGTGGCTCAATATTAATCATTGAAACAAAAATCGTAATATCAGAGAATATTAGTTATTGACCTTGAAAAGATGGCTGCGAAACAAAATTTGATTTGATTTCTTGCTGTAGCAGAACTCAGGAATTGAATTTTTCGCGGCTTGGCTTTTTTCATATTTAGAACATTGTTTTTAGACTCCCTCAATGAAGGTTCAATTTCTATCAAACTCTAATCCGCAAATTTGCTTTTTCGAATCGATTTCAAAATTGGTTCTGAGAACGAACCCGAAAATATTTGAAAAAAATTCCGTAGCATCAATAAAAATAGGAGCAGCCAATTTTCTGAAAGCAGGAAGTCTGCTTGAAATTGGTACATAATAATTATTTTCAGGAATTGTTTTGGAACTTGAATCCGATATTGCATCCAACAATTTGAAAAGGTGGCGTTTTAGATCAATAAGTCAAGTTCCAAATGAATTTTAACATCGAAACTACGTTTTCTGGAGCTATGATACGCCCTTTACAGTTGGGGGTATTAACTTTTGAGAAAGTAATCTCACAATGATCCGTGTTACATTCATCTACAGTTATCCTTAAGAAGTGATTTATTGACTCATTATCTACTCTGTATAATAAGAAGTCTATTTTATTGTAGGAGATAGCTAAATTTTTTATACTTCAACGCTGTAAGAGGGAACCATTATGGTTGTAGCAAATTTCTTCAAATTGTCATTTCCCAATGATACTTTGTGATTTAATTCTTCTCTTTTGGGAACGCTTTTGCAAGTCATTATGCTTGAAACACAATCATCACAGCAGGAAACAATAAATATCAAAATATGTAAGTTGCCATTCAAGGAACCAAACCATAATGATATCAGGTTAAATTTCTAAATACTTCCTGTTCACGAGCTAAAAAAGCGTCTAAATATAACTAATACCATGAGCATTTGTGGATAAGGAGCCTTTTTTATAATAATTCGAAAATTTCCTTCGTGAATTGAAGTCAGGTAGAATATAAACAATTCAAAAATCCCTAAAATATTAGATTAGAAGAACTACAACTTTCTTCTTTGATCGATCGGTTTTTTAAAGCTACTTCTCTAATCTTTTGGTTAGATACTTTCGATTTCTATAATAGCTGGCTAACTTCGTCCCTGATATACCTGTTGTTTCAGGTGAGTTATTGTGATTGATTAAGAGATCCAGAACGGATATGTTGCGTAGAACAGCCCAACGATGTCGAATAATCGTTGGTCTGCAAAGAGGCAGGCTTGCTCTTGAAGTTGACACAGGAACAAATCATGAACTCAATATGCTATTAGAATTACTCTATGATGATCTATTTCATCGAATTTAACAAAAAAGGCAAGAATTTTAATTCGATGACCTTATTACATATGAAAATTTGCATAAAAAGCGTTCAACACTTTCATTGAGGTTGAAAATTGCCACCTCAACTTTGAGAATCTTTGAGAATTTGATAATTGGCTTGTATGAAATGCATTTCGAAATAGTTTCGTTTGGAATTTTGCCCCGCTGATTTTTGCATTTTACTTATTCTGTCGTAAAGTTCGATACATTTTTATATTACTGTCTACGAGTTGTCATAAAATGAATACGACAGAAGAGTTTGTAAATCAAAAAAATGTTAAATATGTTATATGGTTTCGAAGAGTGTATGTATCAACATAAGATACCCCTCATTCTTTCATCGATAAAATATTGCCAGCTTACTGTTATAAATATTTAGAAATTTTAATCTGAGTTCGCTGCAAGGAATTTTGATGACCAATACTCCTTTTGACCACATTAAGAGCAAATCAAAACAATGAACTTAGCAAACCTATATCTGGCCCAAAAGAGATCATTTGAATGGACTTTTCACAATTCTCTATTCTTTATTGAGAAGACAAAAATCGATCAGGATACCTGTTCTCAATAAAATTAAAGGGAGGCCATTTGGTTTCCTTGGAAGTGCAGAGCAACAAAGTGGTTGCCCTTTGTAGTTTTCTGAAAATGGAAAAACTCCTTTCATTGCTCTTCATAAAGGGAAAAATCCTCTAAAATTTGATAAATGAGCGCTCGGAAAAGAACCGCGAATAAATTTCGAATTATCTTTCCTTTAATTATTTTCACAATCATATTAAGTGCTATGATTTTAAACTAAAAGTACTCTCAATCCGATGTTGCTAACTTTGGATAATTCGGAAAGGAAGAGGAGAATCATTTGGTTTCTGAAATTGTTATCGAAAGTTTTATTTCGGTATGTGGTGCAGTGATGCAAAAGTGTCTTTGAAATTTGATCCAATTCATCTATCGGAGTGGGGTGGCCAAATAATTTATTTTAATGTGGACGGAATCTAATTTCATTTTTGGAGAAGAATATATCGGTCTAAAAGTAAAAACAAATCTATATAACTCAATGGCTTGCCATTATGAATCTTAACATTTGATGATGATTCTCATTAATTAGCGAGTGTCTTTATGAAATGAAATGGTTCAATAAATCAACTATGAAATCATTATCCTAAATCTTGTGAAAATAAGCATTCGCCCTTCATCTTCGTCATCATACACTCATTGGGATTCTTCAGGAAGAACTTTGCTCGCCTCTTCGTTGCATACAGAGCATAAAAAGTGGCGAGCTACTTTTATCTCTCGAATATATCACATCGAACTTAATGCCGTTAAGTTTTTACCTTCTTTATTCAATATGAGAAACTTTAATTTGTTCGATTTTATTTAAATTGGACACTGTCACTATCAAAAGGAATTCATAAACTTTTTTGGCCGGTTCAGGATTGCATCCAAATAGCATTACATCATCATAATTGATTGAAGCACCTATTGGTTCTGTTTTTAATACCTATTTCTATCGATTTATGACTTATGACGAAGGATCAATAATAATCATGCAGATAATTATTATTCAAGATATACTGATGAATATAAACAGTAGTATGGAAGGTTATTTAGAAAATGGTATAAGTTAATAAGTTATCTTATGATGATAGCTGCTTGTGTTTCCTAACATTAACAATTGGCAAACAAATATAATTATTGCACCAAGTGTTAGCTCATTTCAACTCAAGAAGAGCTAATCATCATCATCAGCGATGTTCCTCTCTCTATCGATGTCTGCTAATGGAACGTGATCTAAGCTTTCAATGTTTTTTCTTCTATAAAGTTCTTGCACGGCAATTTCCTTGGGATATTGTCTGTGGACTTTTATCTCGGTTTATTTGGACGAACATACTTGTTGTGCCTTTTCAATTAAAATCTTTGGTGATCACTCTACTTTGACTTTGATGCGATTATGAAGGATACCTCTTCAGCTTCTGAAGTTTTGCAAGTGGAATGATTCGAACTGGAATGAATTCATATTTAATACTTCCATTTGATCCTGTACAAATTGGATAACTATTTTGCCATCGAAAATCCAATTTTTTCATTTATGCTTGTAATCATTGTCTATTATGATTAGATAGACCGAATTTCAAACCCGAAGTGAGCATTCAGACTAAAAAAGTAGGACCTGAGAAAGGTTTTTGGCTTCAGAACATATTCCCAGATTTGATAGAGATTAGGCTTAAAAAATCTGGCTTTGAGATTGACTCGAAGAGACCTGACAGTAGATGGGTTCTTGATGAGTTTGTGCTGCTCTTAATCGGTTGTACCATCAATTTCACTTTAACTTTGGGGAAAAATCTTCATAAACTTCGTTTTTTCTTCACAATACGACTCGAGCTGGCTAGAAACCTGTGGTATTTGGCACAGACCTCCCTGATGGAATCGTCAACGATTGGAGCACGGAGTTCAATGAATTTCGGCCAATAAGAGTTCGTGACATTAGTGCATGGGTTTCAAAATTAATTTCTTGTTTCAATGTTCCGACATGCCAATCAAAAACTCGTCCAGGATAAAGTAAGAGGACATCTTGGATCCCATCGCTTCAAATTTCGTTCTTGGTTGGGAATTGTGCTTTTCAAATCTTTCAACTCAAGGAAGCTTAGTTTCAATTCCTTTCAGCTTGATTAATTCCTCTTTAAATAAAAACTCTATCAACCGAAATTTTTTCACCTGACTCTGAAAGATTCCACAGCATTTTTAAGCAATTAAAGCTATTTATGCGCAAAACTCATGAGATTTGATTATATTGAGAGATTTTAGAAAAATCGAGTGAAGGCGTTCTTTAATCTTCATGGCACTGTTTCAAAACAAACTCATAGGAACGTGTGATTTGCAAAAGAAAAGAAAAGCATTTACATATTGAAAGCTCTTCAAGAAGATTTCAAGAAATACTACCTTTTGCCTTTATAATATAAATATCACCTTTAGAGGGAATAGTGAATATGTCTGGTCCAAACTATTTTATTAATTTTTCTCAATTCATTTCAAATCTCCTCTGTTTTGCTACTCTCCATTCGCGTAATTTTCGGATCTATTCCCAACCGAACCCTGAGGAAATTAACCTCAAGATAACCTTGAAAAAGAAGCAAAAGTTTTTTTGTATCTTCAGTCTTTAATTTTGATAAGAGTTTTTGAAGTATTACTTTTAATAATTAAGTTGGATTAAGAAAGTAAAAGAAGAAAATCTGCTGCTTCGAGGGAATTATAACGTCCAGGAATCGCCTGCTGAGCCAATTTAGACTTCTTAAGACCTTTTGGATTGAAGGAATGATGGAAGATCAATCCAACCAGCAATAATCGCAAACAATAAAATCGATTGATCCTCTCTTTCATCACAACATGGCAGATGACTTGAAAACTTTCTCAATATGCCTACCAAGAAGTGAGGTTTGTTTGCTTGAGATGAGAATTCGAAAAACAACCGGAAGTCGCACTTTGACCATCAAAGTAAATGCTAAGCGAAAGAGAAAACCTATAAAATGTGTTGATAACTTGCGCCTCCGCGACTAAAATCGTTATGAGGCAAACATTATGTGTATCCAAGGAGATTAATGTTCCTCAAGAGCTGGGAAGTTTGCTCTTTCCCGGCATTTTCATTGCAGATTATGCAATATTCAGCTGCCAGAACTGTAATCCGAAAACAAAGAGAATCCAAGAGCTGAAATTGATGATGTATGGTCATATCATATCCAACCTTCAGCAAAACGAACTAAACCAGAAAATTCAGACAGATGATCTGAAAAAGAATTGCAAAAAAAACAAAAAGCAAATGAGGGAATTAAATTAAACTGAAGATCGGGTGCAATAAAGCCCAAAGCGAGCGAGAGGTTTTCCACATCACAAGAGATAACAATAAAATTAAAAGTAGCATATGATATTTGAAGTTAACTAAGCAGACTGAGGTTCTTGAGTTTGATTTTTATTTGATAGCATCTATTTAAATGTTGATTTTACAGCATTCAGCAGACCAAATGTGATACTCCTTTTCAGCCTTAGAAGAGCAATTTTCAGCTGACTTTTGAGAACAAAAAAAATTTAGAAAGAGAAAAGGTTGAAGAATCAAGACTTAAAGTTAGATTTCAGCTGTAGATGCTGGAGAAAGCAGTGATTTTTTCAATCCTATCATATTTTTTTTGTTTTATCTCAATTTTCTATACTGAAGATATTATGAGATACTAGTTTGTATATTTTCGAGTATTTGTAAGAGCTTTCAAGTACCCAACATATAAGTAATTGTCAGTGAGGTGATTATTTA
>ENA-UOUE01001026-UOUE01001026.1-compost-metagenome-genome-assembly--contig:-NODE-1026-length-19858-cov-5.117133_pt1 | contig 19858 bp, 18 predicted proteins | sample MGYA00238146_ERZ747223 | MGnify/ENA primary metagenome ERZ747223 (study PRJEB28781, sample SAMN06268865) | compost metagenome | isolation source: single cell | place: USA: California, Emeryville, Joint...
CCTTCTTGCAGCTGCTTCTTTTTTTGAATCATTTGAAATGCTTTACCTGTCCTCAGAAAAAATATCTGATTAATCAATACTTGAAATATTGCTGGCTAAATGACCTGCGCCCAAATGAGTCATTGCTAGCGATAATGCAAGAGAAAAAGCGGACTTCTTATCCAGAAGATCTGCGAGAGTTTATAAATCAAAGCGACAGAGTGAGGCTAGATGTGGATGATTCGTTCGTGGACGATGATACCGTCGAGATAATCTTAACTGATGAGTGGTATGAGAACTTTGAATCGGAACTAGACGCGATGAAGGAGCAAATTCTATGCAGAATGGATGAAAAGAAAATTTGCATGGAAAAGTCTTTTTCCAATAATAGTTCAAACTCAGAGTTAACGAAGCGTGAAGCATGTGTAATGTGTAAGAATGAGAGAAGAGCAGTGCTATTTATGCCTTGTACTCATTTCTTAACATGTGAAGGTTGTGCGAATTTGTTGGATCAATGTCTGGTTTGCAAGCAAGGAATAGCTGAGGGTTTGCTTGTTTATTGGTCATAAACAATGAATTTTGTTGTTTGAACGGCAAAATGATTATTTGTTCGTTAGTAAGGTTGAGTAACTCAAATAATATTATGCTTGCTAAAGAAAAATAATTCTTAATTGGGTACAAAACCTTGAAAGTCATACCTCTCATATCTACATGCTATTTTCATTTAAGGATTTGTTATTGAAACTTTTGAAAGCTCAAAAGCACCATTAAAAATTAGAAGAGTTTTCAGATCGTCTTATTAATCTCGTATTCTTTCAATAAAGCATATCCTTCTTGTAATTTGCAATTTTCTTTATTAATCAAACTTATAGGACGATTTCAGGTTCGAGTGATTTCAATTAAAATTTTATTTATGACTGATAGCATTTGCACCCTCTCGAAATTCAGAAATTCTGATTGTGGTTTGTTCTGTCTAACACGTTAATTCCTCTTGCTCTCTCTTTCAGAATGGCAAATTTGTATTGGAGTCATTCGGCGTTGCAATTTTCAGTATATACTCTTAGCAAGCTCCTGGAAGAATTGAATACGAGACGTCGGATGTGGGAGATCGAGTCCTTTGAGAAGCAGGCTCAAATTAAGAGTGATCTCTCTAAAATTGAGTTGGACCAGAATGACTTTGCATTTTAAAGATTTGTCAGCCAATTATCATCATTGTTTCAATTCTATTCTCTCAAATTATTGATTGCTTTTACATTGATGCCTTTTTGGCGCTTTGTGTTGGGCAATCGAGATGCTAATTTCTCAAAACCAGATTAAAAAACACCGATTTAACTGAACTAAGTACCGACAATACCAAGCCGAATTTCCTACTCCAAAACACCTTCTACAGAATAAAAAAACTGAGAGAATGGCATTAGAGTAAGCCTTAACAACATCTAGTGGTTCCTTAGCATTAAAATTGCCATTATCCAGCTGATCTAGCTCAGAATAAACTCTTTCTTCATTGATTCCTTGGCTAGGCTAATAATAGCTAATTTAAAATATTAATTTCCAGAAGAAAACAGAAACTCTTCTTTGTTTCTCAAGGGAATTTTTGCTGGCATTTGGCAACCCAGAAATTGCTGACACATGGTAATGACGCAGAACTACGACCAAAATAATAATAACTCGACCTCTGACCTCAACAACTCCAATATCGGAATGGTTTGTCGAATTTGCCTTGGAACTGATACTGGCTCTGAATCAGGTCGATTCCTGCAGCCTTGCAACTGTAAGGGTAGCATTCAGCAAGTCCACTCCAATTGCCTCAAAAAGAGTATTCTTTTAAGCACAAGGGGTATGGAGGAAGCAATAAAATGTGACCTCTGTCAAGAAAAATTTAAAATGGTCCTGAAGTTCAGAAGAAATAAAAAATGTACAAAAATCGCTCGAAGAGGGCTTGGGGTTTTTATTTCAATAACGAGCCTTATTTCAGTCTGGATGATTGTGCAAGTATTACTAACTATTTATATTATCTTCGCTTTGGAGGCAAATCTCGACCAATCGAAAGAATATGAGTATACAGCAGATCATCTTTGGAACAATCTCGTCCGAAACATTCGATTCCTATGCATTTTCATCGCGATGACTGTTGCAGCTTTCCGGACACTGTCCGTGAAAAACGATTGTCTCGACGTATGTTGGAATATTTATAATAAAACTCAAGATGTGCCTAAGGATAAGAAGCTCCTGAGCAAATTAGAACTACTGAAAATGGCTGGTTATCCCATTTGAAGTGTAACTTTAGCACCAATTTTTAAGTTTGTTGTTATTCTTGTCTAGAGCTGTTTTCAATCTTGATACAATATGTAATTTATAAGAAATCGATTACAAACTCCAAAATGATATGCCTGCAAACTGATTATTTATTTGCGATTAAGAGGACAGAAGAGGTACTCTTCCAATGAAAAGGAGAGTAAGTTTTTCATAGGTTGCTAGGGTAGCCGAGTATATATAGTTACAGTTATCAATCTGCTGATACCTTCCTGATCTCACGAAAATAACAAAAATGGCAATGTCTTTTCTCCTTCTCTAAATGATCGTCCTAATTTGTTATCTATAACAATTTGAAGTTAATACTTTCCAGAATAGACTAAAAATATTTCTTAGAAGTTTATATTGAATCCGTCGTCGAAATTAAATGTTTCGTCTTTCAGTAAATGATTTGGGACTTTCAGGAAAAAATACACATTATGAAAGGTTCTTCTGTATTTATAAGGTGATCGTAGCTCTATGGTAGCAGATATACTTTTGTCCACACTCCAATTTTCCAAAAACGACAGAAATATCAAAAAGGACACCTTCTCACGTGTTTTGGATTCAAAGAGATAAGGAAGAAGGAAGCAACAATGATGCTGCTTCTCATTCATCAGAAGGGCTTTCATTCAAAATAAATAAGAATTAATGAAACCATCCATCATATTATGGAAGTTATTTTTTTCTTATATTTTCTTTAATTCTTTGATGAAGGGGAGCTTGGCTCTTGATCCTTGTGGATTCTAATGAAGGAAGGACAATCTAGAGCAGGAAACCTTAGTTGATCAGTATTTTTGCTATGTTACAATTTAACAGAGGAACTATTTTATTCCATTGTATGGAATAATCAATCAAGCCGAGCTGACATCGGAATAAGTTTTTAGAATTTGTTGGATTAGACAATTCAAATAAAATTGATTGGCATTTGGAACACCTTTGGGGTTTCCGACGTTCAATCTCTTTGAGTACTCCGCTTATAATACATTTCTTGCTCACTCTATCATGGAAAAAAAAATTTTTCTATTTAAGTTTAAGGATGGTGAATAGAATAAGTGAGCCGAGTAAACTTACCCTGAGTGAGATACACAACTCGATGGAAATATCGGCAATAATATGTTATTGGAGCACCTTCATGAAGAAAACTTTGAAAAGTAATCGGAATTATTTGAGATTCTTGGAACAACAAAAAAAAAACGAGTATGAAAAAGAGAAATGCAATATTTTACATTATTGGAAGACCCAGCTTAAAAAAAAAACTGACAAGGAGGAGGCAGATGTGGCCTCTTGGATGCTCAATCCTTTTTTTTTTTGGCAGCGAAATAATTCCCATTGAAAAATGTGTTTTTAATTTTTGATGAAACCATTTTTCAATTTCCGTTTCCTGGCTAAGCTGAGAACATAGTTAATTTAAAAAAATAATATCGGGTAGTCGTCCAATTAGGTACGTCTGAATAAAAGCTCTACGTAACAAAAAAAACAAAATGCCGCAAAGCTCGGACGCCTTTTTCGATCATCTCAGCTCGAACAATGCACCTGCTTGTCGAATATGCCTCGTAAGTGAATCAAACTCTCAAACTGGAAAACTTCTGCAACCTTGCAACTGTAAAGGCAGTGTTAAATACGTTCATGCTAACTGTCTGAAAAAAAGCATTCTTTATAGCAAAAAACGAGGGGAAGACGTCATTAAATGCGAGCTCTGCCTAGAGACATATAAAATGACCCTCACGCTCGGAAGAAAGAATAATGATATGCCAAACCTCCGAAAAGGACTAATATTTTTTATTTCAATCCTAAGCCTCTTCTCGATATGGGTTCTTTGGAAAATAGTGCGAGCAATTGAAATTCTTTGCACAATGGAAGAAGATCCTTTCGGAGATTATGACTATGATCAGGAGTTTCTTGGGGAGAAGGTACACCGTGGCGTTAAAATTTTGGGGTTTTCGGCTTCAGTAATACTTGTATGTCTCAAAGCCACCCGCTACATGAAAAAGAATTCAGAGACTCGCTGGAATATTTACAATAAAAATGAGGAAGTTCCCCGAGATATGAAACTCTTGACGAAATTGCAAACGTTGAGGAAGCTCGAACGTCCTCAGAAGAAGTTGTAAATTCCGAAACGTCAGTAATAATTCACTTTTCATTATATGCAAATCGAATAGTAAAAGTTTGCTATTATTTCAAAATTGATTTTTCGCAATCTAAACTAATTCGTGTCTCATCAAATCGATGTATTAATTCTGTATCCTATAACTAACTATCTGCTTTCAATGAGAACACGAATGATAATTTCTGAATATACTCTCAACGCACCTGCAATTCTTCTTACTATTGTTTTTTAATCAACGTTGATCTCTTCGATTATTCTTTGGGGGAGTAAAAACTCCAAAGAATTAAGGATAACATAAATATCGCTTCTCCAGTTTTAGTTGCATTATTTGACGATTATGTGAATAAGATTAATAAATTTGAACAATTAAGGTTAATTGAGGCTAATTAATTGAGGTTACTTGAGGTGAATAGCTGAATACAGAATAATTCCACTTTAGAGTACAAATCAAAATAGAGTTCGTAACAGTCATCACAATACCATATCACAGGACCAAGGCACCTCGTTCTTATCAAAATATTTTACTTTTTCTAAACGAAACATTGAAAAGCAAACTACATTGTATTTAGAGATTTTCTTGAAAAAAAATATTCAAGATCTACCGTCAGTCTAGTCGATGGGTCAGCAGACATAATACCAAACAAAAAATCGTCTTTTAGAAAAATTTTCTGTTTTGTTAAGATCAACCAAAATATCAAATAATTAAAATAATATCAAGACAAATGACAATTAGTGATATGAAATTGAAGGTTCAAACATATGTTGAGGTAAATCCTCCCATTCAGAATTCAAAAATACTGAAATATAAAAGAAAACTATCCGATAAATTCATTATTTTATGGAATTAACTGTCTAACAAACCATGCACCCACAATTTCTACTTTATTTCAATCATTTCAATTATTAAAAATGAGCACTTTTTCGCTGTCCAATAACCATTTCAACATCTAAAGCAGGTGTTTGAGATTTTATCGAGCTAATACTGATGGCGAAGAAATTTTTGGACACCGTCCACAATAATGAAGAAAAAATCCTGAGTTAATAGCCATTTTAAAAGCTTCATACAAATAAGAGGGTAGATTTAATAAAATTTTACTGCAAGCGATTAAAATTGGGCAGCTGTCCTGTAAATGAAGAAAAAAGCTGAGAGATATATCAAACCTGATAAACGCCGCCACAGCAATCCCACAGCACCTGTATTAAAAATAAACAACGAGGAAATTAAGTTATTGCAAGAAGCAACTGAGACCAGTAAAAATTTGGAGAATAGCAGAACAATTGGAGAACAGAGCTCCGTAATCTCCGAGCAGAGCGACCTTTCTTCTGAATCACAGGAATCTCATATCGGAGAACATATGGAGCTGCATCGAGCCGGGAATGTACTCACTCCGAGCCTCTTCCGACAAGTTTCAGCGCCTCTCTATACCATTAACACTGGATTCAGAAGGACAATTTCTCACCCTACTTCCAGCTCGCCTTCTAGTAGTATTAAAAGAGAGTCTATCCAAGGTAGGCAGCGGATGTCGACTATTGATCCTTCTACCATCAGGCGCCTTAAATCTATTAAAGTGGATGCTCTCAAAGAAGAAGATCAGATTGAAGTCAGAAACTTTCATTATTGGCGAAATTTTGATTAATACATGTGTTTAGCTTGCGGTGTTGATATTACAGAAGCAGTCTGAAGAGCGGACGTCCACTGATATAGATTTTCTTGTGAGATGCACGCAAAATGTTGCCTTTTTTAAAAAATATGACGAAGATACGCACAGGCAGTGCATGACAAAAGTTTATCATATACATTTGAAACAGGGGGATACCTGCGTTAATCATGGTAATTTAATTCTAATTCACTTCATGTATTGTTGATACTGATTGATTATTATCTATAATCTATGGCTGAATGGTTTCTGAGTTTTATTTGATTAAAGGCGAGTTTGGAGAAACGTTTTGGATTACACTGAAGGGGAAAGTTGGAATTCTTATTCCGAAAGAAAGAGAAATTAAAACGAAGCAAGGAGAAGTGCGCAAAGAAAAGGTTCCTCTAAAGATTGGTGTAGAAGGCGCTGGCTATGCGTTTGGGGAGCTGGCTCTGCTGGAGAGGAAGCCAAGAGCTGCGACTGTTGTTTGTGAAGAAGATTCGGACTTTGCCTTGCTTGACAAAGAGCATTTTCAACAGATTCTGCGTATAATCGTTCCATCATCTTCGGTCTTATCTTTTCACAACAGGCGAAAAGGAAGAGAACAGGCTGTTCAATGAAGTTAATTTTTTAAAATCTTTGAAGATATTTTCACATTGGGCATACAACTCTCTCCGAAGCCTCTTTATGTATTGCAAAGTGAAAGAAGTTATTCGCAATCAGATCGTTTTTAATCAAAATGAGGCTCCTGAGTACATGTACATCATCAAAACAGGCGAATTCAAGGTAGCAATTAAACTTTTTAGAATTTCATCTCCTGAATTTTTCAAATAAAGCTTTCTGAAAGAGTCTATTTTGACGATGAAAATGAAAGTGACAATGACACGACTGTGAAAAAATATTTGAGAAGAAAATTGCCTGCTCGAGATGTTGAGGTAAAATTATGTTCTTTCTCTCAGTAAATAGAGTTAACCCGACATATAGCTCTCGATTCTGGGTCCTGGGGAGATATTCGGTGCAGAAGATATTATACAAGACAAGAATAGAACGACTTCTGTCGTATGTATTTCTCAAACAGGTCAGTTCATTGAAATCAATAAAAAGGTAATGCAACATTTTGATTATTTCGGAATCTCAATTAAATTTTGAGCAGGAAATGAAAAATTTGATACTTACTGATTATTCTGCGAGCAGATGGTTGAAGAGTTACTTGAGTGCTAGAGAGAAAATTCACAAAAAGCGCAGAGAAGAAATTGTTTCTTGCACGAAAACCGTTCAAAATTTACTAATGCGCACAACGACTTCTTTGAGTCCAAAAAAAGACCCTGCAACTTACTTACCTAACATCGTTAATGAAACTCCTGAGCAAGCCGCAAAAATGGAAGAGCTGCATTTATACTACCGAAATCGGAACCCTGAGAATTTACTTAATCAGACTTCTGAAGTGGCAGCAGAGTCTGATAGATTAGCATCACCTAGAGAGACAATTGAAGCCCTGGAATTAAAATCACGAGAAACTTCAAATCAAAAACGAACTCACACTAGCAACCATCATTCTAATAGCCGAAACCTCCATTCACCCCTACGAGCCTCAGATTCAACCTCTCAGAAGCTGAATACGCAAAGTCCGATGAGAAGTAAGGATCTTTATACAATACTTCTTATATTAATACCACATAATTATCAGCTGAACTTCCTATGAGACTGAGTATAAGTCTCCAAAAGAAAGAGAAACCTAAGTTCATGAAGGACGCCAAATTATCTCTCACTCAAACTAGAAGCAGATTTCGAGAGACAGAAACCAAGACCGAAGAAACTGATTCAGATTATTCAGCTAAATTGCGTCAGAATACGAAAACAACACGTGAAGAAACTGAGTCAGGCAATTACCTCCCCTCCAATTGGTCGCCAACGATTCACAAAGTTGAGAGTCCATTGCTAACAAAAATTAACTCCAACCCAGAAAGACGTGTCGACCCTTTGAAGCTACAGTTCATTTCTTCCCTTGATAACTTTGAGCCCTCTTCCTTACCAACAACAGTGCCGCTGACAAACCGCGAATCGCTCCCTAAAGAACTCACTGAAAGCTATCAGAAATCAGCATCTCCTGAAACAAAACGTGAAGAAACATTTGCCATGAAATTCATGGAGAAGCAAAGTCCAGATGGACGAAATGCGATGAGAAGCCAATTAACATTGAATTTGAATGGGATCTCCAAGCTTGCTGACTTAGGAAAACTGAAAACTTCTCAGCAAATGCTTTATAACCAGACATTCATGTCTGGTTTTCTTTCTGCAAGAGAGTCTAAATCGTTCCCCGAAAAACCGAGTCTTCCAATCACGGTTACATTAAAAAAACGCCTTAATGAATTAAATACATCTCCAGGAACCAAGATCGAACTCTCCAAGCCAGTCCAGCTTCCTTTTATGCAAAAACAATCATCTTCAGAGACAAAAGCAACGAAAGTGTCTACTACAGCAGAGTCCAATTTTCAATTTATTGTCGAAAGCGGCCGAGCGTCACCTCAGCGTAAAATTAGTGATGTTCAAAACGATTTGAAAAGTCAACCGATATCAATGCAGAAAAAGCTTAATAATCGAATCAAATCGCTGCAATTAAGAATGGACACCAACGATTCATTCTCGAGAACCTCTCAAATACTACCTCCAAAGATGAGCTGGAGCGAGTCTGATAATAATTGTGATTTGACGATAAAATCCGTGAGATCTATTCAAAATAATTCACCACAATTGTCGCCTGGGCTTAAATCACCTCAGTTATCGACAGTAAAGAGTCAACATCAAAAAACGAGCAGTTTTAGCACAAAGAGTCCTGAGACAAATAAATATTTCAAATTTTAGTGCAACTATTAACGAATGAGTAAAAAGATAAATTTTTTTTCCCTTCATCCTGAGAAATTTTTTGAAGTGAAAATCATACACTGACTATTCTAGATTAATTCCCTGCAAAATCGTGAAGAATCATCATAGATCATTTTCATTTTGTTTCAAAACCTCGAAGACTATATTGTTAGGGTCTCTCAATCTTCAATTGAGGATTAAGTGATTCAACAATAAAATATCGAAGTTTTTAATCCAGATAGAATTACAAACTTGACTGATGAAGAAAAATGTTATATAGCTACATTGAGAGTGATTTCCAAGGAAATGAGCCTGAAGATTTACAGCTCAAAGTAGTTTCGATAGACATGAAAGGGATCCAATGGCATGATATCTCCGCGAATCGATCAATTCAAGTGATATCTCACCTAAAAGATTCAATTTACGGTGAGCAGCTTCTGAGTATTCATTATGTTTATTTCTTTTGCAGGAGACACCAGACTAATCGAGTATATTCCAAATTCAGATTTGCTCTTAACATCCTGCTATCGGCATTTTCACAATTTATCGGAATATGAACTTATTGATTGTGTCAAATGGAGGACTGTGTATTCATCTGGATGTTCTCATGGATGTAAATGAACTCTATGATCATTTCATCACTAGAATTAATCTCCCTGAAATAGTTTTGTCTGATATAGCAATCAACACTGAGAGGAATATTGCGGCATTATTTTCATCAGAAAATGATTCAGCATTTCATTATTTTGATATCGATAACCTCAAACTGCTCAAGAAAGTCTCTTGGAACCCAAACCAACAAAGTTTAACGAATTATCAACATATTTTTTACCATTTTCTTGTTAGAGGCAATAACTGGACTCACCTTCCAGCCGCAGGGAGAAAAGATCGCTACGATTGATTTTAAAGGGAATTTTGCGATAAATGATATTAATACAAGCAATCTGCTTGTCTCCATGCAATTGTTGCCGTACGATACAAAACGTATCAAATATCAATCCATGTCTTCCCTCATTGTTATCAAGTTTCTAAAAACAAATGCCGATGGAATCCAAACAAACAAATTCCATTGATTGCTGCAATCGCTCAAAATATATTGACATTCATCAACGCTGAAAAACACCTCCCAAACTTTTTATCTGAAGGCACTCTCGACAATAAACGTATCAAATGCTCTTCCATGGTATTTGATAATGGTTCAATGATAGGGACTGATTCTATTGATTGGCATCAGAATGGGAATTTATTGGCGTCAGCTGGGAGCGACGGAGATATCAAAATTTTCGACTTGAGAGAGAATAGGATAATAAAGGTTGTAGATTTGCCAGAGAGCAGAGGTAAACCTGAAAGAAAAAATTGGAAAAACGTGATTGATTTTTGATAATAGATGGATTGAGTATGACAGTTAGATGGAGTAAAGATGGCAATTGTATTGGCATAAATTTCGGAGGAGTGACGAAGATCATTGAATTTTCGACTTCAAAAACAGTATATCCAAAGGAGACACCAAAAATATTATATCAGATGTCAAGAGGATCTTTCTGCTTCATGTGATCTCATTTCGTTTCAATAATTTATGAAAAATACATTATAAATGTGTTATAATAGCTTATCTTTGCAAATGAATTACAAAGCTAGGTTTCCCAAGCCAATTAACATCATTGATACTGGCAAACAACGATCTTGAGCATCTGTACACAGCAGTATTGCTGTTCACTAGCAGTCTACGTTTTTCTATGTGCTTCAATCAATGATAATTTGAGAATGTAAACGAGGCAGCAGCTAGAATAGTCGACTCAGACCATGATGTGATGATCTAAGAGTGCTCATTAAATAGATTTCTTCTTTTGGGATTTTGTAACATTTACATGCAGAGAATTAGTAAGATTTCACTGATGTCTTATCAAGTAAAGAAATACCAGCGAAGTGTATGAGTATTGCTAGCATCCCAAGTGGTTTTTCGAGGAAAATTTCATCATGAGGCGTAAACTTATTCAATATCACTCTTTCTAGAAAAATCTTTGAAGATTTAGCATTGACTACCATCTCATGCCTTTCAAGGGTCGTCAGTAGTATTGGCGAGCAGTATTACTCAACCAAATAGCTCACTTTCAGTCACTATGAGATGGCGTCCTTTCATTTAAAATTAGGCTATTTTATACACAGACAAACTGTTAGGACTCCCAACAGAAAAATTTATTGGACGATTAGAAGGACATCCATCCAAGAGCTATTAATTATATTTTCAATATGAGACACTTTTCTCTTGTTTTTATTCCAATTTCATTATTATACTCCATTATATAAGATTATCACTCTAAAATAGAACTATCTTCTTGATTTCGCTGCCATTCCCATTCAAGCCTATTTTTGAAAATAATTCAAACTTTTGAATGTTATCTGAAAACCGCAAAATTAGTTTTTTGATACTTGTTATTTAAGATTATGTTGGTTTTGATTTTGTTGGAAGGAAACAACGTGTGCTTAACAATGTCTGTTCGAAAATTCTGCATTGATTCTGCTTGGAGCCCGACCATTTCCGAGATGCTCTGATATCAATTTCCTCTATTTCTGCTCGGGAATCGATTGGTCAGATTTCTGTTAATTTTAGGGTGATATAAAGCCCAAATTGATCAAAATTTTAAAAAATCTATTCCTATTCAAAAATTACTCAAACCAAAGATGGAAATACCTCTTCCTAAGCAACTCATTTCAAGAACTGGTTCTGTTGATCTCGAGGAATTTAAATCTGCCCGCACCAAAGCTTTATACTTCGGAGGAAAATGGGACCCTGCTTGCCGCAGATTCAACCGATTACTTTCTGACTTCTATCACCGAGTGAACAAGGAAAACAAAGAGATTGAGGTCGTTTTCGTTTCTTCAGACAACTCTCTAGAAGATTTCGAAGACAATAAAAAAGATATGCCTTGGCTGAGCGTTAGTTATCAATCAACCGAAACTAGAAAAATTGAGATCTCTCTATGGCGTACAAGGGGTTCCCTCAGTGGTGATTGTAGATGATGATGGCAAAGTTTTGAGTCGAGAGGCTGAAGCAGACATAGAAAACTTGTCTGATGATCCTTTACTGCTACTTAGATCTTGGAAGAGTCAGCCTTAATTGACCTATTATAATAATGAATATGTCTTTATATTTTGTTGTTTCATAACATTACATATTCAAGTGGTGATGGTTATTAAAAGGCGACCTCCAGCAAATAGCTCCTTAGTTTTGGGAGCTCAAGAAGTCTGGGAAGCGAGATTGTAGAGATATTTTTTATTCAATTTGTTTTTCCTAAACGGTTTCTTGTAGTTGAAGTATAAGAGAGCAAATAATTTCGAAAGCTTCGACTAGAGCTGGCAATGGGAATATATGTTCCTTTCTCAGAGGGTATTTTTCTGAATTAGTTTGGAGAAAGGAGAGGTTCATGATCAGAATTGTAACTGTGAAACTCCAAATTAAGACTCATAACATTTTAAATCTTGCACAGAATTTTTTTTTTTATTTCAATCAGAAATTAAGGTATTCGACCAGAAATGCGAAAAATGTTGTCGTGATGCGAATTTTCGCCTCAGGTTGACTTGATTTAGCTGCCTAGTTGAAAAGAAAGTCGTATGTGCTTCTTTTGAGTGAGCGGTATTGACTTTGGTGAAATCTTTACGAATCGCCAATGCTACAAAATACTAAAATTAATAACTCCTTCATGATACTATTATAAAGAGACTGAATAACAAACTGAGGGTCCTTCAAGATTAAATCATATTGCTATGATCCATTATTTTTGGCTTCACATTTAATGAAGTCACAGACAATCCCGAGGATGCTTAAGTGAAACGATTACAAGGCTGGAACACTTTCAGAACACAATATGACCGTCTCTAAAGAAATGAATGAAAAATGTCTCTTTCTCTTTATAATTTGCTTGTTTTGAAATATATTTAGCAAATTGTTGAACATTTTTAATCTGGGTGCGCTCATGCCGATGTGAGCTTTATGAGTTCTATAGTTGCAATTTTGTTCTGGATTTCGAAATGTTGTTACTAACATATAATGTCATGGAGTGAGCCAATGAATCAATTTGAAACGCTTGGTTGTACTCTCAAAATAAATTTACAAAGTTAAATAATAAAACTCCTCATTTATTAGTCAAGGCAGACATGATCGACCCTTATATATTATAACTCTCCTTCTTATTTTTCAAGGGAATTTGCATTAATGCCAATCCTGTGAATTACCAAAATATGCAATCAGAACAACTTGCCAGCCAGATATCCTATTAAAGCAAGCAAGAAAATCTCTGCAAACATATTATTAATAAAAAGCAGAAAAAACACTCGCACACACATTTTGATACTAATAACCATTCTGTTTGAAAAATGCATTTTGAAGTTGTGTTTTTCGAATTAAGAATAATAATTTGGTCCGTATGTCAATTGTTCATTGTATTCACTTTGTTGTATATTTAGCGGAACTAGCTCTTGATTCGGATGTTTGCTGTGAGCTAACGAAACTATGAAAAAAGAAAGAAATAACTATTAGCATCAAATAAAGCAGTAATGGTTACATAATTCATGTGCTGGTTGATCCGGATGATACCCTTTAGGAGCCTGGTTCATATAGATCTGAACATTATTCTCCGACGGTTGCATGATAGGATTATGATAGTAGTTTTGTCTTGGAATCTCAGAAGTTATTTGCAGATTCAGATACTTCAACTTGCCGTAGCCGCCGACTGACCAGTTGAGCCCTCTGCTGTTCCAAACTTGTGAATTTTCTAGATTAAGAAAGCGCTCCAAATTCCTGTTCATCGCCACTTTATTGACAATGAGAATAACAGCCCCAATGAAGACTGGAATGCACAGTATAAAACTAATAGAAGTTTCGTTGGAGGCGAAATCTATGATCACCATTACCCCGATGAGGAGAATCATGATAGCCAAACCAAATATTTCGATTTTTCTGTTGCCTTTCAGCGCAAATCGTAACCGCAGACAAAATTGATTGTATTCATCCTGTGTAATACGATGCTGAGCATTTATTGGATTGATTTCCTGTGGATCTTTGAAGAATTGAGCATAGGGGAGTTTGATGCCCGTATCTTGGTACTGGATCATTGATTTTGGGGTGGAATCAGAATCTTCAGTTAAATTCAGAATTATACATATATCGTAATTTGCATTAATGATAGTGGTCGCAAATGAAATTAAATGAAAAAAGTAAATGCTGCAAATTCCCAGGTTTATGTAAACTTTTTTGTATTGGGAAATTAGGAAGAATCAGAACAGTCCTCGCGATGACAAAGTCTGTAATTGAAATGAAAGAATAAAAATTGTTTTTCTAAAACTACAAAGATAGATTACGATAGAAGAATGACTTTGTTTCGAGATGCAATCTAAAAGAGGTTCATCGAAGTATATATTGCTGGTTAACCGCGTGCAAACAAGGATTAGCTCATTCTTGAAGCAACTTTCAGGGAGGTCGGCTTTGGTAGATTAATCATAATTATAATAATCTGGTCCATAGACCCATTGTGGTTTATTTTCATTTAATTGATCATTTAGCGGAGCCCATTCTTCATTCGAATGTTGACTATAACCATCCAAAGAAGCTAAGGAATAAATTCAAAGATAAACTAAATTCAAAGGCGAGAGTTACTTGATTCCTGTTCTGGTTGTACTGGATAGCATCCATGGGAAGACTGCATCGAATGGCTCAAGGTCTTATTCGAACTTCGAATTGTTGGATCACGGTAACATATATGGCTCTGAATATCAGAGGAAATCTGAAGTCTCAAATACTGGTGTTTCGTTCCGCTAGTGCCAACAACTAACCAGTTTAGACCTCTACTGTTCCAATATTGTGTGTTCTCTCTAGAAATAAATTCCTCTAGATTGCTATTCATCGCCATTCGATTCTTTATGAGCAAAATTATAACAATATAAAAAAACAGAACTATTGTCTTGGCCAGAGAAGCGTCTTGCAAAAGTAAACCTATCACTGGGAACGTCAGTACTATGGCGATGATGATTATGATTGCTGTAGTGAGTGATCGTGCATTTTTATTGTCTTTCATTGCAAACTGTAACCGCTGACAAAATTGGTTGTAGTCATATTGTGTGATACGATGCTGAACGTTGATTGGGTTGATTTCCTGTGGAGGTTTGAAGAACTGGTCATAAGGCAGCGTAATGTTGGTATCTTTATATTGTTTCATTGCTTTTCGAACTGAACCTCAGTAAATAATTTACATAGGCTGTGATAAAAACGGTAAGATAAGCTCATGTAAACACATTTATGTAAATTCATGGATTCTAACTCATAATCTTGTGGTTCAGAAGGATAATCTTTCAGTATGTTGTCATGACGTTACAGTGTAATAAAGGCACAAACCACATAATAAAAGGGAAACTAAGCTTATAAATTCATGGAGAGAGGCTGATATTCTCAGTCTATCTTATTCTCTGTCATCAAAGGAAATATTATTTTTATCTTGCACCTCATTATTGTTATTCTAGCTCTGAACGATATTCAACCATTGCCACTGAGACATCACTTTCACTAAAGAGTTTGGACTTTATGAATTTCTTCAATAGAATTGTGAACTACAAAAGTTCTCAGAACTTTCGCAATGTGGTGGAATCTGCAGATGAATAATTCTATTATTTCACATCAGAAGGATTGATATTCGTAAACTTTCCTAATTCCCTTTGTCTTAAGTAAGAAACTGTGAAAATTGAGCCTAATACCATTGATTTGGGTTCCAAACCTCCAGACTTCTCGTTCACATTGGCGATGTGTTTCATCATCAAAAGATCAAAGGACATTGTAACAGAAAAGGAGGTACATTTGCATTTTTGTTTTCTCCTAATCGAATGCAATTTATCAGAGTGCTGAACTTCCTCACCGAGTAAATTCGAATATTTCGGCTATTTCTCTTTTTTATAAACTTCAAGGAACAACCATATATGATAATTTACACTCAATCATATGAAAAGCTAAGCGCCATAATACATTGGAGTTATTGTGATTTCAGCGTTTTCTCCTGCTCTCCAGCCTTCACCTTTCCCTGCAAGATAGGCTTCTGCTGCAGTGAAGTACCCCCCATCAGGCCTCTTGAAATTGAAAATTTTACCCAAACCAATGGAAAACGTGAGCTTGTCAGGGCTAAATCCAAGCTCATCTTGTGCCATTATGGCAATTGCTTCGAAAGATTCGTCTGCGTCAACTTCTATTTGAATCTGTCTGTTTATACTGGGAAATCTTAAGGTAAACGGGATTTCTTTATTCTGCATTCCTCTCTTTAAACTCTAGCTTTGCTTTATTTGACTTTTATTTATTAATTGGGATAGTTCACAAGAGTATATTGAAATTTTTGCCACTGCTCTCACTTATTAATGTAAAATTCTTGAGTTTCGAAATATTTTTTTAAGGGAAGACCCTTAATGATAAGTTATTCTAACAAAATTGTGTTGCTGTCTCAGCTCTGTACTGCTGCTGTATCAATAAATTTGAAGTAAGAATAAAGTTTCAAGCCACCATTAATAATGAATTGAAAAAGGTTTTTCATCAGTTTATATCCTCGTAAAAAGTCGAGTGACTTTGTCTGAACTCGCTTTGATCGTGATGAGATTGATTTTTAGCTTCTTCTATATGAAAATGGTTCAAATTCAATTATATTATGTATATTTTTCCGAGTACGTTCATCTGATAGAGATCATGCGACCAAATATATAAATTATTAGTGATGTTATTGAGATTATATATATTAGATGCTTACTGTCCTCAATAAGTGTATTTTCAATTTCAATCATGCGTGAAAGGAAATTTATTTAACAATTCACAATTAAAGAAATAACTTTCAGCTCAATAAATATCTTATTTGATTGATTCGTGAGTTCTTCATTATTAGTTAATATCCTTCATCTTCAGCAATTCTAAGCTCTTATCCCACAGTCTCTTACCAACTGCTTCGTCCCGACCATGAGAATGCATTTTCGCGACCACGCAATCACTGTAGTAAGCACCTCCTTCCAGCTGATCATGATCTAAAAGGGCACAATGGAGAGTTGTCTGGGCGCCTTGTTTAGCATTTTTAACAATCAGCAGCAGAAGCGGGTAAAGGAAAGCAATGAGCACCTTAAAAATCAATTTTTTATATGCTCTTCCAATTTCAGTTCTCACAGAGCCTGGATGTAATGAAACCGCTTTTACTCCTTTCGATTCAAATCTTCGATTAAATTCATTTGCGAATATCACATTTGCCAGTTTACTCTGTGTGTATGCTTTCCACATCGAATATCCCTTTTCCAGCATCAAATCGTCCCAATGGATGTTTCCACTGAGAGATGCTAGAGAAGACACATTGATGACTCGACTCGGAGCCGACTTGACGAGATAGTCTTGGAGAAGCAGCGTCAGCATGAAATGGCCGAGGTGATTAGCAGCAAATGTGGTCTCTATGCCTTCAGGGGTAACGGTTCTTGTTTCCGAGAGAAGTCCAGCGTTATTGATCAATATGTCGAGTCTATCGTATTTTGATTTGAAAGCATCCACAAATGCTTTGATAGAACTAGTGCTTGTTAGATCTATCCTGATGAACTCGACCTGGGCGTTTTTTACTTCCTTCTTGATTTTTTCAAGCGCGATATTAGCTCTAGTTGGGTCTCGGCAGGCCAGAACGACACGAGCTCCAAGCTCTGCTAGTCTTAGGGCAGTATAGTAGCCGATTCCGCAGTTTGACCCAGTGACAATTGCAACTTTGTATTGCAAGTTGGGAGACAAGCGACAAGTGCCTCCATTCATGTACTTTTTGAATAGGCTGAGGAAAATGACAGCTCCTATTCCGAAGACAATCCAGAATTGCCAGCTCATATGTTTGATTTCGCTTAGAAAAATTATATCAAAGTTTCTAAAAAGAATATTTGTTTGGATGCTTAGAAATTATTCAAAATAATGAATTACTTATTACTTGTTCAAAGAAAGTATCTCTACTGAACAGAGTTCCAAATACTTTCAGTCTAATTTTTCCAGACTGGTCCAAAGACCGGATGATGATATTCTGGCTATAGAAGAGGATTGTGGTACCTGCCTGATGGATAAGATGTCCTTGTTGCACAAGCGGCTGATTTTTCATTTTTGCTGGCAGAATTCTGATTTTGAGATTGGCTATGGAATAATTCCATACCTTCTACGATATTAAATTTTTAAGTAAAGCTCTACGGTTGCTTAGACAGATATTTATAATTGAAATCGAATTTAAGGATCACTGATCTTCGAAGAATCACCCAAGAAGTCAAGTCAAGGTAACAATGGGGGTGAATCTCTCGGTTCATGAATCCCGTTTGAAGCTTTGGTCAATGCAATCACAATACTGAAGATGATTTCCCTAATTCGAGAATCACATCACACCATTCTTCTATTTAAAGCTGATTGATTTTAATCTTGCATTAATTTTGAATCTATTTCGAGAAAAATGGAAACATCATCCAAGATTGTTATTGTAACTGGATCCAACAAGGGTATTGGCTATGCCCTAATGCAGCGACTCGTGAAACATGCTCCTCGCTTGACTCTTGTCCTCACTTCGAGAGATGAATCACTTGGCAAAGAGGCCGTCAACAATCTAATTAAGGAAGAACCGAAATGCAAAGACTCTCTCCATTATCACCCCCTAGACATCACAAACAAAGTCTCAAGAGACAAGTTCAAAGAATGGGTTCAGCAGACTTTCGGAAAATTTGATGTCTTGGTGAATAATGCTGGAGCCCTGGTCTCAGGCGAGCTCTACAATCCTGAATATATCGCCACAACTGATGATGTTGAAAAGGTTATTGGCACAAACTACCATAGCACTCGAGCTCTTACTGAGACACTACTTCCTTTATTAGCTTCTGATGGAAAGATCATTAGTGTCTCTAGTGCGCTTGCTGCTTGGAATCGGCAAGGAGAGCCTCTATTGAAAATTTTCACGAAACCTGACTTTGAAGACAAAAACCTTGAGGAAATCTACACTCTCTTCAAGGAAGCCGTCGCAGCGAAAGATTACAAGGAGAAAGGTTTTGTGAAATCGCCATATATGGTGTCAAAAGCGCTACTCAACGCATGGACATATTACGTGCTACAAAGAAGCTTGAGTGGAGATCAGCAAGCTTTTACGATGACACCAGGCCATTGCCGAACCGATATGGGAGGAGATAAAGCGTTGAGAAGTGCTGATGATGGTGCTGATACGATCGAATATTTAATTGTTGATGTTCCATTCAAGTTTGATAAGGAGATCAGCGGTAAATTTTTTGCTGAAAGAAAAGTAGTTGACTTTGTTGAAGGAATAAATCTTTGAGCAATTAATAGTATGCATTGTTTCCAAACTGAAGGGCATTAGCTAGATCCTGTTTTTATGATATTTCTTTTATGAGTTATGTCAAAGCGTATTCGGTGAGTTCTTTCGAAATGTTATGAATTTGTGAAAAACACTAAAACCAAGCAGTGCAATGTAGCTATCATTATGGCACTTCTGTGTAGTACCTAAAGAAAAAGTATATCGATAAAAAAGGCCTGATAGGAGGATTTTTGGGTTTTGCTATTTTTGCAAAGCAGGCTTTATTTGTGCATTGTTGTATTGCAAGCCCTCTGAGTAAAGATGACAACCTGAAATCCAAAAATATTGAGTCGTCCGTGTAAAATTCTGAAAAAAACAAAACGAAAATTTGCTTTAATTATTTGTGGTGTAAGCTCCTTTTTAATTCTTAGTTGGATCAAGACTTTAAACGTAGTGACGATAGTACATAACATGATTCAACTGAAAAAGTAAACATATTCTGAAAAGAGCTTCATAACATGCTAACTATTTTAATTTTCTTCAATAATTAATATCTTCCATTTTGAGCATTTCTAAGCTCACATCCCACAGCCTTTTTCCATATTCTTCATTCTTACCATCAGGATTCATTTTGACTGGAACACAATCAGAGTAATAAGCAC
>ENA-UOUE01001027-UOUE01001027.1-compost-metagenome-genome-assembly--contig:-NODE-1027-length-19851-cov-12.921463_pt1 | contig 19851 bp, 7 predicted proteins | sample MGYA00238146_ERZ747223 | MGnify/ENA primary metagenome ERZ747223 (study PRJEB28781, sample SAMN06268865) | compost metagenome | isolation source: single cell | place: USA: California, Emeryville, Joint...
AATACCCTGTGGTAATTCTAAAAGTCGAAGGTCAGGTTTTTATTTCAATATATAGCTAGAAAATATGCAAGTTTTTGACGTAAATGAAATGTAGATGATAAGTTTTCTCGAACACGCCACTAAGATTAGTTTTTCGAGACGATATGTGCCTCGTTATACACTAAACATATTTCCGGCCACCTTTTGCGTATTGCTATCGCTTCCTCATGACGGATATTATTCCATTTTAAATTGAGTGTAGTAAGATTCGTCCATGAAACATTCTTCCCTAATCCTGTCGCTCCCTCATAACCGATTTCGTTGCCTTCTAAATCGAGTGTAGTAAGTTTCGTCCATGAAACATTCTTCCCTAATCCTGTCGCTCCCTCATGACGGATATCGTTGCATTCTAAATCGAGTGTAGTAAGTTTCGTCCATGAAACATTCTTCCCTAATCCTGTCGCTCCCTCAGCACCGATGTTGTTGTCATATAAATTGAGTGTAGTAAGATTCGTCCATGAAACATTCTTCCCTAATCCTATCGCTCCCTCAGCACCGATGTTGTTGTCATATAAATTGAGTGTAGTAAGATTCGTCCATGAAACATTCTTCCCTAATCCTATCGCTCCCTCAGCACCGATTTTGTTGCGTTCTAAGTAGAGTTTTTTAAGTTTCGTCCATGAAACATTCTTCCCTAATCCTGTCGCTCCCTCATAACGGATATTATTGCCACATAAATCGAGTGTTGTAAGATTCGTCCATGAAACATTCTTCCCTAATCCTGTCGCTCCCTCATCACCGATATTATTCCATGCTAAATGGAGTTTTTTAAATTTCGTCCATGAAACATTCTTCCTTAATCCTGTCGCTCCCTCATCACCGATTTTGTTGCCTGCTAAATAGAGTTTTGTAAGATTCGTCCATGAAACATTCTTCCCTAATCGTGTTGCTCCTTCATCACCGATTTTATTCTGTGATAAATCGAGTGTTATAAGTTTAGTCCATGAAACATTCTTCCCTAATCCTGTTGCTCCCTCAGCACCGATTTTGTTGTCTTCTAAATCGAGTGTAGTAAGATTCGTCCATGAAACATTCTTCCCTAATCCTGTCGCTCCCTCATCACCGATAGTATTCCATGCTAAATCGAGTGTAGTAAGTTTCGTCCATGAAACATTCTTCCCTAATCCTGTCGCTCCCTCAGCACCGATTTTGTTGCATTCTAAATTGAGTGTAGTAAGATTCGTCCATGAAACATTCTTCCCTAATCCTGTCGCTCCCTCATGACGGATATTATTCCATTTTAAATTGAGTGTAGTAAGTTTCGTCCATGAAACATTCTTCCCTAATCCTGTCGCTCCCTCATCACCGATTTCGTTGCCTTCTAAATCGAGTGTAGTAAGTTTCGTCCATGAAACATTCTTCCCTAATCCTGTCGCTCCCTCAGCACCGATTTTGTTGCATTCTAAATTGAGTGTAGTAAGATTCGTCCATGAAACATTCTTCCCTAATCCTGTCGCTCCCTCATCACCGATACTATTCCTCTGTAAATTGAGTGTAGTAAGAGATCGCATGGCATATTCCACAATCACTTCTATTCCTATATCACCAATATCTCTGAATTGCAGATCGAGACTTTTAATTTTATCAGTCTTTTCTTTTCTTTCGCTTTCTATTTTCCTACGAATAAGTTTTTTTCTGGATTCACCGACCCATTTTTCAATCTGAAGGAATCTATCTCTCGTGATCCAAGTCGCACTATTATAGCCACCTCCTTCCAATTCTCCTCCCGCCACATGTACTCCAATTACATAATATTCATTCGTTCCTTCAACTTGATAAAATAATCCACTCCCACTTTGACCTGGTGTTGTCAGAATATCCTCATAATTGATAAGAAAATCCCCACTATTCTCATCTTTATCACAAAAATGCCAAGATTTTCCTTTCATTCCCCATAGCTGGTGGCGGCCAGTTCCAGAAAGCATAACGAGAGTATTTTTTTCATCTTTAGTCCTAACATATCCTGGATATCCAAAGACATTCAGCTCTTTTCCTTTTAATAACTCTTTACTAGCAATGTGCAAACCGAAGTATCCTGAAACTATCCCTGCAGTCTCATCAAGAACAAGCAGGGCATAATCTTCTTTCTCGCAAGTTTCTTCAAATTCAGGTGGAGCATACGAATCCACAACTTTGTAAACTCCAAAAGGTATTATTTGCTCATTTATACCTGGGATAAACTCGATTTTAGAATATTTTTCTTTAGTCCTTCTGTAATCGTAGATGTTATGAGCTGCTGTTAGTACTAAGTCAGGACCAATCAATATTCCTGTGCCTGTTTCGTATTCTCCTTCTCCGACGTCTACTCTTACAAGTCCGTGAACACTGTATGGAAATATCGAGGTGTTTTCAATTCGTGTTCGAATCTCGACCTCATATTTTTTCAGAATTGGAGAATTCCCACCCTCTTTGATTGGAATAGAGTTAAACTCACATATTCTAATGCCTTGCCTTCGATTAATCCTGGGTTGAAAACACATAGTCTTCATTTCAGAGGTAGATTTAGAAATTAGGACCAAACGGGACCTCTCCTCCCCTATTTTACTCAAATCTTCTGGTGCTATTCGATCATAAGGCAAAACTCTAAGTGGCTCCTCTTCCCTCCTTTCCTCCTCCTCTTCCTCCTCCTCTTGCTGCAGCTTGATAGTGTCCATCACCTCCCTCCGAACTCTTTCTTTTTTTTCTGAGGATGGGTCTTTCTGTTCCTCCTTGATAATGCTCTTCAGCTCACTTTGAACTTTGTCTTTTCTTTCTTCTGAGGGTAGGTCTCTCTTTTCAACATTAGGATCGCTATTCTGGGTCCTTTTATCATCTTCTGAGTTTAGACGTCTCATCTTGAATTCGATAGTCCAAATTAAAACTTTATTGCCTCAGAAGTTAAAAGCTAGGACCAAATTCTTTCACGAAAAATTTTTTCATGCAATCCAGCGGTACTCATGATAATTAGTTCTAAGCGAAAAGTGGTGTTTATTTGGCGAGGATGGCCATAACTCGCTAAAAGAGCTCAACAATCAATTTGGATCCAACAAATTTGATAGAACTGCTCCTGATCAGTCTGCGGACCGAAAACTAAAAGAATTCAAGACAGCAAGGACTTGAGTAACAGTCAAATGATTCAAAAAGAAATCTCTGGAAATTTTATCAAATATCAAACTCCATTCTCGTTTGCATTGAAGAACAACTCAGCGTAGTCTTCGAAAAAGTTTATCAGTTGACTTAATCTTGACCTTTGCCTTTGCCCTTGCGAGGGAATATTGAATTCTCTTGGTCTCTAAAATCAACACATGATATTTATTTGAATGTCTTCAAGTCCCTCGAAAGGCAGATTTTTAATAACTCTCTGAAATATTCGGTAATTTAAGGATGAACGAGGAGTTCATCGTCGAGCTCAGCTTCATGCTATCTAATTTGCTCAGACATAGGAGAACCTATCATTTGGCTCACTGTTTTATAGACTGTTTCGTCATCCTGATTTTTGATGATAATTTTTATGAGTTCGGTTTCAACACGTGCAATGCAGAAAATATCGACTTCGATAAGATATTTTCTGCTTGACGACAACTTGGGTCACTTCACTTTTCTCCTTTGTGTAAGATGTAAAAGATCGATGAAATTAATTTGAATACCATTTTGTCTTCACAAAATCACTAACATTCGATTTATTTTGCTCAATTATTTCGAATGATACGAAAACTGCTATCTATGACAATCTTTCTTGGAATTATCTCACAGTGTTTTATTGGTTCAGAATTGAAAGGTTCCCTGATTAAGTTGGCTGAACCTACATTCACAGAAAGTATTTTGGTACAATGCAACATTTTCGGTCTTACAGAATTCTGAATTCTCACAGTTGCACGAAAGGTGCTATCAATAATGTAATGAGACAAACAAAATTAAACAAAGAGATCGATAAAACTTAATCGAGTTCCAAAAATAGAAGCATGCTAATCAAATATATCATTAAAACATAATCAATCATGCTAGCGCAAGCATACTTGTCGTTTCAGAGATCCTAAGGAGTTCTTTCGTTCAATTTATGCGGATTTAAGATATTCAGTTATGTCTCAAAGATAACTAACAATCTTCATAATGAGGCTCTAAAGATGATTTATTCACTCAAAGAGATTGTTAGCCTTTTTTCTTGGACTTGCATTGTTACTATTTTGAGACTAGTTAACGGCTTTTAGAATTGAGCAAACTTTTTTTCTCCGAGAAGTTGCAACCAGCTAATATTTTGTATAACTGCAGAAGTATTATCAGTTAGGTCATCAACACCTCATTTAATGGTATTATCAAACAAATACACGATCCATTGTGGCGAAATTATTATTTTCACAAGAAATTCACTTCTATTAGGTGTTTAACACACAGGCTTAATGAACAAGAAATACGTGGAATTCTGATTTTTCAGTCTCATTTGGAATTTATTTTGAAAGTTTTGCAACACAGAAAGTTAGTAAAACGCAGGAAGATTGTGGGCTAGGCCCAAACCCTTACAGCTTACTGGCCATCCTGCTTAGACTTTACGCCATTTTCCACATGGTTTGATTTAACGCATTAGTTCTGTACTCGTCTTTGCAAGAATAGAATCTGCAGAGCAGCAACCTTTGCAACCCACTTTATTCTAAGTCTACGCTGAGAAACGTTCTGAGGCGTGAAGTAGTCTTTTACAGGTGAGTTTTCAAATAACCCTCTTTCATTCGCTCATTCAACATTCTTGTAGCAACAACCCCCGAACTCATTCATATTATACGCGGTCCATATTCCTTTGGTGAGAAATGTTCGTTATTACCTGCTTATGGGTGCCCAATAAATTTGGTGTCTCCTGAGTGACGGTACCTGAAGAGGTCTATAACAGTCTGACCATAATTTCATATTTCTTTTTTTCCAACTCTCTCTATATTTGCAAAAGTAGAAGCGAATTATCATTATCACCACAGAAGATGAGCGCAGCCAACTCTAAAGAAAATCGTACTTGCAAAAAGCTATATTGCTCGAAAAATTGTACAAGGCCCTAAGTGCGTTATCGAGGACTGATAGCCACGGAATCAGCATCGCATGCACCGTGACATCATACAAAAATACTGAAATTCCTAAGGAACATTTGGACTGATTACCGATGATTGCGATCTGGAAAACCAGCCGCAAAGCCACACGTTTCCATACCAACTTGGCTAGAGACAGCCATGCTCAAAATATTTATATCGAATGGAATTCCTCTCATTGTCCAAATAATAGCCAACAGCCTCATTGCCCTTGCTTTAAAACACTTAACGAACATCAAATTTTTTTACTTTAAAAAAATGCTTTTTTTGAATTATAATTCCTGTACTCTGCTTCCTTACAATAGCCTTTCAAGAATTTGAGAAAGTAAAATTATATGGACATCGATTACCGTTGATAATATAAACGAAGTTATCAAGATTCTTAATTTTTCCAAGCTCAACTCTAAATTTGCCGAAACTGGCCTTGATCAAGTGCTATTTAACAGCGATTCTTTAATATAAATTTTAATATCTCTTCAAAAGCCTGAGATTACGAAGCCAGTTTTTTTAATTCCTCTTGATTAAACTGATCCCGCATTTAAAAATCTTTCAAAAACTCAAGCTCTTAGATCATGAAAAAACCAGAGCATGGGAGGTTCGCAAGCGCTTGTCTCCCAAAAACTTTGACCACTGAAGGGCAAGCCCCCAAGACCAATGTCTTACTCAGCAAAATTGCATTGCAAATGCTAAAGTAAACGCCTAATTGGATTCTTTATCTCAATCATATTCGTAAAACAGAGATGAGCAAGCAAAGAAAAAAGAAATGTTGAACACCAAAAAGATCGAGGTAAAACACGTTCATTTGGAAACATTCTGACTTCTTTAAAAGAAATATCTCGTTCTTGATCTGGACGAGACGTTGGTTCACAGTTGCAGCTCGCTGCCAGAATATCCTGCAAAAGAAATAGAAGTATTATCGCGTTATCTGGTGCATATGCTAATGAAAAAAAATCTTCAAGGTGTATACAAGCTATGAATCACATGTCTATTATGTGATTTCGAGACCTGGTCTGCTTGATTTCTTAGAAAAAATGAAAACTTGCTACAATATCATCATATACACCTCGAGCCAGAAGGAGTATGCTGAAACGGTGATTGAGACAGCTGGGATAAAGAAATATGTCACCAAACTCTACCATCGCAGCGATTGCAGGAGAATCCATCAGGGAATCTATCTGAAAGAGATTTCAAAGCTCAGCTTGCCGTTGAAAGACGTCGTCTTTATTGATGTACGAGACATCATTTACTCCGATTAATCGCTAAAACTCTAAATTTCGTTAGGATGCTGCACCGCAAATTGAACCTCAAAAGCACAATGGCTTAGAAATCACGCCTTTCCATGGTGATGCTAAAGACACTGAATTAAGCAGAATTACGCCTTTTCTACAGAAACTCGCTGAAGTTGATGACGTAAGATCGGTTAGTCAACGCTGGAAAGAATTCACAAGCGGAAAAGAGAAAGCCTCTATGGAATTTAAGACTAGTCCGGCGAGAGACAATTTATTTGTGAGGAAAATGAAGCATTCTCTCTTCAGAGGTGTCACGCAAAAGGACCTGCCTGAAGAGGACATATCCCAAGGCGGCGACGACGAAGAAACGACCAGACTTCCGATTATGCAGTTGTACCCCAGCAATTTCTCGCGACAGTCGACTGGGTTGTATCCAAGCGTTCTGCTGAATGATACGTCATCCTTGGTGTTGAATACCTCGCCTAGCGACAAGTCGGCTTATTTCTTGTCAGGAGACACGTACCATTATCAGAAGAAAATCGAGAAGTACAAAAAAGCAAGCACGCAGTTGTTTTCTTCAAGAGTGAATGTCTCTGGTGACCTAGGTCCTATGGATGACGATGGGGATATTTCTATAATGCCAGTGATGTCTTCATTGGTCAAGAAACGTCTTCGGAGTTAAATCCATAATGATTTGAAGCAATTTCGAATGCCGAGGAAGTCTCTTTCTTTCACGGCGTTCGACGTTGGAGTCACCATATTTTTTTCTGTTTTAATGTTTGGGAATATAGTAAACAATTTTTTTGCTTTTGAAAGTAGGTAAAAAAATTTTGCCTCATTGTGTTAATCATAGTTGAATCTATTATATTTGTTGCTCAAAGTGAAAAAGTTTCCTTTGCAAGTATGAAATAATCTTGGTAAATATATTATCAAATGAAAGAATTGAGTTTTTTAGCTTAAGATGAGGGATGTAATATCTTATTCCATGAGATTTAGAATTGAATGTATTTAGGAAAAACGAAAAGAGAGATTCGATTTGCTCTCAAATGTATTTCATAATCACCATAATCATTAAGAAAATCAGAGCTTTCTTGTGTTAGACCCACTTTATGAGAGATAGCTATTACTTAACGGATTATTGATCTCAGATTGCATGAGCAAGGTTTAAGAAACAAAAGGCGTGAATATATACATATATCAATAAAATATATTAAAAATTAACGACATTATAATAGGCTAGCCCGCAGTTATTTTTGAAAACCAGACTTACTAGCATCACCCAAACTTACTCATTAGGGCCTGACTAGAGAGTTTTCTTTGAATATTACAGCTGGAGTTGATCCATCAGCTCAATAGCTTATATAAGAGTAATATTTGAATGTGATTCATCAGTTATCTTACTCATTCGTTCTTTGGACTTTTCAGCATTTAATTGGTCAAATTATTCTTAATTACGAACCCTAGTTGGCAGTAACCTCCTCAAAATATTGGTAAGCAAACGTTATTTGTTTTATCTACCAATCTATCATTGAATTATAGCCTTTTTCTACACAAATTCAATGAATCATGTTGCTATCAGCTCTTTACCCTCCTTCTTTAAGTCATTCCTCTTATTTTTCGGAGTCAGATTCCAAAAATGTTATAGATTCTAACTTTTGTCTCATTAGGTAGTAGGCTCTTTTATTTGATAGTTAATTCGAAAGCCTACTATATTCTCCCGCCAAATGACTATATAACTTTATTATATACGACTAATTTATTGACTTTTGAAATTAAAAAGTTAACAAATTCAAAACCATGCAGCAACTGGTCCCTGCTGTTGAAAACCCTTCCGTCACTTTCAACACCACCATCCCCGCCCTAGGGATCGCCGAAAACTACCTCATCATTTCCGAGCTCGGCGAGGACCATCTCTACCCTGTTTTCTTAGCTGCATCTCTAGTTCCTACCTCAATTGCCACCGACTCCAACGATCAATACCCTTTCGTCGTCATCAAGGCAATTCCCACGACGGATAAGTATGGCTCCTTTGAAAACGAATGCAACGTCTTTCAGTTCACTGCTCATAAGAACGTCCTCGGCTGCATTCAGATCATCAAAGGCGCTAGACTCAACTTTCGGAACTACAACAAATGCGAGTGGAACTTACTCGTGCTGCCATACCTTCCCAACGGAGATTTGCTTGACTTCCTCAAGAAATCTCGGCTTGATGAAAGCGCTGCGCGGTACTACTTCGAGCAGGTACTAGAAGCAGTGGAGCACATGCATAGCCGAGGCTTTGCTCACCGAGACCTCAAAACCGAGAATTTTCTCCTCAACGACGAATTCGACCTCGTGCTGACGGATTTCGGGCACAGTGTCCAGCATTCAGACATATTCGGACCCAAAATTTTTAACGATCAACAGTCAATCACTACTCCCGGGATATGTCCGCCAGAGTTTCATAAAGGCTTTGGATACAAAGGAACTCAGATGGATATGTTTGCGCTAGGAAAACTGCTTTTGATTGTCCTGACCGGCTTCAATCCGTTTAAAACGACAAAGGAGACTGATGCAAACTTCGCGCTCATTGCGAGCGGGAACTGGAAGAAGTTTTGGAGCCTGATGCAAGCGTGGATGAAGCGAAAATGGATCAAGTTCGAGGAGTTTACGCCTGAGCTCAAAGAATTGGTCGAGCAGTTGCTGACTCCGGACCCTGAGAACAGGCTAAATATATACCAGATACGTGAATCTGCATGGTATAGGAGCACGAAGCCAATGCCTCAAACGGAGGTGCAATCGATGATGATTAAAACGAAAATCTCATTCTAAAGACGATGAAGAGTCGGCTATGACTCGTGAGTCGTGAAATAGAAGGTGGTTGGGAGTAATTATAAATTATCAATTTTTCGCTGACAAGGACTAAAATGTCAAAATAATGGCCCATTAAATCAATCAGATATACCTTGGGAGTTATGGTAGATGGCTCTCACTTGGAATTCCGATGAAGATAAGGCTTCGTTGGCTTACCCTTTTGTAATATAAGTGAGGAGAGAGCTGTATGTTGTTTTCTTAATATTGTCCTGAATCCCCTTGGTTAACAATTGATTTAAGGGAAATTTCCTGTCTATTGAATAATAATGAGATAATACATTCACATACTATACATGTATCTAAGGATTTATTGGCAAAACAATTTAATATAGGTGTTGTAGTAAGGGATTATGATAGTTAATTATATGTAGTATGACTGATGCTATTAGACTGTCAAAGCTGTAGGATGAGAAGCACAGGAGAGTTTTTGATTTTCAAATTCAATTTGTTTTATTCAAGTTGTCATGCACTCTATCTAATCAAATTCAATTCAGAACGAACATAAAAACCATATGCAACTAAAAAAAGAAGGATTAGTTACACTTAAGCTATAAGAAAGCCTAAATGAAAACTAATAAAGCACATATATAAAAACACTAAATAAATCAAATCCTTATTATTTTAGTGAATTGACGTTTTCTTTTTTTGGGCTAATTTCTTCGATTAACAGTTTGTCAGAGGAGCCTGTCTGCGGTAAACGCCAATTCTTAAGCTAATAGGTACCTGTCTAACGCATGCTTGTCTAGCAACGGGTCTTGCTACGCAAGCTTGTCTGACAACTGGTCTCGCGACGCAAGCGGTTCTCAGGGCTGGTCTACCCACACATGCTTGTCGATAAACTGGTCTAACTAATCCATTGCATCCCGAACCGCCGCCATAACCAGTTGAGCCTCCTCTTACACCGCCGGCGTACCCAGCTGCGCCACCCTGTGCGCATGCACCACCTTGACATCCTGCTCCTCTTCTTGCGCCGCCTTGATAGCCTCCTGCACCACCTTGATAGCCCCCTGCGCCACCCTGATGACCTCCTGCACCACCTTGATAACCTCCTGCGCCACCCTGATGACCTCCTGCACCACCTTGATATCCTCCTGCACCACCTTGATAACCTCCTGCACCACCCTGATGACCTCCTGCGCCGCCTTGATAGCCTCCTGCACCACCTTGATATCCTCCTGCACCACCTTGATAGCCTCCTGCGCCACCTTGATAACCTCCTGCACCACCTTGATATTCTCCTGCACCACCGCTTGGGGAGAAACCACCGCTTGGGGAGAAACCACCGCTTGGTGAGAATCCGCCGCTTGGTGAGAATCCACCACTTGGAGAGAAACCACCGCTTGGCATGAAGCCACCACTTGGAGAGAAGCCACCGCTTGGCATGAAGCCACCGCTAGGCATGAAACCGCCACTTGGCATGAAACCGCCGCTAGGCATGAAACCGCCGCTAGGCATGAAACCGCCACTTGGCATGTAGCTGCCACTTGGCATGTAGTTGCCACTTGGAATGTAGTTGCCACTTGGGGTCTCAGAAGGTTGTTGTCCAGTGGAAGTTTCCGGTTGTTCAGAAGATTCATCTGGTTTGCTCTTTTCACTTGATTCTTCTTGTTGTTCTTTGCTTTCTTCCGAGCTTTCCTCTTTGCTTTCTTCGCTGGTTTCTTCTTCACTCTTTTCAGATGACTCTTCTTCCTCCTCGGCTCCAGGAATTTCCTCGCAAGTTCTAGCTTCTTCAATAACTCTGCTTATTCTTTTTGGGCACTTCACAACGCAATTGCCCTTCCAATAGTACTTTCCGATTGGACAGTAGTTGAAGTAGATCTGTAGACCGCAGATACCCCACGATCCTGCATTTGAGGTCAAGTTCGATGTGATCTCAAAGAGCATTTGGGACGCATTATGAGCGAATTCGAACTTGATTGGTTCAAGAGAGCTCACGGCGAGTGCGCCACACAAGTCATTGCTATCAGCAGCGCCATCACTCTTCTTCGCCCAGACTTCTTTGCCGTCAGCCTTGAAGATGCATGCCTCATCTTCATTCCATTTGTCAAACATACCGAGGTTCATCTTAACATAAACCGACTGATGCTTGTGTAGTCCAGGCAACACTCTAGAGATCGATCCAGTGGAATAAGCTCCCAAAAGATTGCGGTCCTTGCAATTCAACGTCTGGTATCCTTCAGTGTAGTTCCATTGCTCTTCGTCCTTCATGGCTTTGCAATCGAAAGCTCCGTACATACTGGAGGCAATGTTATCTTCATCGATGCAGGTGCCGTTTCTGTAGGTACAGTTCTGAACGACGAATTTAAGGTCACAGATACCCCAGCTTGCATCAGAGCCAGCTGGGATGTCGCTTTGGATGCCGATTCTCAAGGCGTCAGTGTTGTGGTTGAAATGGAACTTAATGTCCTGAACTTTCTTGTCATTAGCACCGAAGGACTTCTGGAAGACGTTTTCTCCTTGGTTTACAACGGTGAGGGTGTTTCCGTTCCAGTTTCCGGCGAGATTGAGTTTGAAGCTCATGATGATGCTCTGGTGAGGGTAAGCCATGGTGTAGTAAGACGCCATCATGCCTTGAGGACCGAATCCACCAACAAACTTATTCGAGCCGCTCGGAGTGACTTGGAAGCTTGGCATATATCCCCAACGGTCACTTTGGACAGGGTTGGAGCAGCTGAAGTCGTTCCAGGTCTTGCCAATGCAGTTTTTACTGTTGCATTGTGTGCAAGTACCAGTCTTGAAGTTAGGGTAGAATCCTGCGGGGCAGGCATCAGCGCAAGAGCCAGCGCTCTGGTCGAAGAACTTTCCAAGCGGGCAAGGGTTGAAATGGACTTCTAGGTCACAGATACCCCAGTTCGCGGTCTGAGACATGTTGAAGATAGGTCTAATGATGAGGCTGAGGGTATCGGCGCTGTGGTCGGCCTGAGCAGTCTGCTTTTGCATGATATCCTTGCCTTCTCCAGCGCAAAGAGCAGCTCCGTTAGCATCACCATTGTAGGCTTGTTCTCCAATGATGACGTAGTCAACGATGACTTGGATTGTGTCTCCCGCCCATCCGTCGACTGCGGCAGCGTTGAATTCGATGTAAACGGAGTTGTGAGGCTTCAGGTTGGTGAAGTTCCTTTGAATATAAGAATTCTGACCGAAGAATCCGAGGTAGGTGTTCTTTCCGCATTTTTGTTGGTCAAACTTAGGCACGAATAACCAATCACCCGGATCTTTGAATCCTTTACAGGAGAAGTCTTCGAACTTAAAGGATTCGCCGGCGGGAGCAGCCGCTTGCTCCCCTTGGCCGAATGCTAGTGTTAGTCCTAGTAAGATGTTAGGAATGGGTGGGGGAAAGTGATGGCTTACCTAATGCGACTATCACGAGACTTAAAAGAATACGATTTCTCATTTTCTGAGACTACTGAAATTGTTTTGTTGGAATGTTATTTTTTGATTCTAAATCAAAGCCATTGGGATTATATATCGTAGGAAACTACTGTCTTCCACCGGCTATGCTGGTCTTTTCGGTTTGGTGCTGAAATCGAAACGTACGTAGATTCTATCCGAAAGTTCAGTACACATTATAACTGCACAAGCAGACTATTTCGACGCGGTTTTATTAAAATTTGATTTCTAAAGGAAATTCCTTTGCTCGTCTCTGAGAACCAATGCTAATCAGTATAGAATTTATCGAATTTACTCAATTAATCCGTATCTTAGAATTTTAATATCTACCGTTTTTATTGAAAACTACTGAGTTTCAATTTGCGAAATTCTCTATAATAGCCCAATGAGCTTGCCATTCGAACATTTTACGAAAAACTATTGGACTATCATCTAAGCGACCGCGCAAGCTTTACCTCTTTTCGCAAGGCTTGTCCAGTAGAAACTCGAGAGATAGTGTTATAGAAATCGAATTTTTAATTATTCGACTCTTTTGGTCAGTACAGTTAGTAATATCCGCAATCAGCGAAACTTAAAAACACAATAATTTTAATCTATGAAATCTACTGCATTTAGACTCACTATTTCCAGAAAAATACCCTTTCAAGATTTTCTTATCACTGAGTTGATAAGAAAAATTTGTAAATTACGCAGCTTCTAACAACAACAATCGAGTTGGAACTTCGAGCTTAGTAGGTCCAAACCAGTCAACTTAATCAATTTTTTAAGGAATTTCACTAACTCCAACTGGTTTAGGTGTGATTCTTAGAAGCTTTTGAAAACGCAAACCAGCTATGTTTTTCATTGAAGCTAGTTGTGATTCTCCTTTTTGAACGAACAAGTATGACTGCTTACTTGCTAGTTAAATGGTCTAAAATTCTCTTTGGTCGCTGACAGCACCTTAGTTTGGGCTCGAGTACTCAGAATTCTGCAGCTGAAATAATGACTTAGTTTCAAGTAAGACTCCCTCCCTATCTTCTTTACCGGCTCTTAGAAAGCTTTATAGGATGATTATTTGAGCTTAAGATGACTAGAATCTGAAGTTTTTATTGCTGGAAGCTGCGACATTCCAGAGGTAATATCGAAACAGATCTCGTATTTAATTTCAAAATTTTCCCTCTGGTCTTTGACCTTCAAAATTACATCGAGTACAGACAAGAATTCTGTTGGCATCTGCTCTGCATATTTACTAATAGTGTCAACTTCATTTATTTTTCCTCCATTTATCCAGCAGCTTTAATATCGTGTTTAATCTACATACAAGTATATAATTCTCTCTTGTATTAGCAACACTGCATAAATTCAAATATTCCCGAAATGGATAAAATCTTCTCTGAGTTCGACGCCAAGGACTTCGATGCGATCTCCTACATCAACACTCACTTCCCTACTGAATCCTCTCTTACGGATTTAGACCCGCACATCGAGAAACTACGAGCCGAGCTTGTTTCCATGAATGAAGAGATACTTTCATCTATCCGTGAGCACGCGCTCATAAATCTCGATATCCAAAAGCAGGTCGCGGCTTCTCGCCAAACCACAGAAAATATCCTCAAAGACGTCGCTTCTATCCGAGAGAAAGCGGAAGCGTCGGAGGAACTCGTCTATGATATGTGCAAAGACATCAAATCGCTGGATATCGCAAAGAAGAACCTGACTTTCTCGATTTCTGCGTTGAAGAAGTTCCAAATGATGATTACTGCTATCGAACAGCTGCGAGACTACTGTGAAAAGCGCGAATATAAGAGCGTCGCGAACCTTATCTCAGTCATCGACCAATTTTTCGTGGAGTTTAAGAAATACGAGGCTGTCTCCCAGATCCAGGAGCTCTCTAAAGAGCGTGATGCGATTATCCGAGAGCTTAAACTGCAGATTATTGAAGATTTCACTGCTTTTGGACAAGGAACGAACACTTTCCCTCAGACCACAATGCAAGAGGCATGTATTCTCGTCGAGGCGCTCGGCATGAAATTCCGCGACGAAATCGTCGGATTAATCTCCAAGGTCGTCATCAACCCCTACAATGATGAGTTCTCGAAATCAGAGAACGCGAAGTTGGATGTTATCGAGCGCAGATACCCTTGGATTCAAAGAAAGCTCAAAGATATCGATGCAAAGTACCAGGGCGTTTTTCCGCATTATTGGGGCATCAAATGCTTCATTCTCAACGAATTTTGCGGTGTTACTCGAGTGCATGTAACCGAGATCCTCGAAAGACAGGCGCTGAGCTCGAACGTCGATAGTGTGCTGAAAGCGCTGCAGGCGACGCTGAAATTCGAGCAGAAAATATTCAAAGAAATGAGGAAAGAGTACGGTAGATATCTCGAAGGAGGTAAGAAGAAAGAGGAAGACGACGTTGAAGAAATCATCGAGGAGGCGTCTCCTGACCTGATGAATAAATTCCACATGGAGCCGACCGCAAAAGAGTTCGTGATTAACTCTCTTCCGAGGTTCAAAGGCAGTATCTCAAACTCCTTCGAGCAGTATATGCGTCCTTACGTTGAGAAGGAGGAGATTGAATTGAAAGATAGCATTAGAAAGTTGGTCTCAATCGACGAGTATGACCCATCCAGCGCAGAAAAAATCTTCAACTCGTCGTTGATGATGTTTAATAACTTTAAACAAGTGCTGAAGAGAGCAGCGAACTATTCCCGCACGCAGACGATGTTTGACATTTTCAACGTTTTCAAACGCTCGTTGAGATTCTACAGTGAAGAACTGCTTATTAAAATGGATAAGGAAGAGAAAATGAGACAGAAAGAGGAAGGCGCATATGAAACTTTCGTTTGCTTGGCCGTCAACACCGCAGAGTACTGCAAGGAAACCGTGAATGGACTCGCCGATACTGTCCGACAATATCTTGACTCGCCTTTCAACGAAAAGGTTGATATGTCGAACGAAGAAACGTTATTTAGCACCTTCATTAATAAGGCATTGGATTCCATGACGCATAATTTAGACCAGAAACTGGAGCCTTCGTTCTCGATGATCTCGAAGTACAACTATGAGAAAGTCACAGAGACCGGAGATATGTCGGAGTACGTGAAAGAGATCTCGAGAATCGTTGAATCGCATATTAAAACGATAAAACCGCTTCTCAGTGAGGTGTATTTCATGTTCTATCTGAATCGACATCTGGTGCCATTGATTCAAAATAAATTCCTGAGCTCGACTTATAAGATTAAGAAACTACCAGAAATGGGTATTCAGAAGCTACAGCTTGATCTCTACGGTCTCAAATTCATGCTGAAGAACTTGATTAAGATCGGAATTGAAGATAATAAGCAAATTTCTGCAGTGCCGTTTAATGCGCATGTTGAGAAAACGTTTATGAAGTCAGAGAATGTGCTTAAACTGGTGTCGATGACGAATGATTTGTTCACAGAGAATATTGGAAAGATTCTGCCAGATATCGATTCGGCGGAGGTGGAGAAGATTATGATCCTCAAAGGGTTGAAAAAGAAGGATTTCCCGAATCTTTTGGATATTTTCGGTCATAAGAGTAACTCTTAGAAAACTTTTACAGTGGTATGTGCTCTTGTTGATGCTGATTGTGCAGGATTTGTTGGAATGTTTCATGAGAGGCAGATAATATAAGATAGATGCGTGAATTTTACAATTGATCGATACCTGATTTATACAGAGATTATTTAAGTAATAAGGGCACTGAAAATTCAACTTTCACCGAGAATTATTGCTAAAGTGTTGCCAAAAGGAACTTTTGGTTCATCAGCAAGCTCTTGATAATTTGACTGAATAAATAGCTTCTCCTAGCGAAATAGGGTAACTCAAAGGCCTGCCGACATGGTTAAGATGTCAATACGGATATTGTGTGGAAAAAATGAACTTATATTTCTTAGTTTATTATCCATCAAAAAATTGTTTTTGAGATTCGCATTGTTTAGATAGATATCTTTATATTGATAAGGAACGTAGAGAAACCCAATCACAGGAACCAACTTCCTGAACAGAAAACTCAAAGAATTCCGAAAATCTCTCGGAGTGACTGTATATCTCGAACGTACTGTACATGAAATTGTTGAGATTGAGGCTGATTTTACTGTACTGTTAGCGAGTTGTGAATTTCCAGTATTTGAATTTTTTAAACCTCAATTTACTGTCAGTATTAAACCTTTGATTAGTATAGTCAATGTTACTTGTAATAATAATTTACCTTTTCTCCACCGAAAAGAATATAGAAAGAACTATTTCAGTTTATCTGAATGTTGTAAGTACGATGCTTACAAGAACGATACTCTGAGAGCAACGGATTAAGTAAGGAGTTTCTTCTTAAGATGAACAGAACTGGATTAATCAGCAAAAATATCCTATATATGAGGCAGTAAATTTTTGGAGAAAATTTTTTTAAAAAATCGAAAAAACAAGAACGAATAAACAGAAATTCAAACTTCATTTGGTTTGAGGAGAACGATATCTGTACAATGCAACCTTTCTTCTCGAAAGGAGACTCATTACAATCTCCTTGCCATTCAAATTGACGTTTTGATATCATCGGAGAAATCTCTAGGGGAAATATAGCTAATGAACAGAAAAATAGCTAACCCGTCCTTGGTAATGCCAGGTCAGAAGAAGGTATTTTTCATTAATAAATAGCGTATTCGAGGAGAAAATTATCATAAAAATGAAATTTTTAGGTTAGTTAAGTTTTCACAAAATAATTGGAGTTAACTATTCAATTTCATTTGAGATAACTTCTATGATTGAAAGAGAACTTTGGCAATTTCACCAAATGTATGCATCGAGTTCTATTTACCATACAACCTGCTCCCTGCATTTTGTAGCCTCACATTCACTCGAAGACTTTTTCCAAAAATACATTTTACGCTAAATCTCGAAGCAACACTGCGAGTCCATCAATTCTAATCTCTGTCTTAAGAAACCATATTTTCAATTGGTGTTTCAATTCGATTCGGCTTATACGCACTTAATATAACGCAGATACTATCAATGTATTTAGGGTTTTACTCAGTAATCATGAATTTTTTGCTGATGTATAATTATTGTCTGCTATGTAGAAACACAATAAGAAATTTAATTTTGCTTTTCTGTTATGATGTAATTAGCTTCTATTGTTGATTATTTCGGAGATTTTGGTTCATCGTCTTCTCCGCCTTCAAAATCTTCCTTATCTTCCTCATCCTCCTTGTCTTCTTCATCTTCCTTTTCTTCTTCATCCTCATTATCTTCTTCATCGGCTTCTTCCTCCAGTCCTTTCTTCTCCTCTTCCTCAGCCTTTTTCTTCTCTTCCTCAGCTTTCTGCTTTTCCTCTAATGCTTTTTTTGCCTCCTCCACTTGTTTCTTAGCCTCTTCTGCTTTCTTTTGGGCTTCTACTTCAGCCTGTAGCGCAGAGGATCGAGACCTTAGCGCGACTGCCTTGCCGCTTACCGAGAAGATGAAGAAGGTGACTATGAGAAACAATAAAAATATGCTTGATTTCATTTGAGATTCCTGACTTGTTTGAATTATTGAAAAGAATCACGACTCATATATATATAGCCTGAATATCATTCTCGAAACATTATTTCTTGCAGTAAATTTTTCTTAGATAATGTTCAAATCTTATTTTAAACGAATAAACCTTTGCTGCAGCATGCTGGCCTAGAACATTCGATTCCGTTTTTTCAAGGCAAGAGTGAAGAAACATGATTTGTTGGAACTAATCTTGAAATACTGGCGTTCTAAAATGCAATCTTTCGAATAACGAGCTCTAATCATCAAATGAAGAGCATCAGCTGTTTGACACGGTCATTTGGGCCTTTGACACTCCTTCTCAAGGACAGTTTTTTCATTGAGAATGGAGGCATGGGTGAAAGGATTAAACCCTGTTAAAATTCTATGGAATTTATGGAATTTTCAGTATTATTTGATTGTCGCTGACACGTGTTCATGGCAAGGAAATTAATGATTAGCAGTAAGGATTCTAAGAGTATTTTTGGCCTTCGATGATTCAAATGCGAGAGTATATTGGATCCTAAGAAATATTTTGGATCGTTCTAGAATATACCTTGCAAGATATGATTGAGCAGCTCCTGAGCAGTATCGTTTTCAAGTTTTGTTTTCCTTTCTTGAAGATTTAATATGATGGTCGTATGAAAAATGAGAAAGGTTTTGAGCGTATCATGTTGGTTGTAATATAATGAAAAACTTGAAGATCTAACTTTTATATTCATACCCTAACACTCCATGGGATCGAAGACATCAGCCTCAGAAAACAAAGAAAAATAATTCATCTAATGCGTCAGCAAGGTACCACCTATGTATATTAATTTTATTATTATTTTTCTTTTCTCGTGCGGTGCTCTCATTTTGATGTATTCTGGTAATTTCAATTTGATTTAACTCTTCCTTCATCAAAATGTCGAAATTTTGATGCTCTATTCAGGCTGTTTCTTGGTCGTCTGCAAGATCGCAGGCTTCATGTTTAAAGCATCCTGATTCACTCTTTCATGCTTATTCTGCTGTTGTCCAAGATCAGGAATGAGGCTCGATTGTAATATGGGCCTTGAATTGAGAAATTAATAATGAATACAGCCCATGAGAATTCTGTTCGAAATTCGACACGCCACGGACAACCTGGCAATTTCATGTCGAAGTTAATTACCATTGACATTTAAACTCACCTATATCTTAGCTTGTTATACTCATATTGCTTTCACCATCTCTATAAAAGTGAATAATGCAGAAATATTCAGAATTCAGACAGGCAGACAGATTGCATCTGGGATAGAATATGTTTTCTAATGCCAATTTACCTTCTAAATAGGCGTTCTACTGCTTCTCCATGACTCCCTTCGGAAATCTACGTCATCTGTATCGATTACCCTCTATAGAACAACATTATGTAATGTCACTATTATTTCTACTAAGAAAAACATTTTCTCTTTCGGTGTTTAAAATTAATTCAGATTCGTGCATTATGATAAGCGAGACGCATTATATCTATCTATATATAAATCAAATCTTAACTCATTCATAAATTACTTATGCATTTATAAGTTTTTCTTTTTTAGGAAAACACCTTATCCTATATAACTTCTCTTAGTTTCAGAAGAATTTAGCTAGTATATTCCTTTATTTTCCAGTCTCTGTTGAGTTTATTATTGTCGTGTTGGCTATGGTCACATTAGATGCGTTCGTTTCGGGCTCTTTTGCTGGTTCCGTCACATTCGTTACGTTAGTTGCATTAGTTGCATTGGTCTTGTTGGCTGCAGCTGCGGCGGCGTTTCTCTCGTCGA
>ENA-UOUE01001028-UOUE01001028.1-compost-metagenome-genome-assembly--contig:-NODE-1028-length-19812-cov-23.774816_pt1 | contig 19812 bp, 25 predicted proteins | sample MGYA00238146_ERZ747223 | MGnify/ENA primary metagenome ERZ747223 (study PRJEB28781, sample SAMN06268865) | compost metagenome | isolation source: single cell | place: USA: California, Emeryville, Joint...
TTGTTCTCGAGGAACTTCTCGATTAATCTGATAGCAAGGCGGATCGGTTTCTCAAGACAGAGTTTATGGTTGAAGTTTTCTGGCTTGTTCATCATGGTGATATAGAACTCGAAGTCGTGAACTTCCTCAAAGATCCTTGGAGGGGTGAAGTTATATGTTCTTGGGTAATGGCCAAGTTTTCCAAGGAGTTTCGCAGCGTGGATTTGTAATGATTGGTCCGATGAGTTCCATAAGAAATTATATAATCGGCTCAGCAGCTTGTCTTTCGAGCGGTCAAGGAAAGCTTCGAGGTCGTCTTCTGGGGAGTTTGTGATGATTACGTCCAATGTTTTCAAACTTCTCACTAAGAAAATGAAATTAACGCGAAATATAACGGAGAATTTTCATTACAGACAAAATTATGCTCAGGCAAGTCCAGAGACGTGATAATCGGTGTTGCTAGCCTTGGAAGAGTTTTCACTGAGGCCAGGAAGATTTTGGTTCGAAGCGGGAGCATCAACACGAGCTCGGAGGTGATCTCTTGGAGCTCTGGAATGTTCGTTTCGTAGAGCGCGACGAAATTATGCAAGACATCTATGTTAATTAACAATGATTAATAATCGTCAACGAACAAATAGAATTACTCAAATGAGTGTCGCAGATAGACTGGAACCGCTGGAAAATATCCTCGTACTTCTGATAAAAGATCAAATTCTTGAACAGGTTTCTAAGCAGCAGGAGATACTCAATGGAATTCTTTGAAGAGTCTAATTTTTTGTAAGAATAATCAGAATTAGTGCACAAAAAGCTGTTGCTTACGTGTCTTCTTGATGAAGATGAGGATGATCTGTTTGAAGATCTTCTCGATGAACTGGTCATCAGCGAATCGGTTGAGACTCCGGAAGGGCCATTTGATTAATTTGTGAATTAAAAAGTGGTAATTATCTTTGAATTCATAGAAGGGATGGAACTCATGCAATTCTTCAGGAGTGTTTTCTATTCTCAGCAGCAGATTTTTCGTAAGGACCTCAGCAAATATTTTGCAGTTATGCTGCTGGCTGCAAAGGAAGTGCCCGAAAAACGCTGCGAGGAGGTTTTCCGACCAGTTCTTGGTGATGATGAGCAGCATTCTCAGGAACGAATCGAAGTTTAGCTCGAGAATATCGTTAAGGCCTTTCTTATCTGGCAAATGGAGGAAAATGTTCAAGAAGTTTTGAAGGCGGTCTTTATCATCGCTCGCGGCCTTTGAGCTGCTGGCTTGTTCGCTGGTTGACGATGATGATGTTGTAGTGGTTGACCCTTGCGAATGCTGCTGCGCGTTCTGAGCCTGACGTTCGGCCTGCATTTTTTCGAGATTCTGGAGCCTTTCAAGACACTGAAGACCGTATTTGAAGAATTTCCCCAAATTCATGACATCGTCTTCTGACAGTTTCGTTTGCTGCGGGCGTTGCTGCATGGACTGCTGGCCTTGGATGTTTTGGTAGGCGTTACTTGTATAATTGATGATTATCTTAATGGATTCCAGGAGCGCTGGGAATATGGATTCTTTGAGTTCTTTGAGGAAATCGGATATTGTAGAAAACGTGATGACAACCGAATTCACGACGAGATCGTCATCGTCTTCGTAGATGGTCAAAGTGTACATATAGACAGATTGCGGGAACAAATGCCAGTCGAGATTCAGATTATCCTTTTCGATGAAATCGAGTCTTTTGTCTAGCCATTCGTCGTCTTTTGGTCCCCAGCTAGGCAGGGATGAGAAATATAATTTCCCCTTCTCATGGTAGCCGTTGTCTGACACTTTATTTGGATGGGTTCTAAGATATTCATGGATTTCTGCGAGTTTTTCCTTGATTTGTTTGAGTTTTAAGATCATTTTCCTTAGCACTTTCGACAGCAATAGTTTCTGGATATCCTCGCGGTTCTCCACCATTCTCTTCGCGATAAACTGGCTCTCGATGATATGTCTCTGAAGCTTTAGCGAGTGGTACTGGGTGTTGAGACAGAGCTGGTTATCAAAGATATTTTTTGCTAATATCTCTAATAATCGAGAGATATGCGTCAGGTTCATCTCGCCCCTATTGTTAAGTCCACATTAGCACCAAGCATTCAAAGAAAACGAATAATTACACTAAGCCTTGGAGCATCGCCTCTATCCAATTGATATAAATCACATTTTTCGCATATATCGACTTAAATTTCTGCTTTCCGAATAACACTTCGTCTTCCAATAGGTCCCCGATGTATTTTTGGAATTTCTAAAGGGTAAAATTCTTACAACCGGTTGCAAAGGAAAAACACTCATACATCTGCTCCGCAAAGTTTGACGTACTGTTTCAGGTTCGTGATAAGTTCAATACGAATTTGCATGATTTCGTCATTTGAGTTCTTCAGAATATTGAAAATTGTCGAGATGAAATCATCGGCGACTGAGATAATCACAGGCTGCAGATTCGCGGCTTGCTCTCTGAGTTTTTCATAAGGAAACTGCTTTTTCAGAAGCATCGTGATGAAATTGTAGAGTTTTGTGATCATCGTGATGAAATCCATGAATACGTTTCTCGGTGTTCGATCCTGAAGCTCCTTGAAAGGCTAAAAAAAGAAAAAATAAGGAATGTAGTGCTCAATTCGGAAGAATATGCTGTCCATACCACTTTCTTAATCGCCTCAATCAGGTTGAGAATAATGCTCCTATTGTAGCTCTTGACCAGGTCGTTGTTTGGGTCCGAATTGTTAGCAATGTGAAGAAACAGAGGCGAAATTTCGGCCATAAACTGAGTCGAAAAGTTACTTATTCACATGAGGGAAGGCTCTTATATTACCTTCATTGATGAGTGGTTTTCAACGATCCTCGTTACGGGTCCCGCATTCGGCCCCATTGACTGCGGATCTTGCTTCATCCTCTGAATTAGCAGAGTAGGGTCATGCGCGAACTGCTCGACTTGTTTCTAGAGAAGAATGTAAGCTCAGCTCGTGATAGAACCGGAGATATACTATGAAGTATTTCGTGCGCTCGTCCAGGTATTCTAGCAATGGCCTCAAATCCCTTTCGAAGTTCAACCGGTAGTTCTGGTGGTGGGTGGGGTTCGCGACTGACTTCAGGATGTCGGTGAGGATTTTAGCAGCGAGTACAGCGTTTTCTTCATTGTCTTTCCTCAACAAATCGATGATCGCAGGGATAATTTTCACTGGGATTTCAGCATTTGCGCCTTGAGAAGGCAGCGTGCGTAACAAGCATTCCAAGATGCTATATCGGAGTTTCTGGACTGGTTCTTCCTGGTAAAAGCAAGGCTGATCTCTGAGGATCTCCAAGAAGACGTCTAGCAGCTTCTTGAATTGCTCGGACGATTTGGAATCTATTGTTTCACATGCGTCCTTTATCTCCTTTATCAGTTTGTCATCGACGCCCGTTCCTATGGACATTCGAATTAACCGATTATCAGGAGGGATTATTTTACTTTTGGAGTACTCTGAGCGTAAACGTTCACTTAGGTCTTTCAAGTTTGTCTGCATTGTACACTTGAATAAAATTATTTATTCAAAAGATTATAGAAACACTATTTAAATTAAGAAAATAGTGCTAACCCGCGCTTTCTTAAATTGTAATAGCTTTCTAATGCAAAGCGGATATATACGATTTTGTGAATAATTAAAGATTACTGTCTAGTGATCAGAAAAACGCCATTAAGTGGCATTTTTTCATGGAACCCAAACGTTTGTCCCGCAAGGAGAGTCTAGATTGTAGAGGAAACCATGCGCTCTGATCATTTCTGTTCAAGGATTGCAAAATACCGGGCTCTACTTTCGTTTTCCTTTGCTGGTCTTTAATGACGTATTGCTGGCAGATAGAGGGAATTCTGATGGAATGAAGCCGATTCATTTGATTCTGAGGTTCGCTAGGATGATCTGCAACATCTGATTAACAAGGGGATATCATGGCTTCATGAAAAATAGATTCAGCAGCTCTTATTTACAACATCGAATTCAAGCTAAGAATTGATGGATGGTTTCAATAATTGATAAGTGGGAGCAGTTTACTTGTAGTACCAATTGTTTTAGTTATTTGATAGAATTTCTTATTGAATTTTTAAGTTTAATTGCTAGATGGTTAAGTTTTTCCCATTGATTACTTAAAATAGTAAGGGATGCAGAGGAATGAAAAAGGAGATATAAAAAAACCCTTAAAGACGACATTGTCTTGCTTATACAGTGCCAGTGCCATTAGCTACTATCACCACCACCAATAATCCAAGGTTGTCTAATTCCAGTTGGAGGCAGGTTTCCAATTGGGATCAAGAATCACTTCGATTGGACAATGATCAGCTTTTCCCTCTTCCAACTTTATAATCTCGGATGTTTTTATGGCAGGCATGAAACTTGTACTCACTAAAATGTAGTCGAGTCTTCCTGTTTTAGTAGTGAATTGAATCTCCTTCGGCTTGAATTTTCTGAAAGTGTCCGTAAGCCCCAGATCGAGCAATTTTTTAAAATTTTCTCTCAGTTTGGGTTTGAAAGTACTCAACTTGTCAAGATCACTTTGGCGTTTCACATAGTTATTGTCTTGGTTGAGATCAATTGTTTCATTAAGAACGTTAAAATCCCCTACTACAATGACATTCTGCTTACTTTCCAGCAGTTTTTTTATGAATTGATAGAACTTAGGATCCCAAAGCTCTATTCTGCTCTGTTCGAACTTGTCAGTAGCAAGTGGTGCGTAAACAACGACTAAAGCGAAATTCTCAAACTCTGCTACGATAAGTCTGCCTTCATCGTCATATGTTTCAACACCGATCTTGCCTTTTTCAATTTTCACAGGCATTATTTTGGTAAAGATGCCGGTCCCGTGGTAATGATATTTCTTATCAGACTTGTCAAACTTTTTATACTCTTTGTTATTATTATTGAGAAATATTTTGTTGTACTGAGGGAACTTATTGGAATATATTCGCGCGTATTTCTCCTCTTGACTCTCTTCATTCTCTTTGCTGGGAGGCAATTTTGTTTCATTTATGCAGAAGATGTCAGGGTCATATTTGTCTAAATAGTTTTTGAGCTCATTTGAGTATATTTTTGATCTGATCCCATTAACATTCCAGCAAGCAATTTTAATTTCTTTCTTATTTATAGAACCTGTTTCTGTGATCTTCATTCTATTCAAAGCCATGCTCAAGTCATCCATTTCACTTCTTGTGCTATCATAAGAAGTTTTGGTTTCTTCATCAGCGTTTCCTGTTACTGGAGAACCGGATTTCGATATGACTATCTGGCCAACACGCTCTATTATCTCGAGCAGCTGAGTGTCTGCGTTCTTTGCATTAAAGGTTTCAACTGTTGAGGCCAATACTACATTCTGTTTTCTTACAATCTCCTTACTGCCTTGAGCATCTCCACCTGTTTTTGTTTGCTGTCGATTATCTATTGTTTCATTCCATGCTCCAGGCTTGCCAGCCTTGGTATATGCGAGACTGCTAACCGTTTTGCCATTATTATTGACGCTTTGAGGATCTGTTGCTTTTTCCATGGTCAAGCTTCAACGATGTCTGGGTTAATTAAAAGATAATAAATCTATCGGTGAACTTAAATTAAGATATTCCGATGAGTCAGTAGTCGAGAATTTGCTATCTAAAGTTGAGCTACAGCTAGCTTTATCATTGCTAGCCAGTTCCTCGTTGAAAATCAAAAACGATGTCGAGCTTCAAACCTCAAATTATTGCTGTTTATGCTCCTTAATACTATCTGAAGAGAAATTTAGCGCGTTTTCTGATGAATCATTGTAATTTTTAGAGTATGATTTTGGCCCACTATTTTAAGGTTAACACTCCTTAACCGAGCTATTCTCGGCATTTCAAAGGAGTCTGAATCGGTTTCCTACATCTAGCGTCTTTTTCAATTGTACAAAGCTATTTATTTAAACCGCGTGGGTTTAATGAGTTTCAGCTCCGTATTTTGTTTATTTCAAATTAAAACTTAGGAAGGTGACTCAACGTACAAAAATGGGCTTAGACAGACTTCTCACGAGAAAGTACATTTCGAAAGAAGGCGAAAAGAACCTCAAAACTTTCAACTACGCTGGTGATGACCCTTCCTATCTCTACAAATACGTCAATTCTCCCTTGGCCCAATTTATTGTCGATCACTTCACACCCAGATGGCTCGCGCCAAACGTAATCACATTCATGGGCTTTTCCTTCACATTGATCATGCACATCATTTGCTTCTATTACGCTCAAGGCGAGATGCAAGCTGAATACTACCCAAGGTGGATGCACCTCTGCTGCGCACTGGCCATATGGTTTTATTCTATTTGTGACAATATGGACGGTAAACAAGCTCGAAGAACTAAGAGCGGTTCAGTCCTTGGTGCCACCGTCGACCACGGAGTAGATGCAATCAACGCTGGTATCATCGGAATCACGCTCATCAGCTCAATCAACATGCAAAATACCAAAGCTTACTACGCTATGGCCGTGGTAGCCTTCATGCCGATCTTCACGGCTGCTTGGGAAGAATATCACGTGGGAGGAATGTTCATGCCCGTGATAAACGGACCTAACGAGGGACTTCTCGCATTGGAAAGTCTTCATCTGATTACATTTTTCTGCGGTATCGACTGGTGGCATCAAGACGTTGGGTATGGCTTGGTCCGCGCGGATTTATTCATGTTTTATACGATTTTCCAGGGCCAGTTCACCTCGGCTCAGAACATCATTAGAGTCATTAATTGCAAAAATGGAGGTCCTATCCTCAAGCGGTTCAAGCGCTTGGGAATGCTTGTGTTCATAATGGCTTGTGTCATCTTAGTACAAGTCTGCTCGCCAACGAACATCGCTGTGAGGAAAGCTCGATGGGTTATCTACTTTTTCCATTTCGGCTGGGCAAAATGCGTCACTTTGATCCACGTCTGGTATGGATCAGGACAAGAGCTCGAACTCTTCAGAAAATCAGTGGTCATTCCGTTTGCCATATTCACGTTGAACTGCGTCCTTGGATTTTTCTTGGGAGCTGCTCCAATTGATGAAGATATTTTACTCTACATTGGAGTCGCCACGACGTTTTCTGTCTATTTGCATTTCGCGCTTAGTGTAATCCGTCATTTCGCTGATTTTCTAGGGATTAAAGTATTTTCGATAACTCCTGCAGCTAAGTCCGACTAAGTTAGCAATACAGCTCTTTTTGTGGTAAATGAGAAAATAAAATATTGTATGTATTCCATCATTTACAAAAAATTTATAGCTTTCATACGGAAATCAACACTCATTAGCCTCAATAACACGAAACAAGTCTTATTTCTCCGGGAAATTATCGTTTCCTGGAAATATCAGCTAATTTAATATGATTTGTACAGATAATCTCGAATGAATATGAAAACAAATACATTCACATGATAGATAAATTTACTATATTAAAAGTCATAAATGCAATAAAAATCCTTCAGCCTATCTAAAGTCTTATATCAGAATTTTCGAAGGCCTGATATTTGCCTCCATTATTCTTCTTTTTAGCGAAGAAAGTAACTTTTTGAAAAGTTGCACCTCCCTTTGTTCTATTTCCAACGGATGAATCGTTCTCGTAAGTCGCGGGGTTCCCGTCTATCTCCTCAGGGTCAACTTCATCAGTATTTTCCTTAGTTCTTTCGAGAAGATTTATGTATTTTTGGCCTTTCTTTGGTTGCACCTGTTCATCCATTAGATCCATATCCGCGAGGTTTGTTCCACAAGTCACACTTTTCACATAGGATGGTTTCTTCAGCGGACTGCCATGACTTCGGTTCAATTTCGATGGTTCGCCATCCATGGTGTTAGTTCGGTCTGACACATTGTTGTTCCTGATGACAGCTAAAGGAGTTGTCGACCTTTGCTGTTGTTTACGGCGTTTTCGGATCTCGTTCATATAGAGCTCTTCCTTCTTATTAAACTCTGGGTCAAATTTGTAGAGCTTTGGCTCATCGATTTCTCGAGCTCTGTTGAAATTGTCTCTCATTTGGTTGAATTCGGTCATGCGCTTGGTTAATTTAATTAAGTCGCTGTAAAGCTCGTCTAATTTCAATGCAACTTCTTCATTCAGCCCGAATATTTTTGGAATCGCTGCTGTGATGTAGGCATGTAATGCATTATACAAATCAATTGCGTCAGTAAGAATCATCCGGCCGAGCTCTTTGACAAGCGGGACCTCCATCATTTCAACCGATGCTGTGAAAAAATCCTCCATCTAATACAAAATTGCCTTAATTCTTTCAATTCGACCATGGGAAGTTTTACCTTAAAAGCCACTAGCAGCAGCTTTTTAACTTCTTCATAGTTTTCCAGCGTATTTAAATCAATTTTTGGTGCATCTGTAATGCTGCTATTGATCGCGAGCGCTTTCGAGAGAGCGAAGTAATGATCGCTATAGGTCTTTATATAGGTAAAATAGTATTTCGTCAAACAGCATCGCACGTATGGCTCTAATGAGAATGATAGATCAGCAATGATAAACGCATATCGGTTACTTAGGTCCTTGATGTGATTAGGGAGATCTTGAATGTTCTTATAAGAGTGAAGCTTAAACTCGCTTAAGAAAGAGGTCGATTCTGCGAGGAGGGCTCTGTGACTGACCAAGAGCAACTTCAAGATCTCCTCCCAAGTCTTTAACGATTCGAGTTTCTTCACAAAAGCCACGACTTTCTCACGACCCGTGGATGTGCGGTCGAGTTCTCTAAGTTCCTGGACAATCGCTATTGCCAATGTGAGTAATAGTGATAAAGAAGGAAATCTTACGCCTCACGTTCTCCTCAAGAGGAATATTGTGAGAAGGTGCGCAGAGGATCTTGAGCATGTTCTTCTCGAGCTCAGATTTGGATTGGAAGTAGGTCAAACCCAGTTTAAGCTTGTTCATTTGCTGCTGCGATAGTTTAGAGTCAATTGCTGCGACGAGATGATGAAGTGCTTTACTTTCAGGCTTTTCTTTCTGAATTCTGTAGTTGTTGATTAATAACTTTTGAAATAGCAAGTTAATTCTGGTACCGGTAATCACTACTGGACACCGACTAACCCAATTTTTTTTTAATCTCAAAAAATACCCTGGAATTTTCCTTAAAATACCAAATTTTTTTTCTCAGGCTGTCCTATAACGCTATTAGAGCTCTTTAATACCGAATGCTGAAGGAGCACTGGTAAATATATGTTGGATTTATATCACAGTATCTAATTCGTGTGTGAAGAGAAGGATAGATTGTTTATTGCTTGTAATTTGAGGCAGCGCAGCAGCCAGTGCTAAGATTTGCGAAACTAACCGTTTGAGATTGGTGAGCAAGTAAATCTACTGGGAATATCAAAATTGAATAGTCATTTTGATCGTTTTCTTCCTATATTGTAAAATAAAATAGTTCTGAGAACTAATCAAGTTGAATTTTGATAGCTGTAAAATGACTAGATGACACAGAACGGCCATTTAAGACAAGTTTCGGAGAGAATTAAGTTAGGAAAACTCCTTTTCAAATAGAGAGATGCTTCTTCGCGTATTTCTCTAAGAAGATTCCATTTTCATGTGGTTTGAGAAATCATTCAACATGTAACAGTCGAGCTCATAGCTGTTTCTGATGAGCAGGCTTAAAAAAATGATTGAATTTATTTGGATCTTGCTATTAGAGCTTATAAAAACTACTTATTTAGTGCTTCAGCAAATGTATTGCAAGAAAGTCCTTTGCAAAAGTTATCAGGTGATGGTGCATGAGGTTATGTGAATATCATCCAAATCATGAGCCTTTCATCAAATTACCATAGTCTCACTCTTCATTCTCTGTGTGAGAGTATCGATGGCCGGAAGAATTGACATATAGCGAATCGAGTGAGTAATTGTCTTTTAACTTATTCTTTTGCAAGTATCGCTGTTTTTCCGAGAGCAAGATACACAAGAAGCTATGATATCAGCCTTCAGCTGATACTAAACCAAACACGTTGAATAGAAGATAAGGCAATTCGTTTTGCAATTTAAATAATTTAAGTCAATTCTCTTCTTATGTAGTTGGATTGAGATTCTTATTGGTAATGTCCTTAGCTGTGAGTTGCGTTTGCAAGAAGAGAAAAATTCTAATCAGTTAAATCGTGAATATGCTTATACTTCCTGGAGGAAACCAGCCCGTCTCACCAGTAAGCATGTTAAATGCTTTGCTAACATGCAAGCGTCGAGAAGATCTTTTGAACTCATTTGATTGCTTCTGAAACCTATGAAAAACAGCAACGCATTAGCTAACACTTGGCAAGACGCAGTCTTCTAATAAACTCGACTGTTGATATCTTATTCCAATATTAAAACCAACAATAAAAACTACTCTGCTAATCAGAAGGTTGAATTTTTTGCCAGTTTAGGGTAGTTAACGGAATGGACGATGACAGTTATGATTCAGTCAAATACACGGTGGGCATTATCTGCTCTAGTCTCTCTCTCGCTTTCATAATCACGCTTTATGTTTTGTATTGGATCAAACCGAGCTCTCATGACAACGCTTTCTTCAGAATGGTTGTACACATGGAGCTACCAAACCTACTTTACGCTATTACAGGCCTCATTACCTATCCGGCGCGCATGGGAGAGTTTTATTGTGAGATCTCAGGCGCTTTGCGCCAATATTGTTTGATTTCAACGTCAACTTGGGCGCTTCTCATCGCATATCACATCAAAACGTCAATCGCGGACCACGAGATCCGTCCTTTTAGTTTCAAATACGTGCTTATAGGCTATGGAGTTCCACTTCCCTTTGCTGGTATTCCAATATATTTAGACCGATACACAGTCACTGCGCTGTACTGCGGTCTTCCCTTATCAGACTGGGCTCCTTACATGCTGGCGCATTCTCTACCCTTATTCACGTGTCTTTTGGGAACCTGTTATTGCTATTTCTCGGTCATATCGTACCTTCACAAATCAATTTCCAAAGAGGCAGCTCGAGAGTTCTACCCACTGCTTGTATACCCTATCCTGATAGTTGCTTGCTACATCGGAGACTTCACGTACCTCGTGCTTGAATTAACTGGAAATCACTTGCTTGAAACAAATAGTGTGATGATTATCATCTGGATAGGCATACTGCAGGCTCAAGGACTGCTTGATGTGGTGGTTTATTCAATGAATTATGCAATAAGAGAGGAAGTTAAAATGAAGCTCTGCCCTTCCAAGGTCGGAGAACTCGAGGCGGATTTCGACCCTACTTTTAAATCACGAATGGGGACTATGGATTTTCAAACACGTAACCTGCCTGAATCGCATAGCGTGGCGATCAATATAGGAGAGGACACAAGAGACAATAAAAGTATGAGTTTCTTTGAGATCGATCAAAGCAGAAAGGATACTTCTATGACGATTTAAGGAGGATTGTAATAAAATTGAAAAGATTCCGCTGGCTTTTTGGTTCAAAAAGTTTGGTGGTGTGAAGATTTTTCGCTGATAGCGAACGGCTATCACTTGTCTCGGTTACTCTAAGAATTTTTGTGATTTATATTTTAGGAAGTTTGATGGATAATTGTATGTGTTGAACTGTTTCACGGACGTTAATAGCGTTTGGATGAAAATATGTATGCGTTTTACTGGTACAAGGTTTAACTATCAAACCAAGGGTTTTAGTTACTCCTTTGGAACTCTTGAGATATTTACAAATTTACAGGAGAGCAATTTTTGATCTTTCTGTTGCTACATTGAGTCATCGAGTGCTTCTCCATAGTTTTGTCAGCGTTCTAACACAGGAAGTACCTTCATCTCTGTGACTTTTATTCTTCTGCTCTGACGCTTGGGATAATCAAAGAAGTTGCTTCGAAAAAGTGATTCCTGGTATCAACAGACAGATAATAGCACTTAATAATTTAAGCATAAGGATAACTAAGGTATACATGGGATATATAAACAGCAGATATATATATATCGAAATTAGCTTTAAACAGCCTCGCAGTCGCCGTGAGAGATAGACCGGCTGTTGTCATTATTACTATTATATTACAGAGCGAAAAGTATTAAACACAAAACTAGTTTAATTGGTTATCTAAGAGCTTATGGGCTTCTAATTATATTTGAAAATTCCCTCAGGCAAGGGACTAGATTTCAGAGAGAGCTCATGTTCGAAACCATGCACTCTAGCTTCACCTTCACATTTAAATAGGTCATCACAAACTTGAGGATTCGAGGCTCTGGTCGGTTGGCACAGAATCTCAGAATCGAAATCGTCTTCGTGATGTTCTTGGATAGTATTTTGCGGTGGATTCCTTGAGAAGAATATTTTTCTAGCAACAAAAATCAAAAAATCAATGAATTTCGGCCCCGAAGGTGCGAAGAGTTACCTCGGTTCACTCTCAAGGTCTTGCTTAGCGAAATCAAAGAGCTTCTTGTAAATAAATCTATTTCCATGGTTCGCATATTCCATGTTATTGGTGTTTTTGTGCGCATTATCCGAAGCTCCGAGATGTTCGATCGAAAGTTTTGCAGATAAAGTTAAAAGGTGAGGTGTTCTAATCGGTAATGGGCTATAGACATGGCCAGGGGTGCCGTGAGAAGGGGTGCTGCGAGTGCTGGCTGTCGATAAGTTGTCCATAAGCTTAGTTTTTCTTACCGAAATTATATAATTTAGGCAATTATCTATTAATACTGGTTCTTTTAGCGGTAGAAATTAATCAAAAGAATAACTCTCAGATTTTTGACACCTCCAATAATATTAAAAAATGCCCATCTTCCCTTCATCCTCACTCAAATCGGTATTCTTTTCTCGAAAGGAACAAATTACGGAATCCTTTAGCTAAGTATTTCCTCAGAAAATTGCCTCACATTCTAACTAACGGACTAATCACTTCTATTATGCTCTTTTTGACTCTGTTACCTCCTATTATTGCTTATGTTTATCGAAACCTCCTAAAGGCGTTAATAAAAGCAGTGGAATACTTACTTGATAGCATATTAAAATGAGAAGTATCGTCGAGAAAAGCGAGAGAGGGTCCATTTTGAGTCTTGTGTGTATTAGAATTTGCAGTTTTACAGTGATTAAATTTATTACTCCAGCAACTAACACGAACGCGATGTCAGACCCAGCAAACGCGAAACGCGGACAGCCAGTTCTCATCGATAACGAAAAAGATAATGATGAGAAAATCGTAGACTTATTCGGGCAAATGCAGAACCTCGTTAATGTACTCAAAGCACTCAATCACAAATCCAATCGTTTTTTTTCTATAGACACTCGGTGACAACTTGGAGAAAATCGCTCAGAAACAGGAGGAACTATTTCTTGAGAGTTACAAGAACGAGATGTACGAAGCGCAGAAAAAACTTAGAGAATTTAATGAGCATGTAGCTATTACCGTGAAAAACATCCAATTCACCTGCTGATGGTAGAACAACGAGGAAGAGCTTAGACGTAAAATGGACGAAAAAGAAGAAAAGTTGAGAAAGCAGCGCGAGGTTTCGCTTACTGAAACCCTTAAAATCTCGAATAAGCTCAAAGGTACAGCAATACGAAGTAGTTACAATAATATTTCATCAGAGCTCAAAACGCAGCTGACTTCGCTTTCAATGGAAGCAGATGGTTTAGACGACGAGGTTAGATTTGTAGAGGAGCAAATGATTTGTAAATGTTTGAATTCGGTTCAGTTTTCTTGACAATATCTGTAGTGGCTGACGAGAAAAACGCGAGATTGAAACAAGAACTCGAAGAACTGCAGTACGAGCTCGCAAAGGAGGATATCGAATACCCGATTAAGTAATTTAACTGCAAATTATATAAACAATTGAAGGGATGATCAGCAGACGAATGAACCGAAACTCTCCCTTGGAGTTTCTGCTTCGCAGCAAATTTTACCAGGGAGGTTTGTGGACAACTCTCAAGACCTCTCCAACGCGGGGATGACGAAAGGGACGACGCCTGTGATCGCCAAACCGATCATGGGACTCCGAAATTCTGCTCATCTGAAACAAAACAGCATCAATTCGAGTTTAAACCACAGCAATTTTATGAAAACGGTCGATGAAAAAGACCTGGGAGCTTTAAAAAAAGAACTTGAGTACCAGAAAGCGATCAAAGAGTATATATTTCGCAATTGTAACTCGCTGATATTAAGAAATTTTTCTGTGGGGATAGAAAACTGCAGAAATTGAGCCAAAATAAATGCTTCGAGCCAGTTCCGTTTGAAAACTTGTTTTATTCGTGTGTGAAGAAGGTATAATATCCCTCTTTTGTACAGTTTTCAAGACAAATGCAGGTGTATTTTGAAAGCCAGCATCGAAAATCCAAGAATCTTCGCCTTCCGAATTTAGGAAAGGGAGGTATTAAACAAGGCAGTCAAGAACAATTAGGAGCTTCTGAAGAGAGGGTATAAGCCTAATTCCTTGGCAAGAGAGCTGTAAAATCAATGTTTTTTGATAGGAAATGGAGCCGCTTTATGAGATTTCGTTTACGGATAATGAGAAAAAGGCGATAATGGAAGAGTTCCTAAGTTCGAAGGAAGTGAAAGAGTTTATCATATCAAAGATTTTCCCAGACGAACAATCAAAAGGCGCAAATGACGATAGGTCTGGTGCTGAGTCAAAGGACCCGGAAGTTATTCAAACTTACCATACAACTGAGGAAAAGCAGCAGAAATAGGTTAATATTTCATTACTTTTTGTGAGAACTTATTCGTAAATAAATATAATCCTGACGTCAGCCATGAATCTGTGATTCTCAACTAAAATATATTCGCTTTATCAGCCCCGGCTGAGTAGCTTAATGACGATAGTAGCTGCTCTAAGATAGTTTTGTTAAGGGATTTATCAATGTTGGTGTTAAGAACATTGAGATTTTTAGAAATTTATTTAAGTTGAATAATTCATCAACGGGCCAATAACACACGAATATTCAAATATAAAACATAATCTGGCACTTCCTTCAGTCCTTCTATGTCATACACGCATTATCTTGACGATGAATATCTCAAACTCCAGGACTTTGTCGTCGCGTTAGCAGACACTCCTCTGCTAGACCCATCAAAACTCAGAGTAAGTGCTCACTTCTAGCGGTTATTTTAGTTTTTTTCATTTCATTTAGGACACAGAGTCACTGATTGCGGCCTTAGTCAACCAAAATAAAGCTTATGGGAAAAAAATCATTGCTCTTTACGACACCATCCACCGGCAGAAAACCACAGGGAAGACCGTTGAGACTAGCAATTTATCCGGTCTACAGAAGAAGATCGAGCAATATGAGGAGAAAATCAAGAAGCTTACTTCACAGAACGAGGAGTTCAGCTCACAAATCCAGAGGCTGACAAAACAACTCGAGACGTCTCAATCTCGCTACTCATTGAACCCTAAAACATCGGAATTCACTATAACCGATATGAAAAGCCCAAAGAGCGTAGGAATCAGCCAATCGCAGTCTCCTCTTGCCACCACAAAAAGTACCGCGCAACCTAACTCGTCTGGTAAGCGAGATTACGCGATATCCTCGGAGCTGGAATATTACTTCGCGAATGCTGAATACACTCGCGCTGCGCATCTGTTCTCGCAATTGGACTACAAAAAGCCAGCTAATATCAGCCTCGAGAAATTCAACAATTGGCTGACGATTACAAACAGATTAAAGGACTCTCAACTTAACGATATTGTGAACAAATTGAAGATTTTGATCGCTTTTACGGCAGGACAAGATGTTTCTGCTGACCCAAGTTTCTTTGAGCGAGATGATCTCTCATCCTTCGAAAAGATAGTCGCTTTATTGGACGAGAGGATCCCGAAAGCATTGGTAAAAAGCGAGTACTCGCTGCCGACTTCAGGACCATCTTCAACGGCGAGAAGAGTCTCAAATGAGAATAACTTTACGAATGAGCAGCTTCTGATGAAAATCGATTATTTAAACAGTCAATTGAAGGATTTGCAGCAGCAGATGGGTAATAAAGAAGGAGAGATCCGAGTTTTGAAGGAGAGGCTACGTGAAAAAGACGGTTTTCTTAGCCAGCAGAAAGATTATTCAGAAAAAGACTATGAAAGTCTATTGAAAAACATTGAAAAGGAGGTCAAAACGAGAGTGGAGACCGAACAGAAACTGCAAGACGCAAACTATGAATTGGTGAACTTGCAGGACAGGATAGAGAGCTTGGAACATGAACTGCAGATCAAACAAAGACAGCTGACTGAAGCTCAATCTGCGAAAGGACAGCATTCTGATGCCCTTAATAAGCTTGTAAAACAAATTCACTTAGATTCATTGAAATATCAATTGTGTTGTTAGATGAGAGAAAACGCAAAGCTTCGAGAGCAATTTGAGTTCTCTGAGAAATTGGAAGACTTGGACAAATACAGAGAACAAATCATCGATAAAGAGGCACAGATAAGAGCACTTACTGAGGAATTGGGTAATTAACACTCAAAAATACAAGCTAATAGGGTTTATTCAGAGGAGATGCGAGCGCATTACCGATCACCCAGAAGTATGGACCGCAGCGCTGATAAGTCCCGCCGATTCCAAAGCGACGTTTCTCCGGAGCCTATGAATCGAACTACAAACATTCAACATCAGAGGAGCGGTTCTAAGTCCGTTGTTGCAATGGAAAGCGCCCTGCACTCACAGGCAACTCTTCTCAATTCCATTGCTTACACTCTATCTCAAATTTCCTCTGTGCTGCAGTCAGCCCCAGGTAACGAGATTTTTCAACTGAAAATGTCCTCAAATTATCCATTAGGAAGAGACAGAGCGCAGTCACCCAGCCGTCAAGGGTATTCGGCCTTACCATCTGACAGATCGGAAAGCACGCCTTTCGTTGAAAGCAATACTGAGTCAGGTCGCCTATTGAAGATAAATCAACACACCCTGCAGCAGATACAGGCGGAAGCCGGAGCGATTCGAACGGCTGTTGAGAGCTTAGTCGCAACGAAGAAACTCGAGGAGCGAGATAACGCCGCCTTATCCACGAATTTGCTCGATAAGATCACCTTTGCAGAAGACACCTTCCTGAATAATCTCTCAACCTGCTTCAAAACTCTCTCGCAGTTAACCTCTCTCCTTCAAAACCTTCCTTCAGACCCTTCGCCATCCGTTTTCTTGCCAGAAACGCTCAGCCAGCTACAAAATCTCCATGGAAACTTAAACAAGGTCCTTGAGGACTTCCCTGATTTCTCTGTAGAGAAAGACCAACGCGCTGGGAAAACTGAAACTTCTTTCCTCAGTTCACCTCAGCGTCCTCGCAATAGTTTTAGAGAACGTCTCCTTCGAGATCAAGGAGATCTTACGAAGAAGTTGCGGCTATCGATGTTCGCACTTGAGAGACAGCAGACTGATGACACATTCAATAAATTAAACGCTGAAATAGAGCGAAATCAAGAACTTCAGGCCAAGCTCGAGTCGAGAGACCATTTAATTCACCGGTTGATATTACTAATCAACGAGGGACTCGACAGAGTGGTTAATTCGATCTCTCAGCTCGTTAAAATCGCGGATTCAGCTGAAGCGCACGCCTTTTTGAACTTTATCGCAAGCGAATTGGCGCATATCAAGACAAAATCCAGCGAGATAACCTCAGGGTCGGTAAAGGACAGCAGCAAGCAGTTAACCAATCTCAAAGAAGAGTTTGAAGCACAGAAACAGAATTGGTCACGCACGCTTTCGGAAGTCCAGGGTGTGCTCGAAGAAAAGAACGCGATTCTCATGAGAGAAATCGAGGCTGAGCGCCAAGCCCATGAGGACACAAACAGACGCCTTAGAGACATGCAATTAAGAGCAAAAGAGAAAGAAGATTTAGAAGTGAAAGTGAAGGTGCTGCAGAGAGACCTGCTTGATAGAGACACAAAACTCGATCAAACGACAAAGGAGTTAAGGAACTTGGAGCCGCTTGCACAAGAAATCGAGAATTTGAGAATCGAAAACCAGGCTTTGAAAAACAAAAACATCGAAAGGGGAGAGGAAATCGCGCATAGAGAGTTGCATAATCATCAGTTGAAAGAGGATATAGCGGCTTTGAAGAAAGAGATTGGCGAATTGTATCGAATTAAAGAAGAGCATCAGGAGCTCAGCGAATATAAGGCAAACGCTGAAGTGACGATCAAGAAGAATTTCGAGACGATAGAGCAGCTACGAAAGGATTTCAATGAAACCCAATACAAATTAAGGTAAGCAGTTATTATCAACGATTGCTTAAATCTGTTGAATCTAGAGATGCAGAACGGGATAAGCATGATTTAGAAACCCGCGTTGAGGAGCTGACGCTTAAAACAAGCAAGTACGCTGAGGTGTTGGACAATAATAAGCAAGATCTTTTGATGCTGAAGGCGGAGCTGAAAACTGCCATGGGACAACAGAGTGAGACTCAGAGAGATTTTTTGAATTTAAGGAGGAAAAACGATGAACTTAGCTCCCAGAACAAGGTCTTGCAGGACAAACTCGAAAGGACTCAGGAAGAGAAATACGAGCTGGAGGAAAAGGTTGCTAAATTGAACGAAATCAACAACATTACCAAAGCAGACTGCAAACATGCTAAGGAAAGTCTGGACTTAAAAATCCAAGAACTGGGCGCCAAAGATCGAGAGATCAAGTATTGATATTTGCTCAAAAGCTCCCTTTTTTATAGCTATTATCTTTTGTGATTAGTCGGCTGCATGAAATACTTAGAAAGGATAAAAGCAGCGACCGCGATCGAGATTTAGTCGCTCATTTGCGGCAAGAAGTCAATACGCGAACCCATGAGTTGAGCAACTTAAAGAGCGAGCTTCAGAGCTCAAACAGCAAAAACGAGCGGCTGACCATAGAGCTTGAAACGTTGCGTTCGGGCCAAAAGCAAAGTCAATTTAAAAGACATGACTTGGAGAGGATTTCTTCAATAAATCAAGATCTTTCGAATGAGATGGAAAACATCAAGAAGAATGTAATGCTAATATCAGATGAGTGGAATTTTTCTCATTGCTGCTTGAATTAAAATAGCTGAAACATAAGGACGAGATGCACTATCTTGAAAAGCAAGCATATGAAAGAGAGATGCAAGTGCTACAGAAGAAGCTTGAAGACCTTCAAAGAATGTTAGATGAGAAAGACCAGGTTATTTGCATGACATATATTGTTGAATTGCTAACGCCCTTTCCGTCTATAGCAAATTCGAACGATGCCGAGGACCTACTTCGGTGACTCTGCAAGCTCAAAGGCGTCGGGCGGCTCCGGAACATCAAGCTTTTATGCTAGCGTGATCGATAACAAAGATATGGAGATCAAACGGTTGACTCAAATTGTAAAATTTTCTCCATAATAATTGTGATGGCTGACTCGATGGCTTAGGTGAAAAACCTTACTGAGAACCTGAAAGACACACAGGAGACGAAATATAAATTAAAAAGATATTAAATAACAAAGGAAAATCTTTCGAATGATGCATATTTGGAATAATGATTATTGTTAAATTGAACCATGATATTCATTTTTGATAATTCATTTTGTAAAGTATCAACAAAGCAAAAGCTATCTTTGACAACACCAATCATAACAATCAGTAAAACAATTACAAACCCCCTTAACAAACTCTTTTACATTCATCGCCAATGATGCAGCAGAAACAATGAAATTGGAACTAAAGATGACCTCTGTAGTGCTTTGCTTGACCTTTTGATCATCCTGAACAAAGATCTCCCAGAAATTAGAAAGAGTATTAATAATTGATAAGCCTGACACTACTATCCTGATGATATTTTCGATCATTTTACTCTTATAGTTTTCCTACCTTTTGTGACGCTGCAGAATTTTTTTAAGTCTATAATTGACATCGCACTGATCCAAGCGACGTCCTACTCGTTTAATGCATTGCTGTTTAGATTTTATCGTGATATCCCTCAGATTCCGGAATACTAAATTTCTTGTGTCGAAAA
>ENA-UOUE01001030-UOUE01001030.1-compost-metagenome-genome-assembly--contig:-NODE-1030-length-19782-cov-7.365136_pt1 | contig 19782 bp, 5 predicted proteins | sample MGYA00238146_ERZ747223 | MGnify/ENA primary metagenome ERZ747223 (study PRJEB28781, sample SAMN06268865) | compost metagenome | isolation source: single cell | place: USA: California, Emeryville, Joint...
TTTATACAAGTTTGAGATGTTATTTAAATGCTTGAAATCTTACCAAGCTGAATGCTCAGATAAACTCTGGAGATGAGTTAATGCTACTTATAAATGAGGAATTGTTACCAATAGCTAAGTTACAAGGAGCCATACTCGATTTTACAATTCATATGAATCCCAGAACTGCAATTAATTAAGTAGTAATCATAAACAAGAGCTGTTTCTGTTTTTCTGTTGCAATTTTATTGATGATTGCATCGATCTATTATCTAAGTATACGCTTATATTTTCATTCTTTCGCGGCATTGTCACGGCTGTAAAGATGAATCTCACTGTACTATTCGCAAACCAATCACTAGCAAATTCTGTTTGCTAATTCCCACCCAAATCTAAATTAACTTGCATTTTTCAGTTTTTTTTTGTTTTTTTTTTTAGAAAAGAGAGTTTACATTTTAGTATATTTCCTCATGTACATTCCTAGAGCTTTTTGAGGCAAGCACAAACTCATACTTGTGCAAGTGAGCGCATTGTATGATGATTAAGAAACTTGTATTAGCCTAAGCTTATATTTTTCTGTTTGGGAAAGCTAATCACTTAAATAATAACTCCCAACTTCCTCGGTTGATTGAGTCTGTTATTAAACTTGATTAGGCTCAATCTTACTTGAAAACTCATAGCGCGATCACGGCCTTCTGGCCAGATTGAAGCAATCATATCGAGCGCTGTAGGAAAATTTCAAAAATTTTCCTTATTTGCCTCACCGCGATGAAGAAATCTACTTAGGTACTGGCGCAGAAACTATGAGCCCCGTCTTCCCTGATACGGTGTGACTTTCGAGGGCCTTTTCCTTCAAAGAAGAAGTAAATCAGCTATTAAAAGAATTTAATAGACTCGAATTATCAATATAAGGAGGGTATTTTCTTTTTTAATGATCTAATGAATAACATTTTATCACTCTTAAAATCTCCTGAAATAATAAAGAACATTTCCTTCTTATTTTTGAAGAACATGTTGTCACCATACAGGCTCTACAAGCTGGTATTGCGATACTTGACCGATGTTGATCCCATGGAAGCTAAACTCAAAAGCCTCAGGGAGAAAAGTCAGAACCGATTGCTATTTTCAATTGCGTTAATAGGCGTGTTTGCGACTCTTTTCCTATACTACTATACATCCTTTTTGAATCCGCTCCTCATCTTGATCACGCTGCTGAGTCTGGCACAGCTAAAGTTTAAACGAGCAAAGTTCAACAAACCAATACAATACATCTCTCTCTTCCTTGGCATCGTTGCCTGCATGATCTCACCAACTTATCTTCTTCCCCCGGCTGTTACGATCTACTCAAATTTCCATTTCATGATCTATACTGGATCCCATACCCTCTCTATTTTCCAATTTCTGCTGAATGCTTTCATCACAAATTTCTTTGCTCTTGAATGGCTTGGAGTCGAATTGAAAGAGATGGGTACAGAAGCATCTTCACAAAGATGCTTATTTAGTTTGAGACAAGGATTATGTTTTAGCTATGTTATCGCTCTTATTTTACATGTGCAGAAATACGAACAAGATAAGCTGATCCGAAAAATTGAACAACTCTCAGAGGCTCTCGACGAAAAAAATAAAAACGTAACGAAAAAAAATGATCAGCTTGAGAAGACTTTGGAGATGAAAGATATTTTCATATTCACGTTCTCCCATGAACTCAAGAATGCTCTCAACGGACTTCTCGGCAATCTTCAGCTTTCGTTGGAACATGAGGGGAGTAGCCAAGATAAACAGATGCTGCAGTATCTTTCCTCCGCAAAAGCATGCGGCGAGGTCCTAAAAAATTTTGTCCATAACGTTCTCGACACAGGCAAAATTGAAAATAGCAGTCTTGAAGCGACAAAAGAGAGGAAAAATGTCATCGAATTTTTCCAAGACATATGGGCTATTTGTAGTCAACTTATCAGAAACAAGAGACTGCGAGGTTATTTAAGAATTTCTCGTGATGTTCCAAGTATTTTAGAACTTGATTCACAGAGAATGCTGCAAATTCTGCTCAACTTGACCTCAAATGCCGTGAAATTCACTGAAAGAGGCCAAGTCACCATACAAATAGATTGGGTCTGTTCCTTAGAAGGAGTCACTCAATGTTCTCAAGGCAACCAAGATGACTTGAATGCTAGAGTGCTCTCGGAGTTTCCTCCTGCGAATCCCCAGAGTGGTGTTGTCGCAAGATGCATAACGACTCGATCGAAGAAATTTATGTGTAATAAAGACTACGAGCTCAATTTTCAGAAGCAGACATTTGGTAAAGATGAGAAACTTGTTGATTATTTGCCGGTTGACACTCAAGGAACACTGCGAATCCAAGTCATTGATAGCGGCTGTGGCATGACAGAAGAGCAGCAAAGCCTTCTTTTTCAAAAATTTTCGCAAGTAAATTCGAACGCCGAGAGTAGAAAGATCGGTACTGGTCTCGGTCTTTGGATTTGCAGAGAAATAACAAAAATTTTGGATGGAGATATTCAAGTCAAATCGATACCTCGACTTGGATCAGTATTTGAGTTTTGTATTCGAACGAAAGTTCCAGCTCTCTCTCCTCCAAAAATTATATTAGATAAGACCTTAATCAACACAGTCAATAGAAACACAAAAAAAGAGAGGACTCTCACGAATAATTCTTTTAAAGTACTGATAGCTGATGATGATGGGTTTAACATTGAGCTCTTGAAAAACTATCTCCAGCATCTTGGAATCGATTATCTCTGCGCATACAATGGTCAAGAAGAAGTGGATCTTTTCTTACAGCATTATCGAGAGATTGGAGCTGTTATTACGGATAATTATATGCCATATAAGAGTGGGCTTCAGGCTGCTCAGGAGATCCTGAAATGGTTAAAAAAGCAAGGAAGACCTCCGATTCCGATTATCTGTATATCTGGAGATGCTAAAATAGAAATTGACAAAGACTTGGGTATCAGCTTGCTCTCGAAACCTGTCAGTCTTCAGCAAATAAAAGACAAGCTCTCTCTTGTATTTGAGCTGTGACTCGAAGTGTTACCACACTCAGCTATTTAATAATAAGTCGAAATAGGATAATTTATGTTTCATTACAAGAACATTTATAGATTAAATCCATGCGTGAATTGAAAAGGATTTGTGCGTAATTTTTTTCTATTCCCGATTGATAAAAAGATGAAATATTTCTATATTATTTAGTGAAAAATGATTTTTAATTAAATTTAGCACATAACATGGTAGTTGGCAGGTTGGGCCAATGACAAATATCTTTTCATGCTATCGAGAGTAATACTAATTTTATGAGAGATTGTCTTGTGATAAAATTATGAACTTATGAAATCCTAGATGTAGCAACAAAAGCTTCGCTGCATCTCTGTCTGTGAGTTATATTATGAAAGCAGAGTCACACTTGATCCCAAAAAAATTGATAGCAAAATTGAAAGGAAGAATTTATGTTGCTAATAGTGCGCTGTTCCTGTTCTGAAATCACTAAGTTAGCCAAGATTGCTTTAATACACTAGGTACTCCAAATTATTGAAATTAAAATTGGTAATTTCATTTTGTTCTTCTGCATCCCACATCAGATAAATCTTTACTTCAACAAACTCTCTACAGTAACTTAGATGGCTAGCGAATTCAATAATAACGAGATAAGGAAGTTGATTCAAGAAGGTAACCTGGTATTATTTTGAAAAGAAACGCTTTAATTATTAAAAACAAGTGAAACACAAGCTAGTCTAGGTTTTATGAGTCGAAAGTCTTTTACCAGAAATGGTTGCTGGCGTCTTTGACCTTAGAAGTATTGATGGGATTTGAGATCCTATTGTACTCTCCCGAATGTGAGAATTATTTGTTGGAGTTGATCCTCTTGCTGCCTGCGGTGACTTCTTTCCTGAGCTCGGTGCCCCAAATCTTCCTACCGAACTCCGCTGACTTTCCTTCGTGAGACTCTGAGGAGAATCATAAGAAAGTCTCTTGCTAGAGACAGATGTATTTAAGAGGCTCTTTGCAACAGGAGAAAAAGGAGTCTCCATTTGAGATTTTGAAATGAGTTGCATGGGATTTACTTTGGTTGGTTGTGAAGAATTTTTTGATTTTGTATTAGAATTTCCATTCAAAGTAAGTTGCAATGGTGAAATTTTAGCTTTCTCTTGATCAAGTTGTTGATTTCTATCCAAAGTTGGTTGCTCTCCTGAGGGTGAAAAAAGATCAATCATAATACTTGAAGGCGTTTTCGAATTTTGCTTCTGTGAGCTAGTAGATCGAGGATTCTCAGAGAATCCCAAGTTTTTCCTATCTGGAGTGCTTACTTGTAGTTCAATTTTTTCAACAGGCTTTGCCAACACCTCTTCAGAAGTATCATACATTTTGTTGCTTCCTGTTGAAATTTGCTTTTTCTCATTGGCTCTCGTAACTTCTTCCGGTAGAGGAGAGGTCAAATCCAAAACAATCACTTTTTCAGGTTCAGAGATAGGGTCAATTTCAGATACTTTTTTTCCATTAGCACTCTTCACTTCTTGAATTTCCATTCTGGTAGAAATTGTATTTATCCCAATCTCTTGATTTAGCTGATTCATGAGAGTGCTCTTCTGTGTTAGAACATTTCTCTGCTCTAAAAGTGGTTTGATTGTGCTATTTTCATTATTAACGCTTCTCTCTTCACAACTCCTTTGTTCAGTAATGTCACTCGTTTGACAATATAAATTCGAGTCCGTCTGCACCCTTCCTTTGCCTTCTAACAATCCATTCTCATGATCCTCTGTAAAGACATACTCTGAAGGTGTTGTCAGCTGATCACGATTTGTAAAAGTTCTCTGAGATTGAAGCTTCCCTTTTATAGTGAATCGTTTATTGATGTCATCTATTGTATGCGAGGTTCTATTAGACAAGTATGGATCCAAATTGAGTAGGTCGAGGTAACTCTTTCCTTGTTTAATATATTCAACGATTTCTGAACCTTTGGTCGAATACTCTGTCACAAAATCAGTCCACGCATTTTGAGGATGGATGGAAGCATAATAAGATTTGCTTAGCTGAGAATTGCTTTTGCTAGATGCTAAACTTTTCTGCGAGCTCTTTGTTAAAATATTTTCAACAATAAATGCACTGCTGTTCTGATTGGTCCGCATTTGAAGACCTTTACTGCTTCTTGTGCCATTAGTTTGGAAATTTCTATCTATGTTTGTTTTTCTACTGATTGAGTTCTCAAATGTGAACTCTTCTGGAGCTTGAAAATTAATTTTTGACCCTGGAGAACTGCCTGTGAAGTTAGGATGTCTAAAACTTAATATCTCATCAGGACAACTAATCGCAATATCAGAGCTGGGAGTATTATCGTTTGTGGCTTGAAACCGCTGATAAGCGAAACTATTAGGACTGTCTGATTTTGTAAGATTGGGTTTCATCCCTGGATTCCAATGATCGGATAATTGATGAGAATTTGTTGAAACAAAAGATTTGGATGCTAACTCATTCTTGTAGCCAGGGTTTCCTATTCCGATTGTATCATTTGCGGTTTCGTGTGTAGAGAAAGGTTGAAAATGTGTAGAGTTGTCCACATCAATGAGAGGTACGCTTTGATGTGAGCCTTTTTGTCCGCTTGAAATTTCATAATTCGGGCTACCCTTAAGAAGGAAGTAGTTTTCTTCACCAGAAAAATTGGCCATTTGCTGACCTGATCTTTGCTGTGGGTCTACCATGGATTTTTGAGGTCTGCTGAGAGGAACGTAAAATTGAATCGACCTTGACTTTACTTTATTGGTGACTTAATAGTTAGCAATTAACGGTCCAAAAAATAATAGAGGAATTAAATGAAAGAAGTAGAAATGCAGGATTCGCCTCAGAGAGGGATGCTGAAACTGTTTTTCAATTTTGCGAGAATTGCTCGGCGGGCTGTTCCAAATTCAAAATAATCAAAATCGATATATGGGTTCCAATGAATTCATCCAGTATTGAGAGAATGAGTTTGTTTTTTTTTTTGGAAACAGTTGGGATTCATGATCTATTGATAGGGAGGAGCAGCTGCACCTTGCTTCTGAAGACGGAGAAAAATTTAATTTTATACTCACAATGTGAAGAATCAATGCTTCCATAACTAATTATTGGTCATCAAAAGATCATTTTGGGATCTTTTGGAGAAATACCCTGCTGATGCCTTCTTTATTACATTAGAAAAAAGGAAAGCACCCTAAAATTTTTCTTATTTAGAGATATTGGAACTTGCCTCGTCCAAAATTAGCCGTTTCGCATTCGAAGTAAATTTATCGTATCAGAAACACTCATTTGTAATCGTTAACTTTTTTCCCAATGAACATCCCTAACTTGAAGCAAAAAGAGACTAAAGCAAAAGGAACTGGCAATATTCCCGCTCCCATTTCTGCATTGCTCAACTCCTTTCGTCTCGGCTCTGTTCTTCAGAAAAGTCTTCGCATTTTTCAGAAGGGAAAAGGAAAGTCAAAACATACTTTGATAACTTCCCTCAATTATAGATACAATCTCGCCCAGCAGTCTTACGCACCAGTTGGGGATCGACTCCAGGACCTAACCGATAAAATAGTCGAGGAAGACGTTCACAATTTATTTCACAATATTCACTGTTTCCTTGGAGGACAGCTTTACCAAGCGTCTGAAGTCAACATCGAGAGGAAAGCCAGTCATGTGAAACTTTATTGCTGTATTTTGCTGGCGATCATAGCAAGCTTAATGATGCTGAAAGGATCTGGTTTTTTGATATTGGGTTTGGTAATGTTCGCATTTGCAGCCATGTTTTCCGCGAGCTTGTTATTCTTTCCCTCCTGGGAGGTAGAAAACTACCGAGCGCTTGCTGAAGAGCTAAACGGTCGAATCGATATGATTTTGTCAGATGAAAATAGAAAACTGAAGAGTTTAGGTCTTGCTTGGAGCAGAGGAGCAAATTGGGATGGAATTTACCTCAACAAATTGGGAAACCACGATGATGAGTTGAGAATTGAATTTTCAGATATCATTTGAATGTAACTACCTATCATTTACTCCGAATCACTTTTAATACATATTTTATGAAGATCTTTGAAAGCGTTGATAGTGGTGTTTTTTTTTTGTTTTTGGTTTATTGAATAGTGATTGAGATTAATTTCATTCCCAGTGTGGATATAAAAGAGAGTTTCAATGAAATTTCCACTCCAAACATAGAATATTGATTCATATATATTTCGAAATAGAAAAGTAATCATTGCACATGGTAGAATAAAATGGTTTCACATCTAAACACAGTGAAATTATCATCCCATTACGTTCAATATTGAGTATATTTGAAATAAAATTCATTCCTTTATAATTCCAACTTGATATCTATAAAAGTTTTTATATTTTACAACAATAACAACCGAGGTCAGGTCATTTTGGAAGCTTTTTATAACCAGAATTCAGTCGTGGGTTCTTGTAGTCTAAAAAAATGAGCAACATTATAGCCTTACATATGAGTAAATTTCAATCAATAATGTGGCAAAATTCTGATTTGGACAAAATTGCAAACACTTGAACTCGGAGAGAATAAAATCGGTGACGAAGGAGCAAAAGAGTTGAGACACAATGATGATTGGAGTAATTTACAAAGATTCGAGTTGAGGGGCAACCCCATCAACAACAAGGAAACTGCAGGGCGTAAGAAAAATACCGAAGAACTAGCAATATTGAAGAAACAAGATAACTGTAAAGTTCAATAATTCAGTACCCTTTGTTTGAATTTGAGAATTCCTTTGTGGTTCTCAAGAACGCTTTGATGTACTCAATTATATTCAATTTAAGAATATCAAATCTCACACAAGAGTTCAGAAAAAATTCATATATTCAACGACAACCAATTCTCACATAAATTTGACAAAGAAACGGTTCGACATTCATACAGCAACCATTTAAGTAGATAAAATAACTTTTTTTTTTTAAGTTCAATGTTGATAGAAATTGAATTGAAGATAGCAGACCAGTAAAACTGATGTTCTTAATAAGGAATATTTGCTTTTTGGAGCGTAGATGCTGACTAGAACACTAATTTTTGAGAATTTTCACTTCTAGAGTCAGGAGAGTAGCATGTGTTGAAGCCACAAATCCATTATTGATAAATATGTATATATAAATAGATACGTTATGACACCTTGCCTTACTGTAAAAGGGAGAAAACAACTTTAGGCCTCAAGTATCAAGAATTTGTAGAGAAGCGAACAATATATCAAATTTATGACTTTTATATTCTCTTCTCCAAAAAACATTATACAAGTGCTGTTAGTTTGTTCTTCTCCATTCAAAGTTTCCTCTTTCAGCGTCAATATTAAATGCTGAAAAGGAAGAACATTTATCTATAAGACTATAGTTCGATTTGCAATTGCTGAGGCCAATTCGGGTTTTGCTTCAATCTTTGAAAAGTTTCAGCACTAATCGAGTTGCTTTTTAAATCAAGTATTTGTAGGTTGCGCCACGTTTTATTCTGGATCAGCATCACCGCTCCTTCATCTTCGATTGAGTTTCCTGCTAATTGTAGGGTTTGCAGGTTAGTCCATGATGTATTCAGACTTAATTCTGCAGCACCTTTATTTCGAAGAGAGTTGTTTGACAAATTAAGCTCTTGTAAGTTAGTCCACGTTGTATTTTTCCTCAACTCAGCAGTCCCTTGCACACCGATTGCGTTGCCATATAAGTTGAGCACCCGCAGCTGAGTCCATGTCATATTCTTACCTAGGTCAATGGCTCCTTTTTCACCAATTGACACTCGGGCTAAATTGAGAGTATGCAGTTGATTCCATGAATTTTTACTTAGTTTTGCAACACCGTCGTTGCCGATTTCATTATTGCTCAAATCGAGTTCTTGAAGATTTACTAGGTTGTTCCAATTTAAATTCACTCCACCTTTCCTATAATTTAAGATTGAATTGCCTCCTAAATAAAGCGTGTGAAGATTAGCCCATGTGCTATTCTTATGTATTAAATCAGCCCCCTCAACCCCAAGATCGTTATTTGACAAATCAAGTACTCGTAGATTGGACCAAGTCACATTATTACTCAATGCTGAAAACCCTGAAGTACTGATTTCACTTTCAGCCAAAATGAGGGTTTGTAGGTTCACCCACGTTCTGTTCTTAGCCAGTGCTATAGCTCCGAGATCACCGATTGGGTTGTTGCTCAAATTGAGTGTGCTTAATTGAGACCATGCTGCATTTTTACTCAATTCTGCAGCTCCTTCCTCCTCGATCGCGCTTTCGGATAAATTGAGTGTTTGGAGGTTGGTCCATGCTGTATTTTTGCTTAATCCTGTGGCTCCCTCGTCACTCAGCTCGTTGTCTGACAAATTTAATAATTGCAAATTCGTCCAAGATGTATTTTTGCCTAATTCTGTCGCTCCTCTATCGCCTATTGAGTTTTTTGCCAGATCGAGTGACTGAAGTTTAGTCCACGTGGTACTCTTACTTAATTCAGCAGCCCCTGTAGCACCTATCGAGTTTCCTTGCAAATTGAGTATTTGCAGATTAGTCCAGGCTATATTCTGACTCAACACCGTTGCCCCTTTGGCATTGATTGAACAGCCAGCTAGACTGAGAGCTTGTAGTTGAGTCCATGAAGTATTCTTGCTTAGCTCAGAAGCACCTATTACCCCTATCTTATTGTAGTCCAAGTTCAGAATCTTGAGTTTGCTCCAGCTTACATTGTTTCCAATAGCGGAGGCAGCCTTTGGGCCAAGTTTATTGTGAGAGAGATCTAATTCTTCTAATTGATTCCAAACGGTATTGATTCCAACTTTCATACCTCCTTCATCGTTTATTTTATTCTTTGACAAAACAATCTTCTTCAGGTTCGTCCATGTAGTATTGCCTCCAATTATTGCAGCATTCGTATCATTATATCTTTTATTGTTCCATAATATTTCAGTGACGTTCTCTGGATTAGAATATTTTAAAATTCGCAGACAATCTTTATCGAAATAGACCGATGGCAGTGTTAAATTTTCCAAATGTTTTGAAGCGATTCCTTCAATCACGTCTAGCAAGTCTCTTTCCTGCATGTCAACCGGGTTATTGTGGAATTGGAGGATTTTGAGATTTTTCCAAATCTTTTTGCTCGACAAGATCCATATAACTGTTTTATCGGTAATTTTGTTGGAACTTAATCCAAGCATTGTTAAATTTTCCCAAGTATCATTGCCCCCAATGTGTCGGCCTCCTTCATTGTCGATCTGATTCTCATGCAAATCTAAAACTTCCAAATTTTCCCATAGTTTGCTATTTCCTATTGCTATAGCCCCTGCATTGCCAATTTTATTTATGCTGAGCTGAAGTTTCCTCAGACTCTTCCAAGTTTCATTGTTCGCTATGATTGCAGCGGTTTTGTCTCCAATTTCAGTACTCGTCAGAATCAACTCTTCTAGATTTGGCCAAGATTTGTTTTTCCCAATTGCTTCACCTCCTATTTCACCAATTCTATTTCTTGATAAGTCTATCTTTTTCAACTGGATCCAATTTAAGTCACTTCCTATTATTTTAGCATGGACTGAAGTCAATTTTGAGCCAAGCAGTGTTATTTCTTTGACTTTTGCTGCTTCTGTTGAGTCGTCTGGGAAGAGCTTATTAATTGTATTCTCGTCAAATAGTTTATAATCTCCTTCTTCCTGAAATAGTCCGACATTTTGAGAAAGGAACTTATGACAATTGTTAACTGCTATTCCTTTTATATTCAAGCCTTTGGTGTTAGGACCTCGCACAGGAAGCTGCAAGCTATCAAATCGATTTGGGATTTGTTTAAAAGATATCTTGTTCATGCCGTCAAGTACAGCGATTTGATTATTGGTTGGGTCAAACGAATAAACTTGCTTAGTTTGCGTGCGTTCTAACGGAGTAAATTTGAGAATCCTAGCGTTGGCAACGTCTTGGATCTTGAGACCAGATTTTGTTGCTGAGAATAAGAGTCCTCTATTTAAATTCAAATAGCACTTTATAATGATATCCCTGCTGTTTTCTTTAGAAAGGGATTTGATGATATATCCTCTTCGAGTGTCCAAAATGTGGCAAACTTCATTTGCTGTTCCTAGCACTATATTTTTTCCGTTTCGACTCAATTTATAGAAAGCATTATCAATATAAGTTTGTTTAAAAACAGCTTTTCCGGTAATGGTATTATAAAGAGTAGCTCCTTCCCCATTAGTTCCCAAAAGAAATAGTTTATTATAATCAGAGCTGATACTGCCCAATTGCAGAAACTGCAGACCTTTGACTGGGAAACTCGTCCAAGCCCCTGAAGTGATACTGTATTTATGGATCGTTTTCCCAGAAAAGAATAGTAACTCTTTCAATACTGAATTATGATGTACTAGTGTGCTATTTTGTATCAGCTGGTAATTAGCATCTAAAGGTTGCTCAGAAGCAATGTCCCAAATGATGAATCTTTTTTCAACCACAGTAACAAGATGTTTTCCATCTTGACTGAATGGACAGTCCATATTCCAAGGAAACTCTCCTGGGAATCTTCGTATCTCTTTTGGATGAAATTTGTTGACAAAAATCTCAAAGACCACGACTTGGCTTTTGCTGATCTCTATGGCGAGCAACCTACCATCCAATGAGAAAGCCATACGGGTTACGTTTGCATTTTTCAGCTTAATCGGAGGAGCTTCATCGAATATGACGTTTTCTAAATTAGCCTTCAAAAAATCAGCATCTTTAAGCCAGGCACCAGTAAAATTCACTCCCTTGAGATTGGCATTCGTGAAATTTATGCCCTCAAATATTCCATAACTTAAATTAGCGCCTGTAATACTGATATTCTCGAGACTTTGATTCGTAAAGTCGAATCCTGCAGCATTTAGAACAGTAATTGAGTTTGCTGCGGCAATCTCAAGAGGAGACTGTAAGGGGGAAAGTCGATCTTTTTGTCGGAAAATGTGAATCAGATTTAAGATACTATTGGTTGCAAGAGTTCCCTCTATAATTGCGTCTCGAAGGAAAAGGATTGGTTGGATAGTAAGTGGACTTCGATTGAGAATTAATCCACTCAGTGCCTGGATGGAATCTTTCAGAGGATCGGTTATTTTAGTAACCTCTTCTTCTATACATTTAGCTAGAAAGAAGTCTCTCAACATAGAGCAACGAAATTCATATCTGAGAGATTTACAATTCCATTCTACAAGAGAATTTAACTCTGACAATAAAGTGTTTTCTTCAATTAACGCTTCGTTCTGAGACTGATGACACAGTTTTCGAGCAAGCTCTTGAAGCAATGCCATTATTCTCTTCTCAAGATGATTTAACTGATCTACTTTTCCGCCACTCTGGTTTACCTCTTGATTATTCAGGGTTTCATGGGTTGTCGTAGCAGTAGATTTAATAATATTATTCATGAATTGGAAAGCTCTCAGCACCACTCTTTTCACAAAATGGTAGGGTGCCGCTGCTTTTTTCGGTTCTCGAGGAACTTCTTGCATTCTTGAAGCAGCAGATTTAATTGTCTTCTCAACTAACTTCTCGATGAGAAAACGATTGCTGAGGATTTTCGATTGAGCTCTTCGTTCAATGCCACCAGCCTGTCCAACATCTTGTGCTGCAATGATCGGTAAAACCTCAACTATAACCCAGAGCATTAAAGGTATTCTTGCTGTTTCTCGTAAGTTATACTCATCGATTAAGTTTTCGATTTCTTTAGCTTGGTACCATCTTGGTGGTTTGACTGCTTGTTTAACATCAAATGGTGACTCTGTTGGTTCCTCGTCCGCTTTGTTTTTCAGTGCTTCCATCTCGTTAGAAAAGCAGCGCTTTCTCAAGTAGCAAAATATCTGTTGGTCAGAAAGGGGTTCAATCTTCCTGTGCAAAAATACACCAATGTCTAACGGCAGCAATGAGTCTTTCATAGGTCCAAATAATAGTTCTCTTCTGTCGGCGCCTTGAAAATACTCTTCTCGGCAAGTAAAAATAAACTTGGCATTGCTCCAATGCATTTCTTGTATTTTGGTTAGAGTGAAGAAATTTTCAGCGTCATCAAAGATTAATAGCAGGCGCGGCAAAATAAGGTTGGTTTGTTCAGAATTTTGCAGCAGACGGATCTCAGTTTTAGTCAAAGAGAGTTCTCTTGCAAGAATGTCAGGAATCATTTCTAAATTCGAGAACTGCTGACTACTGAGCCCAATGTAAATAGGAAACCAATTTCCATTATCTAGCTCTGATTTTTCTGGAGACTCATTCCACTCGGAGAGAAGTTCTCGTTCGAGGCGTTTACAAAATAGAGATTTTCCTGCTCCAGGCTGTCCTGTCAAAAGTAAAATTTTTGGGGATTCTTGGCATTCGTTGCCTAAGAAACGCTGCCTTATATCGAAAGCTAGTTCAAAAAGCTCTGTTTCCTCATTTCTCTGTTTATCAAAGTGGCTATGATGAGTGGGATCGACGGTTGCAGAAATTTCTATGAACAGCTTCAGCACCCTTTCACTATTCATATCACTCAATATTTTTTCTCTGTATTTCTTGAATTTAGCTATTATCTGTGAGTGTTGGTGATCAGAGGATGAGTTTTCGCTTTCATGAGGGAATCCTCCTCTTCGTCTAATATTCTTAGAATTCTGGCAGCGCCAATTCCAAGAGAGGCGAGGGTGAGTAAACGAATCTTTTGTGATATTTTGTGAGTAGTGGGTTAATTCTATGAATTTTTTCGTCAAATAATTTCCAGATGATTTACAATTTCGCTTCATTCTATGGGAGTCGTCATCGCTGTCGTCTTCTTCAGTGGTGCTCCTCCCTCTTATTACCAGTCTTCTATGAAAATTTTTATTTCGCTTGAGAGACATCAATCCGAGCGTTCCCAAGCCACAATCCGCTACAGATAATCTCTTGAGTTTGGTCCATGTTTGATTGAATGAGAGGGTTATCGCTCCTCTATCTCCAATGGAAGGATTATAACTCAAGTCAAGCACTTCGATGTTTTTCCAGCTTTCATTCAATGCCAGCCATGTTACTCCTTGGTAATCGATATGAATGTTACAAAGAGAAAGAGTTTGAATGTCAGTCCAGTTTGAATCTGCAATAAACTTGATGCCAGTGTTCCCAAGTGGATTATCATCTAAATAGAGGGACTTTAAATGGCTGAGGTGAGAATTTCGACAGAGAGCTTTGATTGCTCCTGTTCCAAGGAAATTTCTTCTGAAATCTAAATATTGCAAGGAATTAGAACCGCAAGTTCCAAAATTCAAATTGAGGAAAATGGCTTCCGCGCATTTTTGCCCTCTGTCTAATTGGCAGAAGTTCTCTTGATGATTGATTCTTTTGCTAGGATTAGGATAATTAATATTTTGTTTGATAACCTTCTCTGGCTCTCTCATAAAGCGATCATGATCTTTCTCTAATTGTTCTTGAGATTGATTATTCTGAATTAAATCTTGTAGATGATTTCGTTCCATAACTTCGGAAGTTGTTTCAGATTGTCCTGGTGCTAATATCTCTTGAGGAGATAGCTCCATGCTTCTGGTTTCTTTTCTAAATTTTGAGTTTGTATACTATTTTTAAATAAGATAGTTTTTCCAATAAAAATAACTTGAGCTGTATTCGATACGTTATTTATCATTTTGAACCTGCTAGGTAACTCTCAGGATCAATCCAGCCTATTCCTCTAAAATAAATCAGATATATGAGATATGAAAAATTTCTAACAAATATAAGATATCGACCACCTTGCAAAAGCACAATTAACAAAACACCTATTTACTCCTGTCAAAGAAGTATCTCATCCTCCATAAAAAAATTCCAAAATTGACTCCAATAGTGTTATCTAGGGCATCAACTCCAAGTTTAATTAGCCAAGGCTGCTTAAGTAAGCAATAGTCCATGACTTTAAAATGTAAAAATGCTCGTTGCTCGAATATTAAAGAATCGTCTCTGCAACTTTCTTAAATCTATTTCAATTTGCTTCAACCTTAGTCACCTCTACTTATTTAATTAACATCATATCCTATGAGCGGAAGATCAAATATAGTCCTGAACTGTCTTACGGTCTTGATCTTACTTCATTACTCGACCGTCTGTAAGATAAAAGAAAAGAGAAGAAATCATAGAGGTAACAATGATATATTTATTCTGCTATGCAACGTTTACAATGATAGTCATCTTTCAACTCTCAACTCAAGATAATCAATTATCTCCTGTAATGCTATTGCGTTTAGACCTTTTGAGTACAACCAAATTCTGGAGAGATCGTGGAATTTCGAATAAGAAGAGTCCTTACTAGATTATTTAGATTTTGTAAATTTTTTAAGCTTTAGCGCAACGAGTAAAAGAAATGCTTGTGAAAATATATGCAAGAAGCAATTAGGATCTCCAGAGGAGGACATAAATTTCTTTAAAGCTAAAGAAGATGAATCTGTTGGTTCTTGGGCATACATGAGACCCGAAGTTCTTCCCTACGACGCAGCACCAGCCTCTTCCGTTACTTTTCTCGATTTCTTTCTTAAGAGAGTGTGCAAGATCTTTTTCTGGCAGACATTCACTGAAAACTTTCATAGCGATTTTTTTCACTTCCTCCTATGGTTTGATTTAGGAAATAAGCTTACAACAGGAATAAGTTAGAGTTGTACTTGCAAGGGCTCTGGCATATCAGTCGCGTTGATCGTGATGGCTGATGTTTCTACCATCTTCTTATTTGATTTTTAATCTTTGTTTATTCAAAATGTATTTAATTCAGACTCTTAGGAGTATTAATTAATACTTTGGTAAAGTGATTAAACGTCAGTTATAAATTTTCTGCAATGATATATGCATAAAGTTCTTAATCATTGTTCAAGGGAAAGCTTTTCTTCTTCAAAGTGCTCGATCAAGTAAACTGCTGGCGCTGTAAACTATTCACACTGGGAGTTCATTAGTTACTTTTCAATGCTGACTTTGATAGAGTGTTATGTTAGCTTTCGGAATTGTGAAAAATCCAGGCATTAGACGAAGGGCTTTGTTTTGGAAGAATAATTGGTTTTCGGTTCACTCCAAGAGTTCGTATTCTAAGGTCTTAGAGGTTAAGGTGCGCTTTTGTTGATGGAAAATAAAAATTAAAGACCATCAAAATTCACGGCTTACATTCAACGGTCCTTACGGTTGATAGTTTATTAATCCTCGAAAATCACGTTCGAACGGATGAATTGTATTATTTGTTTTTCTCTCACACATTCAAATTTGATTTCACATGTATTTTACTGCAAGCCAATTGGTTACGTTATTGTTACTTCGAAGTTCCCAATGATAGAGGTAAGAAATAAAATTCCACAACACAGGACTAACGCGTAGAGGTAAGATTAGTCAAGGTTATTCGACAAGAACATACATCACCGAAATTATGGATTCTGTAAATTTCTTTTTAATTTCTTGAACATCTTTGCAAGTGGGTGCATGTGAATTTATTATCACTAACAAAACTAAGCAGAATAGATATTTTGGTAAAAAAGATCGAAAAATCCAATCTTTTCAGATAAATAGAAGATTTGAATTTTTGCAATTTTGTTAATTCTTAGAGGAAATTTATCCGATGAAAATATTTCCATTCTTTGACGAGATAAATGAGCATTTACTATCACTGATGCTTCAAATCGACACTAATGGGAAAATAGTCCTGCTCAGAATCGAAGCTTTTATATTGCAACACTATAATAAACACATTTATATTTGAATCAAATATCTTCCTTCATAAAGATTGTTCTTACTTTTGTTACATATCTCGCATGGGAATATATTATACAATGGAAAAGTATTCACCTGAACATTTTTTTTCAGCGTAGATAATCTAGATTAGGTTGGAATTAAGTCAACTCTCCAATATTTTAATTTCTAAAAAGTAGAAGAAATGGTGGACAGTGCTGGAGGCTGGGGGAAGCCTATTGTAAGCAAAGCTAAGCCTGTTTTAAATCCGAAAGCACCAGGTAACGACTCTTCATCCCAATCATCTCGGTTTTCTTCTCTTTCCGCAGTCTAAATCGATTTTCTAATACTCTGATGCGAATTCTTTTTTGCTATCCATGAAAAAACCCCCGGTTCTTTGAATTGACCTAGTTGATAAAACAGGATTTGAAGCCAAGAAAAACGTTATACCTGAGGACACCACTGTCGAGCCGGGCATGCCAATTACCATCCGAGCCAAAGAGGGAATTTTTCTATCAGTTCATAATGCAAAACAACCTACGAAAGATGAGGATGGTCATGTCACGAAAGCTGACAGTCTTCCTTTGGCTTTCAGTCCTGATGGTAATTATCTCCTGGTAAATTGGTCCATGGTTTCAAAAGGAATAATATTTGCGATTGTCTAAAGTTTTCGGTCTTTGATGATCTCCACTTGCTGAATCTAACCACAAAGAAGCTCCAAATCTTGGAGAAGGCATACCCTCTTGCCACAGGATTTTCCCCTACTGGAACCTTCTTCTTCTACGCAGGAAAAGCTGAGAAGGATAAATTCAGCCTTAAGGTCCATTCTACAGAAACTTTGGAGAGCGTACGCAATATTTAAGCGACTCTTCTAAACCTTTTCTTTGTGGATGTATAGGTCCTCTCTGTCGATTGCGGCAAATTCAAGCGAGATCAATGGCCATATTTGCAATTTTCTAGCGATGATTCTCTCTGTGTGTATCAAGTGGGTGCTAATTCGTTGCAGATTCGCAACCCTCTCGATAAGTTCAAAGAAGTTGCAGAACTAAAGCTTGCTCATAACTGCGACACCTACAAATTCAGCGAAGCCAAGGATTCTCCACTACTAGCAACCATGTCACTTGAGGTAAAATACCTGGTGCTACGGGAAAACACTAAACTTTATTATATTCTTTTAGAGATTTGTTGGATTCAATCGCACGGAGGCCAAACTTGAGATCTACTCTCTGCCTGATGTATCGAAACCGATCTTTTCGAAAGTGATACCCAAAGCTCAAGAAGTCAAATTCCTTTTCCCTTCAACAGGTAATTTTTCTATTTGAATAAACTCTAATACCCTGTTGCTACAGGAACTGCGCTGCTGATATGGACTCAGACAATTCATGATGACACAGAGAAATCGTACTATGGAGAACATCAGCTATTTTATTTTGATGTGAGCAATTCAATAGCAAAACTACCTTTCTAATTCTTTCACTTGGTTAGGCCACCACTAATAAAATCAAATTGGTCCCTACTTATGAAGGACCGATTCACGATGTAGCTTGGTCGCCTGATGGGTATTCAGCACAGTCTTTGTAGAATATCTAATAATTTTAAAGAAATAATTTCACGGTTATTTCTGGTTTTATGCCGGGTGGTTCAGTTCTCTTCGACAAAGATTGTGTCCCGAAATTCGAGTTTGGAAAGCATCATCGAAATACCATTCGATACAATCCATTCTCAAGCTTCCTCTGCTTGGCAGGATTCGGAAATCTTGCAGGTGATATCGATATTTGGGACTTGACTACGCTCTCTAAAATTGGTACATTCAAAGTAAAGTTCGAAATTTAGACTGGTTGTCCTGACCTCGCTAAAATATCTAGTCTAATTCAGCTGTCTATTGCGGATGGAGTCCCGATGGTCGTAAGATTATGACTGCAGTTTTAAACCCTCGATTACGTGTTGATAACAACATCAAAGTAATGCTAATTACGAGTTTACTCTGTACTCAGAGTCGTTTCTCCTTTAGGTTTTCAAGTATAACGGGCTGCTGATAAACTCAGTCGACTACAGCCACTCAGAGCTCTACGAAGTCGCTTGGAGACCAGGTTCTTTAAAGATTTTTATGCTAGAAGTTCTTATCTATTTAACTTCCACTAGGAAAATATGAAGATAGACCAGCATCACCCAACGCTTTGAAAATCGCCCAACAGCTGCAAGAAGCCGAAGATAAAAAACCGAAGAAAATTTTCCAGCCAAGAGGAACAGGTAACTCATTGCTGTGAGATTTGCTATTAACACTTGGGGATAGGAATGCTTTCTGAGATGCTTAAGAAAGATAAAGCTCCAACTTCAGGAGGCCGCTTCTTAAATCCAGATGAAACCTTTGGGAACCCTAGAGTGCAGGCTGAAAGAGAGAAAGAAAAAGAGCTTGCTGCAGATGAAGATAAAAAGAAGAAAAAGAGAGTACGAAAGAAAAAGGATAAAGGAAACACCGAAGGAGCTGACGAAGAATCGAAAAATGATTAAGACGAATTAATTGAACGTTTTAAATGAAGATTGTCTTTTTCTGTCAATGCCATCTAAAAATAATTATTCTGGAGCAAATAAGAGTAGATTGAGACGATGATTTATTTAGAGGTTGCATTCTTCTCAGCGAAATCAACGAATCCATGCAAGAAATTCTCAGCTAATATGAAAAATTAACCCTTTATTCTAGTCTCAGCTCTTTTTTCTTTCGGTCTATGGAAATGGATGAACGGATGTAGAAATATGTGAATTTTTTTTTGATAAGCTTAACGAGCAGACTTTAGACACGGAATAATGTCAATTATTGACTAATTTTCGATCCAACTCACTCAGTATTGAATGATAGAAAAATTATTTCAGTCAAATGCCTGCTTAGTTTATTATTTTTTTCTAAAAAGGTGTTAAGGACTCAATTTAAAGTCAGTTGATGCGTCATTTTTAAGCTCCTTTTGGAAGAGAGAAGTTAACCCGCAAGGATGATTATGATAATAGAAATTATCAGTGTAGCGGATACAGCCATATTCCACAACAACATAAGATTTTCAATTTTCATTTCCAAGTCAAAACGGCTGAACCTCTAACACATGAACAGAGCCCAGATATACTTGGATTTGAATTGATCTCCATCCTTTTCTCTAGTGGCAATTATGAATTGAGAGGATTTTGA
>ENA-UOUE01001031-UOUE01001031.1-compost-metagenome-genome-assembly--contig:-NODE-1031-length-19750-cov-17.145733_pt1 | contig 19750 bp, 16 predicted proteins | sample MGYA00238146_ERZ747223 | MGnify/ENA primary metagenome ERZ747223 (study PRJEB28781, sample SAMN06268865) | compost metagenome | isolation source: single cell | place: USA: California, Emeryville, Joint...
ATGATTTTGTAGACCGGATGAGATAATTGTATTTGTCGTTGGAGGGGTTACATACGAAGAAGCACGATTTATCAATCAGTTGAGCAAGGAATATCATGTCAATATTACTCTTGGAGGAACAACAATCCTCAACTCGAAAACGTAGGACTCAAACTTATTAGCAAATTCCACTAACATTTTCAATTAAGATTTCTTGCTGAGCTTTCTGAATGGAATAAAATGAACAAGTCTAAAAACAAGCTAACTAACCAAAACGATTCGATGTCAGAGCCAATAGCAGCTCTTTACAACCAAAAGGGAAGTACAGGATTCTACAAAATGAGTTAGACGAGACTTTCAGATTTTAAGAGGAAAAATTCTAGTTATTTTTTTCATCCAGAAAACTTTATTTTCTCTCTTATTTTTTTATCCTATATTTTTCATATGAATTCGCGCTGAACTAGCAGAACGAAACAATACAGAACCGAAAAATTTATTGATGAGATTCTAAATATGAGCAAATTTCTCATATTTTGAGAAATTTCTCTTGAGTAAGTCTTCCAAAGGACCCAACAGTCTCTTAAAGCTATATCTATCCATATAAACCAAACTTGCATCAGTCTATTAAGTGTTGTTGAGAGATAATTAGAAGCAATTTTGTCGTACCTGTGCAAGGACACTAGCTTGTCGAGGAATATCTTTTAGAAGCGCAAGTTCACCAAAGTAATCTCCTGCTTTGTATTCATAGACCACTTCTGGATGTCCACCTTTGTATGAGATTAAATGGGATAGTTCATTTAATTTTAGAGTCAAGAGTTACCATCTTTCGGTATTTTGGTCGCTATGGCTGCTCCTTCTTCTATGAAATAGAAAGTGTCTCCACTCTCTCCCTAAAGAATCTTGAGAGCGATTTTCGACCTTAATTAATTACCTCTTTTACAATGTATTCTCCGGCTTTCACTTTAACGGGCTTAAGCGCATCAGCGATCTTAGATCTTTCATAAGCATCCATCTCAGATAAGAGATCGATTTTGCTCAAGAATTCCTCATATCTTTCTCTCTTTTTAATTGCGGCCTCTTTCACTATGCCATTGAAACACTCTCTATCCAAAGAGAAGCAAACTGAATCCTCCTTTGCCACGATCGTGGCTGCTCTTGGAGCGTTGTAGAGCAAAGCTAGCTCACCGAAAGATTCTCCTGGCTGATATGTTTTAAGATATTTCGGCTCTTCATCCTTTTTAAAACGCTTAAAGCAGTCTAATGCTCCTGAATCCAAAACATATAACACTTCTCCAGCATCTCCTTGTTGAATCACCTGATCTCCCGCTCTTTACAATCAAGAAATTAAGCATGAGATTAATGTCTATCAACTATTCGTATTACTTAAATTTGACTTCTTCCATCGCGTCCACTACAATTTTTTGTTCTTTCTCATCAAGAGCTTGGAACATAAATGCTTGGGAGAGTCTCTTTTTAATTCGCTCTATTTGTTCTTTATCTTTCTTCACAACCTTTGGAACGTAAACACTTTTTTGATTCCATGCTCCGTAAGCCTCAGCGCTCACAGAGGTTCTCATTCCTCTTGCTTGAGTTTTCTTAGCTAATTGTGCTTCGAGCTCGTGAACCTCTTCTTCTTCGGATTCGTCATCTTCCTCAGATTCATCATGCTTTTCTTTTTCTCTGTTTCTCTTTCCAGGAGATTTGTGGGGCGAACTGGGGCCTGCGTACTGGGCTAAAAATAATAAAATATTTTAACTACACTGAAAACAACATACGCCCTTTTGTATCAATCCATTTCTCCATGAAGCCAATCTTATCATGGAAAATTAGATTTGTGAATCTAGGGGAAATTGATAATTTACGATGTCTGTTGGTCTCTCGACCAGAAGGTCAACAACCAATCGTTCAAGGATCGGATTCAACTTTTGTTTGGTGTATTCTTTTCTCTGTTTCTTGATATCCATTCGGAATAATTCTCAAAAAGTAACTCCTCTTTGCCTGTTAAATTTTTAATTGGATGAGACTCAATTTGAAAAAATAGATTTGCCTTTTATCTTATGGAGAAAAATTCGGAGAAATACCCTCAGTCAGTAGAGAACCAGGATTGATAAATATTATTAGAGCACCTTATGAGAACACCAAAAGTTGGACAGTCTAGAGCCACTTTTGGAACCAAATGGAATTGAATGAATCGTCAAAGATATTATTATGCGTATCAACTCCATTGATTACTATGATCTTTTCAGGTGTTAAGTATTTATGTCTCAGCATTTTCTAGTCAAAAGATTTGTTTCTTTGGCAGAATAAGAATTTCATGCTAGTAACTTCTTTGATTTAAACTCACAATTTATAACTCATTTTAAGGTTTGATTTCATATTGCTATTGTATTTTTAAATTTTTTTTTGAAACAATCTCAATATTAATCCTGTTATTGGGTTAACTTCAGCATCATATCCTTGAACTCATTCAGAGAGATCTAAGTATAATAAAATGCAATGATTAGAGTGAAAAGCAGCAATTTCAAACCTGTCCGTCACCATTTTTGTCAGCCTCTTTGACGAGATCTTTCCAAACTCCCTCGGTGAAATGGGGGTTGTTTCCAAAATATGTTTTCAGTTCTTCAATAGAGATCTCACCACTGCCATCCTAGATTTAGTATTGTTAAATGATGATTGCTGCTAATTCAAAACATCTGCTTCATACCTTGTCGAACATTTTGAATGCAGCCTCTAGTCTCTGTTTGGATAAGAGTGCATTTTTGTTCATAGTCGCTATCACGAACTCAGAGTAATCTATTGACCCACTGTTATTTGTATCGATATTTCTCATGAGCTCGTCGACTTCGAGAATGGCTTTTGCCTCTCCCATAATCTTTTTGTATCCTATATAAGAACAATCGTTAGGAAAAACACCGCATGGTGGTTCAGACCATCAATTAATTCTTTTCTTGACAGCTGCCCATCGCCGTTTGCGTCGAGTGATTTAAAAGTATTCAACAGTTCTTCTTTCTCAGCTTGTGTTGCCATGGTGTTCACCATGAACACCCAGGTCGCATTCTGCAGTTTTTCACCTGACTACCAGTGATAAAAGAGATTAATTGCTGTCTATTGATAAGGAAGCAGACTCTGAAATTTTTCAATCTGCCCAAAGTGGTTTTCGCAACTTCTGGGTCAATTGTGGCTCGGGCAACTGAACTTTTGATCCACGCATCATTAAGGGCATCAGCTGCCGATACTCTTTTTTTGGGGTCAACGGTAAGCATCTTCTTCACCAAATTCTTTGCTGCTTCAGAAATATGATCCCATTCTGCTTTGGGGAAATCAATTTTTCCTGAGGCCGCTTTTTCGAAGATTTCTTTTTCACTTTTTCCTTTGAATGGAGGATATCCGCAAAGCATAATGTAAAGAATAACTCCGCAAGACCAAACGTCACATTTTTCGTCATAATTTCTTTGAACGACTTCAGGAGCAACGTAATATGGCTAAATTAATGTTGATTTGAAAATTGACAACAAGAAGAAGAGAAAATATTACAGTTCCAGTTCTTGTTTTCATCTTGGTTTTGCTGTCGAAATTTTGAGATGTTCCAAAGTCAATGATCTTGAGTGCAGCGCCTGGTTTCTTTGATTCTAAGAGAACATTTTCAGGTTTTAGGTCTCTAGATACCATATGATACTAATTATTAAAGCATGAATCTCTTACCTGTGGACAATTTTATGAGCATGGCAATAGGTGACTGCAGAAAGGATTTGCTTCATGTATTCAGCAGCAACGTTTTCATCGAAGTTCGTGGCTTCAGCGATCTTATCAAATAGCTCTCCACCACTGCAGAGCTCTGTGACGATATAGAATGCCTTTGCGCATGCATAAAACTCGAAGACTCTTAAAATGTTGGGATGATCCTTCAAAATTGATGAGGAATGTAATCTATCTGTCAATATTTACCAGATTCTTCATGATGGTAACTTCGTTCACAAGCCTGGTTTTTTCTTCTTCACTAGTGGAGTTTTTATTGATAATCTTCACTGCTCTGAGGAGCCCGGAAGCTTTGTGAAGAGCCTTTCTGACCTCTCCGAATGCGCCTAAAACCATTTAGCCTAGACCAGTGTAGTATGCTACCTTTTCCCAGAGGCGGATTGAGCAATGTGTAATCATCTGTTATTTTCGACGTTTTTTCTCCAATCAAATCAGCAGTCGAAATACCGCCTTCTAATGGTCAGAAATAGGCAAGTATAAGTCATTACGTTTCATGAAAGGATCATTTTTCGAGTTTTTGGTAGTAGATGATTGCACGCAACCCATATTAAACAAGCCAAATGAATTATAAAATTTTAAAAATTTTTAATGCAGAAATAGTGACAGTTGCTACAAAAGTAGGTGATTAATTATTCAGCACGCGTCAATATTTCCCCTATCAACTTTTCCATTTTGCCACAAATGCTGCCTTATTAATGAAATTTGATATGCCATACTACATATTAATTTGAATAATGTCATCCACTCAGCATTTTTCGAAAAACTTGAGAGGTAATTATCATATTCAAGAAGAGAAAATCTAAATAATTTCAAAGTCAGGGTTGAGTAATGACATGATATCAGCAACGTCGACGGAAAAAATGTCGAAAATTTCTGATTTAAAATCCTAAACTCAATGGCTTCGGGCCAAATACATTTTGGATTATACTATTCCTAAAATTTTATCTATTTCGAACTATTCTCAGCTGACTCCTATTGGTTCGAAACTGACTTTCTATGTTAAGTCATGAAAAATATTCTCTTCGAAGTTTACCTGGTTTTTTTTTCTCCCTTATATTAGAGAAGGTGAGAAAATTATTTAGGATAATATAATTTTGTATTTTTTAATTTAATTTTTTACCAAAGTTTTTTTTTTCATTTATCTCCTCTTATCAGTTCTCTGAATGAAGGAATCAGCATTATGTCCTGTTTCTAGGCTTATTGAGTCTTTTACCAAAGAAATTGACGTTTATAAAATTAAAATATGAGGTTACAATGCTTTGCCGACTGAATTAAGGCTGCTGATTAGTTAAGTCTTAATCTTATCCTAGCTAATTCAGCAAAAGACTCTTGAAGTTACGTTGAAAACTCGTTCATACTCCTCTTTCTTCAAAGAAAAATTGGACCATTGGCATTATCGATTCTCTTTTTAGTTTTTGGGCTCATTAAAAAAAGTAAATGAGCCTCAGCTGAATACTCAATTCTTATTTTTGTAGGGCGACCCTACTTTTCAAACATAGCTTATATTTCCCCTTCTGGGAAGTATATATCCAGTCATAGCCCATGAGGAAGGCCAATTGTAAAGGTTGTCAGCATATGTAGAGCAAAAAATTAAGAGTTTTGTATTTTGATGACATTAAAGCAAGGAGTATCTCCAAGCTTTCAGATATACTCCATTGAAAAGGCCTTTTCTGTAAGAAAACAACCTAAATAACAATCAATCTTCCATTAATTGGAGTAATCTACACTATTCTTATCAAAAAAGTTGTTTACAATCATCATAGTCATTGAGTACATAAATGTTGAGGATAAAAATATGCCAGCTAAATATTTCTTGAAATGGCATTTTATTTCTCGAAATAGACCTTGAAATTCAAGCTCCCGCATTCTCCAACTAAAAAATGCAGGAATTGCAAACATTAAGACCATATCGATCAAGAGGTCAGTAGCGAAGACTTCTGTAATTAAAATTACACTGCTATTAGAGAAGGAGGCATATGTCTGCCACTGAAACTTCGAACCCGCCAAATGAATAAATACCACGACCAAGAGGACACCCCCTAAGAAAGAAAGATCCATAAATTGCAAGGTTCCAAATTTAACGAGCAAATTTTTCAGTGAATCCAATTTTTCTGGATCCTCACTTGTCTGGTTCTTTTTCTTTCCGAATCCATGCCTATTCAAATTCGCGCCTTTCAGAATTAGTAATCCACTTCCGACGTAACAAATAAGCTTGTAAATAGCTTTCAGGCAAATGATAATCCATAGAGCTGACTGAGGTTTGATTTGAAGAATAATTACTCTTGTTGCCAAGGAAGTAAAAGCGAGACCGGAGATTTCGGTTATTGTACCTATACCGTTGCCAACTGATCTCGCTATCTTCTTTGAGAAAATTTGAAACAACCCCATACAAGGAGGATATGACGCGTATACTACGTAGATTAGGATATTTTTATTGGAAACGAGAAAGGTAACAATGTATCCATAAGCAAAGGACACCGTATTTTGAAGAACCAAAGTCAAGAGAATCGCATTTATTTTGAAAAAGAATTTGTATTCGAGTTTTTTAGGCTTGGGTTGCACCGGAGTAAGCGTGGGGCTCTCTTCCTCAAGGCTTACGATCATGCGATTGGGGTTCGGACTTGAGGACACTTCCATTGGTTTCTTTTCAAAAATGACTTTAGTTTTATTTTCACTTTCAACATTCCCTTCATTTCCCACAGAGGGTTCTTTTTCAAGACTTGCCTTTTGTTTTATCAAAGATTTCTTTTTTAATATCGAGTTACTTGCCTTCCTAGGTCGAGTTGGACTAGCGAGATCCTCATTCGTCTGTAGAGCTGATTCTGAATTGCGCCGTGTTAGTGTAGATATCCCGAGGATTTGGTCAGAATCATTGAAGGACACTTTCCTTGGACGGGTTTCTGGTTTTCCGGTCTTGTAAATCGAAATCAAATCTTCAATGGAAATAATCTTGCCTTTTTTTGACAAGTCCAATGAGCGACGTTCCATGCGAATCTTTTTAGGTGATTTAATTGAGGTATCAAGTTGGACTGTCTTGGATCTTTTTCTAGCAACCTGAACTTCTTCCTGGTTTTGCTCACCAAAAGCGCCTTGTTCGAAGTTCTGATGGCTAGACTGACTTTTGAGTTCTTTTAGACTGCTAATGCCTTGGAAAGAAACTCTCTTAGGTTGCAGGTCTCTTTGAATTGGGGGGAGGTTAAGACTGCCTGATTGTGAAAATGTTGACCTGGGTTCTGAACCCTCAGATTTTGTGTGAAGTAACTGTCCCAAAGCTGAACTTCTTTTTTGCTCATCAAGTTGCGAAATTTTTTCTTGCGCTTGAGAAGAATTTCCGGTTTTTGGTTCTCCTGCTGCCGGAGTGTTTGTCTGTTTGTCAGATTGCTGTCTGCTTGAGTTTCTACCATCAAGAGCTTCAATTTTGAGCTCCAGATGAGGCTTGAGCTCTTGAGGAGACTTAGATTCGTGATGAGATGGAATCTCTTCAGTGATTGCCAAATGAGCCTTTTCTCGCATCGTTCTTTGCTCTTGAGCTTCTTCCTCGATGGTTTTCACGATGAAAAAGTTAAACATCAGCTGTATGAACATGTTCAACACCCCAATAGCAAAGTTGCCAAAGCAAATAAAAAATATCTCAGTTGACGGCCCATCTTGAATGAGATAGCCGAGCAGCCCTGCCACAAGCCCTGATTGCAATATTGTGATTGTATAGATACCCTTAAAATTATAATATGACAAATCATATTTTTCTGCTGCCTGTTTCAGCATAAACCACAGATAGTATGCGCATAAAGATCCAAAACCTATTCCCACTATCCCTTGATTGAGCAGACTCTGCACGTAAATATTCCCATACGAAAACGTAATAGTTGTAAAAGGAATGGAAAGTCCTGCGTTTAGCACTGCCAATGTGAAAATATACACTATTTGATTCCACTGGCACGGCCTTCTTGAACGGGGCTGAATAGGATTTTGATCTTTTGGTTCTGGTACAGGGCTCGATTCAGGTACCGTTCTTGACGGCTGGCGCACCCAAAGAGATTTCAGCCCATCGATTGAAGTATCTGAGCCTGATCGAGGTTTAATTTCTTCATGTTCTTCTTCTTCGTTGATATCTGGCAGCTGCTGGCTAACTAATGGTTCTAAGACTTTTTTGAAGTCTCTATTGATCGAGGATTCGGTACTTTTAAGATTTGTTTGCAAGAAATCAAGAAATGATTGCGGTTTTTCTGAAATTAAATTGGCCTGGGACGTATCCAAGTCTCCAGATATATCTAAGTTGTGTTGAGTGCCTGGTTGCATTATAGTATTTGTGTTTGAGCTGCGACGATCGGTAAATTTTGTGCTTAAATCCCCATCTTTCTCCGATAAAGAAAGCCGAGAGTGGTTCACGAATTTTCCTTCAAATTCACTTCGTGTTGACAGATTTTCTGATTGCTCTGTCCGAGAAATAGAGGTTATACGTGAACTACCTTTCACAATACCACCTTCAGACTCCTTGTGTGGTTGCAAATGATTGTCATGCTGTTTGAACTCAAGAATCTTTTCCTCTGGTTTTGGCGTTGAGCTGGTTGGATCAGGTTGCTTGTCTTTTTTCACTGATGACGTGCCATCTCCTTGACTTTTGCTCTTTTTACGCGTCTCTAAAGCTTCCATAAGCAGGCAAATATGCAACGAGATTAAAACGATGGAAAGCAATAAGTTTATTCAAGAATTATACTTTTTAATTCTTCTACTTGAGCCTGTTATTCATAGATTAGAACTATATTACAGTCTAACCAATGTTTCATCCTAAATTAGAGAAAAATCTTCCTGAAAAAAGCTACAAAAATCTCCTCCCTTGAAGCAATCGCTAATGTAATGAAAAATTTTGACAATTATAGGCTAAGTGGGTGATTGATTAGGAGCTATCCAAATTAGAGAATGTGATTTTCATAATTTTGCAATAATTGCTAAAAATACCAGAGATGAGATTAGTCTGCACCGCATTGATATGGATTATGAAGGGAAATGACCGAATTTTACTTCAGATTTTTATCGTCTGCAGACTTCATAGTTTGGATAAATGGAAATAGCAGTTCCATAGATTTTGATCGATTACCTGCGAATGATTGCTTCATAAATCTATAAACAATAACCATGACTTTTGTAATAATGCTAATAATAATAATTCTGATATTGCTTCCAATATTTTTATTTTTTTTTTGTTTAAAACAAAATGAGATTGTGCGCGTCGCTTAAATTCCAATTTTATTGAAGGTCATACAATAAAGGTAGTTAAAGCAATAGACGGTGTTTCTTAATCTTCAATTAGGTGAAAGGCGAGGATAAAAAAGATGTTATTTTGGAAGGCTTTCTAATGATTAAAAATTATTTTCTCTTGATCATAATGCAACGAGGTTTTTTTTAAATTTGCGAATTCTCTAGCTTTTTTATGAGTTTGCGTTTTAAAATCCTGTCTGTACAAAAAACGTCAAAAAACTTTGGTGCTGCTAATCTACAGCAAGAAAATAAGAAATCTTCAATAGAGGATACTGTAATCCTTCATGCTGTTGCAAAAGCATAAGTGCACAACTCTCCGTCTACTTTTTAGGGTTTTCATACAGAGCTGTCGTCTAACAATCACAGTTACACTGATGTTGTGGCCATAGCAATCTACCTCGTCATCGGTTAAACTCAGCAGAGAAATCTTAAGTCATTACCTCTTCAGAGTTAGAAAACCAATCTTATAGATGGTTTACGACTGTCTTGTTCAACCTAGGTGTGATTGAAAAATTTAGTGTGATTCAATGAACTTCATGATTGAGAGAATAATGTTCGACACAATAAAAACGTGCATGGCAAAAAGTGATTTTTACGTTATTAATTTCTCAAATTAAAGATGCAAAACATCAATTTGATTAAAAGAGGGTTTATTTGCTTTTATCACGTGTGAATGAGTGGCGAAAATTATTACGAGCCAGCCTATGAGGAAGCTAAGGATCTCTACCAGAAGGGAGAAGTTTTATTCAGACAAGACAAAATTCATGAAGCTGACACTTATCTTCAAAAAGCTGTTGATATGAGGGTTCCTTATTTGCAGCTGTATCTTCTCAAAATTGAATGTGATCTTCGATTGAAAAACCTAAAGCAAGCTCTTGGTTATTGCAACCAAGCCATCGAAATCTTAGACGACCCCAAGTGTCACATACGCGACAGCCTGGCCTATCGTCTCGACCTGCTGCATTCAAAATCCAAGATATATCATGAAATGCAAATCTTCGACAAAGCTCTGAAGGAAATGGACAAAATAGAATCAGTTCTAAAAAAAGCATTCGAAGAGCATAAGATCAGCTATGATGAATACAAAGAGTTGTCAAACAAATTTAGTCAAGAAACAAAAATAATCAAACTTGCTGTCTCAGAACCAAAGGTAAACTTCTGTATAAACGTTATACTCAAAAAAACTTCAATACAACTAGTCACGAAACAGTGAGAAAACAGAGCATCTACAAGAAGCTAAAACTGTACTAGAATTGCTCCAAGATGAAGAGGAGAACTCTTATCTAAGAAGAGAGTGTAGTTTAGTGCATATAATATCAACTAGATGGTTTGAGAAGTGGAAACAATATTCCGGTTTCTACCAACTTACTGGAGAAAAACCAGAATACCATCTAGATCTTGTGAATGATGAAACAAAAGACTATGCAAACGGAAAAGGTGAACATCCTGGGCCCATCGACTCTCATGATATATTGGATCATTCAACGTTCTTAACTGACCCCGACAAGGTGAAAGATTACACGAATTGTCAGCTCGAGCTGGGATTGCAGGAAAATAAAGACTTTATAATAGTTTCGCATCGGCTCTGGAAATATTTGAATGGAATATATGGAGGAACAGATATCAAACGCTATACTATTTGCCTCAACGATGAAACCCAAGTGACTGCAGTAGAAGTTTGGCTTAAACGAGTAAGTGGAAGTCCATTTGAGTAGTTTGTTAATCTTAATTGTAAGATAAATGTGATACAGATGCCTACCATTTCGGCTGATCAGGACCTTGCATATTGCCAACTAAGCACAGTCTTCTTAAGCAGAAAAGAAACCGTGAAAGACTTGAGAGAAAAGCTCACGAGAATATATCAAAAAGAAATGAAAATTCATCCTAAGGTCCAGCTTAACACGTGTAAGTTGTGGAAAGTCAACCCAAGATACGATTATAATGAAGCCCTGTCAAAAATCCGAAATTCACAGGGAAGAGTCATCATTAAAGCGGTCAAGCTAAATGAGCAGACAGTGCTCGAAGTATAATGCTAGAAACGTTCTCGAAAATAATTTGTTGTTAAACACGCAAGGATGCAGAATTAGGAGATGATGACGTTATTATCTGCGAATACAAAATAAATGATGAATGGGTGTTTATTTCAGAAGAAGAATATCAGACTATAGTTTCAGATCGATGCGCTTGTTGTGGATCTTCCCGGAAAGACCTTTTTTACTGCGAATGTCGCACAGTAAGAAATATTGATACATGGCTTAACATGGCAACTATGGAATAGGTGAAGTACTGTAATCAAATCTGTCAGAAAAACCACCGTCCATATCATCGAGAAAAATGCGTACAAATCAAGGGAGAAGTCAACAGGACAAATGAAATCTACTCGCATTTCAAAATCTCAAGGGATTCCAAGTTTACCTCGACTTCTCGGTACGGGCTTGTCGGTCTACAAAATTTCGGAAACACTTGCTTTATGAATACTTGTTTGCAATGCTTGAGCAATGTTTGGGAACTTTCGAATTATTTTATTAAAAATGAGTTCATCAAAGACATCAACCGAGAAAATAAACTTGGTACAGGTAATTTGAGCACACCCAGAAAAGTGATGCCTGACTACATTGTATGTCATAGGTGGAAGATTGGCAGCAGCTTACGCTGAGTTGATGAAAGAGATGTGGTGTGGATCAGAGCAGTCAATCTCTCCTTGGGAAGTGAAAAAGATCATTGGAGAAGTTGCTCCTCAGGTGGATATTTTTCATTTCCTTTGTTTTTTTTCTAATGAAGATTTCTTTCTGAATTAGTTTATGGGATACAACCAACAAGACACACAAGAGTTTCTTTCTTATCTGTTAGATGGGATTCACGAAGATTTAAATCGAGTGAAACACAAGCCCTATGTGGAAGTAAAAGAGGCTGAAGGAAGACCTGACGAAGTATTCGCAATGGAGAGTTGGACGAACCATCTTAAGAGGAATCGCTCGATAATTGTCGATTTGATGCATGGACAGTACAAATCAAAACTCATTTGTCCAGACTGTCAAAAGGTTTCAATTACTTTCGATCCATTCTCAACACTATCTCTCCCAATCCCTATCCAAAGAATGATTACTTTGCCGCTCTACTTCATCTTCAAAGACTCATCACTACATTCTCACTTGAAAATCAATCTAAACCTTATGCCGAATGCTCCTGTCTCGGAAATACTCCAGCAATTGAGCAGAATGTTGAAGCTTCCCGTGGAAGCTCTGGAACTCAAGATTCTTCGCGATCATCAAATAATCGAACATGATACTTCTCGATATGATGTAAAGAGTTTAAAAGAGCATGAGGGCATTCCATTTGTGTACCAAATTCACACTCCATATATTGATCCTCCTCTTGACAAATTCAACGTTCGCAAGCTCGTGAGAGTAGAGCTCATAATCAATCAAAAACTGAAAAAGAATGTTTACTCCGAACCAAAATCATTCCATAGAATGTTTTACATCAGCCAAGAGCAGACGCTGAAACATTTGCATCTCCAAGCCTTTACCATAATGCGCGTGCACGTGGCAAATTTTGTTAACAACGAAGAGGAGTTGAGGAAAAAAATCGACATATCGATCGAAGGGATGACACATTCCATTTTAGAGAAGCAGTACGAAGACGTTTTATCGCTTTCACAGGTGGACCTTTTGCCATACAACATTTATTTTGTCACGAATCCTGATGGCGGCGACGAGGGACGAGTATTAATTCCATATAGTGCAGACAAAAGGATTTGTGACACGTTTACTCTTGATTCCAACAGAGAGATCGTTCTAGAGCTAACAATAAACCCGAGAATTCGATCAGAGTATTTGAAATTAAATAAGTGTAAAGAGGCTGATTCTTTGCCTCAAATGATGAGCGAGCCAAAAAGCTACAATATTTATGACTGCTTCAACTTGTTCATCACTCCAGAGGTTCTGGACAAGGATAACACATGGTACTGCTCAAATTGCAAAGACCATAAACAGGCAACGAAAACTATGGAAATTTACACTACTCCTAAGATACTGATAATCCACCTAAAGCGCTTCAGAACGAATAGGGTCAGCTCTATTGGGTCTTTCTTCTATACTAGTTCAAGCTCTAAAATAACTTCCCTTATCGAATATCCTGTCGTTGGCCTCGATTTAAGAAATTATGTTCGAGGAAAGTATGAAAAGGAGCCCATCTACGATCTTTTTGCGATATCTAATCACTATGGTGGAATGGGAGGTGGTCACTATACGGCCTATGCAAAGAATCCGAAAAAGAACGCCTGGTATGATTTCAATGACTCAATGGTTTCGAGACAAAATCCTGATGAACTTGTTACATCAGCTGCATATGTTTTATTCTATCGAAGAAGGGATGATGATATGAGCATGAGTCCAATTGAGGTGAAGAATGGAGGAGGACCAACTCAAAAAGACTACGCATAATTGGTTTTTTAATTGTGATGTGTTTGATAAATTCAGGCGAACTCTTTACTGCGTTTGTTCAACAATCAATAAGCTATTATTCTTAATGAAATCCAGCGAGACAAATAAAATTCAGCGGTTTTGTAAAGTATATTTGTTATCGTAACCGGAACAAAAATTATTCTACAGTTCGTCCATTGTGTCCATTCCAGAGTCGTCTTTTTTCTAAAAGAGAAGTAAGAAAAGGGGTTGCTCTCAAAAAAAGTCACCTTTTTCGATTTCTTGCTCTTTTTTTGTTTCTTCTTCTCTTTTTCAGTCTGCAAATGAGAAATTTATAAGCGAACACTGAGAGTTAGAGGATTCTTACTAATTTTTGCTCGTCCATTTCATCGAGTAATTTAGAATATGCATCCATCGCTTCAGCATGTTGTTCCTTTAGATCCCACCAAATCTGCATCTGGCTCATCTTTTCAGTGCCTTCAAGAAGCCGAATCCAAATTTTTTGCTCTTTTTTGGGCAGCTCCATTGACAGTCTCCCTTTCATAGCAAAAGTCGGTTAGATTCCTTCATGTCAACAAGTTATTAAGTAGATTACCCACTGATTCCATTTTCCATGTTGCCTTTTCAGCATCTATTTCATCGAAAAGGGAGATATTCAACACGAATTTTATTGGATTGCTGGCCTGCACACAGTAAGAACTTAGATACAAGCTCTTAGGCTCTATCCTAACGACTTCATCTCTAATGTCGACGCATCCTTTATAGATAATGATAATGAGAGTCAGTCATCCCAAAACAACATTTTACCTGGACTGTCGAATCGATGCGCAAACTTTACCTGGATCAAGATGCTTGTGTTGCTTTGTCCCCACTGAAAAACAGGTATAGTCCTAAGATCCATGCATATGATAAAATCTAATGTGATTATGGCTATTTACTCTTGAATAGATCTTCTAGAAGAGACGGCAAGGACATCAATATCTCTTTTTATTAGATTTCCCACCTTCTTAATGAAGTCACCTGATTCTGGAAAAAATGGATCATTCTGATAACTTCTTTGAAATTATCCAAACCTATTTCCAGTGGGTCTAATATCTCATCAATGAAGGTATGACCGACTTTGAAGAATCCCTTCTTCATAAGGACTTCGAGACATTTCAGTAAGCCGCTTGAGAGTTCACTTCTGCTTTTTCCAGATCCCTCTAGAATTTCTTGTACATTTTTGTTTTTCAAGGATTGCTCTTTTATTAGTTGGGTGATTTCCGCATCATCTTTCAGGACAGTGATTTTCTCAGAGCAAGTTTGATGAAAATCGAATGCAATCACTCCTCCAAGGAGGTAACTGCCTATCAGTGCTAAAAGCAGTAAATTTTTCATTTTTTATTTTGAATGTTTTAAATTCTGTTTATTGCAAAGATTAAATAAAATCTTCGAAATCAAAGCGTGTTATCACCGATTTACACGCGTCTTTTATCAGGATTAATTGTTCGATAGAAATTCTGTCAACGTGAGTCACTTGATGAGTCTTATCTTCCTACTAAAAGATTTTAGAAAAGATTATAAAAACAATCGCACATTGAGGGAATGTTGATTGTTTTTGTATGATTCTGAATTATCTCATGATAATGAATGAAATATCTGCAGATCACGTGTCTTTGAAGGGCAAACATCATCCAAGATGAAGTTTTCGGATTGCATTGGAGAAGAAAGTCGTAAACTCACTTAGTACTGTATTATTCTCTTTTCCATGTGCTATGATTGAGGATTGGTCAGTTTTAATTTTTTATTCTTCAAAGCATGGAAAACTTGAAAGAACCAACAACTGAAGTTCGTTCGAAACATCATATTCTGCTAGACGAGGTAGCTATCATTGAAATAACTTTACTATAGTTTGATTTAACAGGAATCAAAGCTTAAAAAGAATGATAGATTGCACAGAACACCAACTGAAGGTTCATTCTCTACTCAAGGAATATTTTTCAGAAGTTATTATAGGTTTGCGTGACGTCAGAGGCCTAGATATTGCACATGTTTCCTCCAGAAGCAATGCTGAAATAGACCATGAAGATGGCACGCTGATGTCACAAAATAACGACAACGAGCTTGAAAATATGGAATCTCATTCTCAACAGCATCAATTAAGCGACGAAGAAGAGCAAGGAAATGAAAGGTTGAACAGTGACCCGCAGAATTTACCGTCGCCTAGAACAGGTTCAAAAAGTAAACATTTGTTGAAATTACACTGAACTTCCCTTCGTTCTAACCCAGATAAGATCCATGGTACTGAGGATAGTACATTTCTCACAAGACCAGATTATGAAGAACCTATTAATATCAAACGATTCAATCTCAAATTCGATACATCAAAGCTGACCCTGAAGCAACCACTCGCTGAGATTGGGAAAATACTCATGGGATCTTTTGGATCTGCCCATGAACACTTGAAAGAATCTTACTTGGTACTGACTGATTTATTTCAATTGGGAATTTATTGTTGTTCATAAAAGACCATGAAGACAAAACTGAGCGAAGCAGCTAGTGAATATAAAGAGAACGTTGCAAAATCTGATGTCGAGCAGGATAAAAATAATATCCAACAACAGGAACAACAACAGCAGGATGATGAGGTGTCAGTCGTCGAAAAAAGTTAAATTTTTTTTAATAATCCATTCTGATTGCTGTATTTAACAAGGCGTGAACCTGCCCGAAAATGATTCTGAAGACATCCAAGAAAAATCAGAATTATATGCTGAAAAAGCTCAAAACCCTAATGAAACGATGCTAAATCAAAGTGTAATTCAAGACCATAGCATGATTCATGAGCACAATGCTACCTTAAATAAATCTGGAGAAGTTTCCAGAGCTGAGCATATCTCTGACGATGCGAACATTCTAGAGAAAGACCATGAGCCCGAAGAAGAAGAATCCAAAATAGAAGAAAAAGATAATGCGCATGAGCACGATGAGCCCGCTGCTGACTCTAATTTTGAAAAAAAGGAAACTTCAGAAGTGGCAAGCGGAAATACCGAAGGAATTGACATCTCAACACAACGTCAACCTGGGAAAGAAATTTATCATCTCACGCATGCAGGAGTACATTCAAAAGAGAGTTTGTCTCCACAGAAACAGGAGCTTGAAATTTATGAGGTTACTTCACATTTTTCTCATCTTTTCTTTTACTCTTTGCAATTTTATAGAAAATGGGAAGTCATAACCAGAGCTCACCTGGAACAAATCCTCTGAATTCAAATGTAGCTTTTATTTCTTTTTTGAAACATTGAGTGAGGTTCTTAGAAAATTTCTCCGCGGAGTCAGGAAAACCTAGCACAAGAAGACGAGAAAGAAAGAATTCGACAACAACTCCTGGCTGCACAACAAGAAAAAGATGAGCTCGAGGGGAAGCTCAAAGGAGTCGAAAGGAAAATTTACGAATTGAAGCATCAGAAAGCAGCTAGTAACCGAACATCTCCACAAGGAGCCCGAAAGAGTCCTCCCTCAAAAGAAGAAGAAATACTCCTGAAGAGAAAAGCTGAAAGCCTTGTTCGGCGCATGAATTGGGAGAGACAACAAAAAGAGCTTCGTGAAGAACAAAAAAGGAGGAAACTTGAACTTAGACTAGAGCAAGAACTAGAGTCGCTTCAAAACCGTCGTAGATATATCGAAGAGCGTGAATTTCGTTTGGCTGTTGAGCGAAGAAGAAGAATAGATGAAAAAAAACTGGAGAAGAGTCGCGAAGAATCAAATTATTCTCATTTTCAATCATCAGAGGAGAGAGGTCCACCCCTCTTTCAGCAATTGGAAAAGCGATATGAGAAAGAAATCTTGCTTCCTGAAATAGAGCATAGAAAACAAATACTGGCAGCTCGGAAGGAGGCTTTCAAACCACTTGACCATCAAATGTTTCATCTGTTTGAAGAAAAATATAAAGAAGCGAAGATAAAGGCAGAAATGAGAAGGAAAATATTTCAGGAGCAGCTGAGAATGAATGCTCCTCCAGTGAAAACATACCAATCTAAAACAGCCAAATTGCTAGTGGAAATTGAGAATCAACAGAAACTTGAAGAACTCAAAAAACAGCAGGAAAAGAAAGCTCGGTATGACACAAGGGTGCAGTATTCGAAGGCGGTAAGAGACATGTTCCAGCCGAAACATGCACTAGAGAAAGAGCTTTTGTTGAAGCAAAATACCAAGGAGGTTCTCGAGAAAGCAGGAAATTTGAGAAGTTTTGAAAACACCTGGAAGGAAAAAGAACGTCAGATTACAATAAAATATAAAGTAACTTCAGATGTGAAAAGAAGACTTGCTTTCTCTTCTGAGAAATATCGTTCGAAAAGTCCAGATTTTGTCGACTTGAAATCGAAAATAGCAGCAATAAAAAATTCAGGCGACGGAACCCAGAGCTTGGAGAACCATATGGAACACCGAAACGAGAGAGAGAATTGGAGTGAGAAAAAGCAGCAACCATCTAAACCTATATTTGATTCTGTGAAGTCTACTCAAAAGAAAGGAAGTATCAATGATGAAACAGACGGCCAATTGAAGAGCGATAGATCCCGAATTACTGATAATGACCTAATAAAAAAAAGGAATCATTCAACTTATACTCAAAGGTTAAATAGAGACCAGGGAAATCCTGGAGATGTCACTATAGTGAGAGCAAAAAGAATTCAGCCTTGGGATCGTTATATAAAAGATGAAAACTTGACATTGTCAGAAAGGGTTTCTTATGTGTTAAATGATACTAAGATACTCGAAGATAAAGCGAAAAAGAAACTTGAACGATTGGTAAGAAGATCAGCAGATGTCAGCCTTATTAAGGCGAACGAAGAGGAAAATGAAATTGATGAGTTATATCTAAACACGATTAAAGCCAAGCTGGCAGCGTTAGAGAAGATGAACGAAGAGAACAAAAACCAAAAAAGTAAGCAGGTTCTCTAATGACTGGCACAGCCTGCATAGTGTTTATGATCGTTTTATACGGCATATTATCAAAAATATTTCGGAAAGTCTTCAGTTTGAATGAAGAGTGACCATTTCTAATTATATGAAAGTCAAGATCCACAATTATTGCCTAATTACACTAGTTAAGTTAATACTATATATATATGATGTTAGCCTATGCCGAATAAAATATATTTCTTCACCCCTCCTTGAGCTATTTAGGTGTGATAGAATTAATTGCTCGACGAGACTAATTAGTCCAATAAGACATAAGTTAGCTTTGCATGGGTTCTTCAAACGTTGGATTCAATGAAAAGAAGGGTAGTGCTGGAAAGGAACCTTCTCCCTTGAATAAGAAATATTTCTGCTTTTTTTCGTTAGATAGAGTTGTAGAAATTTTTCCTTAGAACTAATTGTTAAGATTTTTATTATTATGATGATTCAACTAAACTTCATATGTGATTTAATCAATATTTTCGATATCACGCAATATATTTAACTCTTTATGCATCTTTTTTGGGTTCTTGCTTTGGTATCTCGATATTGTTTAATTTCTCGAGAACAAGCAAAAGTGCTTGGGTTCCATTCTTCGCTCCTCCTTGAGCCATTAAAGCTTGATAGAATTGCTTGACGAGGCTGAGTCCAGGGAGACAGAGGTTAACTCTTCTTGCTTCATCAAGCGCAATTTCCATATCTTTCACGAAATGTTCCACGAAAAATCCGGGATCGAAATTTCTGGCCAGCATTCTTGGAGCCAAGACTTTCAAAGAAAAGCTGCCAGCAGCACCATTCTCGATTGCTTTGATAGCTTGAGTAAGATCTAAACCAGCTTTGTGTCCATACACCAATCCTTCTACCACACCGATCATTGTTCCAGCAATGCAAATCTGATTGAACATCTTTGTGTGCTGTCCCATTCCAGCATCACCGAGGAGTGACATCGTTGCAGAATAATTTTTCATAATTGGGGTCACTTCGTCGAAAATTTCTTTATCACCACCTGCCATAACGGCCAATGTTCCATTCTTAGCTCCTACATCTCCTCCAGAGACAGGAGCATCAATCGAAGAGACTCCCTTCTCCTTGCATTTCTTATATATTTCTTGAGCAAGAGAAGGAGAAGATGTCGTATGATCAACAATAATTGATCCAGACTTGAGGTGTTCAAGAAGACCTCCTTCTTCCAATACCATCTTCTTCACGTCGTGTGGATAGCCGAGCATCAAAAAGATAATCTCGCAGTTTTTCGCAATTTCAGCAGGACTCATAAATTTTGCACCTTTTGCGACGAGATCATCAGCTTTAGAGCTGGTTCTATTGTAGACATAGAGAGGATAGCCAGCTTTCAAGAGATGATCACACATGGATTTACCCATGACACCTGTGCCGAT
>ENA-UOUE01001033-UOUE01001033.1-compost-metagenome-genome-assembly--contig:-NODE-1033-length-19738-cov-7.336249_pt1 | contig 19738 bp, 12 predicted proteins | sample MGYA00238146_ERZ747223 | MGnify/ENA primary metagenome ERZ747223 (study PRJEB28781, sample SAMN06268865) | compost metagenome | isolation source: single cell | place: USA: California, Emeryville, Joint...
TGATTTGAATCTAAAAAGAGAATCTGAGATAAGAGTATAGCCATCATTTCCTCTGAATATTTGAGATTAATGCAGGTGTAGCAGCTGATTATTCAACTGCTAATATGGGAGGAAGCTCGATCCAAATCCATAACTCCCTATCGATTGAGAGATTTTAATTACGACACGCAAAATTTATTACTATTCAAATTTGTGATGCTACGAAGGTTCATTAAATTTATAGATATCAATGCATTCTGTTTGTCATAACTCTAGGTTCTTTTTGTTAATTTGGACTCTTGTATAGAAATCAAATAGAATTTAGTTTGTTATTTAACTGTGAATATTATTTTCGATGTTAAATGTTAAACAATCCACAAATTAGGCTTCATCCTCTTCTTCTTCATACTCTTCAACCTCTTCCTCTTCTTCTGCTGCTTCTTCCTCTTCAGCTTCTTCTTCGGCAGCCTCTTCCTCTTCAGCCGCTTCTTCCTCCTCACCAGCTTCTTCCTCTTCAGCCGCCTCTTCTTCTTCAGCAGCTTCTTCTTCGGCAGCTTCCTCTTCTTCAGCTGCTTCCTCTTCTCCAGCTTCTTCTTCAGCAGCCTCTTCCTCTTCACCGGCCCCTTCTTCCTCTTCAGCTGCTTCCTCTTCGCCGCCTTCTTCTTCAGCAGCTTCTTCCTCGCCAGCTGCTTCTTCTTCCTCTCCTTCTTCGTGCTCCTCGTGCTCTTCAGCTTCCTCTCCTTCCTCTCTAGCTTCAGATCTTCGTTCTTCATGATGCTCTTCGCCATTTCCTTGTTCTGCTGCGAAGAATTTGTCGATGTAACTCTGAAGAAGCTCTTCTAACGATGCTCTCATCTTTGAATTAAGAGAATATGTCTTTGCGAAGTTCGATGCTAATGTCTTAGCATTATCTCCTCTGTGAATGCCGATTCTCCCTGTCCTAATTATTTTTCATTTATTCAGTTTACCAAAAAAAAAAAGAGAATCAATTACTTTCCTGGGCCCACGTTAACATCAACGTATACCAAAACTTCTTCTTTTTTAGGCTTTGGTCTAGTCAATAACGAAGGAGGTCTAAATTCGGAGTTTCTGAGGGCCTCGTATTTTTCTCCCACGGAGACTCTGCGAAAATGTTTTCTGAGTACCCAACCACAAATGACAATTTACTTAAGCAAAGCCTTTTCCCATTCTTCTCGTTTTTCTCTTCCTCGCAACATTCTTTCAACAGAAGACTACATTAGTTAGGCTTAGTAATTGTCTGGAAAAGATATAATGAATCACCTTGAATCCAGTAGGGACGCCTTCATAGAAGGACTCGTCTCTCAATTTGTCGACGTCTTCTTCTTTAGTATAGATCTTCGGATGGAACGTAACACCTTGCATCTCCTTCTCTTCTTTTTCCTCTTGATGAGCTGCAATTTTCTCTTCATGGACTCTCTTTTTGTTCATAGCATACTCGTAGAGGAGATCACTCTATTGTCCATAAAGGTTCCGTTATCACATATCCTACTTTGTGTAATAATTTACTCTCTTTTGTGGTTTCTCCTCGAGAGTCTGATTGAACTGAAGATACGTTGATTTTGACTCTCTCTCTGGGCTTGCTACCTTTTTCGTGTTACTAGCGATTAACTGAGGTCTAAACGTGCAATCTTTCATTTCCTTCGAGTGTAAAACTCATTATAGCTTCCCTCAATACATCTCAGAAAATACTTCTCCAATTCGATTGATCTTGTCTGCTTCTTGTTTCTTCTTGAGATATTTAGAATGATCATAGAGCGCTTCGATACGGTTCTTTGGCTTTGGGCTTCCTTCTTCAGTAGATTTAATGGTTTTTGTCAGGTAATTCTCATGCTTATATTGTGCCTTCAAGATAGAGGGATCATTAATGATCCAGAAGATAAAAGAGAAAGAAATACATCGAGCTTCTGTGATTTTTGGTTTATTGTTGGCTTATAAGGGTATCCAGCCGCGAGATCACTGCCAAATTTCTTTGATACAGAATCGTACTCACTGTAGAGACTCATAAAAGCTGTTTTGTTAACAAACAGCTTTCTGAATTCAGTCACGAGCTTATCCATGCCCCAAAGCGAATGTTTATTTTTGCAATCCTCGTAGCTAGCTTTCTCTCCACCAGTCCTTTCAGCCTCATATTCCAATGTCTTGTTGTAGAGGTCTTCCAAGAATTTGGATGATTTTGGAATGGTGGATTTCGTCTCGAGGAGGACCATCAAAAAATCGAAGGTGAGATCTGATGACACGTCTTTCTCTCTGCCGAATGGAGCGCTGAGTATTTTCCAGAAATTCTCATGGAACAAAATCTGATTATGAAGGTTAGAAGGCAATAGTAAGTCATATTAATACTTCGCTTGTCAGGCGTTCAGGTTTAGCCATTGATTTATTAATAGTAAGTGTTGATTGATTGAGTTTGTCTTTATCGGATTTAAATCCAATGCCTTGGAAGACACCCAGACGATGCAAGATTGCTCCTAAGTTTTCGAATTTCAAGCTGCCTTCGGATTCTGGGTCTTCTGCTTCTCTGACAATGAGTTTTATCATCTTTTGAAGCCTTTGAGTGACGATTTTGTGAGACTTGGCCATTATTTTAGCAGTATTGGCTGTTTTTGAAATGATATTTTGAACCTAACATCGTTTTTTTTGTTAGACACAAAAGCAAGAAATATCGTACAAGTTGCTGAGTTTCTTTCTCCTTCTTTTTACGATCAAAAGCGTCTCTGTAAAGAAGACTTTCAACTGGCTCATCGATCTTGTTTCTTTGAGAAATCATTGTAGATCTTGGGTTGACTTTAGGTGCGAATGTGCTTAAATTTATAGATGATGAGTGTGTTCAATTGGTTGCGAAAAAAAGAGTACCATTCATCTTTTTCCTGCTGGATGAAGGGATTCTTATCGTAGAGTTGCTCGTATGCTAATTTCTTGATAGATGACTGCATACTAGCTTCCAAAGTGCCTCCGAATCTAATATCGTTCAACATTTATTGCAAAGGATTTAGAGAGTTTTCAAACTGGAGTCTTTGCGATTTCTGCGCTGAGTCTTCAAACCTTTGGCCTGTATTTCTTGAGTAGTCATCATCTTTTTCATAGATTTGGTTAATTGAAGGCGACAGATAATGAAAGCTTACCTCTCACTCCTGGGTTTGGGCTGCCATGGACTCCATTTCCATTCTATTCGATTTTCAATACATTAGTTCTAAAGAATAGAGAAGTAAGATTTACCGCATGAACGTCTCCAGTGGCTGATTCAGTTTGCAGTGTAATGGATCCTATGGATTATTGAGTGAGAGAATGGAAAAGCTTTACCTGTGTTTGCAGCGATATCGGTCATTATTTGTGGAAGATCTTGCCTTTTTTAAAGAGGATTAATGATAATTATTAATTCTAAAAATCTGAGTATCTCAAGTTTATATGGATTTTATCCAAGATCAAAAAGCGAGCGCTGGCGTTCGAATAAGATTTGTGCAAAAATAATGATAACGTTAATACGCTCACATGGGTCACTAGTTCTTTTTGTATTAGACTATAATGATTCAACTTAAATCCTGTCTGGAAGCTTTCTGGAATGATTTGTATCTTTCCCGCTCTTCAAATAAAAAGCGAACAGAAAAAGTCTACATGGTCCTATGAAGATGCTTCTGACATACGGTTTTTACGAACGATAATATTGGAGAACAATAAGAGAATTTGCAATTGTTTTGCTCACAGATAGATTGAAAAATAGATGTTATTGTATATTGGATAAGAGAGCGAGGAGTTCTGTAATCTTGTTTAGCATTACCTTTTATCTCGGAGTTTATTGAGCTTCTTTCCTTTTTTCACTTCTCTTATTATTTAAAAGGGTTGGTACTATAACTTTTTCTTAATCTCTGCCGTGAATAAATGAAGAAGCCCCCTTAACAGGGAGAGCTAATGGCACACTTTAAAAGCTGATTAAATTCAACTCTCAAATATCTCTGTAATTACTTTTGAGAATTGAGCTACCGAAACCTAGCCAAGTTTGCTAAAATTTAGAAAGCATAAGGATCAGATATATACGATAGGCTTTCAATCGAGGGAACCTTATTACATGAGATTCGCTACTCATTTCGGGCTACTTTCATATACTGACTGAAAAATTTTTTTCTTGAGACCCATTAGAGCTGCTTCAGAACTTTCTTGATTTCCCAATTTTATTTTACCTATTCTTCTTTTCCAACTAAAGAAAGATATTTTAATATCTACTTTATGACACTGCTGCAATCATACTGTAGGAATATTAGAAGCAAACCGTCAAGAGAGAAAATTTTTCTCTTCAGCCATGGGAATGGCAGGTAACTTACTGGACTTGGTATCCACAGAAACTGACTGTTGCTTCTGTCGACTATTTAACTTGTCTACCCATGAACTTCGATATTATCAAATAATCACTCTCTCAACTTTCATTGCGTTTTCGAATTATTATGTAGCTAAATTTCTCCTTAACTCATAGCACAGTAGTAAAAAGTTCAACAAATTTTCAATATTAAAATAGGCTTTAAAACAAAAATTTCGAATCTTTATGATAAAACTCCCTTCGACTCCAGATTGATAGCATTATTCGGGATTTGAATGAGCGCATTCACCTTTATACACCTCATTCTGCTTCAATCAAATTCCATTTGTTGATTTTTTCACTGACAGCTTGAATCTCTAGCTCTTTTTAGAAAATCTTCTACGTTCGATTCAATTAATTAGTCACCGCCTTTATAATAGTACTCAAACGCAAGTTAATACATTCAAAATAATATCTGCAAAAATAAAGTGAGCATGGAACCTCAAAAGGGAAATAACCAAGCATTTCAGCTTATCGACAACGAGTTGGACTGGCAGCCTGGCCTTACTAACTACCTGACCAAGCACGGTTTGAGCAAGAAATCAAATACTTACAAAATTGTTTCAATCATGGGAGCACAAAGTACTGGGAAGAGCACGCTGCTTAACAGCCTCTTCAGCACGCACTTCCAAGAGATGGACCTCACGACTCAGAGGTCTCAGACAACCAAAGGAGTTTCAGTTCAAACTAACACTTCTGGCAAAAAGCCAATCCTCGTTTTTGACGTGGAAGGCACAGATTCAGAAGAAAGAAAGGATCTCGGCGATCGATTCGAGAAAATGCTTTGTACCCTCGCATTAGTTGCTTCAGACGTGCTTATCGTCAACATGTGGGTAACGGACGTTGGGCGAAAAGTCGGCTCATCAATGGAGCTGCTTAATAGCATCTTAAGACTAAACCTCCAGGTATTCAAGGAAGAAGTGAAGCCTAAGTCAATCTACATCGTTCTACGCGACTGCAGTCCTCAAGAGAATACCCAAGAGCTGGCAAAAAAATTCGCTATCAGACTCAACGACGTTTTTGTGGAGATTAAAAAAGATTTTCCTGATCTCAACGTCGCCCTAGAAAACGTTCTCAAGTATAAGCTATTATTCCTGCCCCACAAGCAGTTCCAAGAGAGCCTCTTCCAAACACAGATCCAAGAGATACAAAAGCATTTCTTTAGCGGAGACGCTTTTGATAGCACTAGCAAGACTGCGGTACCTCTCAGCGGCTTCGAAAAATACCTGGAAAACATCTGGAACAAGATCAAATCTGATAAAGCATTCGATATTCCGAATGAAAAAGCCTTAATCACGGAGTATTTTTGTGAAAGAGCATTCGAAGAAAGTCTCAAAGAAATCGAAACCGAGTTTCAAACGTTCAAGGATGAATGTGAAAAAGCGCTTGTAGGAGAACGGTTCCAGGAAGTCTATACTGAACTGAGTAAAAAAGCGTTAGAAAAATTCGAGGCTCAGGCGTACGGGTACGATGAAGAGATCTGTGAGAAGTACCAACAGAATCTCTGCGAGAAAATCGGCGAGCTGTTTGGAAACATCTCTTACGATCAAATCGAGCTATTGATAAACTACTACGAGGAAAAAGTATTTGCCAAAGAGATGCACGCTTTGATACACAGTTTGAACACGATCGAGCAGATCCAAAAAGAATGTGAGAATGTTAAAACATTATTGATTGAAAAATTCCACGCTGAAGTCAAGGTTTACAAACTTAACGGCGAAACTGCGACCGACAAAGAAATCCGCACACTCTATAATGCGCTTTCTACAGCTCAAGTCCGGATCCTCAACGAGGCTTTGGAGGAGTTGGAACGACGCAAAAAAGCTCAAGAAGCTGATGCCAAGAAGAATATCCCTGAAAGAGTGAAACCGCAGGCCAAAGAGCAAAGTATGATGCTCATTGAGAATGATGAAAATTTTACAATTCCTAATATCGATGATCATGATGAAGAAGAATACAAGCAAATGCTCGAGGAACTTGCGGATTCTAATTTGCAACAGAGTCAGAATGCCAATGGATCCCATGCAATATATCCCTGCAAAAAAGATGGCACACCAGATATGAGGTATTCGATGAACCGGGAAGTTTTTCTTAAAGATGCTGGGTGCCCTAAAACCAAGTCAGGAGCGCCTGATATGAGATATTCAGTCAACCGAGAGACTTTGCTAAATGATAGTGGATGTCCTCTGACGAAAAGTGGCGAGCTGGACATGAGATACTCTGTCAATAAAGAGCAGTACCCGAAAGATATAAAGCTCAAGAAGGATGGAACGCCAGATATGAGGTGCAAAAAGAACAAGGAGTTGTTCGCCTCTGGGCAGCTAAAGCCGAGCATGTTGAAGAAAGATGGAACTCCAGACATGAGATTTAAGGCGAATAAAGAACAAGCTAGTGTCAATTAGTGGAGGAATAAAACTAGTGTTTGAAGAGTTGTTATGTAATTTAGAGGAAATATTTTCCTTCTATTACCTTGAACTGGATGTGTAATCTCTATATATATTTTTTTTTTGAATAGTAGTATTAATTTTGGAAAAAGCCTTGAATCGTTGCTTTAAATACTTATTGATATGTATCTATTTGCAAAATTGAACGAAATAATCACCAAAACTTAACCAAAAAAAACAACAAAATCTTTTATTTATGATTATTCAATATGAAGAAAGATATAAAGCAATAGTTGAGAACTGTCATTATCTGTTGAATGAGATAAAATATGATTAGAACCCAGCTGATGTCTTTCAGCAGGAGAGTGAAATGCCTACTTTATACTGAGCTAAGAATTTAAATGTGAATGATGATTTCCTTTTATTTCTTTAATGATTTTCTTCTTCTTCCAAAAACAAATCAGTTTTCAATAAAATAGGTATAACTACCCGTTTCACATGCATAAACAACCACCTTGGATGAGTGTTTGTCTCTCTTTTCTTTTTTTTTTGACGCTTTCATTTGTAATTAAATGATTTTCAAATTTCTTAACTCATTGTCAAAAATTAAAAGTGGTTATAAATGTAAGCATTCGAATCTTGTATGGGATGATACTCGTCCAATTTTTCATTTACTGCAAAGGTTCTTGCGGTGAAAGAAGCCCAACCTTTGAATTCTGACAACGTCGATCTGAAAAACGAGTATATCATTTTCCCTACCAAACGCAGATATTATCGAGATGATTGTTCTGGTTGACTGAAAAACTACTCGAGGTCTATCACACACCAAGGTTATTCGAAATTGGTAACCTCACCTAAATGGCTTCATTTCCAAAAACTTGTCCAATTCATTTGAATACAAGAAATATCTCTACGTAATCTAACAATCTCCTCAAATCACTTAATGGAGAATGGATATAGATAATCTTTGAAATATAGCTACTTCGAAGAAAACCACACAGTAAGAAACTCTATATATTAATGAACTGCATCCTATTCGGATAACATGCTGACACAACTTAAAGCGATCATCTGTTACTCAGGAAATAGCCAATTGGTTTTTCGGAAAAAGGCATTTCCGACCTGAAGGGCATTTGGAAAATTTTCCTCCAAAATTCTATTTGAATTATTCTAAAGAAAACAAAAAAACAACTATCGTGCTGATTGGCTATTAAAAGTCAGTTAATCAGCAAAACTCTTAATCTCAAAATCTCTTCTTATCTCATTCTGACAAAACAGATTTTATTTTAAACTAAAAGAAAAATTGAAGTCTTCACCTTCGAATTACTATACAAGCCGCAGCAATGAGTATCAAGGACTTTACAATTCTCAACCGTTTAGGAGACGGCTCCTTCGCGAGCGTATGGAAGGTCTTACGCCTCGCAGATAATCAAGAGTACGCCATGAAGAGGGTCAACATGAGCACTCTGTCAGAAAAGGAACGAGAGAACGCGCTTAACGAAGTCCAGATCTTAGCTTCAATTCAATCACCTAACGTGATTGGATATAGAGAAGCTTTCTTCGATAACGAATCGATGACACTCTGCGTCGTTATGGAATTGGCTTCTGGTGGCGATCTTCAAAGTATAATTCAAAAGCACGCAAAAGACAAAACTGGATTCTCTGAGCAAGAGATTTGGCAATACCTGATCCAAATATTGTGGGGTTTGAAAGCTCTTCACGATAAGAAAATCCTTCACAGAGACATTAAAGCTGCAAATATACTCATCGGTTCAGCTGGTGAAGCCAAAATTGGAGATTTGAATGTCTCGAAGGTGGGAATTGCGAACTCCGCTTCAACTCAGGTAGGAACGCCGTATTATACCTCTCCGGAGATATGGCGAGGCCAGCGATACGACACAAAGTGTGATATATGGTCATTGGGCTGTTTGATTTACGAAATGGCTGCTCTGAAACCGCCTTTTCGAGAAAAAGACCTCCATAAACTATATATTAAGGTTGTGAAGGGCGCCTTTGAAAAAATCCCCAATAAATACTCTAGTGACCTATCAAATATAATCTCCATGTGCTTAAGGACCAATCCGATCCAGCGGCCCTCATGTGATGAGCTTCTGAACCACCCTGTCATCCTTAAAAATCTGCAAGGAGCAGAGACATCTGATTCTACCAGGTTCCCGAATTCAGATCTTATCAAAACGATCAAAGTACCGGCGAATATTAGAACGGTGGGAAGAAGATTGCCAAAGCCAAACTATGATGGCTTGAGGATAGGATTGGAGTTCAAAGGACCTGCATCGCCAAAGTCAAACTCACCATCGCCATCGCCTAAGGCGAAGAATAGTTCTGATGGGAATCCGTTACCATTCGTCAGGGTGTATAGTGCAGGGTCAATCAAGCCTCAAGAGGTGTTTTTAAAGCAGAATTTTATTCTGCAGCCTCAAAGCCAAAGAAACCGAAATGTAGTAATTTACCGACATGAAGGACCGAGCTTCCAGAGAAAGCTTTCTGCTGATAGAGAAGAAACGAGGAAATTAAGTCCTTGCGTGTTCAAGGGGCTAGAATCACATAGGTCCAAATTATCGGATATTTCGACCAATGATGCAAGCAGAGCGCAAGGAAAGCCTTCTTCTTCAGGCTTGGAAGATTCAGAATCTAAACGAATTCAAAGCAGTCAGCAAAGCAACGAACTAACAAAACTACGTTGCAAACCGAAAGAACTGGGCGCAGTCTCAAAGAAAGCAGCCTCGGAGAACTTCAGCGCCCGGAATAATAAATTGAATCTTCGCATGCCATCAGGTTGGGGCCATTACAGAATGAAAAAAAATAACGTACAGATAGTGAGACGCAAGCTCGAGTGTTTGAATCCGAGAATTGACACTTTTGAAAAAAATGACGTCTCACAAGAGTATAAACCGAATGAAAAGCCCAAAAAACCATATGTGGAACTATATTCGCATATATTTATGAAATAATCGTAATTCGAATGGAAAAAGGGCTGAGTGAGAAAAAATTTCTGCTCAGTGGAATGGAATGGGTAACTACTATGTTTATTGAGAGTGTTTTTGTTGGTGCACGAAATAAGTTATGACTGTTTTTGTGAATATTTAGAAATTTTTTAGAGTATTTAATTTATTTTAGCTGCAATTTTGAGAGTCAGAGAAAATAAGTTGGGAGAACTAATTTAAGGCTCTGACTCTATTCAATATAACCCTTATCAATGTAATATCAACAATTTATATGTGTATTTGTGATATATCGAATAATATATAGAATATATATATAACCGACTGAATGAACTACTACACTATAAGTCCAACTTTCTACCCAGAAATATTTCCTCTCTGTCGAAATTGAATACTCTAGAGATAATGGGTACGTTAATAGTTTGCGCTTTGAGTTGAAAGATTAATTATCACTTTCTGATAAATTTTAGTTGAACTTCACCGGAAGTTTTGAAGAAAAGGCGAGAACTTGGCGTCTTGAAACAAATAACGCAACTGGGTATTTCGACTTTTTTTTAACGGTTTCTCTATAATATTTCTTCCATCAGCTTTAATGCATTGTTCCACCTCAAGTGGTTAAATCACGAAAAATTCTACTTTAAGAGACACTATTAAAGTAAGGTTCTTAATAACCACAGGTATGAATGACATTCTTCCATAAAAATCATGAAATTTTATATCTCAATATGAAATATGAAATAATCAACAGATCCCAGCTATATTTATCTCCATACTAGTAGTAAAAGCTTCTGAAATAAACTGTTTGCTTGGCTTCCCGCATTACTGGTATCCCAGCCTAAAAATACATCATTCTATCAAAGTCAGATTTTCTTTATCCTTACTTCACTGCAAAATCCTTGAAGGTGATCAGACCATCATTATCGGTATCGGTTTCCTCAATAAATTCATTGATGTCACTGTCGTTAATTTGGAAGTCCAAAAAGTTGTTGAAAACTTGCTTGATCTCATTTATGCCGATTAAACCTCTTTCCCTTTTAACAAGAAGAGATCAATCTTAGATTCACTAAACACCTGAAAAAAAATGCTTACCTTTTGTCAAAAATTTTAAACATTTCCTCAACCTCTTCTTCTCTTCCTCCCTGATAGAACCTACATGAGTGTTTTGATGAAAAATTGGTGGTATTAGACAATGTATCACCATCTTTTCGTTATAACGGCCTCGACTTCAGATAAGTAAAAATATTGCTTATTTGGGTCTACGTCGTCTCGAATCTCTTCTTCTATTTCTTTGCTGCTTCTGCCTTGGAAGCCGAAATTGGCAAGAACGCTCTTAAAATTAGTTCGATTGATCTGGCCTCTTTTTTCTGTATCATATAGGTCAAAACAGTCTTTTATTTCGGATAGTATCTCATCAGAAAGTTTGTAGTCCATTTTGGAGACCTTTGTCTGCGCCGGGTTCATCTTTTTCTTGGCGGCCTGAGCTAGCTTAGTTGCACCGTAGTTCATTGTTGTTCCTGAGTTACGGATGTTGGTTTTTAGTTTTTTAATAATCGATTGTAACTTACTTCCAATTAATTTTTTAAAGTCATATCGGCATGCAATGCAACACTCATCTAAATTTCTCACTAATTATTGAGAGACAGAAAAGCATGTTTAGATCCTAGCAGATCAAAGATCTTCTTTATTTCGACATATGGGAACACTAATGCTAATTTTTAAAAAGCTGAATCCCATCCATCTTGTGCATAATTGCAGTTCGAATTGACAGCTGTTTTCAATATTTAGATCTCATATTGTATATATATTTTTTCACAATTAATTGATGAACACCAAGTGTATGCTTAATATCCAACCTGCATTAATTTAGATTTAATATTTAGGTAAATTTGCTTTAAATTGAATTATGTTAGCTGACCTATTGATAAATTGACATTTCAAATTATAACTACCCAATCAACTCATTTACCAATCGAATTGGAATTATCTCTAATTTATGTTTTATCTCATACAGCTCAAAAACTGTGCTAACAATATCGCTTTGAAATGTTGATTAAAACCTCCCTTATGATTTTTATTTTTCCAATTGCTTCCTACATTGACTTTCTCCTTTTATCTTGAATAAAACTTTCATATTATCTGAATTATCTAACCAGAGTTACACCAAAGTACTAACAATTTAACCGGAAATTATGCGAGGAAATCTAATAAAATTTTACGAATTGATACCACATTTACCGAGGATTATTTAATAGATGTGAACTGCTCTCGACCTAACCAAGTTTTACCATTGAAGTTTCAAATCACCTTTACTCAGTATGAAATCATACTGTTATCACCTTCATCCATGCTTCTGGGCAACGTTTCGATTAACCTGGCTGCGGACTGCTTCATATCAAAGGTTAGGACTACGGACGATTTATCTTTGTGTGGCAGCAGATCCGACAATTGCCAAATGAAAATGAAACAAGCCAATTAACTCAAAAAAATTGCTTTGCAATTGATAAGCCTAGCTAATACAGAAGACTTTTGCAGGACTGTCGCTTGAGTCTTAAGTTTAGCTTGCAATTATCGAAGAAGGAGTTAATTCCAGTCCTTTACAATTTCAAATGATAGATTATCAAATGAATTATTAATCAAATATTTATTTTGGTTTAATTGAAGTGTTTCTTTAGTAAATTGATCTTTGAGGTCACTTGAGAGTTAAATTAAGATATAAGTATTAATTTACTTAATCAAACTGTTTGGATCAATGAGTATTTAATAGTAAATCCAGTTGCTAGTAGAGAAGAGTCATACATGCAACAAATACTCCATGTGACATTGAGGTGATATTACTAACACTGGTGTATTTGGATGAAATTCACTATGATTAATGGAGTAATATACTCGTGTTCGTACTTTCCTCAGTTCAGGTTAGTTAGATAACACGTGTATAGTAGTGGATAGTACACAGACTCATCAGACTCTAAAGCTATTGTTGAGATGGTGGATCGTTCATTGCATACATGAAACTTACTTCAACCAAATTAGATATCAAGAAGGAAAGACTTGATATCTGAATATTTGCTAAGAAAAAGATTTGGGTTGCAATTTTTTCACTTAGAATCATTTTCTCGGAAAAATTTTGAGGAAATCTCACATAAGTTATAAGTTGCTCTCAGAAGCTCAGAAATAAGAGAAAACTGTTCTATTTTGGCCATATATGACTAAATGGTTGCTACAATTCTAAATTTAAATATAGTCACTTCAAACGCGTAATTACTCATCTATTTTTTTACAATTTCACTTGGTACATTCGAGAGTCTCGCATTGCGACATCAATTTTTTGTTTGTGACATAATTTTTGTATCCTCCTATTGCGTCTATTGTAGATTGATAAAACTTCTTTGAGTTCTTTGGGTTATTTATTCATTTCAAGCAGTATTTATCATATCATTGAGGCATACTCTAGAATCAGTATCTTGAGAACTACACAGCGCTCTTTCTTCTTGAGAAAGTTCTCATCACGTACCTGAATTTCTTTCCTTAGATCTCGAATTTTAATAAGTATCACTATCCGATTCAAGACCCGTTTATTACAGAATAATCAACAATTGGTTGAATTTAATTTATCCAAGAATTTTCTCCCTATACGATCTGAAGCCCAGAAATAAAGATGGTTGATATGAAAATCAGTCGTCGATGGTTCATTCAATCGAAAAAGGAGAGAATAGAAGACGTCTACAGATTTAATCCTGATAAAGATGTACTATTGGCTCTAACCCTTGAAAAAAATACAAATTTTGTCATAAAAAGCTCCTAGGAAACGGTTCTTATGGCTCAGTGTTTAAAGGAGTTCACAAAATCACAAAGGAACATCGAGCAATCAAAGCTATCGCTAAAAACAAGGTCCTGAATCCAGACAGTTTCAAGAATGAAATTGAAATCATGCGCAAACTTGTATCCTATTGGAATTTTTTCCTGTTCTAACGCTGAGTTCAAAGGACCACCCTAATATTATCAAACTGTACGAAACGTTCGAAGACTCAAGGAATATCTATCTAGTTATGGAGTAAATCACTTCCATTTGCCCTTTGGATGAACCGAGAATCTTTTTTTTTGTTGTGACCTTTCAGGCTGTGTAAAGGCGGTGAACTGTTTGAAAGAATTAATGATAAAGGTTATTTCTCAGAAGAAGAAGCTAAAGGTGTTTTCACACAAATTATCCAGGCGATAAGCTATTGCCATTCTTTCAATATTGCACATCGGTACAACTCAGATATCCGGAGATTACTTAATTATTCTTGTCTTACAGGGACTTAAAGCCTGAAAACTTCCTGTATTTGACAAAGGCCGAGGATTCTCCTTTGAAAATTATTGATTTCGGGCTTTCAAAGATCTTTAAACTTGAGAATTCAGCGGTTTCTATGTCTATGACGACTCGTGCGGGAACCGTAATTTTTACATCTATCATTCCAATCTGAAACCTTATTTCTCTAGCCTTTTTACGTTTCACCGGAAGTCCTGCAAGGCAAATACGATCAATCATGCGATATTTGGTCTGCTGGAGTGTTGTTATATATTCTTCTCTGTGGATATCCTCCGTTCTATGGAGAAACTGATAGAGAAATATTGGATGCTGTAAATAAAGGCGTGTTCGATTTTGATGGTTTGCGTTTGCTTCTACTATGCAGATCTGACAGAATTTGTAGGAGAGGAATGGCAAGATGTGTCCCAAGAAGCGAAAGATCTTATTTCAAAGATGATAACGAAGCCTGACAAACGGTTGAAGGCATCAGAAGTGTTGGAACACCCATGGTTAAAAATGAAAAGTGATAAGAAATCAACGAGTTCCATGAATATTACACAACTACGAAGCTTTATGCACAATTCAAAGCTGAAGAAAGCCGTGCTCACATTCATGGCTTCTCAACTCTCTGAGAGCGATATTCTAGAATTGAGAAAAATTTTTATGAGTCTCGATACCAACGGTGATGGCACTCTCACAATAGAGGAATTAACAGAAGGTTCGTTGAAATACGATACTTCTTTCCTTACCCCATTTGTAAACATAATAGGACTTAAAAAACTGCCGGATTTCGATCCAAAGGAGGTTAAGGCGTTGATGGCAAGTATCGATACTGATAAGAATGGGAAAATCGAGTATACAGGTATGTAGTCTTCTTTTGATCATGGGTTAATTTTACCTCTTTTTCTTTCAAAAGAATTTCTTGCCGCAAGCATGGAAAGAAGCATGTATCTGAAGGAAGAGAGACTGTATGCGGCGTTCAGGCTATTTGATAAGGATTCGAGTGGCACCATTTCTATAGAGGAACTAAAAGCGGCCCTTGGAAGTAAGATAAGTAGTGAGAAAAGGTATGACGGTGATTTTAATAGACAATGAGATTCTGGGAAACAAAGACGAAGCGTTCTGGAAAGAGCTGTTAAAAGAAGCTGATACAAATGGTGATGGAGTGGTAAATTGATTTAATGATATTGTAGTTTGAAAGAATGTGTTGTAGATCGACTATGGGGAGTTTGTTGCGATGATGAGCAATTTAAGTGGTAAAAAATAAAATATTGTTACTGTAGCGAGGAGGAGGCTCAATAATGGCTTGCTTAGAGTCTAGAAGAGTGTAATCGGAGCTATTTTTTACGAGCGACTGTTTGTTCTAGTGCTATCTTGTTCTAAATTTTATATCACTCATATTATTTGAAAATTTGATAATGAAATTGTCATTGCTTAGAAAATGTGAGATGTTGTGCATACCCACAATTTCACTTTGCTTTCTATTTATTCTGTCTAATATGCCAATTCTACCGATATGTCAGTTCTACTAACGAGCCCACCTAGTAATCTCAATAAAAACTGCTCATAATGAGTTAGAAAGTTGTTATAACCATTGAGTGAGCTTTAGAATTATGCAAATGAAACTCTCCCATCATTTAAACTCTTCAAAGAAGAGGATTGTATGAACAGTGCTACAATTTATATACATGTTTTTTGTTGAAAAAAACCAGCCGATTCATGAAGAAAACCAAGAGCAAATCTAAATTTATTTTATTTTGAATCACTCCAATAATTCATCGCTTATGGAAACAAACATACTGGTATTATCCATGTCCTTGAAGCCTTGTTTTGTAAACTTCTCGCGCTGTCTTCTTGTTGCTCTGATCAAGGAGACTTTATCGCAAGCCATACGATGCTTTGAAATTTAAATTTTCGCTTCGCATAGCGCGGGCTTTATCTGAAAATCCTTTTTAGGAATCAATAGTTTACAAACAACATTATATCTTAATCACGTGACAATTTTTTGTTTCCATATGTAGATTCATTGTGTTTTATACGAATTGTAGCACCTGCCGACTAACCGATCCTAAAGTACCGGCAATATTACTAAGAAGCATAGAATTCTCTCTTCGGAGCATTTTTTTGCTGAAATTACATATATACCAGTCCTTAATGAGAACAAATTCAATATAACAATGCTATCCGAAGCACTACTGCAATAAAAAAAACCAAATCCTGACCTATAAACTTTAATAATCAAAAAATAAAGGAAACTACAATAAATATTATCACTTCAAGCATATTCTCGGTCGAGTTATCGACTAAAGCTTAGGCCTACTTCTTTTTTATTTGCTCTAGCAATGTTGTAATTAATTCCTTCATGATAGAAGGGTCTTTTTATGAATAAGTTCGCTTGAATTTATTTCAACTTGAGCTTTATTAATTATCTACACTGTGTAAAATATGAGTATATCAAACCAATTCCTCATTAAACCGAGGGTGCCATCGGATACAACCTCTTGCTCCTATCGTAATCATCCCCATTCCTTCTTATCTAATTTGACACTGTTACAAAGAGAGTACATCCACAGCAGAGTCAAAATTGTCTTTCAATGATTCATCTAAATATGAGCGTATACATCCATTTATGCTCTGTCTTACCACGCTTCTTAGTACATAAACAGTATGAAGACCAAACAGGAGGCTTTTCAGTCAAGGTGGGAGGCTTCTCAGCCTTGCAAACGATCGTTGAAGAGCTCAAAACTTCAGTGCAAGAAGATGGAGATGATGATGGATCCTTCAACACAAAGAAAGAGGCTTCGATTTTTCTCGGTGAAAACTCTTACGACAAAGATGGGACAAAGTTGAAAGCCCCTCACCGCCAGAGGCTTTGCACAGCTTTTTCTCTTGATGTAGAGTCTCAGAGGCAGAATAATCTTCCTTTAACGGAAAAAAACAAGCTTTTTCGACACTACACTTGGACTTGTTTTCCCACACGCTCATCACTTGATCCGGACTTTGATGATGTTGATTCAGATTTTTCATTTGATCTCGAGCGAGATGGATCTAATCAACAGGAAGTGCCTGGAAGTAACCAAGGGTCGAGAGTGAGGGTACTAAGCGGAGTAGATTATTCAAGAGGCCGTTCCTGCGCGGTTGACTTGACTCTACTAAACAAAAAAAAGAAACACCTGAAGACTAAAACCATGCAAAATATAAAAATAATGAGAGCCTTCATGGCGCAAATTAACAGTAAAAAAGGCAATATAAGGAAAAATACCGAACATTATAGCCTGAAGCCACCCAAGCCAACGCAATTGCTTCATGAAGAAGATGAGGAGGAGATCGTGAGATGCTCGACATTTCTTAATGACGGTTTTAATTCAGTCAACCCGATGACCTCGAGCCTCTTAATCGAAAAGATATCCTCACCTGAAATGCCTCTAACCAATTTGGGCGACCTGAAACTGATCAGTAGCAAGAGCAACCCAGTATGGGCTTGCACTAAGAGAGACTATATCGTCACTGCCCTCACTAACCCTGAAAATATTCGAGATTCGCTAAGAGTATCATTCGCTATGACCCATAAACCCAAGCAAATCATTTTGGATACATCCAAGGTTAAAAGCTTCATCGCACAACTAGCACAGGAAGCAGCAAATCATAACATAATCGACGCAATAAAGCTTGACGAAAGGAAATCTGATGAACCCTATATATTATATAAAAGAGGAGAGAGCAAGCTTGTTTCCATGTTCACGACAAATATCCAAGCGATAGATCTCGATAAGTTTTTGAACCTGATTTGCGAATACAAACCCTCCTTCAACGAAAACGCTCTTAGGTTCCTCGAATTTCAAAGAAGCACTTTCTTAAGGATTCTGTTGCTCTGTCATGACCTTTTCTGCTCTTCATTGGACTTGCTTATCCAATTAATAAAGAGATTTTTCATTGCAACCCCCAGCAAAATGTCGCAGAAAGAAGCTCTGATGTACGACAAATGCATCCGAACTCCAGCTCAATACATCATTCTGGATATCATTGCGACTTGGATTGAAATACGAGGAAAAGATTTCTTTGAGAATAACCATCTTTGCGTTTTTCTCGAGAGTTTCATTCAATATACTTCCAGCGGAGAAGCAGTTCCAAGCGTGAATGAAAGAATCAAAAAGGCTCTGAAGCTCCTGTCAAATTATCTGAAAAAAAATAACACGAATTTCACAAATGCTTCAAAAACTGTCATCAAGACCGAGACGAATTTATTTGATTCACAAATCTCTCAGATGTTGATGCTCAATATAAACGTCGAAATGGACATCGAAGGAATCACTGAATATTTTTTCCGCTATAACGCAAAACAAATGGCTGCTAATATGACTCGAATAGACCTCCGCTATCTGAAAGCGCTGAGAATTCGGCATTTGCCTCATAATTCCATGAACCTCGAGGACTTTATTTCTGAGGAAGAGAAATTCGCTTTCGTCAGTCACACGAATTACCTCACGTTTCTCATGGTGTATCTCATCATCGGACAGCAGAAGCACCAAAAAACCGAAGAGCTGATCCTTAGACTTGTTGATATCGCTGAAGAGCTACTGAAATATAACAATTTTCAATCATTCAGCTGCATTATGGGTGCGATTACCAATACAGCTACTAAAGTGTACTCAAAGAGCATCAAGGAATCTTCGAGTCAGGTGCTAAGGAAAAAGAAGAAAGGATTTGAGGATCTGTTTAATAACACAACGGCTTTTAGAAATACAATCAACAAAACGCACCTTCCAAAAATCCCGAGCATCATGATCATAAACGAAGATCTGACCAAATTATTGGGTATGCAAGACACCTATATTGAGTTGGATAACGATAGAAAGCTGATCAATTTCAAGCTTTTGGAAGAAACGGCTGCTGTTATCGACGGTCTCGATAGAGCGCAGAAGTCTACTTATGAGTTCCGTGAGATCAAGCCGGAACTTGAAGGATTTTTAATGGACCAGCCGAAGAAGCTGATGAAGAAACTGGATCATCGAATGAATATTTCTCAAATACAGACGGAATTGATGAAGATTGCCCACAAAAATGTTCGAATCAACTCTAATAAAGCCTAGTCTCGAACTTCTATGTTCTTTATTATTGTGAGAAAAGTTGGTTCATCTTGTGTTTTTTTCTCTTTGTTATTTAACGGTATTAAAGTGAGGTAGGAGGTGCGTTTTGTGTTGTTGATGTAAGTTAATTAAGAGTTTATTCAATGAATATTAAATTTCATAAACTCAAATAACAATACCTGATACAAGAAGATGGTTCCAGTCACTCGTAAGACTTTTAATATAGGGATGTATATAATGAGAAATCAAATTCGATTGGATAGAGAAAAAAATAAATTATAGATTAAAAAATGTTGACGAAAGGAGGTAGTGTTGGTCTATTATTGATTAATCGTGAATGTGATTGTGATTGTGATCGTCATCTTCATCTTTCTGCTGAGGGGTTTCTGATTCGGAATTGTAATCTGGGGTTCTCAAATCAAATGGTTGGATAGACATAATCGTGCTTCTCGTTTGATCTGGCTGCTTTTGGGTTGATTCTGCTAATGCGACTTGTCTTCTTTCTTTGATTCGAATCGCTAAGATTTCTTTGATATTTTGGCTTTTTGAAGCTCTTATTAAAGCTCTTCGATCGTGAATATTATCAGCCTCATTTCTATCTACATCGACCCTATTCAATTCAAATTATGGTTAGAAATTGTTTAAGCATTCACTAAAAGCACTAATTTTTT
>ENA-UOUE01001035-UOUE01001035.1-compost-metagenome-genome-assembly--contig:-NODE-1035-length-19720-cov-5.676933_pt1 | contig 19720 bp, 9 predicted proteins | sample MGYA00238146_ERZ747223 | MGnify/ENA primary metagenome ERZ747223 (study PRJEB28781, sample SAMN06268865) | compost metagenome | isolation source: single cell | place: USA: California, Emeryville, Joint...
TGAACTTTGAAATGTTTCACAACATGATGCGGTTTTATAACCCCTCATTCTTTGCCATGCAGCAACAATTGGGAGGAAATTATTTAGGATCAGTGCCAATGATGCTACCCCCTCAACAATTTGCTAGCCAGCTGATTCCACAACCACAGCCATTATACAGTTAATTATTCTTCAATTTTAGAGTATCACTCACTATCTAATAGAAGAATTCGCTGAAAACAAGTCATATAGCGTGAATTCAACGAATGCTGAAGACAACAGCTCACCTAAAGAATCGAATAATATCCAGAACTCTTTCGCATGCTATTTGGCAAATCAATCTAGGAACAACATAGCTGATTCAGATAGATCTTATCTAGTTTCAGATAATGTACTTCCGACTGACTGTCAACAACAACCTCAAGAGAAGAATTTTTTAAAGCATTCAGACAATAAAGAGGAAGTTGATGTTTCACTTCCAACAAAAAGTGAATTAATCGTAGGAGGAAACCCGAATTATTTTTCTCCTGAACTGCAAGCATCGAATTCTGATTATCGAAAAGAAAATCAAACCCCCAACAAGGGTCATCAAGATTTTGACCAAAAATACTTGTTTCCCAATAAAAATAGCTTTGAAAGACCATCTTTCCAAAAACAAGACTTTGATTCATTTCTTCAGGATAATAGGAGTAAGAATACTATTTCTGTGGAGCAAAAATTAGAACGAGAGGTGTGTTCCGAAAATTTAAAAACCATATCGGTAGATGAACTTAGCCAATCAGCAATGCCCAACCAAAATAATAGTAAGAACGGAACAATCTCAGAGAAAAGAATTTTGGATACAAAGAATCCAATAAAAATTGAAGAGGAACCGATTGAAAAATCTAAAGCCATTTCAAGACAGCATCTTCAAAGCAATTTTGATGAACAACAAACTTCTTTCCTTGTGAATGTAGATCATCAGAAAGAGCATCTTCTTCAAAAGGGGAGGCAGATAATAGATCAAACAGAACCCGGATACTCTTCAGGACAACAAATACAAAAACAAAAAAGTTTTGATGAAACGCCAATAAATGGGAAGCCTACCAAACGATTCGAAGAACTTCTTGAGGAGCAATTAAGGAAGAATCCAACTGCTGTTTCGCAAAAACGACCTCCATCCCATCGAGAAGAGAAACGAACTTTTTTGAAAAGAGGTTCAAGGCAGTTTTTGTCAAACGCTGCTAGCAGAGTGAACAAAAAAACGGATTCTCCTAAAGAAGGTAATCTTGAAGATGATAGTTTGGCAAACTTAAATAGAGAACAACTTTCCAAAAAATCAAAAAGCACTAGGAGCTTATTAAACAAATCGCAACTATCTAAAGATAACAAAGAGAGTTTGAATAGATCTTTTGATGACAAATGCGATCGAAACGCGGAGGCGGAGCCAACAGAAAGAAAATTATCTCAACCTCGTAAATTTCTTGCGAAAGGGAAAGGAACCGGGGGTGGCAAAGGAAACATAAACCAACAGCAGCAATTAACCGATCCAGACATGGTGAAAAGTAAAACCTATGACTGCAAAGCCACTCATCAGGAAGGTAATAGATCGGACCTTTCGTGGCTGCAAACAAGTAAAAGTTCAAAGAGCAGAGCTCTCTCTTTTTCCTCTGAAGAAGCGGAGTATGAGAAAAGCCTCAATAAACTAAAATTGCGCGAAAAAGAGGCGGAAGCGGAGGTAGAGGAAGTCTTTGGAGATCAAGAAGAAGCAGAAGATAGCAATTCTTTAGAAAAGTATTACGATGAAGAGCAATATTTGAAGAGTCGAAACCTGAGCAGTAATAAGAAACTGAACCAAAGTTATGACCTCAATGACGTGAAAAATTGGATTTCTGAAAGTCAGACCAAGTCAAGCCATGATTATTCAAGTGGCAAAAAATCCCTACCAAACATTTTTCAAGAATCCCAACAAAATGTTAATACAAACATCAAACCTAAATCAAACATGAGTGCAAAGAAACATTTCAATGATGAGAAAGGGAAAACGTCGCAAAGTATTGACTCTGAAAGAAAGGGATGGAGCCTTCAAATGGGACCTGTAGATGAAGAATTGCAAAAGATTGTGGATGATAAGATTGAGGCTTTGAATTCTGAAATTGCTAAATTTAAATTGGAAAATGAGAGAGTGAAGAAAATTCGACAAAGATACGAAGATATGCTCAAAGAACTCAATTTTCAAATTGAAGAGTTTGATCGAAAGAGAGCGCAAGAGAGGGAAGAATTTGAAAGCTGGAAAGAAGAGGAAATGAAAAAAATCCGAAATAAAGAAAAGTTGCTCATCCAGAAGAGTTCGCAAGTCCTGACGAACAACTCAATTCACCGTAAAGATCGTGAAGAGATTGAGTTATTAAAAGAGCAGTTGCACAAATGCCAAGAGGAGATGAAAAGCAGAGATCACAGGAATAAGCTCGTTATTGACAGGTTAAAAAAACAAAATGAAGAACTCAACAATCAAAATGTTAAGCTGCAACAAGAGGTTGCTCTACTTGAAAAAAATCTGGCGAATGGTGGAACTAGGCAAAGTGGTAGAACTCCAGACCCAAAGCAAAGGTCTATGAGTAACCCGAATTTGATTAAAGGAAATCTTCCAGTATTTAAATATCAATCTGAAATTCAAAAACGACAGCCGTCTATCGGTAAATCTCGAAAGAGTATCTATGAGGAGGTGGCTGATGAGGAAGATGAGGAGGATAATGTTCTTGACGATGAGAAAAATGCTGTTCAATCCCCGAGATTAAGCAATTATTTTGATGAAGATAATGACAGACAAGAGCAAGTGGAAAACAATGAGGAAGATGATGAAGATAGAGATGAGGTGGATAATTATGAAGATATTATTAGTCCGAATGTTAAAAATTACTACTATAAAGAAAAAATTGGAGAAAACACCAAGATAAAAAAACCTATCATTCATTCACAAAATTTCACCGAAAGTCAAAAAGCTGGAAGAGCTCAAGAGAGCCGTGCTGGGAGCTATTTATTCGAATACGCTTCAAACATGAATCAAAACACCCAAGCCGAATCTACGTATTTTCCAGCATTAGCAAAAAACTAACAAATTATGTATTTCAAAGTGACAGAAAAGATAATTCAAATCAGATGCTTATAAAAGGGAATAACCCCATCCGCGAAAATGAGTTCGCTCACATCAGAACTATTTTGATGAAAAAACAGTTTGGAGAAAATGACTACAAATATAATTCAAATCCTTACTACAAGAGAGCAGTTAGCAGTGCAAGTATACTTTCCTACCTATCCTTTTGAGACTTTTTTTTTAAGACACTCAGGGCAAAGTATTGAGTGAAACAATTTCAAATGATGGGAAGGTCCAGAGGATTTTTGAAAATGGCAAAAAAGAGATAATTTTTCATAATGGAGTCAAAAAAGAAGTAAGTTCTCCACTCATCACAACTCACATGACTGCCTAGGTTTTTTCTAACGGATACACTATAGTCTATTTTATGAATAATGATATAAAGCAGGTCACTCAACTTCTTTTCCAATGTTACTTACCTTCTCTTTGCCAGACCTTCCCTGATGGCACTATAGTATATTATTTCTCGGATGCCAACACGACGCAGACTTCATTGGTTTCCTCGACTCAAGTAACAAATTTTCGAGTTCAGTTTCTTAGGGTGAATCATAGATCTATCGATTTGCAAATAATCAAATTGAATTCCATAACTCAGACGGAACGAAAGAAATATAGTATTCTTAGTTCTTCAAGGATTTTATAGTTTATTCCTAAAATTATAGTTTTTCTGATGGAACCAAGAAGTTTATAAATTCCAATACAGAGGAATACACAATATTCGCTGATGGTACAACTCAGAAAGTCACGGCAGACAACATTAAGTATATTGATTTTATCAATGGGCAAAAGGTAAATCTCGTCTGACACAGGGGTATAAATAATGTTATTATTAGGATACAATTTATGAAGATGGATCTAAGGTTAGAATGTTCCCAGATGGAAAAATTAAAAAATATCCTCCCACTGCTGGACTTTGAGACTTTCAATTGTGTTTTTAACGAGAGATTTCGAGCATATTTTTTGTCCGAATAATTTCTATCTAAATAATTGCAAACTGATCTATTCTGATCTTTGTTTAAATTTATGAACCATATAAATATAGAGAGCTATTTATTAACAAATTGATGAATTTTATTTCACCTCGACTTGAGAAGAAAGGAAGCCGTTATAAGTCCTACGATGATTTCTGCCATTACAAATTTATCAAGCAATACGTCGTGACATAGATAAATACTAGTTCTCAATAACAAAAATTTGTGCAAAGATTTCTTTGCAGTTCATTATATTCGAAAAAATAATCTAGCAACCAAATCAATGAGTAAATGAATCTTTTCCTCCATTAATATCTGAAATTGGTGGGTCTATCTAAAAATATTTAAATTCTACTTAATTACATTCATTGAGAGAAAGAGAGAAGATACACCAGATTGATAACTAATCTATATGCAAATTAAACCTCATTCCAACATAAAGGTTAGCTGTTAGGTAACTTGACGAATCTGTTCTGTATCTCTATCTCTCAATACTCATCCTCAATCCCGGTAAAATTCTCATTCTAACTGCCTTCTTTTGGTCTCAATTTATCTAGAGAGCAGAACTGTTAACATTTCTTATTGAAGTTTTTACTAGGCAGATATCTCTTCAAGACGAGTTTGTTACGATACTGTGTAGGATCAGAATCCAACTGACGGCTCATTTGCTCAAAAATTTTGATAGATCGGTGAATTTCCTTATATTCTTTATGCAACGGTGTTCGAATAGCCTTCAATGCATCTTCCAGCTTTCCTTTAAACATTAAATCAAAACAGTAACTTGGGACATCTTTTTCTCCAGTTTTGTTTTGTATAGGTTTTGTTTGTGTCTGGAATGGTTGAAGAAATATTTTATAATTACTTCTATGGATGTTTTCGAGTTTAGAGCTATTTCTGCTTTTTTGAAAAGCGCTAGTAGCTCTGGTCTCTCTAAACTGAAAGGATTCAGTACTTCTATCATGCTGCTTAGCTTTTCTTTCTCTTGCAGTATGATCTCTTGGTGAGCTCTGCAGAGAATGAACACCTGGAACTATCGCACGAAGTTTCTTGAATCCAATAGAAAAAGTTTCAGCAATTGATCTATTGCTTGGGATGAAATTTGCAGCTCTTGATTTTTCTGGAGTTATATGGCCTAATCGTGTCATTCTTGCTCCTTCAACATTTTGAAGATTTCTGGCCTTCGGTTTTGGTGAGACTTTTGCTGACTCAGAAAGAAACGTTGCTAAATTTTTTTTCAGATCCATCGAAGGCATTTGCTCAATGCTTCGTAAATCACGAGAAGACTGAATGTTTCTCAAAAGATGTTTATTTGCTTGAGGATAATTACTCACCAGCTCTTTCAGATCAATGGCTCTTTGGGACAATTCATATTTTAGATGAAAGTTCTCCTCTTCATGTTTTGTGGGGACTTGCGCAAAGCGACAGCCGAATTTGAATATCTTAGGAAACGCTTTAGATATCTCCTTTTTTCTTTTTTCTATCCAAACATCCCTGAGTTTGCACTTTTCATACACAAACTTTTTAATTTCGAGTGGGAGAAGCAAGTTGAAATTTGGTCTCTCAATCTCAAGGACTTTTACATTACTTACTGTTTCAATCGAATAGGTGTAATTTGGATAATCATAAACGACGGCGTCTTCGCCCATCCACTCATAGCACGAGAGGAATCCTAAATTGTAATGAGTTGTGGTTTTAGAGAAAAATCCTCGAGAAGTGATCCAGAAACCGCCAGCGTCGACATCATCATCCAAATCTGATCTAGAGCTAAACTTAGTTCGATAGATTAGATAAAACTCTACTTCTCAATTGGAACATGATTCCTAAAAATCTTACAACTCCCTTCCAACAGTAAGTATACCTTGATGGCTGGCTCCCCTTCTACAATGAGGATATGCCCAATTGAAAATTCCTGAGATGAAAGAAAAGTAAATTTAATGGTTTCAACTACCAAAGACTCGACCTTTATCTTAAAATACCCTAATATTCTTTGCTGAACAGGCAGTGTGTATTTTTCAAATTCCGGAATTGCTTCCCTAAGATGATTTAAGAAGGCTCTCTCGATCACATTTTCCTTGTATTTCTTTTTGAAATTTCCAGTTAATGCTAATCTTGAGGGTCTTATTTACCATCGCAAGCCACAAGACTGATTCAGAAGGGAAGTGAATAAAGAAGCTTTCCTTGACGCAAGTGATGGTTTGTGATCTAAAATTTTTTAAGGTTATTAGTTGAAAACGGACAAGATAAAACTTCCAAAATGCACCGCCAATGACTGAAAAATCTCCCAATGCATAGAAAGGTTGAGTTATACATATCTCCTTCATCTGTAATCGGATGAGATAGTTATTCAGTTGAAAGTGGTACGCTTGAGTCGTGCTCAAATTGTACAGAGATTTCACCATGAAGAAGTATATAGAATTCATTCAGTTGCTCTCTGAACTTAGACAGCGTATGGCCTTCCTTAACGAACTTCAGTTCAAATTTTTGCAACAACTAATCTGGTGAGCAAACTAATTATTCGAAAATTACCAAATCTCTAAATTCGGGACTGACTTCTTTGAATGAGGGAATTTCTCGAAAAATGCTCTTCAAAGTCTGATTAATGTCTCATTTAGATTGTATTAAAAGCAGAATCAGGACTTGAGTTTGAAAATCGGTGAGTATAAGCCCCCGAGACTTTAGATCTGCAATTGGTAAAAAAAACTCTGTAAGCTTTGGACCCCTGTCTAAGATGGCTGAAATCTCCTTTTGAGCGGAAAAATTGTTCATAGATTTGAGCATTTAGTAGGAATGTGTATGGAGACAATTAGGAATCGGATATGTTTATTAATTTGCACGTTTATTATGTATAAAATCAATACTAAATGAGCTCTTAGTGGTAACTCTGACCTTCGATAATTTCTCTTGTCCGATGGACAGAATGCGCGTCTGGCTTCATTTGCTAAAACTTGCCATTGGAACCCAATTAGAAATACGGTGCTCTGGGCAGATATGATACACGACTGAAATTGCATCGCTATATTTAGCGGTTTCATTGATGAAAGATTGAACTTATTTTGCTCTTCGTGCTTTATTCATTTCATTAACAACAAATGAATCACAGAACATTTCAGCAATTTAGGATACTCCCTTACTTTATTTTGTGAGCATCCTCATTAATGTTAATCTTGATAAGCAAGGGTTCCAAATGCCAGAAATGATCTAAATAATATATAGCACATTCATAAATTACTCCTCACTCTAAAAAAACAGGAATACTTTTAAATGTCCAACTACAAACAAGTCTGAAGATTGATGAGAAATAAGTAGGGAAAACTAGGAGCTATCCATCTATTGAATCTTGTCTGCAATTTAAGACAAATTTTTTTCTTTTTTCATTTTTGTCTCTAAAAGTAGATGAAAGTAGAGAATGAATATCAAATCAACGCAGAACTGAAAAATAGGCCCAGAATCATTTCGGAATGACAAAACTTTATGGGTGTGATTGTCAGGAAATATTTCTTTTCTTGCTGCGAGACTTCATCAGTCAAAAACTAACTAGTTGTTGCTTCATAAAGGAGTTCAAGACTTTTAAGAAAAATCATGGCTACGATGTATTAACGGTATTTGTTGCGCTAAGATTAAACTAAATTTTACAATCTGGATGACTCAGATCGATGTCTATGTTTTTTAGAGCTGGAACCGCATTACATAATCTTCACTTTTATGATCTCACTCTCAATATCAGAAACAATATTGGCTTGAGACAATGTTCAATTTGTATTCTAAAGACATGAGAATCTTCTTGGAAGTAATTAATGAAATGATCTAATATTATGAAAGACAGATCTCACATTTCATTGACAACAACTGACTACTGATTAATGCTGGGTGGGTATTTATTGAATTCTCGCGAGCTGGTATGCGGATAAATATCTTCATCTGTTGAAATCCGTTTGAAGATGAGATACACTTGTGGACTTTGAGCATTGGGAGGGAAATTCTGAGATTTTGATGAGGCAAACTATGACTGAGACCTGAGTGATTTTATGTTAGCTTTTAGTTTCCAAGAATAAAGGATGAGAGAATATTGGATCTCTTTTGCATCTCATTTATTCAATATCAGAGTTTGTGTATAAAATCCGAAAGAATTAAAATTGTTTTCTATTCACCTATGATCAAAGTAGCTTTCAAAAAGACTTTGGGCTTGGTCTCTAAGCAAGCCACCCCTCTTCTTTGGTACAGACCAATCGCTTGCTTCGGCGCACGAAAGTACACTAATAACTGGGACGTCAGCAGAGGTTTTATATTAGAGATGACCGATTACCTTGCAACTGCCCACACATGTAACATGATTGCCAACATTCTCAAAGATAACCTTCACAACATAACTGACCGCCACCTCTCTTATGCTATCCTCAGGATCTGGGAGGACGATATCGAGCTTGATAAATCATTTACAAATATAATTATCCCAATTGTCAAAGAATTTGTTAAAAACTTTGACAAGGAATGCAATGAGAGCTTAGCCAACTTAATACAGTACTTTGCCTTCCTCAAAGTCCAAGATGATGGCTTGTGGCAGCTGTTCGAGTCAAAATTGTTGAAGGAAAGACTTTATAGATACATTCCTTTGAAAGAACTCTGCAAAGTGGCGTACGCTATGGCTGAGGCTGGAAGAGGTAGCCCTGAGCTTTTCGCGCAATTTGAGAAGGTTTTCATCAAGCACCGACTGAACTTGAGAGAAGACGACCTCGAGTACGCCAAGATTGCATTTGAAAAAAGACCATTTGGAAGCCAACTCCTCCTTGAAGTATTGGAGAACCCCACTGGCGATCTACAACTCATGGAGCAAAGGGAGAGAGAAAGAACCCAAAAGAAAATTCAGTAGAATTGAGTCACATGGAACTCAAACGATAAGTAAGTTCTGTCTTGAAAATTGTAATAATCTAGAACACATCCTTACAGGTGGAAATGAAGCGGAGAGCAGAGAATGGTACAGATCCTAAGATTACGAAAAATTCAGTTATTGTTGAGTTTCTTGTATCTTTACTAAGATAATGCCTCTGAATCAAATCCAAAATCTCAAGAGAAAAAAATTGTTACTCTGTCGTTTCATTCGAACCACATTAAAACAATCAAAATGAACATAGTTTTGGACACGACTAAAACAATAAGAAAGTATGAATTGTTACTGTTTCTTATTGAAATAATAGTGGGGGTATCGTGACTTTGTAATAAATAAAAAAAAACAAAAACTAATATATAGAAATATGCTTGATTTCTGGGTAAAAAAAGTAGCCAAACAGCCCCTTAAACAATTCCAATATTTTGAAGACGATTTTTCAAATATTCGACAGTTTTTTTGTCAGTATGGCACTAAGAGCTACTCTCTCTCTATTCATGAGCTATAGAGAGCTCAAAGTAGTATCATTTTTTTTATTGTTCTTCGAACTGTCTGCCATAATAGTATGTATAGGCTTTTTCATTAGTTATATGCCAACAAATTCTGGAGGGAAAAATAAACTTCAATTGATAACAGTAGGATTTGCTTTGAAATTACAAATATACAACTGTTATAAGTTTTATAATCGAGCTGTGTTTTCTCAAAATCTTAATAGCAGTAATCTTCTGCTAACTACCCATAATAACTTTAGTTTCTTCTACTTTAAACAAATGTCTGTAGTTATTCGGAGATTCACCAGAACATTAAGCGTAAAAATTGGGAAGTAGAATCGAGCGACTTGGCTATCAACTTTTAATATTGGCTTGACAGCCAAGCAATAATTTTCCAATTATTCATGCTTTCTTTGTGGTCCTTGCTACTTTTTACAGCTCATTTTTTTCTTTAATTTATTAAAAAGTGAATTATCTTCAAAATCAAAATTTCTCTTCGCTTTTCATCTATCTAATGCGTGAAACTATTGAGAACGTGCAAAATTAAAGTAAATGTTTGAGAAGAACTTTTTTACTGTATTCCAATATTTGCAAATCGCCTCGCATCAATAAGTTAGCCTTAAATATATAAACTTGTATAACCTTCAATAAGTTCAAATAGAGATGTGAAAGCTACTTTTTTGGAAGAATTAGATCATATGCAATTGCTCACGAACTGCCAATTTCCTCAAGATGGAATTTTTGTTATACTGTGTATAGATATATACGCTATAATATTCGCAGAACTAGATCAATGAGAATGAACCCTATACCAACTGTGCTAAACATACGTTTTAGTTCAATCATTAAGTTCTGAGTTTTTGAGAGCTGTTTTATTTAAAATTTCGAAAGACCAATCGTCTCATCGAAATTTTTCGTCAAAATAGGTTGAGCCTTGTGAAGCATGAGTACCTTTGTCGGCGTTTTAAATAAAGATATATTCGCAAAAGTTACTTGTGATGTTTTGGGAAATAAAATTCGAAGCAATGCTGTAATATTTTGTGTGTTTTAAATTGATGTTTCTCAATTCTTGTGTTTTCTTAAAGCCTCAGGCGATAACAAAGTTTTATTTTGTCCAATGTAATTTTTACGAAAATACATGAAATTTGTTCAACGATATTTAAGACTGTGGAAATATCTGAATAGGGCAAGGTAGTTATGATTGATGAGGTTATTTCCAATTGGACTGAGCATATTTATGATGACATCAATAGCTTCCATCGAGAGCTGAGGCAGGAATACTTCGTATTTGTCAAGCCAGAGCAAGAGGTCTTCAAAACTAGGCTGCTCTGTATTGCTGTGACCTTCTTTTTCAGTGAATTTCATGCCGATCTTAGACACTAACACTTGATAAGTTTGTCGGTGTCCTTGCTTGCATTTATAATTCCTCTCACGTAGCTCAGGAGAGCACTTGTCAGATGCTGCCATCTTGTCTTTGAGTGTGAGGGCATTTTGCAATAACTCGCTGAGCTCATCATCACTGAAGTAAAGCTAAATTATTGTGGAAAATCAGAATTATGACTTTGAGTAATATTTACTGTTCCGTAATGAACTTGGTTCTCCTCATTTAATATAATTTTATCAATCTCGTCTCTCTTGATTGAAGTTTTGATTTGGTCCTTATTGAGGGGTCCAAGCATGTAGTAGAATTTGTACTCTCTTGTTGAGGAGTTGAATAGAAGTTTCGTTATTATTGTTCCTAGTATAAATTAGATATGCTCGAGTTGGGAGATTTGCGAATGATGTTACCTTCAGACAACGAGAGGGCTTTGGGATCGGACCTAATTTGAACTTCTGTAAAGTTCATAATGCACTTCTGCTGATAAACATCAATAGAGGCTTTCGCGTATCGATGCAACTAAAATGAAAAATGATGTTAGAGAATAAAGACAGAGAGAGATTTACCTTAGAAAGTGTTCTTTGAATACCGTGCTGTGAAAAAGTAAATATTGTTGCTTCCTTGTATAGGCGACCTAGGAAACACAGCACATCTATCGTATTAACGGTATTCTTTTTCTTGCTCTCTTCAAATAATCCTGCTGGGTATGTCTTTTCAAATGCAATGTTTCAAATAAAATTATGGATGTGTGTATTTAATATACCTTTTTGTATTGATAGTCTGACTCTAAAATCATCAGAGAAATGTCCTGGGGAATTTTGGCAGGGTCTTTGAGTGCCGGTTGAGTTTGAGCTAATTGAGCGAACTTCTCAAGTAGATTATTCTTGCATTCGGTTGCTTCAACCGCTCTCAACAGGTAGTTATACGCCTCTCTGTCCAATGGAGTAAATGAAACTAAAATTCTAGTAAGTTTAGATTTACCTTTCTAATTCATAGCATTCCTTATCTTCAGTTACTTGTTCCTCAGATGTTTTCCCAAAATTGGGGTTTTTCTCTAGGAACTCTTCAGGAACCGTCTCCGAAGTCACATATTTAAAATTAATTCTTGGTCTGTACTCTCTCATCAGTAAACTAACATCGGCCATTTCTATAAACACCTCTTCTACTTTGAGGCCTCCTTCAAGAAGCAAGCATTCGCCTTTGAGGAGTACAAGGACTCTCTTCAGATGGTCTTGTGCATTTCGTAGATCCTTTCTAAGCTCCAGTAACTGTTTGCTGAAATTGGGAATATCTAACATGTATTTATTCCTGCATAGATCTTTATGAGGGAGTTTCTCAACCAATTTTCTATATTTCTTCACTTTTTTCTCAACAGCAGTCTTCTCATATTGCTTATGGATCTCCTTGACTCCATTTATGAACAAAAGTTTATAGTATCGGCCCGCAAGGTAGTGAAGATTATATCTGAAGGAAATGGGGACATTGTATAGCATGTTGAGAAGAGATTCAGCTTTCTCTAAATCTTGAAGCATCCCCTTATCTGCAGAGTTTTCATTCAAGAGAAGCAATCTTGCAGCGTTCAAAACTGCCTTGAGGAAATACTCGTAATTCTTCGAATAGATCGTGAAGGTCTGTTTGACAGCACATACTTTCTCATCCAAGGGAATAAATAGTCTTTTATTTTCTACGGAGAAATCCAATGGCAGTATTGGTGAGAGGACAGGAGTAAGCCATTCTGTAACTGCTTCCTGAACTTCTATTTTCCCTTTTTGTTTGGGATCTGGTTTCTTTTTGTCATCTTTAGCTCCTTTTTTGTCATCTTTCTTGCCTTTCGCTTTATCGCTCTTTTGGAAAATCATCTGTTCTTCCTCCGGCTGCAGCTCCAGATCATCGCTTGCCTTAATTCCTTCCTCTATCGCACGAGAATTGACGCTTTTTGGAGCAAAATCAAACTTCATTATGCCAAGCAAGGCTGAAAAAAATTTGATAGCTTCTTTATAGAAATCTAGAGCTGTTTTGAGATGACCCCTTTCTGCTTGTACTTCCGCATAATCACCCAGCAACAAACCATACTCCAAGTCATCTTGGTAGAAATCTACAGCGTGTTTCACAGCGTTTTCAAGCATTGTTCTGCCTTGGGCCAAATTTCCTTGCTTTATCGCTATTCTTCCAGAGATCTCACCAAGGTGACGTTCAAAGTACCTTTCACTCAGCTGACTGCAATCCTCAAGAACTTTGGCAATAACTTTTTGACAGTCGCTGAGTTTGTTTTGACGATAAAGAATTTTGCAAAGTTCCGTTCGAAGCTTAAACCACCAGAATGCATTCATTATATGACGGTACTTTCTTTCCTCAGCTCTCTTTCTGAAAAGTGCAGCCTGCTCCTCAAGTTTTTTCAACCTTTCTTCTTGCAACTTCCTCTCGGCTTCTTCATTGTCCTGCCCTTTTCCAGGCTTTTTAGTATCCTTTTTAGAATCACCTTTGTTATCCTGTGGTTTCTTTTTCGGATCTGCGGCGTCTTTTACCTCAACGCTCTCATTCTCTTTCTCTTCTCCTTTTTCGACATTCCTTTGGTCCTCAGAATGGAGCCACAAGTTGATAATGGCGTCTCTGATTATGTAATACGCTCTTGTGTGCAAATTTTGAGCAGTGTTGATCTGCGCAATCAAGTAACGGCATCTCAGCATATGCGTAATTCGAGCGCCTCTAGTTTCAGGATAGGTAACTCCCTGCTCCTTATATTGGAAATATTTATCCAATTCTGCTGGCTCGATGCCATTGCTGGTAAGAAAGCTGTAAATTTCTTGTTTTTTCGCTTCAAGGGCTTCATTATTTCTATCGATAGAATTTAACAGACTGAGATGCTCCGACTTCTCATAGTTGTTCTTCAAGAATGCTAATTCTTCTTCGAAAGCAAGGCGTTTCAAGACAGCACGAAGAGTTTGTTCGGAACGGCGAAGCGAGTTGATGCGAATTTCATTCAGATCGGTTTTATCATACTGTTCAGACTCATAAATTGTGTACAAGATATTGGCTTTGGCGTAGTAGAACAAATTCTGGCTCATAAAGCCATACTTGAACTTGAAATGAGGCGGAACTTCAAGTTTATTAATGCCGTCCACTGCTTCTTTGTTTCTATCATCGTAAGGTGATGTATTATCTAAGAAGTTGGCGATTGGAGCAAAGTAATTGTAGCCTATCTCTCTCTTCAGATATTCTGTTTCTTTAATGTGATTGATAGGCATATCTTTCTCTTGTGCCACCTACAAATGTTAATTCGTTAGTGTGTTCATCAAAAAACATTTAAAATAATTTACTTTATAGAGGTTAGTATATGCTGTGTTGACAAGGCCAGTCGCTCCGAGAGAGATTGCTTTTAGGATTTTTGCCTTAACCGAGTAACTCTGACTCCTATTAGATTGAATGAAACAATAAGCTCATTTTTTCCAAAGGGATTAATTACTTCGTGATATCTGCAAGATATTCTATTAGCGCAGCACAAGGAAGAGCATTCACATGCTTATTCATATCGATGAGGTTCATGGTGATATAATCCAAGGCTAGCATAGCCTCAGTTGGGTCAAGAGCATATTTGTCCTCAAAAACTTTTTCTGAGTTAAAGATCTCCTTAACACGGTAGTCTCCGTAGCTTACTGCAATTAGTGTATGTGGGAGATTTATTTTGAAGATAGCAAATACTAATTCACTTGCCATCAAAATTGCTTCGGAGTGAAGATGCTGATTCTTGTAATAAACTAGGTGCGCTAATTTATACAACAGAACGGCACCGATTAGACACTGTTGAACACCGATATCGAATCCAAGGTTTTTATATTTCTCTCGGATTGATCGCCAACTTTTCAAGATACCAAATTTCTGGAAGATCGTGTCTAGACTGTCAATCCAATTTTCTTCAGCCAACGCAATATTATCGATGGAGTAGTTAAGATTTCCTAATTCATTCAGGGCCTGGACCAAAGCCGCATTCAACTGTTTCTCCTTGAGTTGGGCTATGACTTTCCCGTACTTCAAAATCAACGTATGAGTGAATACTTCTTCGTTCCTCTTCTTTGCTCTGATATCTCCTATTGAGCTTTGTCCTTCATAGTTAACCCTCTTGATACCCTCACCTCTCTGAGCTAGAAGTTTCCGGCATTGATTCAGTAAGTCAAGGACTTGATTCTCATCTCGTTTGATCTGCTTGTAGACGTTCTCACTCCGTTCCATATCTTCTCTGAGGAAATTTTCTTTCCTTTGACTGACATCAATCTGGCGTTTCAATTCTGCTTCATCGCGCTCAAATTCAATTTGCTCAGGAGGAATAACCTCAGTTAATGCAGCTTGTCTTGTGCGCTTCTTTTTGTTTTGTGCTTTCCAAACTTCAAACTTATTTGTACGCTCAGCTAAAGCCTCTCTTCTCTTTTCTGTAGTTTTATGAGCTCTGTCATGAATGATGCCTTGTGAGTAGACAGTAAAAGGCAGCACGTACCCCGAATAAAAATGGGTGGTTACATTACAAAAATGTTTGCTGAGTTCCACGAGTGCATTGTACCTCTCCTCTACTATAAAGCTCTGAATAGCATATGCAGTTAGATCAGCGATAGTTCTCACATCAAGCCATTCAACCATGAACCAGAATTCTTTCTTGAGGACTGTACTGAGCAAGAGATAGTTAGAGTAGCTAGTGGGATCAGAGCCTTTTGAACTATCCATTTTGGTTTCTTCCATAGTAAGCATTTGATGACGCCCAGGAATATGGTTTTCTTTTTCCACTTTTTCTTTCGCTTCGTAGAGAGTCAAGACCAAATTTTGTGAGATTAGTCCAATTGATTGACCTAAAGGAGTGTTTTTGTGGCCCCAAGGAGTCAACATTTCTGTCTTAAGTATATTTAGTGCAAACTTTCCAATATTTTGGATTTGGTAGAGAGCCTTAGCTCTTTCAGCATGAGAGCTTGCTTTGGCTAGGTAGCCAAAGATTTCAGTAAGTTTAGCAATTTGATCTTCAGTATGTTTGTTTCCATACTCTCGGTCCTCAATCAGCTCGCTCTCGGCTTTTGCTACTCGATCTAACTCCATTTCTGCAACATCGAAATAAACTTCATAGTAGTTTTCGTATACTTTCTTGGTTTGTTCCTGAAGATTTAAGTACATCGCAATCGCTTTGATGAAATAAAAGTCAGAGAGCCATTCTTGCTCATATCTGAAGGCAGCCGGATTTTTGTTCACGAGTTCTTGGAGTCTTCCATCTTTCTGCCAAAACACTGTAAAGAGCTCAATTGCCTTGTCATCCCCTTCTTTATTGATCTCTCTCTCATGAACCAGATCTTCCAAAAGCTTCGGGTTCCATCCGATATCGCTCTCGAGTGCCTTCTTTCTGAGCACTTCAATTTCGTTTACTAGTTTGAGAGTCTCACTGTCAGGCTCAGTAACTTGGTTGCAGAAACCAATTATCTGGTTCTTGTCTACATTTCTTTCTAAAAGTCTTTTCAGAACCTTGCTGCAAAATTCGATGTAGGCTGGGTGTTGTTTATAAGAAGCTTGGATCTTCGTAAACGCATTATTCAAGTCGAGCCTTAGCATTTCCCAGAAATCAAATTTCACAGAAAGTGTTGACTTCTTCTCATCGATAATGGAATTGCCGTTTTCTATGAACGGCTTATAGAATTCAAGTGTTTCTTTCCACTGTTCGATGAAATGATAGACCGCATCAGAATACTCTTCGCTCATTGAGAGCAGTGTTTCTTCGAATTCAAACTGGATCGAAGGTTTCTCGAGTACATCTCGGACGATTTTAGGTACAAGCTTCGGTGGTTCCTCTTTCTCTTCTTCCTCTTTCTTCTCCTCTTCTTTCTTGTCACCTTTCTTTGTCGCTTTTCCCGCCTTTTTCGTATCCACAATTGCTTTCTTCTTGTCATCCTTTAGTTGAGGAATTTCTTCTGGGACCATTTCTGTCCTCATGACCATAAACCACTTCCTTAACGGAGTTTTTAAATCTTGGTAAAGTATGAGCTTAGAAAGTCGAATCTCATTAATCTGGAAGGTCACTTTGATCAGCTCGTAGGAGATCTTAGCAGACACGTGCCGAATTGCAGTGTCCCAGATTTCTTTTGGGATTTGAGAGAGAACCAGTTGAGTTTTCACCAAAATTTGATAAATAAAAGGAGACTTCGTTTTGAATTTTAGAAATTCTTGGAATTGGTTGTATATCTCCTTTGCAATTTTCTTCGACATAATAAAGAATTTTGCTGCCGTCGAAAGTTCAAGAGCCATGACAAGGTAGTTGCAAATTCTCAGATGATTTCGTTGGATTGTAATTGGGACAAGTGAGACCTTGGTGTTTGCTTCAATATCCGCATATTTTCTTTCCAAGCATCTTGCCATAACCACGAAGGCCTCCGCAGTCATTGCGATTTCGTGGAGTGAGTAGTTCTTCAAAGCTTTTTGGGTTATTCTGAAGAGGTAGATAGGATTAGAGGTATTATCGAGATTTCTGTCTTTCACATCAGTCCTCTCCATGAAGAAATTGCAGGCCCTCTCTGCTGCTCTCTCGCTGGTCTCAAAATCACCAATCTGATAAGAAATCTTTGCCAAATAGCAATATAATAGATTGATTGGAAGAGGATAAGCTGTCAGTACGTCCTCTCCGGTCTTGCCGATTCCTTTTATCACTTGCTCATCAGGATCAAAACCAGCCACAGCGAAACAGTATTTCTCGTTTGGAGTGAGATTAGTTATTGTTACGATTGATCCATTGTTCATGCGAGTTCCAGTGTTAGGGAAGTCGTTAGAAGTTAGAGAAACATCAACTCCGTTAGCTGACACTTTTCCATAAATTGCCATTGTCTTCACCTTATTCAAATTCTCGTTTTCGAGCAGCTGCAAAGGTGGAATCAACGGATTGAAAGGTGGCAACTTCATTGTTATTGAGCCACTTGTCTTCGAGATCAGGATTGGTTTCGGTGGAATCTTCGTTTCTTGGATGTAATCTTTGTCATAGAGGTAATTGAATGGATAGAAATCATGAGCCTTTTTATTGATAGAAATGTCATCGAGTAACGTAGAGAAGAGGAAGACTGAGTTATGGACAGCATTAGCGGCGTGCAGCCCTTCTTCTTCTTGAGCCTTATCTATGAAATTGAGCGCTTGCTCAAGAAGGTACTTTTGCTCCGGCAAGGTAGGTTTATTTCCTGCAAGCGACATGTATAAAAGAGCATTAAAGTAAGGGTTTTTGTTTCCTTCCTGAATGAGAGTCTGCTCGTATTGGAAGATTTTCGGCCGCGGAGGTTCAAGCTGTCCAGCATTCTGAAGCGTTGTTTGTAGTGAGGTCGCATTTTCTCTAACTTGCTTCGTCGTCTTGCTTTTCATGATAGTCATTTTAGCCTTCAGACGGTCCGGGATTCCCTCAAGCCCTCTTTCCATGAGTTTTGCTGAAAACATTCCTGTTCCTTCTTTCGCTAAACTGTTCTGATATGTTTGCTTTCCGGCTTTTAGTTCACATCTGATCATATTCAAGATCACATCAGTGTGCAATCCGCTGAGTATATTCATATATTCTGCAATCGGTTTCTCGAACTCTATTGACTCCAAATATGCTTTATCTAACGATATAGTAATGATTATTGAAATGGTAACAATATTTTTGGCTCACCAAGATTATCGTTTTGACGGTAAATGCGATCCCATTCCATAAACTCATAGTCTTCCTCTTCTGCTTCATCATCATCGAGGGGTTTTTTACCTTTTTTCTCTCGGTCCTATTCATCAAATATTTAGAAAAGAATTTCATCCTTTCCCAGGACATACCTTGGTTCTGATTCGTTTTCGCAGCCATGCTTTCCACTGGTAGTAATTTGATTTCATATCCTCAATCAGCGTTTTGATCATCGAATTATTGCAGGTGATAGCAAAAGGCAGGAATAGGTCTTTCTTGCTTTCTACATTTCTGCTGTAAACCTCATCTTTATATGCGATGATCTTTCCGTTAGCAAATCGAAGCACTTGTGCTGCTTTCCTATACTCCTCCTTCTGCTCTAACAGCTTGCTGAGTTCAATATCTTTAATGTAATAATATAGATAAATCATGATGCAACGGAGGAATTTTCGTTACTTATTCTTGTTAGGAAGAAAATGTCTATATTTGGAGACCTCATCAGAATTTGATTGCAAGCTTCAAACATCTAATTATTGACAAAGCGTCATTAGTATATTTTCGATCTATCAGTAAAGTGATTCTTACATCAATCATCATTTCGCTCGTCTTGTTAATCAATGGCTGGTATTTGGAAAGCTCCTCTTGAGAAATTTCTTCTGTGATTCGCAATTCATAGAGAATCTCAATTTGTCGTAGTGTTGAGAAACAGTATTTCTTCCACCAATAAAAGATTAGCCGATCCTATAAGTCTTTTCTTTCGTTGTTGAACTGATCACCTAAATAAAATTGAATAAATCAATACAGAATAATACCACCATCCTACCTAATGGACCTTGAAGAGCCAGCTTGAGTTTGGTAACTAGGGTGTGGAACGCTTCCATATCATAGTTCAAATTCAGATGGGCTTTGCATTCTTCTAACTCAGACGAGACTTTCTCTCCCTTATAGCTTCTTTCCAAATTCTCCAGAAGGACACAAATTGAAAGCTCTCTCTCATTAATAAAGAAGAGATGGTCTTTCCTAATTAAAAATATTTTTTTCGTTAATTTATTGAGTGGATCCAGTATTCTTACTTAATAGTCAGATAAGCAAAGTCAAGGTTTGGAATTTTGTAGAATTGCTGTGGAACCTGTCTGAGATCCAAATCCAATCTCTCGAAACCATAAGGAGGTCTCATCAGATAGCTCTTTCCTAATATCGGTAGGAAGTCAACTAGGAGAGATTTTTTCTCTTCG
>ENA-UOUE01001038-UOUE01001038.1-compost-metagenome-genome-assembly--contig:-NODE-1038-length-19666-cov-6.292154_pt1 | contig 19666 bp, 14 predicted proteins | sample MGYA00238146_ERZ747223 | MGnify/ENA primary metagenome ERZ747223 (study PRJEB28781, sample SAMN06268865) | compost metagenome | isolation source: single cell | place: USA: California, Emeryville, Joint...
GGATACTACATACAAGGAGGTATGGCTACATCGGATAGCCTCTTCCGTGACCCTAGCGTGCGCAATGTTTACTAAGTGAGAGTGATCTGGATATCATTATATGATTTGCATGAGCAAGCTCTTGATGCATAATGTTGTTGTTTCTGCTTGAGCTTTACAATGATACCGTCCACAACACTTTGATTATTTCATCAAAACATCGCAATTAACTATGAAATCGATAATCTGTTGTGAAGAAAATAAGGTTATATCATATAATTAGCTCTGTTAAGCCTTCGAGACTATGGATAACTCGACTAATTCCAAAGAAGAGAGGCAACAAATATCCGTATTATGTTGGTTCAGGAAAAATGAGGGCTAGAAAGACAACTTTGAAATGAATTGCGTTACTGTTATTTTTCATCGCATTCAATGAAAAATCTAATAATTATTGGAATTCTCCCAAAAACAGATGATAGGCTTTTAGATCAATTATGAGTCAGGCAAAGAAAGGGTTGTAATGGTGAGATTTGTAATAACCATTCTACTTTTGTTTGTAACTCAGGAATATAAAGAAAAATGATGGAGATGCACACTACGATATTGATTGTTTTTGATATGAAAAATATGAACACTTTAACTATTCTACTTTGGATATCTATATATCTAGATGATAACCTGACTTTTTGGGAATTAGAACAGATATTAGCATTAGAAAATATTAACACCAGACAAAAACAATTTAAGAAGATGCCATGTAAAACAGGAAAGATCTGGCAAATGTCAAATTTGTTTCGGCACTTTTCCCAAAACAGGAAATCAAGCATAAAAGCCCTCTTCATTAGTCTCCATATACCTTAAGGATTGTTGGCGGTAATCGAGCGATGAGAAGCCATTGTGTTTTATAATTTCTTGACGACGGGCGGTCTTTGCAACATCTTAAAAAATTACTGAAATCGATCTATATTGCTGCCTTCTCATCTAACTTGGTTATCTTATCATGTGTAGAGGAAAGGCAAAAAATACTCTCGTCTTCTCTAGCAGCAAAATTATTTGGGCTTGGGTGCAAAAACTGTACTCTTACAGGAAAATCACCAACAATGACATATCTTGATGAAGAACTCAAAACACGTAGATTTGTTAAAATTATCAAAAATCAACATCGATAACTTACACCAACAGCAATACAACTACGCCAAAGATGAGAAAATTTGAGATTTCAAAAATTTAATACCTGACGACAAAACCTACTCAAGTTGTTACTTCCAACTCGTGCATCATGAAAGATAGAAATGTGTTATCACACCCTTCATTTACAGCATTTAAGAGCTATCGTTTGAAGTTGAGTCTGAATCTTCGATATGTTCAGCCCTGAGTTCAAGAGGATCATCAACCTCAACACATCAACTTGTAAAAACTCTAACAGAGTATGATTTGGCTGGAACTTGAAGCTCGACTTTTGTGCACTGAAGAAAGTCGATGTAGCACACACTAATTCTTCCATTGATCTGAAATTTATCAGCCTTTTTGTCTCCTCTAGATGCACAGGCACACTAATTATTTTCTCAATGTCAATAGACACTACCACCAACGATGGAACAAGCGGAGGTGCGGCCTCATTGACCATATTACGCAAGACTTTATTGTTAAGATAGATCTGCTCGAATGAATTTTTCAGTTTTTGTTCCTTTGCTGGCAGTTGACTCCAATCGATTTTTTGCAATAGGACAGCCATGTTTGTCATCGCGCCGATAATGCAACAGAATCCTTGGTAATTCTTCAGCTTCAGGCACTCATCAGCGATCGCTATGAGTCTGCTTACGACAAGTCTCTTTCTTTGTTCGGTTTTCTGCGCGATGATTAAATACACAAAGAAAAACGTTCGAAAATTGGTTTGCTCGACGAATCTCCGGTAGGGATTATCGTTATCATTTTTCAGCCCTCCCGCAGAGTCGTTCGCAACCTTGTTTCGAAGATTATATGGCATATGCCATGGCCTGATCTCGAAGTGCAAAGCGGAGTCAATAAGCGTCATTTGCATTGCGAATTCTTTCGGTGAGAACTGAAACAGTACTTTTGCTGAATTGATGAGACTGAAGCTTTTGTTGTCATTGAGATACCATTTCTCGCATAGTTTCGGGTTGGATGGAAGGTTAATGATTGCTCTGTTGAGGACATCGATTGTTTGCCCCTGTGTAGAGTTCTTCGACCGTTTAAGCTCTTCTGCGGGGTCAAGGAAATTTTTTATGTCGTTTATTTCATCACTAATGATCGCACTGCTCGTGCAGGCTGCAAATTTGCAAAACGCTATGGCGAGTTGCCGTAAAGCCGTGTTCTCCAAAAAATCAGCTTCTCTTTCACGTATCCAGTAGTTCAATAACTCTAACACTCTTAGCTGAGCAGGCTCTTTTACGTCTGTTTCAAAGAACTTAATTTCTTGGGGGCTCAACCCGAAAGGGGTCTGGATAAAAAATCGTTGCATAAGAAACTCGAAAAGCTCGAATGAAGAGTAGGCGATGTCATATGTCATGACCAACGCTCTCTTCATCTTGAATCGTTTTTCTTCAAAAGCGAAATCGTCTTTAAGTGGTGATATAATCTCATCTATTAATTTTTGGGTACAGATCCATTGTATATTAGTGAAATCATCATTGGGCTTTTTAGTCCCTGAAGCAAGGATAATAAAAGGATCGCTTGAAATCCTCTCGTTCAGTTTATTGCGATCGACAATATATTCTTTCTTACTCGCCTGAAACGCCTTTGAAACGCTTTTAAAAGCTCGAGTGTCTTGGTTAGTGTTTGGTTTTTTCACCCAAATAGAGTTTCGCCAGTCAAGCTTCAACCCTGAGCTTTTGCGACGCGGCTGTTGCGACAATGTTCTCTCATATTCCTTCGCTTCAATCAACACTCGGTAATCACAGTTGTAACCACTGGAAACTAAGGAGGTTTTGTTTTCGTCTTCAATGGCTAAATTGCTGCAGGAATAAGACTTTCTCACAATCAACATTTTAGAACTCTGGCGGCTCGAATCCTTTCGGAAGAGGTGTAATAAGCCTACTACTTCATCAGCGCCGGTGGCAGCTGGACAACCATAATTAAAAGACATATGTGTAGTTTTTCGAGGTCTCATTGATGATCTTAATGGGTTTATATCAGCCATGCTCCCATCACGGGGAAAGTCCCATTTGCAATTAAACGATTCCATAAGGGAACCTTCAATTTCATCTTCGCCTTCCAAGTATTTAAAATCTTCAAAGTCAGGCCCGCCAGTCCCATCGAGATCACTGACTGTATTTGCAGGATTTATTGCTAATTCTTGAATATTTGCACAGAATGCTCTAGCTCTTGTACGTACTTCTGGAGTTTTTTCTTGGGATTTCTCGTCTTCTGCATCAGCGTCATTTTCGAGGATGGACGTCTTTTCTAACGAAGATGTGTTATTCATGCCATCTTTTCCGATAGCGATGAGCAAGGGTTTCAAGTCGACATATGAATAGTTGCGAGTTCTGTCCAGGTCATCTCTGGCAGATATAGAATTGGATCGATCTGACCCAACAAAACTGCTAGTGGCTTCTTCTGTAATCGTCTCGAAATCATACCCGAACTTCTGGTGGTCGACTACGCGGAAGGACGTACTGTTAGCCAATGTAAATGTATGAAAATGTTACTAAATTTTTCGAGTTTTGAATGAGATCCTTCAGTTGATGCAGTAGAATCGCTTTCTGATGAAAATAGAAAAATCATTGGTTAGTAACAAGGTTTCCAAGTGATAATGTACTGAATGAGCAAGAAGTCCCTTCGGAATTGATCCTATTCTTGGACGCAGTCCGAATTTGAAAGCTCATTTATTGAAGAAGATCAGCAATATCAAACCAACGTGCTTCTTGAAGTTATCTTGAGCAATTAATTTAGTGTCTTAAATAAATCCTAAATTCTCATCTGCGATAATTTTTTGTGTCAGCATCTTCGAAAATCGAACCTCTTACAGTTACTCTTCGCTTCCAAAAGCCGCTGGAAGGTTGATGAAGGCGTTTTCCCGCATAACTTTGAAATTTATGAAGAAATGAGTCAGAAAAAACGTGGAATAATGAGATCGGCTATAGAGACAAAAGATTTGAATGAAAAGTTTGATGAGTAACAAATTTAACAAAAAGCATTACTCGTAATTCTAAAGAAGATATGTTAAGTAATAATGCTTCAATGTATCTGAAAACGGAAGGTCAATGAGCGTCTTTCACTATGTTCCTATATTAGAATTGGTGGGATTTAGATACAACTGTTGTCAAACTACTCGAGAAGAGGTCCTTTATGAATCTGGCTAAATTTTTCTTGTGATAAGGGCGCAAATTTTGTTTAACTTATTGCTAAAAAATTTGGCTCAAGAGTTAACTTAAGACAGTTAAATTTCGCATTTTCTGGAAGAACGTCAAGAGAGTCAGATTATAATCATTTTAAACATGAAATGACGCTTTATCCAAAGTGATTCGCAGTCGTAACGATTTTTTTAGAGTCTTTTAAGGGAGTTTGAGGAAGCTGATTTGCTACCGCATGTGAAAGAGATCAAACGCCAAAACTATCGCTATCTTTGTTCTCGAGCAGTAGCAGTCACTGAGTAACCAAGTTTTTGTTTTCTTTTCAATATTGTGGAATCACCCCCGTGAAAAATGTTTTCCTCACTACATCAAATCAATCAAGAGATTGTTCTGATTGATCAGTCAATCCTTCTATACTAAGTGTTTTGCTTCAAGGTTTTCTTTGCAAGATTGTACAGTTTTTGATCTTTCTAATTGAAGAATTTATCCACCCAAATTCATAAATTTTTCTAACTTTGATCCCAACCTATCTCAAAAAAGCTGCAAGAGTTGATTCGAATTTGTATTTGAATACGACAAACAAATTTTACTTGAATCGTGTTGAAAAGATATATGCTGATGCCATTTGAGCAGTAGCCAAAATAGTTGATTTTCATTGCCATGGCTTAATTTGAATAATACAGGAATCCCAATAAATCTAGACCAAACTCAACTACTTAATTTCGAAAACTTTATCTTTGGAGTACATAGATTTATTGATCATCAATACCTTCAAAACTTCACTTTCCTCATGATTTCTAAGCCAAAAATCTATGCTGATGCAAACCTAAAACAGAAAAAAGAATACTACACCTACGATGATTTGGAAATTACCTGGGGGTAAATTCTTGTTTCAATATCACCAGCATCTCAATTCTGTAAATTTCAAATCGCTTCATAAAGTCGCCAAGATGACTACGAAGCGACCCGAAAACTTGGCAGAGGCAAATATTCCGAGGTTTTCGAAGGATTAAGCCTAAACAACGGTCAGAAATGTGTGATTAAAGTGCTCAAGCCAGGTAAATTCCCTCTCCTGCGAGCCTCTAACGCTTGCCTGGCAGTTCGCAAGAAAAAGATATTGCGTGAGATAAAGATATTGCAGAATCTATGTGGCGGTCCCAATGTTGTAAAGCTTCTTGATCTGGTTCAAGATCCTGCATCAAGAACGACCTGTCTAGTAGCTTGCTTCTTAATTCCCAGCTCATCTTCCCTCTTCAGATATTCGAGCATGTAAACAACACCGATTTCCGCACGGCGTTTCCGAAGTTGAGCGATTTTGACATTCGCTACTATATTTATGAAGTCTTACGTGCCTTGGATTTCTGCCACAGCAAAGGAATAATGCACAGGGATGTTAAACCGCATAATATTATGATAGACTACGAGAAGAGAGAGTTGCGGTTAATTGACTGGGGTTTGGCTGAGTTCTACTTCCCTGAGAAGGATTATAACGTGAGAGTGGCCTCAAGGTATTTCAAGTCTCCAGAGTTGCTCGTAGACTATCAGTATTATGATTACTCGCTTGATATGTGGAGTTTAGGGTGCATGTTCGCAGGCATGGTAGGGACTATTTTCCGTGGTTTTGATGAGCTAAGATGAGCATTTTGCTTTAGATTTTTAAAATTGAAACATTTTTCCAAGGCGCAGACAACTACGATCAACTCGAAAAGATCACTCGAGTGCTGGGAACGGACGAGCTGCATGACTATTTAGATAAATACAAAATAAAGCTCGATAAGCAGTTTAAATCGGTGCTTGGACGACATCAAAAGAAGAGCTGGACGAAGTATGTGAATGAAGGGAATAAGCATTTGGCTAATCTAGACGCGATTGATCTCTTGAGCAAATTGCTTGTTTATGATCATGTAAATTTGCAATGCGAATCAGAATTATCTAATAATGGGACTAGGCTCAACGTTTGACAGCTAAAGAGGCTATGGCACATCCTTATTTCGCGCCAGTCGTCGAACTGCACAATAAAACAAATCCTAAAAAGTTTGTTTAGGTATCATAGCTAGATGCTGCTATGACCTGAGAAGGAGAAGTGTTTATGGTTTAATTTTCAGCTGCTTTCGTTTAGGTTATATTTAACATTAGAAACGCATTTCAAAATAGAAACCAAAAAGCTACTCCTTATTGTTTTCTTAAAATGTTGAAGGATATCAAAATCAACTATGTCCTGGGCTATGGCTATGAATAGAGCTAGTTTATTAAAATTTGAAGAACATCTTCAAGCGCAGACAATGCCGTGTTTTGAGAAAAGAAAATTTAATAAGAGATAAGAGTGGAATTCTTTGCTTCTAACAGAACCAAAACGCACATACAAACTTACAAATTTTTAAACGTATGTACTAGTTAATGTGAACAGTCCTTTTCTTAGGCGATTTCTTAGGCACTGTTAAAAAAACAACAACAGCAAAAACCAAAAAAACAAAAAAACGCCATTACAATTGATCTCAATTTGTTGAGAAATTCCACTTTTTCACTCTCAACCAAATGCACTATCTTCCTTCAATATTTCGGATGCGTTTACATTCGAACACTCAGTCCCTCAGAGAAAAATACACAAAGCAGGGCACTATTGATTTTTATCATAACTTCTGAACGAAATCACCGCGATGAGAGCGAGAAGAGCCTCGAGTCCTGCCAATCCTATCGCAATGGCATTTAGCACCACTTCAAGCATCAGCCTATTCTCAAAAGATTAGATAAAGGATAGGACGTTTGCATTACACATAAGTCTGCCATGTGATGAAGAATATGAAAGTTATTATCGCCAGTACAGTGAACGGGAATAAAAACAGCCCTACCAACTTTGTGTTTTCAGTTTTATTTCCAGCTACACCTGCAATGATGTTCCATTAGCCGATGAGTGATTGTATTCTGGAAGCAAAATGTACCATAATTAATGCGAATAAATTGCCAAATCATCAAAAGTGAGAGAATAATAACTTCATAAGTGAGGACTCCGGAGTTGTAGAACAGACCATAGCCTGAATTCAAATTATTGTGTGAGGATTGCATCGTATTTTAAAGAAAAATGACCTTTATAGACAAAGCTGATATATTCCAGGATGAAATAGACAATTGAGAAGTAGTAGTCGATGTACAGTAGGAGCTATCAAAGATTAATGAGGGAAACATTAAATCAATTGGAGGATTACTTGTAAAGGAGTAGAAGCGGCCTGTTTTCAGCAAGAGGGACATAAAAAGAAGAGATTAATGCGCAATGGAGAGAAAGAAAGTTACTGGTCTGATATCTAGAGCAAGTTAGAGAAGTATAAAGGCAAAAACTTACTGCTTCGCATCGTAAACGAGTTGGATTTGTCTGAATTTTCAAATTAACTAATATATTTTAATCATATTCAATTTGAAATTAACCTCGAGTCTGTTTCAAAAGTAGTAGAATTCCCTTGTTTGCGTGGAAAAGGAAATTTCAATTGATTGGGCCATAAAAATATGGAACTCATGAAAATTCAGAAAGAAACCTAAAAAAATTAATGGCACGTCCAAGCTCCCTTCAAAATACACCAAGAGAATTCATAACTACTCGTAATGTAAGTTAGCTGATCAACAAACACAAATGAATCGTTCACATTTGCTATCGAGAAATCAAGTGGATGTCATTCCAAATAGCAGGGTGTAATCATTGATCAAGAACCATGAAGGTTAAACCTTAAAAAAGCAGTCAATCAAGCTCGACATCATTTTCGATTTAGAACAAAATTTATTTTGATTCAAGGATTTACAGTAACAATGTGGAATCTCGAGTATTTATCCTCTTGAAAGCATCAACCTTTTTGAAAACAGGATCTAAAGGTGAATGGTGATAAAAGCTCGCTTCCAAGAGTTTAAATCCTATACTTTCGTTTCGTTTTTGAATTTTAAGCGTGTATTAAGAAAATTAGACTTTGAAAAGAAAGTCGAAGAAAATGAGAGGCAAAACAACTACCTCTCATCAACTCGTTGTTCTTGCAATATTCTACTTCATTACTGCAACAATTACATATTTTTGCAATATTGTTGATGTAATTCAAATGTTATTAACTGTGAGAAAACAAGTATCGAAAATAGAAATTATTGCAGAATAAAACACGACTATTGAAATCCTTGAACAAAACACTTCACCATGGCTGATAGAGACGACGTTAAAGTTCATACTACTGATGCAGGCTTCATCAAAAAATCTGTGGCTCTCACAAAAACCGCCCTCGCATACGGAAGCAACCCTTCAAAGGTGATTTTCAGTTGCTATGGCTGATCGTTAAAACTGGCCCTGTAGGAAGAGTTGCTAAATATACTTCATTGGCTGAGACAAATAATCGCCCTTATCTTGGGCGTCGTTGCCGGGGTTAACCATTTGACTGGATTCCCTATTATTCTAGGGTAAAAGGAAGAGTCCATTATTGTCATTTTATCGTGATTTGCTTTAGATTTTTCGTGATCAACATCGCCATCGTCCACTTTTACTCAACCAAGTATGTTCAAATCGATGAAGATAAAGTCGAGCAACAAGATCTCTACACAGAAGCTTTGGGACTCTCTTTTGCTGTCTTCCTCGTATATTATCTTGCTGATTGACACGTGTCATGACAATAAATTTTTTTTAGGTGTCTTGGACTCTCACGCATACATATCTCTGAGCACTACATTGAGACTCAACGCATCGTCAGAACGATTATGATAAGACATACAATGCATTTTTTTGTAATATAATGAATAAATCGGAATGTTTGTCCACCGCATCTACAATTCTCGATGAATCTCCTTCCAAAAACATTAAATCCAGTTCTGGCAAATACACAATTGCGTATTCTCTCTGCATTTAAGGTTTTAGAGAGGGTTTAAAGCTCTTTTCTAATAATATGATCGGCTGAAAAAGCGTTATCGCCTTTAATTAAAGTGATCATCAAGTGGACTAAGGAATAGGGCGGCTATTATGAGACTAAAAGCAAATTTAATGTTCGATACACTAACTAGCTAATAAGTAACATTATTCAGATGAAAATGATACGAACAATCGAACTCATGCAAAAGATTTCGATCCCGAGCGAGTCGTGCTGTTGGCGATATGGTTATTGTACGTGTACTCAATCGTTTTCTCATCTTCCTTCTTGTATTCCTCCATAAGCTCTTCAGTTAAATTTGCCTCTGGGTAACGCTCTTGATATCTAGATTATGAGATGGTAAGTTAGCTATTTGGATTAAATAGTGATCTAAGTACCTCTTCAGCATGTCTGGCTCTTTTATATAGCATCCTGGCAGTTGATTACCTAAAGAAACCCAGCCAGATCGACGATTATGAGGTCTTGCAAACAGTTCTGCTTTCCTTCCTCCAGGCAACATTCTTTCGATCAATCCATAAATTTCATCTGGTTTTCGACTGGTCTCTCTGACCTAAGAGCAATGCCATGTTACAGCAAAACCCAATTTCAAGTAAAATCTACCTCTGAAACGATAACATCACAGTCAATGTTTCTATTGATATGAGGATCTCCTTTTATTCCAACAAGACAGTGCTCTTTGCTATGATTTAACCAATGACCAGTTCTTCCGGTTCGAATAATCCTCTGCAATTGATTCGTCTTAATCCAAACGATCTCTTCGACTCGTCGGTATCTTTGAAAGCGAAAGCGTTACATCAGTTCGATTGAAATTAGCAAATTACCCCCAAAGCTCAAGGCACTCACGTCCCAATTCCATAGCTCTTCCTGTGACCCACAAGAACATGAGTCCTTCATCTTGAAGTTGTTCCACTGGTAATGTTCGCATTTCTTTATCTTTAAGCGTCCCGTATGGAAGCTATAACGCAAAAATGGTCATTTCTTCCAGTAGATAATATCAAAATTACACTCATGTGAATATCCCATGGCGGATCGCACATGAGCACGTCAAACTTTCCCATGACGGTGAAATCGAATTCTCTTATATCCGCGCATATCCATTGCGCAGGTAGCTGCTCTGTTTCTTTTGGCTTGGCTACTTGCGTCTCTTCTCGATCATGTTTGATATCCTTCACGAATTTATTCAACCAAAAATTTTTCAACGAGGATAACTTACCACTTCCTCGATCTCATAATGCACGAATCTGCAAGTATCCATATGACGACAAGTATCAAGATACGAGCAATTTCCAAGCGAAGGATCGGTGTGCGGCATTAGCATCTTTCTGAAGTGCACCTTTCCGCACGGGAGGGTCGTTTTTCGAGTGAAATTACATTTTTCCCGAGTTCCATGTTCGCAGTAATCAATCTTTTTCGTCCCTTTCGATTTGAACTAACCAAGAATCATTATAACGACAAACTGTAAACAGCCTCATTCCTTACATAGTCAATTATCATTTGCTCGACAGCTGTATTGGATCTTATCATCTTATTGAACTCTTCAGTGTCTTCTTGTCGCTCCATTTCAAGCGCCGATTTTCTATTCAGATCAATATCTACAAGTACATACAGAGTTAGGTTTCTCTGAAGATTATGAAAAGGCAGACCTAGTCTGTTGATTGGAGGCGGAGCATGAATATTTGTTGAGAATTTTTGAGGAGGCTCCATCATATGATTTGGAGGAGGTTTCTGTATTGGGTAAGGGGGCATTTTATGGAATGCGTCCATCTTGACTTCCTCGTGTCCGATTCCGTTCTCTATGTTATCTGAACCATGCATTCTTTTCTGTGGTCTGTCTTTCAAATACTCTCGACTCAATTCCTTCACTCTTTCTCGATTGGTCGAGTAGATGTACTGCACCGGTTTCATGCCCAAGGACCCACGGTTGAGGGTAATTGCTTGCTTGCTCTGCAATTCCTCGAGCAAAGGCTCCATTTCCATTCGTTGAAGTCCCTTAAAATCATCAAGTTTCCTTCATTTAATGTGAGAAACAGTAAATTGTATATTAACTTGTTGAATTCAAATGCGATGTTCCTGTAGAGGTTGACTGAATCGATTGGATAGTTGAATTTATCTGTCGTCATGTAATATAAAACAAAAGCCCTCAGTTCCTCATAATTCTATATACGTTTGAGCATAGATTAATGCTTCTGGATGGAGCATATCGATTTAATTACCTCTGGAGGTCGCATTAACTCTACGATTTCATTTGCGCGTTCTTGGAGCTTGACTTTCTCCTTTTCTTTTTCTTTCGATTTCTCGGAAGCTAGTGAGGAAGAGTTCATGCTTAGGTGTGGTGTGTGAGAATGTTGATACTTTTCTTCTTGAAGGATTTTTTCTCTTTGCTGCTGCCTTTTTCCTTCTTATTCATGCTCTGTTCAGTCAAAATAAATTGTCTTTTTGAACAGTATTTACAATATTTCAATAAAATTTCCTTATCACCAAAATCGTGTTTCCAAATAAAAGAAAGCATGCTCGTAAGAAAAAACGACTCATTTTGGTGATTTGATCGTTATTGAGTTTAGTCAAAAGAAATGAATTGCATGCAGCATCTTCCTAGTTTATAAAAAAATCTATCTGTTTAGATCCATCAAATTGATAAATGGACGCTATTTTCCATCTTCTAATAGCAATTCTGTAATATAGAGCCTAACGATCATCAACAAATCATTGTTAATGATCCGAGAAATAATGCGCTCATATTGTATTCAATTCACATTAATTCATGAATATTCATCGTTATGTTTAGACTGCTCCACAATAGTAATCAGTTAGAAAACGTAGCAATTATTTTTGATGAAGAATAAAGAACAAAGAATGAAATTTATTTGTGGAATTATGCGGGAAACCTCAAGAGGATTTTTTCATAAGAAGAAATGTAGAAATTTCTATATAATTAATTTAAAAGTAAGAGGTAAATTTGGTTTGGTGGGAATAATCAAAAATGCTAATTGCAAAAACTCGGCTCATCAACTGTCGTTCTCTCTGTAAAGTGAACGGTATTGCTCGGAGAACTCGAAAGAGCTCTCTTCTTTCTGTGGAAAATATCCTTAAGCTAGATGAAAGGGCCGCTTTCATTTCATCACGGAAAAAGAGCGATATGTCACTAATTGAATAAGAGAGAACGAGTATGTATTTTCTCTCGAAATGAGACTTTTAAGTAATAGTGTTATTGAATCGCAATGATCTCAAATTAGGCAATTATCAGTTATTCAACTAGCAATTGCAAGGATTTGCCTTATAAAGTAGCTCAACGAAATATTTGAACCACATTCAAACACTCTTATAAAACAATTTAAATTGAATATCATATAGTCTTGCAATTATTTTCGTTCTTAGATATTTAATACTCAATTCAAACTTGAAAATAGTACTATTTTACTCAATAAATCAATTCAATTCACTTAAAAGTAATTCCGAAATAACTCTGTGGAAATTGGAATATTAGTATTTTAGTATTCTTCATTTGTATTTTAATAATATTGGATAGAACACAAGCTGTTTCTTCGAGTCTCTTCGGTTGATTAATAGAAAGAAACACTAACTTGAACTTTTCCTACTACACTACAAATCGTGTTAATCTAAAGAAAAGGAGGAGCAAATTCAAATAGAACTAGTTAAAAGTAGAAAAACAGTATGCTTTACTGAAATGTAGTACTTTGTCCAACTACAGGTATAGACTTCGAGAGAATCTAGATGAGCTACTAATTGACTCTCAATTTGTTTCCCAATGCGAATTTTCATTTCCTTAAATGTATACTTGCAAAAGTGGCTCGAGAAAGATCCCATTTTATCTTACAGCTTTTAACAGATATCGAAAATACATTTATGCTTATGACTAACCACTCCTCAGAATTCACTTGTCTTTTTCAGTTTCCCAACTCTATTCGTTAACAGCTTTTCAAAGAAAAATAACATGCCTTAACATGAGCTTGAGCCTCAAACAGTCCTGTTAATTTTATAAAATCAATGAGATAAATATTATCTCACTGTAATTTAGACACCGTCAAACCTTTTACTACCTTTCGCAAATAACACAGCTATATACCGTTCCAAAAAGTCTGAGAAAGACCAAATTTTTTTTTTTATAAGCTCAAATAAAAATTGCAAGTTGTGAAATATAATGCATACTGATAGCATATAATGTAGTGTTATGGAAAATGTCGGGAAAATTGCTAAGTAAAAAATGATCGTCTTTATATTATTAGCTTAATATAGAAGTAAATTAATTGATAATCATATTAATATCCTCTACGCATAGTTGTGGGGTGTTTATTAAAGCTATAGACCGATTGACACACTTCTTCCTGAATATCTCTCTCTGTCCTTACATTTCTTTGGGCAGCAAATAATTGTGAAGGGACCGTCACAGCTCTCATCATGGCCATCCGCTTTTTTGATTGGCTTATCGTCGACTTCCATGAATAGAAAACTTTGATTAGCAATCTATTGTTGCGCGAATACTAATAACCAGATAAATAACAACACCTCAACAATAATGATATTACTCTTGCCAACCTCGTCTTCCGTTTTGCTTCGAGCGTATTCTTTTCTAACGCACGAAATGTACGCTCAAAAAGGTACTTGTTATGGAAAATTGACGCTAACTCTTCGATATCTCTCTCGAGGTTACTGATATGCTTTTCAAAAATATTTGGTTTTTGAGTCACATCCGAATTTTCACTGACAAGATACTCCACAGCATTGCCATATGTTATCGTTTGTGATCGTTGATGTTTTGGCTTCGCATCATGACATAAAGTAGAATTTGTTCTTTCTATATTGCTATTCTTTCGTTTATTCATCCCCCTAGAGGTGCTACGTTCTTGTCCTGGACTTTTTTCATTGTGTCGGCGTGGTTTAGACTTGTTAAGATTTGGCGACTGTTTGAAATTTTTCGAAACAAAGTCTAACTTCTTAGACGCCTGCCCCTTATACTCTGCAAAAGTCGCGGTTTTCTGAAAAGTGTAAATTTCACTCATTAGCCTCTGTATATTTAGGTCTTGCTCCTTCAACATGATAGGCATGACAGGTTCTGTCTTCAAAACGGAAGCTACACTAGAACGAGAAGTATCCCGTCTGAGAGTATTTTTCCCAACAGGCGACTTCGATCGGTTGGTGACACTGAGCAGCGACGACCGGGAAGTACTTTTCCCAAGAGTGGTTTTCTCAGTGCTGTTCGATTGCTTGGTTGGAGTGCAGGATTGCTTTCTTGGTTTGCTTTCGTCATTAAAGCATAACAGGCTAGAATTTAGGTGAGAAGACATATTTAATGAAGTATGGAGGTACTTAGGAAAGCAAGTGATAAAAAAAGTCATATTGCAGCGTTCGTCCTTTTCAGTTGGGTTGCCAATGAGATTGAGACTTTTCAATTGTCTTTTGTTAAGGATTTTCATGAATTCTTCTATTCTGCCAATCAAGTTGAATTTCAGTGAAAGAATCTGGAGATTGAAGAATTGCTGGATTCCGTCAAGGTGCTGGATAAGATTATGGTTTAAGTATAATTCTTGAACATTGCGATATTTGTCTTTGATAAAACCGATTTGGGTGATATCTCTGTAATTTAAGTTGATTGAGACTATTCTATTCTGTTCCTGTACAGTGCATTCCTGCTCAAAGTCTTCGATGATGGCGTTCATTGAGTTCTCTTATGATTTTGAGGTTTGCTGGTGTGTCATTAAATGACCTGTAGATGACTTTAATTTTTATTCCACTTTGAATTTTTAACCGTTTAATGGAAATAGTGCTCAAATGCTTCGACATTGTATACGGAGAGGGAAATCCTTTTAATCTTTATATACGTCTGATTAATATGACTTCAATGCTGAATAGAGAAGCGATTGTCACAGCCAATACCTCTAAAAATATAGATGTTGCTATGAGATTTGTACTTTAGAAGGTTTCCACCAACCAAAAAAAAAATAACATCATTTGTGGAAATTTCTAAATGAAAGCCCTATTCCCTAACGAAGGGACTTCATCAAAACGAATTTCATGATTACTGAAAGACCTATGGCTTGCGCATCCTAATGATATCGATTACAAAAGACAGGTCTGTATATTTGAGTAACACTAAAATTTAATTGATTTTAAGAATAGAAGAATATTCCTGATTTCAGTGATATATTCCTTTTATTTTGGCTGAATGCGGTAAATACGAAATGATTGAGCACCTTTCAGCGATGTGACGACTGGAAATAAAAGTGATTCTTAAATTATATATTTAGATGAAAAGATGCTATTCAATTTATCGAGCGCAGCGATCAGAAAATATAATTAAGAAATTATTCCGAAAGAAAACACGCTAAAATATTTCAAAAAATCGAAGTAACGCCAAGGTTCTAAAAAAAATAGTCTTGATATCATGGCTACTACTAAAGTAAAAGCCTCAAAGAAAATATCCAAACCCGAGAAGAAGGTGGCTAAACCAAAGAAACCTGCGAAACGAGCCGCTCAAAAAGGTATTCTTGATTCCTTTTCTTGTTTACTCAAGACCACTAGCCAAAAAGACCGGAAAAATCAAAAAGAGCTCTGAACCCAAAGAGAAAAAAGGCGTAAAGAAAAGCTCTACTCCTTCTAAAGAGGATAAAAAGAAGGAAAAGGAAGAAGAAGAACACGAAGAGGAGCACGAACATGAAGAAGAGGAACACGAAGAGGGGCACGAAGGAAGCGAAGCGGGAGAGAAAAAGGGAAAGGAAAGCGCAGGGAAAAAAGGATCGAAGTCAAAAGGCAAGAAATCGACTCCTGTCGCGAAGAAAAAGGGGAAGGAATCGGCCAAGAAGTCGCCTAAAGGAAAAACTTCAACTTCAAAGGTGTCTGCGTCCAAGAAAATTAGCAAGAAGAAGAAGTAACTCGAAGCCAAACTTAAATAATATATATCATACTTTAATAATTACTTAATAGCCTCATGTTTAATTTTTGCTTAATCGAGTAATTTATACTAGTAGCGTTTCATAAAGGATATTATCATTAGCGAACATACACTCAAAATCGTCACTTTAAATGAGTAGACACGAACCATGGATACATGCTACCAGTTAAATTCAATGAATCTTGCTAAATTTTTCATGTGATAAGTAGCTACAAATTAAGTGTGGAAGAGTATGATATTTTGTGAATCGAGAATCATGAGGTTTAAAAGAAAGCAAAACTGCGAGAAATTGAAAGAAAATGACATCCGACACAGCAAAAGTTTCCACCTTTTCTTGAAATTCTGAAAGCTTAATTTCATTGAACAAGAATCGAACAAATCTTCAAGAATGGTCTATGCTTATGTAGAAGGTGGTTTACAACTTACGATAACATTCATAGGATAATATTTTCTTGCTTAGTTTGAGATTACTGGCTGAATGGCAGAATCTATGATCTCGAAATTTTTTTCAATGTGATCCGAGAAATGACTCTCCTTCTTTGAATCACGAGCTCATTTTTCTCGTAAATATTTATACAATACTGAGGAATCAAATCATTTTTTCAATAAAAATAACACTTGGTCAACATTACGCTAAAGAATAAAGTCGTAATCTGAGATACATATCGTTAAATTTAATTCACTTAATGAACTATGACTTCAAAAGCCGAGGAGTTGGCTTCCGATAAAATAAATTAAAATCTTCGTAATGGAACAAAACCTCATCTCTTATCTCTTAAGCAATCCTGGAAATAGCACTTGCTTTGAGTGCGGTAGATAATCATTCCATCTTCCCAAATAACTAACGCTGATCAAACTTTAGGAGCAAGCCCCGTAGTTTACGCATCAGTCAATAATGGAATCTTCCTCTGTGAACAGTGCGGAATGCTTCATATGCAATTACCCGAAAACGTGAGCAGAGTTAAGAGCATTCAATATGACAAATGGTAACAAATGATACTATACAATAACTACAATAATAGTAATTAGGAGTGACTTAGATATCGATTTACTGGTAAACGGAGGAAATAAGAGACTCTGGGATCTGTTGATGGCTTACAACATGCCCAGAGACGCGGCCTTCGAATTTAAGTATCTGACTAAACTCGGTTACTATTATCGCTACATGGTAAAAGCAATATCCTCTGCAGAAAATTAATGATTTTCCGCCGCAAATAGCTCATGGCAATTGTGAAGGGACAAGACCCTGGTGCCGCACCAGATATGAAAGAAGCACTCTTGCCTGGCACAGAACAAACGTAAAATAATCTGGAGTTTGAGTGAATAACATCATTCTCTTATTACAGCCAAAAAAGAGAAGGAAAGCCTCCAGATTTCTGGGGAAGCCTCGATTATTACAGTCACAAGAGCATTGATTACACAAAGAAAGTAATTTTCTGAGCTGCCCAATACTTGACTATAACCTCATTACAAAGGCATTCGATGACATAAAGAAGACAGTGTCCGACCCAGGATGGCAGCAAAAGGTGATAGAAGGAACGAAAGAGCAAGGAGCTAAGATAGGAACCACGTTATCTAATGCGGCTGTTGGAACCAAAAACTTTTTTGTGAACGCGAAGAAAGAAGCTGATGAAAAAGGATACCTAAATACTGCTAAAACCATGGGTGAAAAAGGACTCGAGAAAACCAAAAAGGTAAAAAAAGAGTATTTTTTCCTTTGTTAAAGCGATGAACAGGGATTGAGCAGCGCGTTTGGTTTCATATCGAAGCAGTTTTCTGGTGAGCCACAAAGACAAGAGATTCCAGTAAATCAGGGTATGGGAGTTCAACCTAACTATCCGTATCAGGGCCAAGGAGCTGTTTATCAGCAAGAAATGGGCCTTAACCAGCAATACCCAGGCATGCAGCCAGCTGGGGGAAATATTCCGTTGCAGCAGCAGATACCGCAACAGCAGTATCAATATCAAGGAAAATAGTAGTAATAAGCAACTAAGCACATCGAGAGGTTGAGATATTTCTGTATCTAAGTGGTTAAGTTTAAATGATGATGAGTATAATTCATATGTTGATTTTGGCACATATTTCATACCTGCAAATTGCTTTGCTTGATGTTAATAGGCTAATAATGCAAAGATAATACTGAAAATGAATAGGTTTTGAGTGCAACCTACTCCGAGTTAATTATTTAGAATTGCGTCGATTTGAATTTTCAAATAACACATTGAAAGCTAAATAAAAGAATATCTGGAAGATAGAATAAGAGAAGATGGCGCAAAACGTTGATGCTGCAGGAGTAACATAAAATTAGCTGGGCTTTGTACTAATCATGAATCTTGTTTGCAACCCTAATAGAACATCAACACCAAGGTGTTGAAGGATATGGCTTCTGAAGAGAAGGGAGAAATTGCCAGATTGGTAACTTTCTGAATATCTTTCAAACTTTAAACTAAATTGATTAGTCATCATTTGTCGGAGCAATTGCCATTGCAGATCTTGTCAAGACAACCCTCGGTCCTAAGGGAATGGTAACTATTTGCTCTGTGAACCTGGACTTATAAAAAATTACCTCCAAAGGATAAAATTCTGAAACCAAACGGTCCAGGACCTGGCAATGATTCGATCACCGTGACTAACGATGGTGCTACCATTCTCAAGTCCATTTTCGTTGATAACCCTGCCGCGAGAATTTTGATCGGTAAGAGAACGGCGTTTTCACGATTTTTAAATTGCACTGTTCAAAAAAAGATATTTCCAAAACCCAAGACGACGAAGTTGGTGATGGTACTACCACAGTCGCTGTGTTGGCTGGAGAACTTCTTAGAGAAGGAGAGAAATTGGTCAACATGAAGATTCATCCTCAACATATCATCGAAGGATGGAGAAAGGCTAAAGATACCGCCAAAAAAGTCCTTAACGAAATTTGTAATTCTTATTGATGAAAAGATTCCTGGAACTGATCACATACCACTGATAATAGCCTTCGACCACTCTGATAACGATGAAAAGTTCAGAGAGGATCTCTTGAACATTGCTAGAACCACCCTCAGCTCCAAACTCCTCACTGTTGACAAAGAGCACTTCTCACAATTGGCTGTCGATGCTGTTTTGAGACTTAAAGGATCGAACCATTTGGACTACATTAAAGTTATGAAGAAGCCAGGCGGCTCCTTGAAGGAATCTTTCCTCTCGGAAGGATTTATCATTGATTGCAAGATTGCTATGGGATGCCAGAAGAGACTGGAGAATGCAAAGTAAATTATTGTGACCATTGAAAACAAACTTCTTACACGCCATGCTTATAAAGGATCCTTTTGGCAAATACTCCAATGGACTACGATAGAATCAAGATCTTCGGCACAAGAGTCAAGGCCACTTCTTTTGATGATGTATGAAAAATTTCCCAAAGCATCAGTGTCTAAAGACTAACTTATCATTCAATCATAATAGGTTGCTGAAATTGAAAAAGCTGAAAAGGAAAAGATGAAAGGCAAATGCGAAAAGATTGCTGCTTACAAGCCAAATGTGTTCATTAACAGACAACTCATTTATGACTACCCTGAAGAAGTCCTTACCAATAAAGG
>ENA-UOUE01001039-UOUE01001039.1-compost-metagenome-genome-assembly--contig:-NODE-1039-length-19641-cov-5.941679_pt1 | contig 19641 bp, 12 predicted proteins | sample MGYA00238146_ERZ747223 | MGnify/ENA primary metagenome ERZ747223 (study PRJEB28781, sample SAMN06268865) | compost metagenome | isolation source: single cell | place: USA: California, Emeryville, Joint...
AAAGGGTTATATTAAAGGCACTAATGTAAATTATTGAATCCTTAGCTTGTGAAAATAACTTGTTTTTGGTTTAGCTCCCTAATGGCTTCTATGAATTTAAAAATATCCTTGAGAAAATGCTAGGATTTGCTCAAATAGACGGAAACGACTTTGATTTTATCTCGACGCTCAATAATCAATTGTGAGACTAAATCGCCTTTATAGATAGCCTTTTACATCGAGATCTCTTTTGGTATAATATCACTTTATCTCGTTTCAAAGCGAACGAATTTCTTTGCAGTTATTCTTATATTTTCTATTAACATTTAAACTCCAATTTCGTATATTTGATGAAGAAAGGGTACATTGAAATATAAAAAAGTCTTTTGTCAGTTAAGAACTGCCCTCTGAAAATCTCGATTGTTTCATAGAAAGGGAAAGAGACTTGTGGGATGCACATATAAAATTAAAGAGTTGGAAGTTTCAATGTACTGTTCCTTTAAAAAGAATCGGATGAAGCCTTTATTTTACATTAATTCGAATAAGTGAATTATTTCATATGCGGAGCTAACTTTCAAGGAGCGAGGCCTGGAGAACAAACTTCCTCAAACTTTGCTTCATTCTATTACTGAAGCTCCGAAGTAAAATTCAGGATCAAATTGTTGTTGATTCAGGAGATCATCTACGAAGTCGACCCTCCGCCCGAAGGTAGCAAGTGCCTCTAAATTAACTGAAAATCACAAGAAAACAGAATCAACTCTCAAGGTGTGGTAGTATTCCAATTAATTGTAGCCTGCAGCTTAGCTTCTCTTAATTAGTCCTCTCCACAACGGAGGCGAATTTTCTCGTAACCTCGTTTTATTGTTTTTTCTGTCGCTCTCTGCAAATATTTTTGATATTTTCTTCTCTCAAATTGGTTATTTGTTGGAGCTTTAATACGTATTTTTGCAGTTTTCCAAGAAAAAAGTCTCATCAGAAAAAAAGAATTTTTTTCTTATTCTTCGAAGCAATTTCAATTAAAATTTATTATAGAAATTCGAGAATAGATTTAGAATCGCATCAAAACCTTCATAGGTGCCTAAGGGCCTCTGTTTTAATCGATCTTGAGTTTGTCAGAATTTAGAGACACAGATCTGAATGCTACCTGCCTAAGAATTTCAAGCTACTTTGTGTAGCCTCACAATCATCAGGATTTTAAGTCTGATCATTTTTGTTTCTGAGTTTGCTTTTCATGCCTAGCAGCTTTCAAAATAGCGAAATTTCTTGCGTTGTATTCTATAGTTTTCTATAGGACTCACGCACTTTTTATATCATTTTGCGAATTAATAAAATGAACCTTAAAATTTTGTTTGCTGTCGAATTATTCACATAAAATAGAATTGTTCCCACTGCACAAAAATCGTTATCGTAAATTCGATCAAAATTAAAGAGCTGCAGTGTTTTACGGTTTCCTTCCTCATTCTCCTCGCAGAAAGCATCGAACAGCTTTCTTTCCTCATTCATCTCATTTGAGCCCTAGAGGAGTGTAACCATATCTTTAAAAAATAAAGGAGGCAACTCTACAAAAAGGGTACCCTTAGAAAGAATGCTCAGACCTAATTTGCTGCAGGGAAATTGATCTTGGGACTCATTTTAAAAATTGATGAAATATGAAGTTGCAATGAATGCCTTTCCTTTATGTGTAAACATTCTCAATTGGGTTTTTTTACTCAACAGGTCTCCTCGTAACACTGAAACCTTTTCCTATTTTTTTCCATGTTCTTTGAGCATGAACCAATCCAGGGAATTCATTCCCACTGAAATAAGCCTTAGCCTCTTCTTACCCATTATCTCAAACGGAGCGCTGGCAAAATCATGTATAACACGATACATCTGGAAAAAAATGGTGAAACGCCGCCGAAGATTGATCCAACACACGCTAGAGGATGAGAAAGGACCTAGCAGAATCACAAAATACGGAAATTTATTACCAAACTAAAGAAGAATGTTGCAAGTAAAATCATCTAAAGGGTCTCTCTTTTGCTGATGAAAAGCGACAGAGCGCAGTATAATTAAAGTAACGTAAATACCCAACGAAAAATTACAAGACCGAATTCCAGAGTTCCCAGGGTAACTCTTTATAAATTTATGACCTTATAAATTTTAGAATCGAATTTCGAGAAAAAGGAACACACTCACGTATAGAATTCTAACAGAACGGAGCGAAATCAAACAAATCGCTCTCTTAGAATTAAATTATAGCTCTAATTTAACCGGAAGATGAAAGGACACCTAATGTCTCCTGCCTAGATTCATATGAATTAAAATCTTTAGATGATGAGAAGATTCAAGCAGGACGGTGGAAATGCTCTTAAATTTCCTGAGTCTATGTGTATGATATCATAATCATACGTTGAGGTGCGTTGAGGTTTAGAAATTCTTGTGTCATGTTATTTCACAATCTACTCACTGAGTAAATGAGTGTATAACTGAAGAGAGCATCCGACTATTACCTATCTATGGAAGGTTGAATATCTACCAAGCATTTTTTGAACCAATTACTCTTAGGCAAATTAGTTTAGAGAAGACGAACCCTTGTTTCAATGAAAGATTAGTCTGTCAGATTCGTGAAGAAATTTGACTGAGAATCGCGAAAGAACTAAAAGTAGATTGTGAATTAGTTGTTCACTAAGCAGAAAATTCTCTTATTTTATATAACTCTAAAAGAAAGATGCATGTAAATCGAGTAAGGACTTCAGTCCTTGCATCCGATACCAAAGTATTAAGAAGTGATATTACAGAAGAATTGCCAAATGAAGTTTGGTTAAAAGAGGATTAATTAATAATTCCTTTCAATTGAGACAAAAATGAGCCGAATACTAATCCCTCTGTTCATTATTCAATATAGTCATGGATCAGCCTTCAAATTGTGAAGGGTTACCTCGTCCGCTCAACCAGAAGGAGGCGCTTGAGAGAATCGCGTTTATTCTGAGGATAGAAAGCAGACCCTTATTCTCGGTCTCTTTCAGAATGGAATATTTAGGCATTCCCGGCTCAAAGCGCCATCTTTCAAAGTTATATTGAGGAGATCTTCTTGCGGACCAACCCAACGCGCGAAGCCCCCTAGCAATCGAGCTTGGAGCATGCCATTTTCTATAATATTTAGTTAATTTTCCTTGATAACTTATGAGCATTAATGAAGTCCTCTTGCCTCTAGCTTGCTGAATAACCTCTTGACCTCCAAGGAGTAAAATATATGGAGAAGGCTTTAATCAATCAGGTCTAGCAGTCAAATATCAGACGAGTAAGCACCTTGTCGGTATAAATGAGAAAACCAAAATCTAATGTGCTTCTCATCTTGAAAGTAAATCTTGATTAGGAAAGGGTCTCAAAATGAAAAACAAAAAATGAATTCTGAAAACTACAAGCAGTAGCCTCACAAAACAAAGTAAAAGCTAACAGCAATTTTTTTTGAGTAGTTTCTTTTTGAGTTGAGCTTTTTGCGAAGCTGTAGCGAACCTTGTAATCTAATCATAGAGAAGCTAAATTGCCTGTTTTGATTTCGATACGATTTCATTTAGAGCTTTCTTCAAAAAAAATACATTAATTCCTTAAATATATGAGTAGCCTTCTGACTCGTTCATGTGAAAGTATAAGAATCAGAGTTGCTCAACTGGAAGCTGGAATTTCCAGAAACAGAAAGCAAGAATTTGAACATCTCGAAGTGAAAACTGAAGCAGTCTTCACACGTTGTTCATATACAGTACCAGGTAGACCTTCTTGATACCAATTGCTAGCCTTTATCGTAAGATAATATTCGGCAGTTCTCACTCATTTTGGTTGGACCTTGAAGATATCGTGAAAATGAGCTTCTAACAATCTCCTCCTTCTCATCGAAGGAACTCAACCACCAAAAATGTCATTAACAATTGTGGATAACGTATTCAGAACATTTGCTTATTCGATTCAATGTGGTCTCCTTCATTGAAAGAAAGGACAGTGATTTTTTGTGTAAGTCATATTTCATTAAATTTAATTTGAAAAAGCTCTAAAATTCCTTTGCAAAAAGTTAGTCTCTGCCTCTCCAATTACAACAATGGACCGCAGATAAGTGCTCGTGACGCTGAGACCTAACTCCATATTACAAATTAACAATTCGCACATATGCGTCCCTTTAATAGAAATCTAACTTGATTCAGTTGAGTAGGCACTTATCAATCGAATAATTCATTTAGAATTTGCTTTTTATCCAACTTAATTTGCCAAGCTCGAGATTTATTTCTCCATTAGAGTTTAATCAGAAGATCTGGAAGGTTAAAATTTCCATTCTATAAAAAAGATGAACATTGAATATTTATCAAAACCTCGACTGCTTTAGTTATGGCCATGAAGATTGATTACCTCATGTCTAAAGCGTTGAAAACAATAAAAAATTTTCAAAAGTATATTCTGGACCACTAACACTCATTCAATATTGAATCAGCTATGAGTCCAATCTACATTTCATCAATTTGATGAAATCCGAGCATTCTTCCAAGAATATTTTCAAATTCGTAGAAACCTACTGGTAACTATCATTCGAAGCAAACGATTAGAGCTAAATAACATTTTAAGTGGGCTTACATTGGTGCCTTCAATATTCCCTTTTGAATTCGAAGCTATTTGGACTAATAAACGAAAATCAGCTTCCAAAGAAGAAATTTCGTCCTTTGAAGGTTTCTTACTCTCCTGATTTGGAGTTGGAGTAAATACACTTTTTCCAAGTGAAACTCTAGAATTCGGATGAGTAAACTCGAGGAGAAAAGGTTAGTACTCTGAGAAATTTGGATGAATTTCGTCTGATTGAGTTAGCGAGGATTCGAGCCAATTTATTTCAGCCAATTGTTGGTCAGATAATAATCTGGGTTTTTTGAGTACCTAAATTGGGTTAATTTGTTAGTTTGTTAGCAAGAGCGGGTAACTTTACTTTAAAACATTGTGCTTCTCTATCTTGGTAAGTATCGTCAATTTGCGACTCATAAGCGGTTTTTTCCTTCTGGACCACTCGTTGCCTGTCAATCTTCAACATGAGGTCTCTAACCATAGGATTAATAAACTTTCAGCAGCGAATGAGTTACCTGCGCCCTCTTTGGAATAATGGATGATAAAAAACCATTGCATACTTTTGAGAAGGACTAGTCCGCTGGAATTGATACATATTGAGCTATTATGGACCAAAGCATTAAAGAAAGCAGAAATATTTTTGAAGTTACCTGTTTAGTGAAAGAAGTAAGTTTTGAGTGTTTATACATCTTTGGGAGAGCGTATGCGGCAAAGTCGTTTGGTCTAAGCAATTCCACGTGGGTACCTTCGTCATTCCATCGTATTAAGTCAGGGAATTCTTCGTTCTATAGAGGAAAAATTTAATTTAAATAAGGCCGATAGACTTACGTCTAAAACCCTGAAGAGATTCGTAAGGAAATTAGAGCGGTATTTCTTTCTGAACTTGGTAGCGGAATGCTGCGAAGTGTCCGTATTGTGATAAAGCGACTCCATATATCAAGTAATTGGAATTATTTTATACAAAAATTTTACAATTAATGACCATCTTACGACAGAAAACAAAAATTAGATTACTTCATTTGCGCTGGTGTTTTTTTAGTTGTTACGGGTTTTGCTAATTTGTTAGTTTAAAATGCGATTTTATTTAATTATCATACAACAACGTCCACAAAGAAAAATCGAAAATTTACTGAAGTTTTTTTAGTTTTGAATGAGTAGGGTTTTTTGTTTTGTTTCCTACTCATCAATCAATCGCCAAATAGTATATCGAATTGTTCATTAATCTCGATTCATTTTATTGCTGACAACGGCAAAGAGCAAAAACAATAAATTCATTTTTTTAATCGCAACAAAAAAAGAGAAGGTTATCGAACACTTAGCAAGTTCTAATAAAATTTGTATAAATTTGAGTCATTTGTTTCTGATCAAACTTTAAAATTCTCATATGGATTTATTAAATTGATTTCTAATTGCGGAAGGGAAAGCAACCTCTTAAAGCAATGAACAATTCCAATTTCTAAAATAACTGTTGGCAATGGGCTCCAAGCTGCCTCCTCGGTCCCAGAACAGTTCCACTTGCATTAAAAGAGATAATTAATGAGAATAAGATTCTGAAGAAGCAATTTCCTGTCGATGCGTAAACTATTCTCTAGTTGATATCCATTTCTTAGAGAGCAACTGTTTCCTCTCAAAATAGGCATGTGTGTTTTCTTAGAATTTAACAAAATTATAATAATTGTTCATCTTAAATGCACCTATCTATTCTATTGGAATGGAATTAAAATTTTTTAAAGAGGTGGAAATTGATCTAAATATTTAAAAAAAGCATGGATGACCTGCTTTATTGCCATTTCATGAAATCAAATTATTTCAGTATCGAGATAACTTCCCAAATCCAATTCATTGACGTATTGTGGATTAATTCGGAAATCCTTTGCTGTCATTCTTGACTTAAAAAAAAGTTTTGGCAAGGCATTCCAACGAGATCAGATCCTTGATTCTATCCTGTATTTTAATGCGACTGGTGGTATCCGCTGGAATTGTATGTTAGAGTTCCATGCATTAAACTGCAGAATCTCATCGCCCCAAACAATCAGAGTCTTTTTTTGATAAGCTGATTGAACTCACTGTCATTCATGTCCTTGCAGTCATCCAAGAAAGTAATGTGTTGAAAAGATGTCAATCCATTGATTGCGTCAAATGGAGCAGAAGATGTAAAAAAAACAGGCAGTAGGAGGTTTTGTTCATGTTTTTTAAAAAATTTGAACGCCTGTTACCAGAATAGAGTTGTATATTGTGTTCTTTTTGAAACCCAATTAAATACCTGCTTCGTTTAATTAATTCTTATTTTGAGTAAATCTTAGGCAGGAATTCCAAATAAAATGGAAAAAATTGTTCCGTGTTCGTATATTGGCATTGACATCGATATTCTTCTTTAGTCCGACACCTTATTCTTCTTTATCAGATCTCCGGTAATGCTCAGTTGTAAGAGCTCAGATTCACTAGGATTATTCACAGCTATCGTGCTATAACTCTCGATAGCGCGGTGATTTCAGAGCAGGTTGCCCACGGTCTAACTTGCTCCAAATTAGATCTGAGCTTGAGTGACCATTTTCCATGTTTCAAAAGATAGAGGTCTATTTGTATCAAATCGTTTCAATAATTGACATACAACGAAAATTCCTTGAAAATTTCATCTTACCAATGGCTCTTTAATGACTCTTTGATGGATTCTTGAATTCAATCCCTTGTTTCAATCGCCTTAGCCTCGGCTTTAAAAAAAGATCTCGCTTTAGATAAATATCCTCACATTCGATCAAATATGTCTCGTAACAAAAAACTCTTTAATGCCAGTACTACTACTACCACCTCATCACACTATGAATGCCTAGAAGAGGACTAATTAATGAGAGTCGAGACATTAACTTCTCTCTTAGATGGTATTTCGCAAATAAGCTTATCCTCTGGCAAAAAACAGAAACATCAGAGTTTTATTACCTATATATTAATTCAAAATTATACGTACATGGACAACGACTATTTAAAAAAGTCCGTTAGTAGTAAAGAGCGTCCTCTTCCACCTCAATTTATTCATTATGAGCAAATAAGTTTGGAAAGTCGAAAGGACTTTCATCAATTTGATGAAATCCTAACATTCTTTCAAGAATGTTTCGGAACTCATAGAAACCCACAGGCAGCTATGTCAAAAAGAAATAGTTAAGAGAATTCCAAGGTTAAGATCAGTTTACATTGGTGCCATCAATGTTTCCTCTTGAATTTGAAGCGATTTGAACCAATAAACGAAAATCAGCTTCCAAAGAGATCTCTTTGGACATCTGTTGGCTAGCAACATTGGGTATCTGTCGATCTGATTGCTTTTCAGAGGTCTTTATTTGTGAATTAATTATAGTCGTGTCCTGTTCATTGGGTTGAAGGTGGTCTCTAAATTTTTGGAGTTAAATGAGCCAAGAGCAAAATGAACAGCTTACTCTGAGAACAGAAGATTCATTTCGCTTATTTGAGGTAACAAGTGCTCAGAAAAACTAATCTCAGCAAATTCTTGAGAGGATAAAGTCTTGGGTTTTTTCTGTTTCTAATTTATAAGAATTATTAATTAAGAACCCATAGGAACAATTTTACATAGAAATATTGTTCTTGGACTCTTTCCTCGCTTTGGGATTCACTTTCGAGTTTTTTTCGTTGGACAACATGCTGTCTATGGATGGTCAGTATCAGGTCACTAAATATCGAAATGAAGGAAAATTAAACTAATAGATTAAAGGATGAGTTACCTTCGTCCCTTCTGAAACGACGGATGGTAGAAGGCCATAGAAGATTTCCCTGGAGGGGTCGTCCGCTTGAAATGATACATATACAGCTATAAAAAGGGAAAGGGTTGATTAATATGAAGTCCGGACTTTTCATGTGAACCTGCTTTGTGAAGGAGGTCAGCTTTGAGTGTTTGTACATTTTCGGAAGTGCGCGTATGGCGAACTCGTCTGGTTTAATTAGCTCCACGTGCGTTCCATCACAACTCCACTTGATTAGATCTGAGAATTCCTCATTCTTAATGAAAGATATTTAGATATAAAGCATTATGTAATGGTTAACCTCTAAAATTTTGAAGAGTTCTCTGAGAAAAGCAGATCGATACTTCTTTCGAGGCTTGGAGGCGTATTGAGAAGAAAAATTGGCTGACTGGTTGGCGTCCATCATTGTTAGTTTATTTTTTTTTTTGAACTTTAATAACACACCTGCGATTTAAGTAGTCATACGCCCTTACTGGCATTTTATAATCAGTTAATCAGAGTGTTTAATTCATTTTCTTCTCACGAAAGATTCCACGCACCAATACTGTAAAATTCTTAGTTTTGCGGAACGAATTATTTGAATAACCCAAAACACCAGGTAATTAATTGGTATTCTTTTTTGGGCTTATTTAAAGAGAGGTGAGCAATTTTTATTTAACACAACGCACTAAAATCTTTAGAACACCTAATCAATTTCTATAATAAAATGGGATTCTGTATTGGAAATATCAAAAAAAATGCAGTAATATATCATTTCCAAATTCATAATCCACCAGTCAAATTTGACAGCTTTCGATCCATAAAACCCTCATTTTAATTAATTTAGAGGTGCTCTCTTTACAATAGCCAATGAGATGATATCACTGGTCTCACTGTTTTTTATTGTTTCCTCAATATTATGGGAATCACTAAAATTCGCTGAATTCTCACTAAAAATGGCTTTTGGTTCTAAAACCATGAACTACCAGGCATTTCGTCTCAACTTTTCGTTCTTACTCCTTGATTGTCGGTGATTCGACGAGATCGAATGCGCTCGTAATTCTCCTTATTTTTGAGAAATTTAATAAATTAAAGCCAGTTTATTAAATTTAATCGACTGCAAAGCTGGCATTTGCATTTGAATAAGAGAAAACTTTCCAATCGTATCGAGTGTCTTTCGTAGCAATTAGAACAGTTGCCTTTCATCAGAGGAGGCAAAAGTAGACATAAGTAGGCGAAATAGTTACTTCCTCAACCTAAGTAATATGATTAATTAAGCAATGAATGCAATGATCCATTGTGTGGAGCTAGTCTCAAGAACGACACCTATTTGTAGAATAATTGTATGTACGTAATCTTACAGACACAAAGAATACTTGCAGGTAGCAATTTTTTTGGTAAAGAAAACACCTTTTGTTGAGTTAACCCTCGCATTTTGTGAAATTTATTCAAAACTCCTTAATTAAGCTTTTCCCTGTTTTGAAATGCATGCTATCAAACTAACCTCCCCTCTGATAGCAGCACCTCTTCGACTTTAAGCTATTTGAAGGACCACCGATCTAACCTAAGAAAATTGCTTTCAATTCACGTTAATTTTGGAGGCCCTCCAAATAAAAAACCAAAATTTCTCGAAAATGAGGGTCCCTCCCGCCTTTAAGCAAGAAGCTCTACCTCCCTAAACGGAATATGGCTCTAGGATAACCTCTTATCCTATTAAAAAGAAAAAAAAGGCATTTTTAGAAGATAATCAATTTACCTAACAAAGAAAGGCACCCAGCAATGCTAACTAATGCTCTTACACTCTCAATCTATTATAAATACTCCAGATGCCATGAAGAGACCAATAAAAACTTTTCGTGTATTCATCACGTGCGGTCACGAAATTCGATATGGCTTTCATCGTCTTGTGTAAATCCAAGTAGTCTTTCAATACTGCTTTTCAGTTCGTAGAAACCTCTGAGTGGCTAAATTCAAGGAAATTGATTTTTAGTCGAAAGGAAGTATTCATACATTGATTCTGCTGATATTCCCATTGGGAGTAGAAATAATTTGGAGTATTAATTGAAACTCGGCCCCAAAGGAGGAGAGCACTTGTCTTGTTTTCCGTAGACTTTCTTCCTCACTTAAGTCTGAGCAAATTGCATTTTCATGAGTCCGGACTCTAACAATTTTTGATTGCATGATTAAGTCTAGAAAGTTACTCTGAAATCTCCTCAGATGATTTTTGCTTGAGCATCGATAAGGCTCCAATTTTCATAGGCTTTTGATGAGTTTTAGAGGGAAAGACAAATAACAGGGATTTTACTTCAAATCGTTCCTCTCGCGTTTCTTGATTAATTTCGTCAATTTGCGACTCGACTGTCCACTTTTCTCTTCGGACGACCCGTGCTCTGTTAATCTTCAGCATTAAATCACTATTCCTTTCAAATAATGGAAGAGTGAATTATTATACGGGCGCCCTTTCTGAAAAAGTGGATGATAGTAAACTAAGGTCGGTTTCAATGTGGGAGTGATGCGCTGGAACTTGTACATATTGAGCTAGTGTGGGATAAAGGACTTAAGACCAGAAGCCTCAGTTTTTTAAGGTAACCTGCTTTAGAAAGGAAGAAAGATTCGCGTGCTTGTACATCTTTGGGAAGGCATTTGCAGCAAGCTCCTGTGGCTGGAGCAACTCTACTTGGGTTCCGTCCTGGCTCCATTGCATGAAATTAGGATATGCCTCATTCTCCAAATCAAATTAGTTATATAAAAGATCGCGAGTTTTGCACTTCAAATGCTTCGAAGAGGCTCCCAAGGAAAACGGATCTATACTTCTTCTGTGATTGGGGAGAAAGCAGCTGGAAAGGGGTCATTGTTTTTCTTTGAATCACTTCCATAATAATACTGTTAATTAGTCAGCATAGAAAAAATGTCAGTGAGAACTTTTTAAATCCAGACACTGTCAGTTTAAGGCCCAGAAATGCTTGCTGACAAATTGTATAAAAGCGCATTACTCTGATGATCTCGAACACAGTAAACTTAGAATCTGCATTAGCTATCTCGAAATTTCGCGAGGATATTTCCTAAATTGTTCTATTCGAGGTATTTAATTTTCATGGAAAATTAAAGCTCATTACAAAAGCTATCAAAATCATCAGGATCTAACCAACAGATCCAATCGTAGTGTGAGTAGGAAGATCTGGAACTCGATAGAACTTTTTTGATTAAATTCTAAATTGATTAATGCTCTGAAATGCCCTTGAGAAAGTTCTTTTGCAAAGAATTATTCTTTCTGATTAATAAATCATTAACAAAAAAAAAAACCCAAGAATTTCTTAACATCGAATGAACCCATGCACTATCAACCCAAAAAAGTTATTTACCTTTGAGAATGTGATAGAAAATGGAGTCAACTGCATCGTATAGCAAAGTCGCAAGAAATACAATGAAAACAGGTCATTTACGTGTAGCGTGAGTTTCTTTGGGAACGCTAGCCGCTGAGGAAGTATTTAATGCTTGCCATGCTGGAGCTGTGAAGCAAATAATTTCGGAAGGACAATAACGCGAAGCAATTCCTTTGTTAGTTGAGGTCGAATTCGTTAAAGGAGCTTAAAAAAAAAATAAAATGAAGAGGATCCTTTCTCAAATAGAGCCCATAAATTTCCTTAGAATCGTTGTCATTTCAGCTGCATAGAGCAAGACTTTCTGCTTAAGAATAAATAAGTCAAGTAGAAATACCTCTGCAAACCACTTTTAATAATGAAGCTCTATGGCAGCAAATTATCGTCCAAAAATAATTGTCTTAAACTAAATACCAAACAGGACACTGACTGTCAAAATTAAGAGCATTTCGTGGTTGTCTCAACATTACCAATCTGCCAGCAAAAGCAGCATGGTGATTAGCGCCCTCAATTAAAAATAAACTTCACGGTCTGATGATAAGCGAGGTGACAAATTCAGCCACCAGTGTACCTTAAAGTCTCAGCCAAATTTTCGTGCTCTCTCTGCGCACCAAGAAGAACCCTCTCATCATGTCAGTGTGAATAGCAGAAAATCTCTTTGAAAATAACTTTTTTTTTTGATTTACTGAACAAACAATCGGTCGAAGAGCTTCCAATTTTAGAGGAAATGATGAAGCGATCATGGAAAAAAAGATTTGTCGTAAAATATTCTAATGCTAAAAAGTTTGGTCCAAGGATAGCCTATGAATGGAAACGCATGCTCGAGAACGTATGAAACGAAAATGAAAGTATTACTATATTTCCTGAGCTTTATCGTCGGAAATCCTAATGAGCGTCCGTTATAGAGCCGGAATATGTAATTTTATGCAAACTCACGTTCAGAACACCTATCAACTGGAACTTCGTAGAGTGGAACTCAATCATTAAGGCGATTTCTTCCAGCCCAGACTTCCTCAGCAAAATTCTCCCTAACAGCCATGTAGAAGCGATGTGAAAATAAAAAAGAAGTCAAAATAGCTGAATTCTTCTTTAACTACAACAAGAATCGCTCGAATTTGAAAAGAAGGATATTCGTTTGCTTTTAATAAAATTTAAATTATTAGACGGAAAAGCTCTGATTAAACATTCAGGAATGATAGAACTTGATAGTCTTAATTCCTGAATTTGAGTAGTCACAACAGGAGTCGCCTGGATTGCTACTTGCATCTTACAACTCTCACAAAAGTTGGTTGTACTACTGGAGATCATTGAAACCCGATCTTTTTACTATGATTGATTCTTAATGAACAAAAAGTGTTTAGTCCGCACCCGTGTCGCCTGGTATACCGCGGTTTCTGGTTGGGTAATAAATGAAAGCTTATTTCGGATACCACTTGAGAAAACAAAAAGGTTTGTGGCGCGCATTGATACCAAGAACATTGGATATAAAGAACCAGATCACAAATTATAGCCGGTCACTCCTTTCTTCTTGGAGATTTCGGATAAAATTTTCCAAAATTGAAAGGCTGCAAAGCGAATTGGGTATCTATAATCGGAAGGAGTAATAAATGAAAATTTTCCTTTTGTTCAGTGTAAAAGAAGAATTATTGGCGAAAGATCTTGCGAATAACATCATTTTTTGTATTGGAAAGAAGGTGCATAGCGCAAATTCAAAGGTCATTTGAAATTTTAAATGCTTTCTTTATAATTCTTGCCGTATTCGTGGCTATTTCAATTTTCAAGTCATTCGGGCTTTTCCGTTTTATAATAGGTATAAAGTCGCTAATTAGCCTTGAGAGACTGTTCGCAATTAAAATTAGCTTCGTTGCTATTCATCCTCTCTATGATGAATGTAGAAGAAGGCCTTAAGAAGTCAATTTATCCGTTTGAAAGCACGTTTTCGCATATTTTCAGCAATTCATTGCTGAATTTTCGATTTGTACGTAAGCATTTTGATTCTGATCAGTTTGCTCAGATAAATTAAATAATTTGGATATGCACATTAACTGAAAAATGCGAAGTTTCCCGATGCTCTCAAACGATATATGATTTGTAACGCTGAATAAACAGCGCTCATATCAAAGACGTATCGATAGCTCCTGGAACTCGGGTGGTGACTTCACCAAAAACGCATTTCTGATGGATTTAAATACATATCTTATCCTTTGAAAACTATGTAGAGAAATTTTAGATTTTTCCTCCAAATGCACATCGTAATCATGTGTGTGCTTTTCAAACTCCGTCGTGTCAACTGCTATCACCGAGTGAATCTCTCTCTGCCAGCTGTCTACTTTAGCAAAGCAGATTGCGAAAGGGTTATAGCTCTCTCTCTATCTCTCTATTTCTCTCCCTCCCAGACAAAAGTGAGCAATATCAGATATAGTACGTAAAAATCGGAATAGCATATAGACTCGCAACAATGGAATATACAAGAGTTCAAGAAGTTCAGATCGAGAAAAAACGTATTAATCGTTTTTATGTCTTTCTCCTATGGCTATCAGCAGATTCCTCTTTTCTTACATTTACTCTTAATAATAGACCATGAATATAACATAAATTGAATGTGTTTTCAAGGGCGGAGATTCCAGTTGTGAGGCTTCCAATCGTTTGTATATAAATCAGGAACTGTAATGTCGGCTTCGTCAATTTGTTTAAAACCTAACATCTTCTCAAGAATACTTTTAAATTCGTGGTATCCAGCTGGAAGCTAGACAGAAAGAAATATTATAGCAGGTGAATGATTTAAATTGTTACATGTGAGCCTTTAATATTTCCCTTTGAAGTCGAGGCAATTTGAAATAGTAATTGAAAATCAGGCCCTTGAAATAATTCTCGGCCTATCTTCGGTTGATTATCTTTATTATTTATGCTATTTGAAACTGGCTCAAATCTGTCTTGCTCAATAGAAGAGACACTGCAATAACAATCAGCCAAATTGAGGGAAGAGGAAGCTTACTCTGGGAAGATTAGAGGCACTTCATCATCGAACTGACTGAACGATATTTCAGGCAACACTACTTCTTCTTCATTTTTCTTGAAGGATAAAGTCTTTACTTTTTTATTCTGATTATAGGATTAATTTCAACTTACTAAAGGGTAAAATATTTTACTGGATAATGCTGATATTTTTCATCAGATTGAGTTTTATCTAATTGTCTCTCAGGTGTTGAGACTTTTTTCTTTGGGATAACCTGCTCTCTGTCGATCTTAGGGATGAGGTCACTATACAAGAAGGGAATTTCGATAAGAAAATGAGAATTGAGACGGAATTTACCTGCGCCCCTTTCGAAATAATGGATGAAAGTAAGCCAACGTCGATTTCTGAGCTGGAGAGACACGCTCGAAATGATACATACCCAGCTATTAAAAACAATTAATACAGAAGTTTCAAAGTTAAGAGCTACCTGTTTTGTGAAGGAGGTAAGTTTTGAATGTCTATACATCTTTGGGAACGCGGTGGAGGCAAGCTCGAATGGTTTAAGCAATTCCACTTGTGTCCCATCGTCGCTCCATCGAATTAGATCTGGGTACTCTTCGTTCTATGAGGACGATTATTATCTAAGCAAAGTGGCTATGTTACCTCTAAAACTCTGAAGAGATTTGTCAAGAAATTGGACCGATATTTCCTCCTTGGTTTGGAGGAGGTAAGGAGAGATGAACAAATTTCTCCGTTGTTAATAGATTCCATAGAAGTAAATTTTTTATATTTTATAAGAACAACTAAGCAATTTATATACAAGTTAATCGACAGTAAATCATATAGGTTTTAGGACTTTATTCATGCTGTTAATTTTTTTTAACGTGAACAATTTAGCAAAATTTTGCTGTTTTAACACTCTCAATTATTCCAAACATCGGCAAAGAACCCCCTTAGATTTGCTGACGATTTTCGTGTTTGAGGGAATTTATCTATTAATAAAAGTGATCGGCCATAATTCGACCTGCATTGAAAAAGTGTGGTACGCCGGTCCCATTTTAAAATGCTGAAGTTTTTTTTCAAAAAATGAGGTTGAAATAAAAAATTGCGTGGAGGCAGCGTCATCCCAAGGCAAATGTTCCGAGCAGTTACTGCTATTTATTGACGATCTTATCAATGCTACTATTACTGAAAGAATTTTCCATCATCAACGCGGATGATAAAAATATTAATCGTAAACTTTTGTTCTTTGAGAATTGTGACTCTCCATAACGATTTGCATTTTATTTCTTTCAATTTTCTCACAAGCTGAGAACAATTCAAAGTTCAACGCCACGTTTCGAAATCTAAAGAACAATTTTCAGATTCTCAAATTAAGATGTATTAAATTTTTTTTATTGTTAAACCCAATCACCCTCAAACCCCGCCTAATAAAAATGTTTGTTTCTTTAGGGTAACACCCCCATTCCAGAGAGTGACCGAGACTGAATGCTCATTATATAGCTAGATCGAGAAGTTTGGAGAAGAATGGCTTTCATCAAGCAGAATCCAGCAGAACATTAATAATATTTTATGAGAAAAGGTTAATTTCATTTTAATAGGGACCTTTCGTTTCGCTTCTTGATAAAGTTGTGAGACTGGCTTGTTGTGTTCACATCCGAATGAAGAAAACTCATTAAACGCAATATATGTTTAAAATTTCTCAGGTTTGATCCAACAGTAGCCGGAAAAAATTGAGATGACTTCGCTGTCAGAGGTGTGAGAGGTCTCAAAGAAAATGTGCTAGTATGCAAAAAAAAGTCCTTCTTAGCTAAGGAGACTTTATCTAATCAGAGAGTGCTTCATCAGACCCTGGTTAGTTAAATAAAATAATCGCTCTACTTAGTAAAAATTGTAGCGTTATAAATAGACTTTTTAATAGTTTCTGGAACCTTAAAGAGCTAAATTGTTCGCTTAGAGCACAGTAACAGAACATTCTTTGTATTCGATAAGTGAGCCTAGTAATTCTTTGAGAAATGATGCATAACGTCCGTGTTTGATGTGTGTGGCATATCTTTGTAATATTGAGCCTCGCCTTCGTAGATTGCCTCTTTTCCGAACAATGTTAGGACATTCAAACCTGATGACAATTGAGTGAGTGATTAATTAAATTAACATTCTGTGAAATAGTCCGCAAAACTGCGCATTCAGACTTCACTTGGAGCCACAACCCTGATAAAGCAATGAATGGAGAAAAATATTTGTTGTACTTAAATCGAAAGATCCCATTGGAAGTTAAGAAGTAAACGTAGGCTCTCTCCTAATCGTCTATACGACTAAAAGAAACGATAACATTCAACTAGGAAGATTGAAATCGAACAAAATGGGTGCAGCTTTGAGGTTTCTATGAGAATGGAGAGAATTATGTCCCATGAACACCTTCAATCATCATTAAAAGCCCCCATATAAGTCGCAATCATCGGAATTCAATAGATTCATCTTGTTTTTGGAAGTTTGTCCAAATTTATTTTCCCAAAATTGGATTCATTTCGATTATCACGTAAATTAGCTTCATCTTGACGCGATTTGGAGGTTATTGCCGGCTTGTATGATATTCCTCCTAACTTCCCTCGTTTGTGTTATTAACCTATATATTCGCTCCTCAAACACAACTTCAAGAGCTCTTAGTAACGAAAATCTCTGTCTCCCAAAGGAGTGTGGTCAACTCAATACAAATTGCATTCTCTTTTCCTGTGCGGGCTACCAAACACGAAAATGTAACCTTTTCCACTGCCACAGCTTAAGAATGCTTGCAGTAATGGAACTCAGGCTGAGGACCAAGACCCTTGAAATTATTAGTGAACGGTAATTAATTTGGTTTTGCCGTGTAAAATAAATTTTCAAGAGACTCTAATTAATAAAGAGAAGTGCCCATCTTGATAACTCGTCGTAAGCTCTGGAAACCCTAACTCATAGTCAAACAGCACCTTCAAGGGTTAAAAAAACCTGCATTTTTGGATAACTTCTGAAGAAAATGGAAGCAATCGCGATAAGAATAAAATTTAAGGAACGTTCACCGACAAACGTTGATTCAAGAATTATCCGTATTATTAATTCGTTTGTTGGATATCTTTATGCAGGCACACGAGTTTAGCACGGAAGCAAGGCTTTATACATCACAAAATTATCGCAGACTCCTATTCCAGTGTTTCATTTTGTTGAAATTTTGCTAAAACATCAAGCTTCATCAATAAAGCAGAGTGAAATATATAGAATTCTATTAGGCGTCTGAAAAAGAAATAAAGATGACTTCGGAAAGCATCTATAGAGAGGTCACACAGAAAAAGAAGAATTCCTTCAATTTAATTTAAAACTAGGTTGAAAAAGTGCTATTTTACTGCAGCTTCATATGAGCAATAAAGATTTTATAGCTCTTTTGAATGACAGTCATTCGCCTTGGATATTTCTTTTATTTAGTTCACTGCTTATTGGTATAAGAACATATTTCATAAAATATTTTATAACTAGGAAATCCGGAATTAATTATAGAAGTTGGCAAAGATTTTGCCATTAAAGACTAAGATTGCTCGGCAGCACTCTCATGTCAACTTTAACGGGGGGACTTGAACTTTGGATGATGAAATTTTATACTGGAAAGGCTTCTTTGTTTTGGCTGAAAATGTAGTATTTTCCTTTCAAGTGAATGCTTTGTTACAAGATGTTGAAGACACAGGCATGGAGGTAGCTATTTCTCAATTATTATATATATTAATATAAGCAGGAAGCATTCATTTCTTTTCAAAATGAAAAAGATTCCTCTTTGGTACTGGAAAACCTCTAAACAACAATGATAGATATAATGCGAAACAGAAAGAATTCAGCGAAAAAACTTAGAAATATGCTCCTAACTAATTCCTACAAGAGCTCATAGCTTTCGAAGTAGGGATAGAAATAAGATAAGCGAAATTTTGAAGCTCGCTCTGTTTTGGACGGAATCTATTGAGCCCCATTCAAAACATTTCATATGAAGATCAAAATCGAAATTTTTTCAGTCTCATAGATCGATTGATAATTTCGTTTGGTTAAAGAGCTTAAAAAATGACTGCATTATGAACCTATTTTGGTTTTGGTTGGAGATGCTTCATTCATTAGCTGATTAGTTTCGTTTATTCCCTTCAAAAAGTCTACCAAGAAGTCTCTTACATAATTTATATTTGTAGAATTGATCATGTTCTCATCTGATCCAAACGGTATCCCTGATGATCGGTCAGATTGTTTACCATTTAATTTAAAGGCAAGTCTACCTAGTTTAATGTCTTTAACATTGCATCACATTTCTAGAGATAGAAAATCTGATTATTTGGGCCAGCCTCAAGAAAACTGATAATGCGATCAGCAGGTCCTTATTTTAGATATTTTCAATCAGCTCAGAGCATCAGAATATTATAAATATATAAAGAAAAAGTAATCTTAATATTAAGTTGTTACTATCACTAATCCACTACATGTTTTCATTCTGGAATTTATTTGCTTGCTTTTTGCGATTTACTGAATGAACCCGTACATTCCCTTCGAATTTCCCATAATTTTCCACAAAAGAAAGGCTTACATATCAAAAATTTTGGCAGATTGTCTGGAGAGAAAAGGAATTCTCCATATCTCGCATCGCGGAGGTATTTTCCAGATTTCTTCCTCTGTTTCACTTTCATAAATGAACAGGAAGCTGCTGGAGACAAATCCTAACACGCTCAGGTTCTTCTCATATGAAAGATATGTTTATACCTATATCGCTTGACTCTTTGGTTTGCTGCTTTTCCTGCCGATTCAAGAGAACTCCATGCAAATCTTCATGTATGCACAAAAATTGCAAGAGCAGCATCGTAATGCGAAATTTGCTAAGAAAATTCTGTAAAATAAAAGCAAAAGATACGAAAACAACTTCACGTTTGAAATAGGTTCTAGACCATCGATTTTTTCTTCAAATTTGCAAGCCCGCTCATTGAACACTTGGAAAAAAGAGGAATCTTTACCATAAAAT
>ENA-UOUE01001040-UOUE01001040.1-compost-metagenome-genome-assembly--contig:-NODE-1040-length-19588-cov-15.351545_pt1 | contig 19588 bp, 14 predicted proteins | sample MGYA00238146_ERZ747223 | MGnify/ENA primary metagenome ERZ747223 (study PRJEB28781, sample SAMN06268865) | compost metagenome | isolation source: single cell | place: USA: California, Emeryville, Joint...
ATAGCCTTTTCCAATGAACTAATTGTATCAAGATTATTGAGATACATGACACTTTTATATGATGAAAATGATTGTTAGGATTCTCAAAGTAAAGGAGAAGCTAAATTGATTGAATGAAAGGTCTTCTTGGCACATTGTTGGCAAAAAACCTGGTTTTAATGTCTGCATTGGTCGGAATATATTTCACAAATTTCCAAGAATGTTTAATTCAATAAAATATATCTGAATTAGATATGGAGAACCATAAGCCGGAACCTTTGAAGCCTGCGCTGCTTTCTCCTCGTTCGCAGATTTCAAATCAAAACATTGCCCACTTCATCATCTTCGCTTCAGTCGTATTCGGAACATATGCTTTTTATGTGATTTTAATCGATGGGATGGAGATCGACGTCTTTTCGAGACTCATCAAAGGTACATAATAACCGACCGATGCAGCATTTGACACTATCAACACATAGACAACTCAGAATACTTTCAGTTTGAAGACAAAGTGCGTTTCATTACAAAAGTCGCTTTTTGGATTGGTTTCATCACTTTTGCATTAATAAGTACGATTATGATTTCAAGAACTCTCCTTTGCCAAATGGTAAAATTTATCTGTTGATTAGCGCTGGAGATTTCGCTAGAATCCGGTCAGTCAGAAGGAAACAGGCCTCGTTAAAGCGCTAAACTTCTCTCTGAAGGTTCATATCATAACTTCCATTGTCTTTCTTCAATGCCTCGCCGCTTGGACTTTCGCAAAGTAAGGCGTATGATATTCATTAGAAGCTAATATATCATATAAAGAGCGGATTATCGAGATAGGGGTCCTATGTATTCAGTGATTATTATTTTTTTGCTTGGACAGCTTGAATTCATTGCCACTCAGATGATCGGTAATCTCGTTGTAATGAGCGGAATAGCACTAAATACCATTTTAGGTGTCAAGAGAAAGCCTCTTAGAATGTTGGGAGTGTTTGGCCTTTCGATTTGCCTTTCGTGCATTTCTGCGGTGTTCGTAAAATCCACAGAGCTGATACAAGTCGAATGGTTAATGTGAATTGAAGAGTTTATGCTATCAGTTATTAGGACCTTTTGCGCTCTCTGTCTAAATGCTCTATTAATAATTTACATTAGGTGTATTTATTCAGTCCTTTCATTTCGTAATTTCCCAAAAGAGCTGTTGTTATTGCGAATCATTTCCTTCGAAACTACTCACTTTTCCTAGTTCTTTAAGCAAAAATGAGAACTGTTTCAAGAGGATAAATGACATTCAGTCGGCAATACAATATGCAATTATCAGCATCAGAACACCAGGTCCTATCATTTGTGATGTCCCTGAAATTGAACACACGTCGCTTGCTTTCATTTCTTCAAATGTGGTTGTTTTTATCCCTAGATTCTACAATACATGACTTAAATTCACCTTAATGGAAAAAAGGAACTTATAAAATTCAAAGGGAAAATTCTATATATAATCAATCAGCAAAAGATAAATCCAAAAATTATTTCGCGGGTCCTCTTCATTTATTTGCAGCAAGAACTATTGATCTAAACATGGTAGCTACTCTCCCATATGCTTCTCGACTTCACTAATCTTGCTGTAGGACGAAATTGACTACTGGGATATTGATAACCTTGCAAAAACAATTGATAATCAGCTAAATCTCGAATACCGCGAGGATACTGTTAATCTGAAGAAGGAAATCGACAAAAATCTCTCTATCAAAGGAAAGCGAACCGTCATCCGTAATCTGTATCTCATCATTGATACCTCGGCTTCAATGAGAGTCAAAGATATCAAGCCATCTCGGCTCGTTTGCACTGTCGAATTTTTACAAGTAATGTGCTATTGGTACTGCATTGGCAATAATTTCTCAGAATTTCTTTGAGGATTTCTATGATAAAAACCCGCTGTCGACCCTCGGGTTCGGAATTATGAAGGACTCAAAGTTTTTCCAGGTGTCCGACCTTTCTCAGCACGCAAAAATGCATTTTACAAAGCTAAACGAGCTGAAAGAGAGCGACAACATGGAAGTTTCCATTCAAAATGCACTTGAAGTATGAATTCTACAGGAGGTCTCTCCTCAATAAATTGAATAGGTTGCCATAGAGTTATTGAGAGATAGTCCTTTGTATTCCAGCAAGGAGATTTTGGTGATATCTGGCGCAAACGCGACTTGCGATCCTGGAGATATCGCTGAGACACTGGAGAAGCTGAAAGCTCAGAAAATTAAAACTTCGTTTATTACGCTCTCATGCAAAATGTTTATCTGCAAGGTACCTGATACTTTTGCAAGTCAGCGCTGATATATACAATAGAAAATATCCGAGGAAACAGGCGGGTCTTATGATTTAGCGTCAAATAAGGACAAATACAGGGAGATTCTTTTGGTAAATGAATAATAGTTCTGCTTTTTGATGGTGACGATGTTATGAAAGAAATACTCGAATCCTATTGAAATTACAACAGAGAACGTGCAGAGTACTCTAATTCCAATTGGATTCCCTCAAGAGGTGATTCACTTGAGAAAGCGAGACAAAAGTAGCTCTATCCTTAAACTAATTTTGACTCGTATCTCACTATAGAGCAGGAATGTCTCCAATTTCGTTGCTGCTGCCATGACCAGAAGCTCGGGTAACCTAGACACGCAGAACCATTCCACTAATTAAACTCGATTTAGAAATCAACATTATGTGTGTCCTCGCTGTGAAGGCCTGAACTGCGACGTTCCATCCAAATGCGGCGTATCTACCTTGACCTTCAACTTTTATCTTTATATCCCATTGTGTATAGAACTGTGACCTGAATCTAATCAAAGCGCCGATGTTAGCTCGTACGTTCCATCAACTGAACCCGTTAAAGAAGTTTCAATTGATAAAACTCATTCGAGATATGATTCCTGAGGAAACTCAAGAAGATGTCGTCAATTTAAAACTATCAGAACTTAAGTCTAAGCAGCCATATTGTTTCGGCTGCGAGATAAAGTTTGAAGAAAATTTCAAAACTGAACCGTATATCAGTTTGTGCACTCAATGCAAAAATCACTTCTGCCTGTATAATCAAATCTTATACCTCTCTCTAACGCTTCGTATTTTAGGAAATGCGATATATTCATTCACGACAGTCTTTATAATTGCCCCGGATGCTTATAGTTAGGCTACAGCTGTTTTTCGCTGATATCATGCGTTATCAAATGAAATGTAATAATTTGTAACGAGAAGCAATTACTCAAAGAGTCAGTCCGTTGTAAGTTACACATTTAAATGCACCATGAGTAAAAAGGATGTTTTCTCGAGTTTCTCAGGAAGAAATAAATGAAAAAATAGTGGACATTTTGTTTTAATGCGAACTTTCAACAGGAAGAGTCATAACAATACACCTATATGCAAATTATAAATCTCTTTTCCAAGACGATAGGAAATAGTTGCTTCAACTGATATAAAATTTTGTAAAAATAATAATCTTTTCTTTAGTACCTAAATGTGTTAATCCGTCGAAAACAGTTCGACCTTGGCTCAGTTGTTGCCTTCTTTCTTGTTACCAGTAAATTTGAACACAACTTTGTTCATTGCCTTTGAACCAGCTCCTTTTAATATATCAGTTACCTTTTTCTCATGATCTAAGATGAAAATCCACAGTTTAGTAATGAAAAAGCGCTCCAAGGCTACCTTTGCTGCATTTGTAAAATCCCCATAGATTAGTTCCCGACAGAATACAAGATATTACACAGGCCGTGCCCTGATTTATAATATGTCAAGCCAATGCTGTTTTAGTAAGCTTACCCAGAAAATTCTGAAACCAATGACTGAAAAGACGCTAAACACAAGCCAGACAACAAACTGTGCCATCAAAGAATACCAGAAAAATCTCGAGTCCACAGGGTTTGGAATCAACCGCTGATCATAAGATTCGAAGTACCAGTCTTCATCTCCGTTCTCGTCTGGCGCGCTCCACCATCTCAAACCGACAAGTAACCTAATAAATAGTCACTAACTGCTTTATAAGGTCAAAGAAAAATTCATTCGATAGCGGATTCGGAAAATTTTGTAATGAGCGTATGAGGAAAGGAAGTCTCACCTGCCGGTCACATTTTTTACTGTCCAGAAATCAATTGCAGAGAATACAACTACTAAAATAAATGAAAGCACTTGATTGGCAATGGTATTGAGGAAGAGATAACTGCAGATGAAAAGCTTTAGAGGACTGGGCGGTTCGGTTGATATTATACCAAAATATAGCGAGCGCTTTGAACAATATTGTGACAATGCAAGCGACTGGGTGAGCTGCTTGAGCCAAGTCAAAGGTCTTTTGCATCAGTGCAGCGTTTTTTTGATATTTATTTGCGAATTGCCGACTCTGTGCTTGAGCCGCCGGGGGACTACTATCCCCACCTTTCTTCATGATGTATGTGCCTCCAGTTTTTCCTGTTTTGGCGTTGAGGAGAGGAGTTCTGTTGCTCTCGTTCATTGTGGGAACGACGAAATGGTTTGGAAAGTCTTTTTAAAAAAGCTCTGTTACTGAGTGCTTAATTAACTTAAGCTCTTTTATTGGGAGACATAGGGTATTTAGTAGGATATAGGCGCCTTAAATCCTTTGAAAAGAATAACAGGGTCTGGCTCTTACTGCGCACTAATGTTCGTTACTAATTTTTTTCTGGTTTTTTCTTCTTGTGTTCTCGTGATTTGTTATAATTGCAGTATTTGAGCCTTGAAGATAGACTGCCCACTTTGAGTTTCATACAAGTGTAAGAATTGATCTCTTTGGGGCAATACCGAGGGTGCAAAATCAGAAAGAACAAGAAATACGTTGAATTGCGTTCGTTGGTATTTTTTTTTTTTGGTAGTCCGCTGCTTGAATCAGATGTTACTCAGTGTTTTATTTCGAGGGAGATTCAAATGTTAGGCCTATGCTCTATGTTGAAGGACTAAGGTAATGAATAAAAAAAAGAAAATGCTTCTAAAGGCATTAAGTAGGTTTGCTTAAGATGAAGCTTCTAATTGACATGGTTGACAAAAGTAATTAGTAGTTAGTTTGAATTTGTAATTGTGGTGAAAAATTACTATGCGTTCTTATTCATAAATTGTAATGTTAGCTGCTTTCGTACTATAGGATACTTATTCGAAGTGTTGGTTACTTGGCATTCAGTTACTTTGTATATGTTATGATGAAGATGATGTTAAGTCGTAGTCCAAAATGACTGCAGTATCATTCATTTTGTAACAATTACGAGTATCTTAACCAATTAACTAGAAAGCTGAATAATATGCCTTAAGCTGTTATTTCTAATTTTCCAAATACTCGATTACCCAACAATAATCCATAAAAATAGATTTACCAGTATTCGCTGACCTCGATTTACCTTTACTCATGAGAAAATTTGTTGTATAATAAAGAATGCTTATTGCTACGCTATCTTGAATATTAAATGTTTCAAACATAGCATTTCGAAATTTTTTTTTACAATCTACATTAAAATTATAAAAATTAATGATATTATTTATTTAGTACCTCTCTTCAAAGTACTTAATTCCTTTGTTTGATACATACACATAGTTTCTATCACAATTCAACTCTATTCATATCAAGGAAACTCGGACTTGCTAAGGTTTTCAAGCGAGTGGATGCGTAACCAACCATATTCTTAATAACGTCAAGATTGCTACTTCATTTTTTCTGTTGGCTACTATTGCATCGCATTCATCGGTGTTGTTATCATCCTACAATACAAGCTAACACAAAATCTTTAGCTCAATTAATCGTTGAAATCTCAAATTTTATTTTGCCTGAAAATAATTTATCCAGTAGCTGTTTGCACTGAATCCGGCGAAGTCAGGCTAATTCTGTCGAGTAACTTCGAAAAAAATTTACTATTTTACCAGGCAAGACCGGTGAAAACAGATAGTAGGAAACTTCTATTTACGCAAACACTTGATAAGTTCTCCTTATCAATAGTTCGAAATAAAATCATTTCAGAAAAAAAAAGAAAAAAGACTCAATAAAATGAACTGTAAGCCATTGTGCGACTGCCTTGCTTTCCTATTGCTGGTTGCTATGTTTAGTGGTGGAATTGCTTTGAGTGTCATCGGATGCAACCAATGGTCATACTCACCAAATAGAACCTCTGGATTTTGTATGGGTGTTACTCACAGAGGCTATTATTACGGAGGCTTTATCCTGATTTTAATCGGACTCTTCGGCTTGTGTTTCCTCGCCTGCTGCTCGAGCTCATCTCAAAAGAAACCTCAGAGACAATATGTTGCACGGATTCCAAACCACAGCTATGATACACTCAATAATGATGACTCTCGTCTCCTTATTACAAAAGATCCTGCGAAATTTTGAAGCTAGATAGCTCTCTTTCGGCCTTAGGAATTGTAATTTAATCCGTAATTAAGCGTGTGTTGATATTATTTTACGCTTCAAGTCTGACCCTGCATTATTTATGAAGATGTTTTTCAATAAGATAAATTTCCCAATTGAAGTCAATTTCATCAAAAGAAAACAATTTCTAAGGAAATTATACCTCTGCTCCGTTAAGAATATATCATGAGTTTGCCGAAAAATGGCCTCTCAAAGCCTTTTTTACTTGAGGTTTCCTCAAGGCCTCTCTAATTCCCTCTGGTATATCTTCTTGCTAGTTGCAAGGAAAGAAAATATCTGAAGAATAAGAAGCTTGCTTTTCCTCTTGAGTGATAAGTAAGATTCTGCAGATATTTGCTATTGAAAATTCAAATTCGTCGAATGAGATTGTATAAATTAATTTTTAACTCTGGATCAGTCTCAAATCTGATATAAGTAATTATTTTCTCTTTTCTGACATGTGCAGACAGATCGACAGTTATGTTTTCTAGAAGAAAATTTGAGCAGGTTAGTTCGGCGAAGTTTACAAGGGCTACGGCAAGAAGACGGGCAAAGCGGTAAAAATGATCTCACGAGAATTGGTCAAAGGGAAATTTCGCATCCTCTTCGAGAATGAAATTAAAGTTCTTTGTGCTTGCAACAACATCAACATTGTCAAGCTATAACACCTTAAAATAACTGTGAGCGGTGTCTACCTGATACTGCAATGACAGAGACCTGAAAGATTATCTCAATGCAAAAGGCAGTCTATCTGAAGACGAAGCTGTAGACTTTTTGATTCAAATACTCAATGCTTTCAAAACGCTGGTCAAAACACGAAATGATGCATAATGATTATAGGCTTGCAATTGTCCTAAAGCATAATGGAATACTCAAGATCGCTGGTTTCGAGAACTGTAAGTTTTTTGTGGAAGTAGGTATGGCTTCGACCGATAGTCCAGTGACTTCTACTTGGTCTCTGCAGATGGATGTTCTAACTGCTCTAATGATTTGCAACATTTAACTCGATCGGAGTATACTCTCCAAAAATCCAACGACTTACATATGTACCACACCATTTTTAAGATGATTTTACTTTCTCATTGATAAAACCAACACTTGCATTGAGGTTGTAAAGATACCTAGATGATGAATTTTAAGTTAGACCCTCTCCATTTGTCGTCTACTTGACGAAAAATGCTTTAAGAGTTTGAATTTCATTTTGAAAGTTGCCTTAGAGGTTATTCGAAAAATAATTAATTTGTTTGTCCGAATAAAGGCCCTTCTTCGGCTCATATAATCGTTTAAGACCCAGACTTTGATTAAGCAGAATATGGTATTCCAAACCACAGCTATGATACACTCAATATGATGACTCCTGCCTCCATATTACTAGTGATTAGGCCTGTGTTCATATTATTATCAGATTTACTTCTGACCTTGCATATTTCCCACCTACTTTTTACCAACAGAAATTTTAAACAAAAAAATTCCTAAGCAAATTTCATTTCTGTTCAGAATATCTGATGATTTAGTTAACAAAAATGACGTTTAAAAGTCTTTTTTGCTTGAAGAGTCGTTCTTATCACCTGGATTATTTCTTCCAGTTCGCTGGGAGATAAAACAAAATATTTACAATTATGATAATATAAATGCTTTATTGAATGATAAGACAATGCAGAGATTTGCTACTTTAAAATTCAAATTCGTGGAATGGAACTGTATAATTTAATTTAACTCGGTTCATTAACAAACCTGAATAAAATAATTGCTTTCACACTTCTGACATGCCCAGACAGATCGACAGTTACGTTCTCGAGAAGAAAATTGGAGCAGGCCAGTTTGGCGAGGTTTACAAGGGCTGGGACAAGAAAACTGGCAAGGACGTCGCAGTAAAAATGATCTCACGAGAATTGATCAAAGGAAAATTTCGCACCCTCTTCGAGAATGAAATCAAAGTTCTTCGCGCTTGCAACAACATCAACATTGTCAAGCTATACGACATTAAAAAAACTGAGCACAATATTTATCTGATGCTTGAATACTGCAATGAAGGCGATTTGAAAGATTATCTTAGTGCAAAAGGCTCACTATCCGAGGACGAAGCTGTAGACTTTTTGATTCAAATACTCCATGCTTTCAAGACGCTGGTGAAACACAATATCATGCATCGTGATTTTAAGCTTGCAAACGTCTTAAAACATAATGGCATACTCAAGGTCGCTGATTTCGGTTTCTGTAAATTTTTGGGGGAAGGAGGGATGGCTTCGACCTATCTTGGCTCTCCGCTGAACATGGCACCTGAGGTCTTGCTCGGGAAAAACTACGATAGCAAAGCGGATATATGGTCCATTGGTAGCGTGTTCTACGAGTTGCTGTTTGGAGAGCCAGTTTTCAAGGTGACTGAATACAAAGATCTTATGAAACAAGTGATTGAGGGCTTCGAGCTCCAAATTCCTGAAAAAGGAGGAGTAAAAATATCAAAAGTAACTGAAGATGTGTTGAAAAGAATGCTCGTTTGCGACCCTGAGAAGAGAATCACATGGAAAGAGTTGCTGGGACATAAGATAACCACATACCGCGAGGAAAAAATAATGAAAGAATTAAATACGAGCATCAATCAATCCACAACACAGAATCTCAAAGAAAACATGAGCAAATTTTACGTTAATAACAATAAGGTCGTTCAACATGTCCAGGACTTCAATAAAAAATCACAGATAAATCAATTTGCGCTGGGAGTGGTGAAAGGAAACAACAAAGACCTAAAATTCACAGGCCCAGTCATTCAGCATACTGAAGAGCAATCGACGAAAGGTAACATTGTAATAATAATAAAATAATGATTTATGTAATTCGATAAGTAGAAGAAAAGAAGTCGGAAGAAAAGGTAAAGCCAGAGCAGCAAGCAGAAGAGGCAGAGTCATCAAAAGGTAAAGAGGGAGAACCATCTAAAGAGGTCATTGAAAGAGAGAAGCGGATAAAAATAATCCAAAATAACTCGAATCGCACGCTTCATGAGAGAAACAAATATCTTTTCCTTGCAAGTGTCGCAGACGAAGCGACGAGCTTCCAGCTGAAGTTATCGACTCAAGCGAGTTTTTTGCTGATCAAAAAGCTAAACTATATGACCAAAACGCTTAAAGTAATCATCGAGAAAGGCGACAAACAACAGCTGTCGGCTCTCGGGATAACGGACCGGGAGATTTGGAGAGAGACAAAAGAATATGAAAATATTTTGAAATTCCTTTTGGAAGAAGAAGAAATATTTTTCGGATATTTCGGGTGTCTAGCAGAAAAACTTCAAACACTGAGTAAACAAGAGCTCGAGCTAGTCCCTGGGTTTGAAGGAGCAGCGACGCTTGATCTGAACGAAGAGAAGAGAAGCGCTTTCGAAGAGATTTATGCGCTGACCCTGAAAATGTACATGAAATTTGTGCTCGATGAGGCAACTGCAGCAGGAAAAAGCGGAGAAGAGACACGGCTACTGTGGGTTCATTTGGATAATCTGATAACGGCGATTCAAGTTGATGAGTTCTTTAGATTCTCTGATGAGAAAGGAAAGCAGTTCGATTTTACAAAGTTTTATGAGGAAATGCAGGCAATTGATGCCGACAAGCTGAAGAAGAGAGTATTGGAGAGGTCTGCAAAGCTTAAATTGTAAAATTGGCGAGGTTTTAATAATAATAAAATAAATGTTTGCAAAAGTTTGATTAGTTTGAAATACATTGTCTTGACACAGCAACATATAAAAATCGAAAATATGCTTTTGTTACTTATCCAATCAAGTGTCTGAAATGCATTACATTTCTTAACATCTTATGGTTATATTGATAAAACGTCAGGCCAATAATTATGCTAGCTTCGGACAAAAAGCATGTGGAGGTTTGAGTTTAGCTGAGTCTCGACAAATATGTTTCTTATTTCAGATGAGCATTACATTAATCCGAGTGAAAACTGATGAAATCAAACGAAATTTAGCTAATAGATTGGATCCCTAAAAGGTACTTTATTGCAGTAATAAATTTATTAAATATGAATCATTCGATGATGCTGTCGTCTTCTCTACGTATCTCTCAACGAGCTCGCAATATTTTCATAATTCTATCATCATTATATTTTTTTTTTCGTAGAAAGCCAGAGTAAAGACTTGTTAGTCAAAAAAAGCCATTGTGTCGGTCTAATGAGGATGTAATTAGGTTACAGCCAATACTTGATTTACATGCTCACACGTTATTTTAGGCGCGAGGTGATATGAACCCAAATAAATTATATTAATTGGATCTTGATAACTCCAAGAACTAAATACTCTTTAATTCGCGCATTTAATTCAAAATCCATTGTCGAGCTCGGGCTTTTACAGGAAAAAGAGGTTAAATCTGCTTCCTGAGATACAGCCGTGCTTTATGCGTCTCACTAACATGTAGACAACACTCAAATACTATAAATGGAAAGCCTCGCTGACTTTTGTGGCTACGGGCTTTTCAAGATTTATAAAATTTCACAGTAAAAGAGTCTTTTAATTTAATTAGTAATAAACTCTGATTCTTACTGGATTTGCCAAGTTTCGCCTCGAAGAGCCTCTCTTTTCTCACAACACTCCATTTAATAGACATATAATTAATCATTCTCTCAATGCAACGAAAGTATTCAGAACCCCTATTTAGTCCTCGTACGACAAAGATCCTAAACACGCACTCTTTCACGGACAATGTCCCCAGTCCTAGATCCGTGCGCAACTCGGAGCCTGAAATCCATCGTCAGTCGAACATAATGCAACTTCCTTTGATTTCTTCACCTCGCAACGCAGTTTCGAGCCCTCGAGGCCTGAAACCAGTACCCTTTCCTACTCGAAAATCCATTTTCTTGACCAACTTTGACAACCAACGCACTCCAAGCAATCTCCCGAGTCTGGCGACTCCAAAGGACGTAAACCCCAGTTATATTCAACAATTCAAAGATTTTTTGAACTCGAAGTCTTCCTATGTACCAAATATTCCTCTTGGGAAGAAATTGGTTGAGGATAGAACCAATATCAACTCTTTTCAAGCGGAAACTCATGAAACTCCCACCGATATCGCTTTGGAAGCGACAGAGGACAAAAATCGAAATATCCATAACGTCGTTAAGAAGGTTCAAGGGAAGCTAAAGTTCCAAAAGCTCGAGGACTCCAAAAAATTCGCACAAAAACTGAACATTTTCAAGGACATGGCAACTTTTATCGATATCAAAGACTTAATGCCGAAGCTCAGCAACACCGAAGGGTATGATCTGCTGGAATCTCTCAGCCAGAACGTCTCGCCGAAGGAAATGATGGCGCATCGAAAGGCTTCGTTGGACCTCAATCCTCGCCCGTTTAAAAGGACTGAGTTTTTCCCTCCTCCAAAGCTGCCGCCGGAATGCCTCCAGAGACTCAAAGAAATTAAGCAAACATTGCAGCGGAGGCAGAAGTACATGCCGAAAAAGCAGCAAAGCCAGCCGGTGCTGAACACGTATTTGAATGAGGCCGAAGAACAGTTCAAGAAAAGCGAGCCTGAGATGGTTTCGAACGAAATCCGCAATGACAAGACCGATGAAGATGAGTTTTACAACCACCTTGAAGCTGACCTGAGAGAAAACAAGTTTGATCGATTTGATTACGACATCGCCGCCTTGGACGAAGAGAACGCTGTAAAGTTCGAAGATTACCTCAAGAGGATCCTAAGGAAAGCAGATCCGAAGAGAATCGACATTGATGAGGCAATTAACCTCCAACGCAACCAACTCAAGGTCTTTAAAGATCGTTCAGAGAAAGTTATTTCAATAATGAAGCGAGCCTCGAAGAAAATATACAAGAAAGAGCTGGAGGTAACGAAGAAGAAATTAGGTCCAGAGCCAGGCTCGCTGACTTCAATCAAAGGACCTCATGAACGAAAATTATCAAGAGACCTTGCTGGCAATACGAACTTACATGCGATCGAGGAGGAAGAGCAGGAGGGGAAAACCTTCCTTACGAATTTAGACAAAAGAGCTTTTATGGTGGGTTCAGCGGTGATCGACGTTGATCAGCCTTTCCAAGCGAAATTAAACGGGATTATGGAGAAAGTGGAACGGATATCAACTGACGCTTCAACGATCTCGCACGATCAGCGCGCAAAGAGCCATGCGCCGCTGATAAAATCGAAAGGAAAAAGCCCCGATTTCAGTTCGAATAAAATGGTGTCTTCATTGATGTCTAGGTGTGTTGATATTCTTGTAAAGGAGGCCGATAATCAGAAAGAGGTTGTGAAAAATTACAAGAGAGGGTTCGAAAAAGTCGTGGATACGATGAAGGACGCTTATGAGAAGGAAACCGATATGATAAATCCAACGAAGAAGGTGGACGTGAACGTTTTGGAGATAAAATTCAACCATAAAGAGCATTTTGGGAGCTTTTCAAACAAGCCGATAAAATCAAAGAGACAACTCGGGAAATTTCTGAATATTTAAGTTTTTTTAAAGGGTGTTGTTTTGGAAATTCGTTAAGAATTGAAAATGTATTGTTTCATTGTATAAAGTGAGTTTTATATAAGAATATTCATTAAAAACAGTCATGGATGTATATTATGGTTCTATATTTTATCAATACTAATACAGCTGGTAATTGCAGTTTCTTTGACCTCAGCATTTATATTTTCCTGAAATTTTTAGGTCACTTGAACTCAGGTTGGAGAAGAAGGGGGTAAATGCGCAGGTAAAAAGTAGAATGTCATTCATGATGAATTGTTGTCGGTGTTTGAGGAGAGTTGCATGGTGATAATGCTTCGCTAAGACTGCTAACTACTTTCTTTCATGGAAATTCTATATCCTGTCTTCAACCGCAGTTGGAATAGGAATTTGCCCGAGACATTTCAACGGAAATCTCTGAAGAATGGCCGCTCCTTAGGTATATGCTAGACGAACAGCTGTCCTTCTTCTGTGTGTGCTCGTTGGTTCGATGAGCCTGAATCACGAAGAGATATATTTCTCAGACAATTTCCATTAAAAACGTATTTCTCTGTGGCCAGTTTATTTGAGTTAAATAACTATTAATTCGTTTATTTTATCGGTTTTACATATCACGGCCAGATTTGTAGCAAAAAATGTGCTTTCCCATGATACCGATCCCGCCTCCCACTGAGAGGTGTCGGAAGGTCGTCAAAAAATTAGAAATCCTCTGTCTTCTGGAGCTACTCTTATCGATTGTATCATTGTACGTCAGCTACGACTTGTTTTTCTACATGTTATTTTCTGCTCTAATCCTCTACCTCGGATACACTCAGCTCGATTTCTGCTCAATGATGTATTTCATCTTCTTCACTATCATCCAGTTGTTCGACCTGCTTCTGATTTTCGCAAGCGTTTGGGGAGCTGAAGTCAGTCAGCAAACTATGGCGCTGGTCATTATACTCGATGTGCTTCTCGTTGTATTCAATATCATCGCATTAGTCATAGGATGCGAGGCCTATAAAGAATTTAAATTGGTTGCTCTGGAAGCGGAAAGAGACTTATTTGGAAGAGGAGGGTTCGGTTTTGGTGGACCAGGGTTTGGACCAGGATATGGACCGTCTGCTGGCCCTCGCTATCGTTACGGCGGAGTGGGTAAAAAAAATATGCGATTATTTGTCAGTATTGCTAATTGCTTTTTTCTTAGACCCTGATGGGGATATTGAGTCTCGAGATGGTCGGGTTTTTGCGCATTCGAACCAGGCAGACCAGGATAATACCCAGTCAAATCAGCGCAATCAAGGAAATTTCCAAGCTTTCCAAGGCAGAGCCGTTGTTTTAACCTAATGTGAGATTTTCAAGCATAAATTTCGCAGTAATTTCATAAGCCATTTATGATTCATTGCAATACGCATATATCTATATATTCTTACATTGCCGACGTATTATTCTCCCTTAGAGGGGCCAAGCTACAAGGCTGCAAGTCTAATTGTAAGGTAGCTCTGCCGATGATTTTATAAGGTGTCGGTTAGATCAAATTTTTTTTGTGTTGAAGATGTGAGCCGCCCAGACGGAGACTCATTAAGTAGAATTCTCTTATTTCCATAGCAATGTCTAAAGACGGCTCACCATCATCCAATCATGATCTAAAAATATAAAAAATCTTTTTGGTGATGCTATAAGTTCTCTGTAGAGAACAACTGCAATGTTAAGGTCAATTATGAAGATCCTATGAGCTATTAAATGAAATATTTTGATGCACATCATGATGCTGCATAAAAATTTAAAACTAACTACCCAAGCAGCCGCCCAAGAAGAATCTCATACTTAAACTTGGGTATTTCTATTTTGTAGCAAAAGTAGCTCCTTTTTTTTCTATTAACTTAGCGAAAAGTCTCCAGTGAGGCAGGTGGAAACACGGGTATATTCTTTGGTTTTTTTAATTAAATAAATTTTTCAAACGGGTAAATGTTCTCGAGATTTTCTTCAATCAGAAGCGCTTCGATAATAAAAGTTTGAAAGACCCCTGGACAGGGATGTAGAACATAGATACGCTCTGGTCATTGCAACTTTTTGAGGTAATAGAGGTCTGGCAGCTTAACTGCCGGTGTTTTCTATCCTTTATTTAGCTTTCGAAATTTAAAAAAAGTGGGGTATATTTCAAACCAAAAAAGGAGAAAGTCCATAGAACCTCTAAAAGCATCACTGATAGTGCAGAGGAACCATTGTAGTTGTTTTAACGATATGATTTATGTTCGTTAGCTGAGTGGATGCAACGTTTTTGAGTAGAAGAGGTGTTTGGAGAAATTAATGGAATAATTAAGCTTTGCTTCTCACTAAGAAATAGGATTTTAGAACACAACTGCTTATCTATTCTTCCAACTTCCACAACTATTGCTGCTACAGGCAGTAAGCTAACGCTTTGAACCTCATGAAGCCGATTAGTCTTCAAATTAGTCTAAAATGGATAGAAAAACATTTTTGCTTGATCAGCGAATCGTTATGGTTCAGGTCCATCCAGTCAGAGCGATTGGACAAATTCCCTTCGAGAGAAATAAAAAAAAAGAGAACTAGTTGAGTGTGGAATTTAGGAAAACGTTAAATGTTTGGAGAAGAGTGGATTAATTCGAATAATTTGCCAGAAGCAAGCGTATTTTCGATGAGTAATGAATGTATTGGAATCAGGTCAAGAATTGTTTAAAAACGGGGATTGCGAGGTGAAATTTCGCGTTTCGGAACCTCAATCGAGAAAATCTTCGAGCCTTTTCGCGATATATCGAATTATTCTATGGGATCAGCCCCAAAACTTCCATATCTGGCAATCACTGGCTATTTATCGAAGCAACTGGCTGATATTTTTAATTTATAATTCTTTTGACTAAATCTCGAAATAGTAGCTCGATATTACCGTAAAAAAAGTTCGAAAATATTCTCGAAATTAATTTTTTTCAAATTTAATTGGTTTTGAGAAAATTCAATCCGCCAGATCTACCTAACGTTTCCAAGAAGAACCTTATGCATTTTTAAGGGGTTTAGAATGATTAAACAAATAATAAAACACTCAAAAAATTCTAATTAAGAAAACAATTTCTAAGCAGCAACTGGGAATTGCCTCAATGATTGCCTTATCGCTGCCTCTCATGCCTACAGCGAGAGGCAGTTGAGTTTTCCTATGAAAAAGGGCTTGAAGGAGCCAAGGGTTAATGCAAGAGCAAGTGAATCGAGTTTCCAAAGGTATCGATTTCATTCAATATTCAATGAGAGGGTTTCCAGCCCTTAAAAAATTCACGGATGACGAACACCTCATACAGAAGCTTGCTAGACCGTAATCAACTGTAGCCACCAATACTTTGCCAAAAGTCAATCCATATCCATCAATATGATGAGTCAGGTAAGGGTTCTCGGGACTGCCTTCGAGTTTGAATGCATCAAGCCTCATTGCCATCTAATATTGTTTTGAACTCTGCATTAATTAAGTATCTTAAACCCTGATTTTGGGTTAAGATAATCAATGAGAGTCGAAGCAAGACGAGATAACCGCAATGAGCGCTAATGATCAAACCCTTCAAGGCGGGAATCTCTTCCGCGCGACTTGAAAAAGTATGGTGGTCTTCAGATGTTTAAAGTATAGCAAGTTTTCTAAGGTGGTTCAAGAAATTTCCATTCTTCTTGCTATATGCGAGTATTTTGTGAGAATTTCCTAAGATAACAGACTATTAACTAATGGCCTTAGGCCAACCAGCTACCTTAATGATGTTATTGCATTAGAATTAGGTTTTAAGCAAAGAGACTCTTGGAAAGTATTCTTTTGGAATTAAGGGCATTTAAGAAAAATTAATAAATTAAAGATATTTAATTAAGAAGAGGTAAGAAAATAGGCCAGTATTGGAAAGAAATGACCTGTCTATGAGTTGGGTCAATAACATCTTAACTTTTTGAGGAATTTCTGGTTATGGTTTGGAATCGGCTCATGCTGAGATGAGCGATTCAAAAATAGAATTTCGATTAAGCCGTTCGCTGGTGCGATTCATTTATTGAAGTGAATGGTCTGAAATTCCCCTTATTCAAGCGGAAATCCTTAGTATAGGTAAGGTTCTTCGGCAAACGCTCAAACTGGAGATTGGTCCATCCAGGTAACCGGCCTGGTTCTTAGCACCGTAGGTAATACAGTGATGAATGCAAACCGAAAAAGCTTCTTTGTTTATTATGGATAATTCCGTTGGAAATTACCTGGAAGTGGCTGAAACTGTGTACTTTCTGATATTTTTGCCTAGAGGATGATGTGCCGAAAAAGAAGTGTTCGAGATCGAAATTTTTCAATCTTATTAGAAAATGTACTTCCCATGCCCATGCTTCAAGAATGAATTTTTTTGTCACAACATCATATTATTTCGAGAAAATAGCTCAAATTGTATCAGCATTGTTTCATTGGATGGAGGCCTAATTCTCGTTGAATAATGCGCCCTCTGTTTGCAACATTAATTGTTGTTGTGGATCAATCGCGCTAAGGCACAGTTGTCGTATTGAGAGGCTATTATTAAATGCATCAGACTTGATACGCAACCCTTGGTTCACAATCTTTGGAATGTCCGTTGCTATTATTTCATTGCCTCTCTTTACAAAAATCTTCTAGCTTGCAAAGGCAGAATTCATGCTAAAACCAACGGATTTCGTCAAAACTCCCGAGCATACTCAAAATTAATTTCAAATAAAACTTAGAACAGAACAAATTCAAAGAACTTCTCATAACGCATGACTATTTAGCTTTAACACACTGTGACTTCATCTTATGTAGACCCTCTAGCCAAATGTACATCCGTATTGTTTTGTATTATATGATAAGTCCTCTTCAATTGATCCCTTGAGATTTTAGAACAAATTTGAACAAAACAAAGTTTTGTTTGTTAATCTGATCGCTTGTTTATTCAGGTTTTTAAATATTGGAAAGTCAACCAACACACACATACACATACGCTCATGTCCTTTAAAGCAGTTTGCGAATTCGCCGTCCATCTCGAAGGATTCAGAAATATAGATCTCTACCACCAAGGTCTTTATCACATACGGATTGTAATATACCACGAGCAGGATGGAGAGGTAATTTTCCCATCTCCTGAGTCTCAATTTATAACCGAATTCATGCGTTTCCTGCGTCCGGCAATTAGAGAATATTCGCTCATCCCTACAACGTGAAAGAGGGAGAAAAACAAACAAGCACAACGAAGAAAAAGCCCAAAAATTTGATTCCATCTCATGTTTTGGATGAACTCAACGCATTTTGCACTCGTACCTTCGTTATCAGATTCTGCGAAGAAGAAATCGAGTTGAATGACACTTGTCATTTCAGAACCGAGTTTGACGCGTATCCGGACTATACAACCCAAGCTTTCTTCATGGAGGCGGAGTTGATGTACGCTGACCCACTCAACACCATGAAATCGCAAGTATTCTTTCGCATTTAGACTCTCTTTGTGATGGTATTTACAATCCTTCACAGAACGGGGAAGCAGGAGCGACTTTCCGTTGTGTCGCGACGTTCAAAGCGAAAATCGTTAATGCTCGTATCGGAGTCCATGGATACGTTCCTCTTATTTTTGATAATAACTACTATTGCGTTGCGTTTTCAATGGTGCACTCGCTTCTCATGGGTAACAGCTATCAGTCGTTGCTTTTGAGCTGAATCAATGTAAAAAAACTAGATTTCCGGTTCAGAAAAGTCCCCTTTGAGTTGCCGAAACCCGAGGAAGTTAAAACCGGTAATGTTAAACCGATACCGAGAGAAAGGAAATCGCAAACATTTACTGAATTCTTGCAAATAACGTCTAATAAATGTAATCTTTTCATCGAAAGCGTGTTCCTCATGCACTTGTTAGTTCGAAAAGACGAAGTCGACGCGTTCTACTTCTACTACACAAAAGCGATGAACAACGCCTACGACAAAATGCTTGATCATTTCTTTTTCTTTATTGACGTCTGCATGACCGACCGCAACGAAGTTCAATTCCTCCAATTAATTGTAACGAGCAATTTCCCTTAAAACCCCTCATTTTCCCACAGAAAAGCTCTCCAGATGGAGAAATCTACTTAAAAACTTACGAAGCAAGGCAGAATAGCAAAGAGCCCTTGATAAAAGAGAAGCCAAGTTTGTGTCTTATCTCCTCCTTTAGCTAACACAAATTAATTTAGAGAAGTTCAGCGAGCTGTTTGACCTCAAAGACGGTGAGGAGATAGCCAGCGCGATACTCCTGGTGAGCTTGATCACTTCATGTTCACATTAGCTAAGAGTTTTATAGGAAATTAACAAATTAGCAGCAAAAAGCTTCCAGCTGTGGCATTTATTCCTGGAAATTGTCATGCTTGTGCCCAAGGACGTTTGCAAGGTGATGCAAGCAGATTACCACCAACGAATTCGCGAAAAGTGGGGAGAGAGCATGTTCCAGCACATTTATAAGATATCTGACTTGACGTCCACATACGAAACGAAAGTCGGAGAAAGTCACAAGCTCATTGCCAACAGTAGAAGAAAAAACCTCTATCATCCAGATCTCAAATTAAACATCACGGATAACGTACCTTTTCCTGCTCGATAGGGGCTGGACTAATGCATTTTTTACTTAGGTATTGGATTTGAATATGTTTCCTCCACCAGAGTACCACCCTATCCTCTTTGAAGAGGTTTGTATACGTTCTAATTCAGAGACTGAGGTTGGCTTCCCTGAGTAAGAGTTTGTTGTAACGCATTATGTAGGCGAATATGGAATCGGTGCTGCAAGCTCTAGAGGACAACTACAAAAAAACGGAATACAAGTAATATATTTAAGG
>ENA-UOUE01001041-UOUE01001041.1-compost-metagenome-genome-assembly--contig:-NODE-1041-length-19579-cov-4.832940_pt1 | contig 19579 bp, 14 predicted proteins | sample MGYA00238146_ERZ747223 | MGnify/ENA primary metagenome ERZ747223 (study PRJEB28781, sample SAMN06268865) | compost metagenome | isolation source: single cell | place: USA: California, Emeryville, Joint...
CTGAGAGGTTGGCAACGACGGAATTGTAGTAATTTGGTTGAATCTTGTAGGCAAGATCGAAATATTTCAATGTATCCTCAGGAGAGGTGTTGGTGATGAACCAGTTGGCTCCTTGAGCAAACAAGAAGGCCCAGGTGTGGTAAGGAAGAGGGAAGACGTGGAATCTGAAGCTCACACCGTATTTGATAACATCGGAGGAAACAGATCTCATGGTATCCCAATCAGCCATACAGTCACTGCACATGAGATCGATGAAAGCGTCAATTTGGAAGGTGGCGTTAGGGTAGCCAACAAGGACACCGTCGACTGAAGGTGGGATAGGCACACTCTGCTCACAGAGGGCGACAGCAAAGAGAGCAAGAAGAACAACGGCAGTTTTCATTCGTGAAGTTTAATTTATTTTTTATAATCGGCTCAAGCTAAATTAATGCTTTATATCAATTAGAGGCAATTAGAGAGTCACAAAGCAATTGAATCACCCAATTTCGAAACTTATACTCAGGAGAACGCTCTAAATATATTTCATACTGGGCTCGCTGCTGCAGGAAGCAATCATTCTTGAGAGCAGTAAATGGCTACCTTGGTCCTCAGTCATTATTCTAAATTGAAATCTATATGAGGTAGACTGTAGGTAGGGCTATTCTGTTATTGATTTCATTGAAAAGAAAGAAATATGAGTATTGTAAGATAAGGTAGTCGAGCATACTCGAATGTTTAATAAACTTGGAGAAACAGAAAGATCTATTTAAATCCCCTTTTTTGTTTCAACATGGTGCAAAACTCCCAAAAAATCACAGACAAAATTCTTTTCGAAGCGAATTTTCTCCTTTTGATTTCCTTAACCTAGCAGCAACGAAATGAATACAATGCTGATGTTTAATATCCTTTGGGGATCTTAAAATAACTGCTAGCGATGAAAAATACTATCGATCTATTCACAAGCATCTTCTTGTTCATACATTTAAATATTCTTCCAGAAAAAAAATGTTCAGGTCTTCCAAACTTCACAGATTCCTTTTCCAACTCACGCCCTAGAGAGGATTTCGGGAGACTGATGTTTTGAGGTCTATTAGAATCATTTGTTAGTTTGAACATTCCGCGATCTTCAGAATTTAGGGAATGTCTCACTAGTTCTGCAAGAAATGGTATTTGATATGGTAAAGTTGTGCATCAACATTTGAATACTTAACAATGATGAGAAAACTGAAGAGTATTTTGCTTTGTTAATGAAGTTTAGGTTCTTACTGTTATTTTCGAAATTGGATAGAAAAAACATGGATTTTCCTAGGTGGATCGTGGAATGTGAGGATATTGAAAATTATCAATGCATTAGCTATTTTAGTTTACACATAGCTCTCATAAACGGAAAGGATACTGATGTGAGTTTTTGAATTTTCGAAGTATGAGGATATAAATTCTGTTGTGGTGCATAGTTACGAAGGATTTTATAAGAGAATTTGGCCTAACCTCCACAAAAATGTTCCTTTACAACTCAATATAATAGTATTTGCCACCAACTGTATTCCTATGCCATATTGAGAAGAAAGTTCGCTACTCTTGCTGCTTAAACCTAGCAAAGTAGCAGCCAAACTGCTTATATTTGACTGAGAGTTCATTATAATAATGAAACATTCATTGTGTAGAATCTAAGACCGGCGTTTTTTGGGATGCTAGTATTGAAAATTTATCGTGTTGGTTATTTAAGGAAAAGCCGCAATTTATAAAATAATTTGAAATAGAATAACAATAAAATATGGTAGGTTCTCTCATCAATCCTCCTTTCCTCATCCTTCACAGTATAGCCAAAATTTTAGCGGTGGATACTTACCTGAAGCTGATGCAGAGAACAATGACGGCATTCTGGATAAAGGATCTCGTGGGCGTCTATCTGTAGTAAGCATAAATCCATAGATATTGAAGATATTACCTTACACACTAGAACAAGTCTAAGAATAAAACTTCAGTTGTTCCACTGACAATTAAGGCCGTCTTAGAAATCGCAAGTCAACCTGGAGAGAATCTCCAAATCGATGGACAGCCAGTGGTTCAGGTAAGCACCTGAAGGAAGCGCATCTCCTTTAACATCTTCGAAAACAGGTAGTTGTGTTAGGTCGAGTACTCAACATTGAAGAGCATCCTACGAAGAGCGTATTTACTATCGACGACACAACAGGCCAACTGGAGTTTGCTTTCTACAAGAAAAGCGATGAGATTCCTGCAATGCTAACCAAGCTCAGTTGCAAGTAAGGTTCAGGTTCATGTGTTTGTGTTTTATCTCCGAGTTAGAACGAATATGTATCTGAATGTGATAATTGCGATAAGACCTTTCAGAGACGGAAGGATTTTCGTTGCCACTGGTCTAGAGGAAGTCAAAGACTATAATCAAATCACCTATTTCTTGCTGAACTGCTTCGTAACCCACACTCAAAGAGTGTATGGCTATGTTGAGCCACAAGAGGAGAAGGATGCTGAAATTGTGAGTTGATTTCTAGTTTCTTTCATAATATGAGATTTTTAGAACTATCAAAAGAGCAGGTCTTTTGAAAATCAAACGCCTTCTAAAACAACCCTACCGCAGACGGGCAAACAGAATCCGACGGATTCGGTGAGTAAATCGACCGCTAACTATAGATTGGTAAGCAAGCACTTTTCTTTTCAAAATAGCTGAAATCTCAATGTTGTAGATTCATAACGCTATCAAAAAGATTATCACTGATAGCACTTCGTCTAATGCTAGCGCTTCTTTTGATCAAATCCTTGGGAAATTCCCCGGGAAGTTCGATGCAAAGACGCTCAGGTAATTAAAAAAAGTTAATAATTTTTCATCCCTTTATCAATTAATTTATTAATATAGACAATATCTCACTGAGCTGATCAACAAGGGCGAAATTTATACTATGGATGACGACGATCACTTCCGCGCAATATAGTCGATTTTTTCTGGTCATACCATTTGTAATGAGATAAGGAGCCTCATATTAGTTCCTATAATAACTGTGTTTAATGTTGAAATCAATATTACATTGTAAGCGAATTGCATAAATAAGTTTTATTAGCAGTAATTGGATCCATATCAATTCCTCATCAATGAAATGATCAAATATCTCTCAAAGATTTATAGAAACTCATTTTTCTTCTTCTTCGTTGTTTAGTCTGCAAATTATTTAGTTATTCGCCTCTTTCTATATACAATATAGTGGTAGCTGATTATCATCACAAAGATAGTAAGCTGACCAAAGAAAATGATATTCAGTATTTCAACATAATGTGAGACTACTTTGCTAATTATGAAACAATGAAAGCTTTGATATTTTTTTCAATCGATGCGAGGAATCCTAAATGTTATTAAATTAGATCATCCAAATAGGCTTCGTGCTATTTGTTGACTCGGTTGTCTCAGGGCCATAGTTCAACAAAGCCTGGGACTTGATTTTTTGAATTGCAATAAGTGAGTCAATCCTCGCATTTTTCGTCTGGATGACTTTATTGGATAAACTTTTTGGAGGGAGACCACTGAAAAGATCTTTTATGGAAGAGTCGTTCTCGGCTAATTGCAAACTAGGACTTGCTTGCAGATAGTTGACATTGTTTAAATCCACAGAACTTAACACATTGTTAGAGGCGATTTTTGATAGAAGATTTGGCTTCCTATCAGGATCAGCAAAAATATTGCCATTTTCAGATACTGGGAGATTCCTCAACAAATACTTTCTAGGAGTGAGAAGGTCTTTCGGGCTGTCTTGATAGAGTTTTCTGGAGTCTTTTTGGTTCAGAATGTTCTTAGCGGCACGTATACAAGGGGAAACATCAAGATTTTCGTTATGAAGTTTTCGATATATCGGTAATGGTGGACACTGCTTAAGCGCTTTTGAAAGTACGAGGGGTTTTACAACTGATCTCTCGCTAGAGAGGATAAGGCTTTTATTTTTAATCTTTGGAGTCGCATCAGGATCTGTTGCCTGACGTTGCGCATGGTGAGCTTCAATACCGAGTCCCGCCACCAAAGGCTTTCTTTTACTTATTAATTGAATCCTATTCGGAGTTCGAGTGCTATCTTGTCCTGAGGTAATTATTGTATCTTTGTCTTCTTGCGAATAGTCCCAATGTCTTTTTCCAGACAACTGATCGAGCTGCGGGTCAGACGGCGCCTCTGAAGGACTATAGTTTGGTTTTGGAAGTCTTTCTTTTAACCCTTTGAGATTTTTTGGTATCTTGATCGTCGAAAGGAGCTCTTGATTGGCTTCTCTAAATTGGTTTTTATTTGAGTACAAGAAAGATGATTTCTCGTCACTATCCCATCTAGCAACAGCCGGGTTACTGAGCAATTGATTACAAGTGGGACGTGCCACTGGACTGACACTGAGACAACTTGAGATGATATTAGCTAAATCGTTTGAATAGCAATCTGGGATTTTGTCGAAAGTTCCTTGTTGGACTTTTCGGTAGAGTCCGTCCATGTCTTTAGCCCTGAAGGGAGGCTTCAAGGCGACCATCTCATATAAAACACAGCCCAAGGACCAAATATCGGACTTGGCATCATAAGGCTCATCACGCCACACCTCAGGTGAAGCATAGTATGGAGTCCCTGTTTGAGTATAAACAAGCCCTTTCTTAGCGACTTTAGACACGTTCATATCTCCTAGTTTCACACAGCTTTGATCTGAAGTTAAGAAAACGTTAGCACATTTCAAATCTCTGTGGAGGATCTTCATGCTATGGAGCGTCCGAAGCCCTTTAACCATTTGTATGAGGTATGTCCAAACTGTTTTTTCAGGTAGATATGCATTCGTTTTCTTGAGAGTATTAATCTTGTTGAGTAGATCTCCACCGCCAGCATATTCCATAATAATACACAGAGTTTGAGAAGGCTCGTCGATAAAAGCTTCTTTATATCCGATGATATTTGGATCGGATATGGATGCTAAGATGCGAACTTCGTTAAGGGCGTTTTCTTTTTCTTTGTGTTTTAACTGAAAGAGCTTTACTTTCTTCATTGCATAGATCTGCTCATCTGATTTTCGTTTCACCTTGTAGACCTGGGAATAGGATCCAGACCCCAGAGTCTTTGTAATTTCAAAATCTTTCAATGTCGACATGATTTACTGCAGAAAGCGGAGCGAATTGAAAATCCGTTAATTATTTATATTCAATTTGATTGAGGTTGAGATCAGTTAAGCGATTATGCAAAATTTATTTTGTTAACTTATTAACTTTCGAATCTGGATTTATTAATTAAACAGCATATTTACAACCCACTATAGATGATCATGCCAATTGTTTTCAAAAGTGGCCAGCTGGTTCTCGGATTACATCTTGGGCAGGGTTCAATCCGTAATTAATATAAGAAGTTTTATTACTGTACGTTTGATAACTAACCGATTATGTTTAAATTTCAAAGACCAACTAATGTCTTGCGATTCTTGTTAATTTGTTACTAGTTGTTTCCATAGGAGGCGTTCTTTATGTTAAAGGTCATTAGAAATATCCCAATAATATTATTCAATCTGATTTCTATCTTATGCACATCAATAACTATAAAACTCTCCACTTGCACTGTGATCCCTTGCTCTTATTCGAAATTTGAGCTTCTAAATATCTACTGAGCTCTTCTATCGAGCGCTCAGTGGCATATCACCTGTCTGAGCAACCCAGATTCTTTTGACCAAAAAAATGCCATATATTTACTCTTAACCAATTAAATAATTTTTATCATCGCTATATACCTTCGAGCAAACTCTGCTCCTTAACGCAGATTAATAAAGACGATAAATCCAAGATGGTTGAAAAACTAACAACCCTCTTATAAAACCATGCTTTTCCTCCACCTACTCTCTCAAAACTCAGCTATAAGTTTTCACCAAGAGATTGGATTATTCTATCTATATTATTACTCCATCCATGGTGATAAACAGAGATTTCTGTTCGAAAATCGTTCATGTGGGATTTCGTTACTCGGTGGTCCACTATCATAGATTCCTTGAGGTGACGAGAGCAGCCGCTCTCGAGAATAATATCTTGGTTGATGAGAGTGGAATGATTTAAAAGTTAATTCGCCAATAACTCTTAATATCATTTTTAATTAAAAATCACTCAACCTCAGCTTCCTTTTCAAGGTCAAGCACTTTCATATTTATTGCGAGCTTAATGTCAGCTGAGAGTGAATTCGACACACAAGGAGAACGACCGACAAATAATATAGGTATAAAATAGTTCAAATTTTTCTTCATCTTTCTGCAGAAACTGGAGAAAACCTCCCAAGCAGTAATCACAGAGGATTTAGCGATGAGTACGAGCACTGCCCAAACTGTGAGAGAAAGTTCTTCGTGGGGCGCCTTGCCCTCCATCTTAGGAGTTGCAGACCTGAAAAGCCCCTTAAATTAAGAACTAAAGCCACCAACCCTCAGCATGAAGTCAAAGGGAACATTTTACAAAGGACTGTGCCCAAAATGACCCATGATATCCAAGAAACAATACATGAGGAAGATTACAACGTCAGCGATAGTCTTCAAACAGACGAAAGAAGTCCAGAACCACAGCAAAGCAGTAATCAACCAGATGAGGTAATATCGATACACATTTTTTGTGATTATCTTACACGTGATTCTCCGTAGACTGGTAGAGTTCGTTGTAACGGATGCAATAGAATGTTCTTTGCTGAGAGAATTAGCAAACATGAGCAGGTGTGCTTGGTTGGCAAAAAGAAGTTCACTCTTGAGATGCTGCACAAGAAGGTAATAGCACATTATTTCTGTCCTTGATAAAACCGAACAGACTGACGACAGCAGTCATTTCGATGCGATTGAGCAACGCGCTGTGAAAAGTCAGCATCAAAGATCTAGCAGTAATGCTGATGAGAGTAAACCGAAATCAAAGTGGCGCATTCAGCATGAAAATCTCCTCAAGAGTCTCAAATTTTACCAGAGAAGATTTAAGGTATATATCCATAGTCAGTTATCAGAACAATATTTACACGTATTTTCATTTATTTTTTCATAAAGGAGGGAGAAGAAAGTGACCATAATGACGAGTATGATGACTTTGTCTCATGTTCTTATTGCTTAAGACGGTTTGCTCCATGTACCAAAAAGATCCACGTTTCATTCCTCTTTACTCACTGATTTACATTTAGACACTGCTGAAAGACATATACCAAAGTGTAAGAATATTAGCCATCGACCAAAGCCTCCCAAAAATATCAGTATTGAAGAGTCTCCGACTTCCAACCAAATGACGGCGATTCTTTCAGCGAAGCATATCAGAGCTTCTAAAAAGTTCGAAGACAGAACAATGAGCTCTGAGGGAAGCAAGAAATTACCGCATTTCAAAAATACGAGCCGAACTGTGGAGTCTCAGTCTTCCCAAAGAGTAGAGCTGCTTTCTCAAGATGGTCTGTCTCAAAAATCATGCAATCTTCCTTCACTGAAAAATTCACTCACAAAACAGGACAACCAGAACGGACTGGGCAACAAATCTCTTGAAATTACTGGGATTCAAGCTCTTAAATTTAAAACTCCTCATAAAGTTGGCGGGAGATTCCAGAGTCCAGATAGTCCTGAGTCGAAATCAAGGAATAGCATGTCATTAAGTGAGCCTCTTACTAAGAAGATTGCTACCTCTCGAAATTATGAGGATTTACTGACAAAAAGCGCCAAATACCCCCAAGTTGAATGTCCACACTGTCTGAGAGTATTCGCACCAAGAAGCGCTGAGAGACATATCCCAATTTGCCAAAACTTGCGATATCGAGTCATGAAATCTGGAGTGATTGTCGAAACACAAAGGACACGAACCAGCTTCATGAAGCAAACGTAATAACATAATACACGTAATGATAGTGGTTATAACTTTTTCGAAATATGTAGTGGCATGAAATTGGGCAAATTGGATGTTGTATTGGAAAACCGAAACGACGAAACTGCGAGTAAGAACAACTGAAATAAATCTTTTGATTTACTATAAATCTATAGGAGAAATTGATGAAAAAGACATCCTTGGCGCAACAACAGCCAGTGTTACTCTCCCAAGATCATCAATGAAGGATGTTGATGGCAGACACACCGGAGGAGAAGAGCAACGGTTGGTAAAGACTTCACAGGAGCCTTTACAATTCTGCACAAGCTGCGGAAAGAAGATGCAGTACCACCACAGATTTTGTGGGTTCTGTGGTACAAAAAAGGCCCAGATTGATTAATCGATTATTATCACTCTCTCTCTTTCTCAGCAAAAGAAAGGAAGAGTTAAATAGCGCTCGCATCACAATAATAACAAAGACATCAGCTAAATAATTTTTTCGTTATATATTGCTTTTCAGAGTTTTAAGGCGATATGAGTTTAAATTTCAAATATTACTCTCTATTGATTATCTATATGAGGTGGTGCGAACATTGACGAATAGCATCATTTACAATCGATAGACTATCAATTAATAGAAAAGATGATTTGAGATGCTCTTTTCGACTAGTTCCCAGTTATGATGTTCTAACAGGAGATGAAGAGCATTCATTGTTCTCTTGTATTCTTCTGAAGTTTTCCTATCGCGACGATAAATTATAAGTTTAGTAACCCAGAAAAAAACTTACAAGTCAAGAACTTCAAGGATTCTCTTGATGTAGACCGACTTCAACACAGCTTCGTAAGTATACTAAGAATGAGAAAAAGATAAGTCAGATAATTATCAAACAAGTGGAGAGTTGTTACCTCATCGCGAGTGAAAGGATCCGTGACGTATTTCTCTAAGTGTTCTTGGCATCTCTTGAGACAGCTCGAATATTTTTCGAATATGATTTCGCGAATAACATCGTGAATGAGTTCCCTCTGGCCTCCTACAAGGTGAGCATGAAGTCTCTCGAAGGCAATTCCTTTGAGAATAACACAGCTATAGAATTTATTTGGTTTGTCAACCAGGAAAATCTTCTTTTCGAAATGAGCCTTTTCCTTGTAAATATCATACTCACTCTCAAAGATATATTCACAGAAGAATTCTAGCAGCCTTCTAATCATTTTAACTGGTTGGGTGAGACCAGCCTCAGCGGAAAGATGAAGATATTTATCTTCAATGTAGTCGAAGAGGTGGATAAGGGTATAATTTGGATTGTATTTCAGAGACTTTGTTGTTTTAGAGCGTCGAGGAAGCACTTTTGCGATGAAGTTGGCCATCTTGCCTCTAACCTCTGGGATTTCGTCCTGCAGCAGACGGATCATGATGACAGCAAGATCAAAGAGCTGCTGAGGTTCCTTAATAAATGAGGTAACCTCGAGGAACGAGACTTTGAGACTTTTGATAGTCGAGATGCGCAAGAAGTCTTTCTGGTCACTTTTTGAGAACCGATTGCAGACAATAAGGTATAGAGAAACGCTTTTAGCGTGTAAAGCGGCTTCATTCTTGCTCAGTTTGACAATCAAACCAAGTAACTTGATCAAAGGTTTCATGACTCGTGAGTTTTGCTCGAACTGTTTGTAAAGGATTTCAATTACGCCCAAAAGAATCTAAAAAAGGTCATTAGCAGAGCTTTGCATTTGAAATTTACTTCAATTTGCTTGGTGTCTAGTGGATGTCGCGAGGCGGTTTCGTTCAGAATGCCCAGAATGAGTGAGACGCACCACATGAATTCGGTAGTCCTGAATAATTGAGAGAGGTGATAATATTAATAAATAGTTAAGAGAAAATAAATACAATGAAGCTCCTTGTGCGAGGCAAGCGATCAACTCCTTCTGAATTTTCTGTTCGACGTCATTTGGAAGCACAGAAATTTTCTTGAGGTGTTTTTCCAGTTTCTCCAACACAAAGCGAAGTGGTTCAGGGTCATCAATTTCATATAATTTTGCATTTGCAAAGAGTCTTTTCAAGAACATCTCCACTAACTCAAGATAGATCCCTTCTTTCTTTCTATAGGTTGTGTTAACTTGAATAACAAACCGAATCATTTTAAGTCTGAGGATAGAATGTCCGAAATCATCTTCGACTCTCATCTCTGGTTTGGCAGCCTCATTTGCAATCATCTTTTTGCAATAGCTTTCAAGCTCTGAGATCGGTTCTTGGACAAGAGAGATTTTGCTGATGTCTGTGTGCTTGAGTAGCGTTTTCAACGTGTCTAAATAGACAGCTACAACGAATGGACATTTTATTTCAGTCAAGATAAACTTCTTCTCGAAGAGAGCGGACAGAAGCTGCTCAAGTTCGCTACCAAAGGTGTTCTATGGGTGAAAGTAAACAGAATTTTTCTTAGAGGAGATGGAAAATTGGATTTAATTACGACTTCGACAGGGTAATGTTTTTCGACTTTATAGTAATTCTTCAGTATGAGATGTATCTGCAATAAGATACCATGAGCAAAGTTATGGTTTCTTTTCACAGCCTTTGCGCTTTGGATGTTTTTCTCTGCAAGGAATTTGCGAAGATATTCGCTTGTCTTTTCAAAGGGAATAAATGGAAGCACTGCTTTCGCACTCATGAGTCGACCCATGTAATTTTTATTGTTCGCAGCTTCAACAAAGAGAGGGAGGAATTGACTCACATCTTCGGTTGTCACGATGCGTGCACCCAGACTTTGAGCTTTTTCTCCTGTTGTTTTCGTTCCGTCACTTTCAGGCTCTTCAATAGGATCTTCAGGGGACGAAAAACTGTTTCTGAGGTCATAAGGCAGTAACCGAGACATCAACAACACTATTGGGTAGAGAGGTGGGTATTGGAGATTCTTTTTCTCTTCAACTAGTGCGCGAGAAAGAAGTATTAAATTATGGTTATGTTTTTTTCTGAGTCGCTTACTTTCTTTCAAGTTCTTGCGGATTTCTTTGATAAAGAAGTCAAGCAGGTTCGGTGCTCTGGTGAAGAACTCAATGACATTGAGTGAGTTTCGTAGAGAATTTTTATCTTGGACCTAGACGAATAGCATTATTCAATCAATATATTCAATTTCTCTTCTGAGTGAATTACTTTGTCGAATCCAAGAACTCTCTTGGCGATCGCACTGAACAGCATTAATGCCGAATTTCTAATTGACCAGTCTGTGCTTGTGAATCCTTGAATAGATACAATGAACCCATCACTAATATAGTATTCAATGTCTTTTCTGAGACTTGCGTCCTGATATATGAGTCTAGATTATTCATTGATAGGATTGAATTCAAGGGCCTGGATGGAATACCTGAGGATATTCAAGGAGTGGACTCTGATTTCATACAAGTTCTCATTTCCTGAGTGTTCGAGAAGGCGTTTCATCACTCGAGGGAATAATCGAGTCTTTCTGCCTGGAGGCTCTGAGTTCAATAAACTCTTTATTGCTGAAGGTAACCCTGAAGATCTTCTGGTGAAGTCCTTGAAGACTAGAATAAATTTATGAGTTTATTATCAGGCGATTCTGCTTTTCCTTATTTCTTACTGTTATTTTCAAGAGAACTAAGGATCTTTTCAAGGAATTTCTCCGTCAAGGCAGCTAGTTCGGGGTTTTTGGATTCGGTCATCCAACGACAGATTATTGAAATTCCGTCCTCTATCCTCTCAATTGAGCCAAGATGTTTCAAGTTCAGCAAGGCATGAAGATATGTGAAGATAACGGTTTCAATTTCTTTGACATCCACAAAAAGATTATCAACCTAAGTGTTCAAAAGGGCAAATTATTAGCTCTGAGGTTTCGCATTTTTATACCTTTTCAAGCTCAGCTAAAAGATGAGCATAAGTTTGGAAGAGCAATCCTCCCTCTCTAGTCATCAGGTAGAAAGAAACAACCAACGTGCTATCTGATTCGAATTCGTCACTGCCTTCAGCGAGGTTTTCAAAGAGTTCAGCAGCATTCTTTTCTTTTGTCTCCTTCGTCGCTTTTGGTTCTTTGGTTTCTTTTCGAACATGGCCTCTGCAGTCAACAGCATAGCCTTCTTTGTTAAATGATTCGATAGTTTTTTTAGTAGAGTCGTTATCGAGTATGAATGTGCTATTATTTTGAGCGGAAACCTTTGTTGCAAATTCCATCACGCGCATAATCACTCTTATCATTTCCTTCACTAGCTGCTGATGGTGTTTTGTTTCCTCCTTTTTGGAGAGAAGAGTGCTCCAAGGCTCCTTTCTCAGATTTGTGAGAAATAGACTCAAAGTTGTGATTAATCCATGAACCAGATTATCAGCGTAGACGGCTGGATCTTCGATAAAAGCATCCAACACACGGTCGAACCGATCCTCGAGAATCTTCACAAGTAGAGTAGCAAATAAGATATGTTTTGGGACGGTTGGATCTTGGAGGTAGCCAGTCAGGGTTTCTTTAGGAATACCAGGGAAAGCAGAAAAGTCCACTCTGTCTACATATTTCAACGCAATAAGATTTAGTAAAAAGGCTCCGGCTTCGCAATATTTGATCACAGGACTAGTTTATTTTAGATTCACAGAATAAAAATAGAAGCATAGTTACTTTTTGGTAAGCTCCAAAGCCTTTGGCAGCATAAATCCATTGACAAACTTTGCATCTGGGTATTCATCGTCAGAAGGGAACAATTGAAGTATCTCGTAAGATTGAAGGCGAGAGGCTTCCCAGGAAGTACGGAGACCCATCAACAGGAAATTGAACAATGATTTATTAAACGCCTTGAGGTAATAGAGAAGACCGCATCTGAAAAAAACAAAAAATTTTGTAAGTAAACAACCAGAAGAAGGCGGTTATAAACTACCCTTTGAATAGGAATTGGCGCTTGTAATTGTATTCTTGGGTTCCGAAAGTGAAGAATATATCTTTGATAATTTCAAGAGCGTGGAACTTCACTTCGTAATTAGCGTCTGGGTGGACCGTATTGAGCAACAGGGTCAAGCATTGGTCAATGAAATCGATAAATGTTGCGAGACCTGGCTTGACGCCTTTTTTTCCTGTGAGACTTGCGAGGTAGTTCTTTTCATAGTGCTTCTGTTGTGCAGGGAAGTATGTTGCAAGATTGCCGTCATAAATATTGCGGATTCGAATGAAAAACATGCGAAGCTTTATGATTGCACTATTACGGAAATCAGAATATGATGTTCTCATGCCTATTTCGACAATTGTTTAGAGTCTTAATTAATATGTTTACAGTTTTCAATAAAGCGCAGGATAAGTTCATATTCGAATTGCGCTGGAATATCAGCTTTCTTTGGACTATGAGTAAGGAATTCAAGAGTGTCGAGAGCAACATTCTTATCGGAATTAACAATGATATCCTAGAAAATTAGATTTTTTCGGTCAGAAACTCAGTCTAATCTTCATAAAATTACCCATAAGAAAGCTTTGTCTAAGAAAGCCTTGGTGTCGACTTCTGTTTTGTAAACAGACTTCAATTTATATTCTGATCCGTCTGCAGAGTATAATACAAGACCTCCTCCTCGAGCTTGTTTGAGCAAGCTCGCATAGTTCCAGAGGATGTTTTTCTTCTCCATGTTTTCTGCAATCACCTTGTTTAGATGGCCTTATTAGTTTTAATGTCACTGAAAAAGACATACTTTGCTTAGAAGGAGTGAGACGATATTGGGGTCTAGTTTGCATAGCATAGGGTTAATATAGGAAATGATTCCCTTAATTGTTCGGTAATTTCCATTTCTCACGGTTTTAAGATAATCATCAATCCAGTATTTCGCAAACTCCTCTATCTGGGGCTTCTTTTCCTTATCTTTATTCAAAATCATTGTCAGAAGTTTCTCCAGAAGGAGGCATGCTGCAGCTACATAGCTGTCTCCGGCAGCAGCTATCAGATCAGCCACTAAATCCTAAACGAAGTATATGATGATGAGATAACAAGAAAAAACGAAATTTTGAACCTTTTTATGAGCCAGAATTTTCTCAGATGGGAGGTAGTCGAGCATAATTGCCAAAGAGATGAATTTTCTTTTGTTGTTACCCAGTGTCAAATGAGTAATCTTGTCTGCAATTTGCAAAAGTAAGACATCTTTGTTTTCTCCAGATTCTTCTTTTGTAAAGATGCTGATCAAGCTTCGGAACAGCTCTTCAACTTGATTTGATATTCCTCTATTTTATTTGATTATAGCATGCAATGACATTAAGTTATGGGGAAAAAAAAGGATTATATACCTAACAGGGAACTCCCAGTTTTTGAGGAGAACTTCCAGCAGTTGGAAATGTTTACTCTCGAGCTCAAAGAATTCTTTTCGTTGTGGATTGTTGTCACCAAGAGTGAAGTTATACGTCAAAGCTTTAAGAGTTTTAAATCCAAAATGCTTGATCATCGGCTGGGTTTTCTCGCATTCGCTGAGTGCGAAATTCAGATAGCTCTTGCCGAGACACTTGCACTCTTCAAGCTGCTTAGCTTCAGGGATTAAGATAAAGATTGCTTGAACTATTGATAGGCGGTATAGATCAAGAGTTTCGTTGACGAATTCTCTTTTCTGGCCTGAAACAGGGCTCTGTATTTCTGTTGCAGGCAAGAAATTTTTTTCAATTGACTCAATGTTTTGTCCAAGCAAAAAGTGATCAATGAACACACAGCAGAGACCACACGAGGAAAGAAGATCAAAGTTAATGCGAAGTGCAAAAGCAAGCAGAGTCTGAGAGGCGTTTTGTAAACTACGCATCAATTCGAGCAACTTTTCGTTCTTTTGATCGATAAGTTGCTTCAGAGACGCTTTATGCCCAGAGAGGAAATGATAGAAATCTCTAAAAATGTGTCCAAGACTAGGGAATATTTTAGAAAACATATATCAATTGAGCAAGCTTACGCATTTAAAAGCTTGACTGACGAATGTTCAACTGATTCAAACTGCTTTAGAAGGCGAAAGATCATTTCTTTTAAGAAGTGTGTTGTCTCCAACGTGATATCAGAGAGATCTTCTGGTACTCTGTCGATAACTTGAACAATATTATCGAAGATCACAACACTGGCAGCGTCCGAGTCAAATGAAGTTGATTTTTCGGCAGTTTTAATGAAATCTTTGAGATAGACTCTAATTTGCTCGATCACCTAATTTTGAGTGGATGTGAGTGATAACCTTTACAAAGAAATCACCTCTGCCTTAATCCAAGGATAAGCTGTTAATTCAACGATAAAATCTGTTGTTGTTCCCTTTATCTCCTTGAATTCTCCGAAAAAGCACTCGTAAGCAATCAATTTATTCAAATAGGCAAGATATTCGATAATGGTTTTATTTTCCAATTGCTTCTCATTCTGTTTGAGCAAGTTACGGATTTTCTTGAAGTTGTCTTTGAAGGCGTAAATGGTGCTGGAACGAGTGAGCTCGTTTATAAGCTCTCCAAGCTGGAATGAGACAGCTTCATTCGCTTTGGTAGCTTCGTCGAGGGAAGAAAATTTCTTTAAGTTGATCGGCAACTTCGAGAGAAGCCCTTGAAACGAAAATGATACTTCACGAACGTGGTTGATTTCCATTTTTAGATATCAGAACAGCCAATAAGATTGATTTTTATTAATCTCGAGTGAGACCAGATATAGATTAATACGTTAAATAACTATTATCTTTCATTCCGAACTACGGCTCTTTGCTGATAGCATTTCAATGCCATATTTTGGCGACTGAGGATTTGCCTGGGTAGCTTATATAAGCTACACCTTCTTGAGTGGTCACCAAGTTTAAATCAAATTATAGTTGGCAATTCAACAGCTCTTATTAGAAGTAAAAGCAATTGACACATTTTTTTGCTTATATTCAAATCTCTGGACTTGCTAAGATCGCGATGATTTAAACCATTTCCGTTCTCAATTAGTAACATAACTGCGAGTGACCTCAAACTCTATATATTTATGAAAGTCATTTTAAAGACTTGTTCCCAATCATAAGACAAACATTGTGGAAATTCTTAGATGTTACATTTTTGACCGTCTTTTTTTTCCAAAAGTATCTTAGTATTAAAAAGACAAGAGGGAAATTTGTATTTTGAAATAATGCATTGGACACGAAACATAGTAAATGACGCTGGCACTTGCATAATTTTCTTGGGAAAGAATTAATTTTCAAAGCATCATCCGTATCTTAATTTTCTTAGAGTTCGCTTAGAACACACGTGGATTGAATAATCGTAATTAAAAAAATATCTATCCAATTCGAATGCTCCCTCAACGAGAGATTCAACAGAAACGTATCAAAAAAGGTAACTTCTTGATCAGGAATGCCCATTAATAACTTTTATTTCAGAGCAAGAGCTCCTCCAGACTCTTGACCCTAAGGTTTACAATGTCACATTCACTGATAATAACGAAAAAGTTATCGTAATATTTGAATCTTGCCACCATTATCTAATTCTACGCGATAACGAAGTTTGAAATCAATGACAAAAAGCTTGAGAGACTGAAAGGAACTATCCTTCTTGGAGATAAATATCCATTCCTTCAGCCTAAGGTCACCCTATCCATTGCGGTATTTGACTCAACTTCTTCTGTATCACTAACTCGATGTAAAGGACAACCTAAAAACTACCGTCGAATTAAACGAGTCTCGACATTCAGACTATTATCTTCAAAGAGAGTGGACTCCCAATATCACTCTAGACAGAATTGTGAAAGAGTAAGATCGCAGTTGGGAGGTCAATTCACTCTTAAAACACTGTGTAGGGTACATGAGTTCGCAAGGAAGCATATCTCGCCAAAGAATGAAAAGACTGAGAACACTTTCTTTGATCTATTTGAGGCAATGATCAAAAATTCCTATAAGAGAGGAGCAATTATCCTTATTCTGCTATTCTCAATCCTATTAAGAGTGCTCTGCGGCTTAGGAGGCTATTCAGGTAGTCTTACATAAAACAAGACTGTTTAATTCATATGGGATAATAGGAATTCATGACCCTCCTGAATACGGAGACTACGAAGCACAACGCCACTGGATGGAGCTCACCTATAACCTTCCAACGAAAGAATGGTACGCCCCTTCTAAAAATAACGATATAAATTGGTGGAAGATCGATTATCCACCATCTTCGGCATACATCAGTTGGCTCTTTGGTGTTTTGAGCCATTACTTCGATCCCAAATCCATGGAACTGCTCACTTCCCGAGGTTACGAGACTCCAGAGCACAAATTTTTCATGAGAGCCACAGTTCTGGTCTCGGATATCCTTTTCCTGATGTCTGCTTTCATTGCATTCATATCCTATGATGCGAAGAAATACAATTGGCAAACGAAATGCGTTTTCCTTGTGCTTATTCTGCTCAGTCCTCCGCTAATTTTAGTCGATCATGGTCATTTCCAATATAATTGTATCATGTCAGGTAAAATATTTTTTTGGGTAAAGTTTTGTTTAATCACATTATTATTATTTAGGACTAACTCTCTGGGCAATGTATTTCTGCGTCAAAAAGGACATTTGGGTCGGTGGTGCACTATTTGTTGCCGCTTTGACAGTCAAGCAAATGGCTCTCTATTACTCGATTCCATTCTTTGCTTTCATCCTGGGAAAAATATATTTGATGTCAGGCTTAAATAGTCCACAAGTCCCTGGAGTAAAAATCCTTGTTAACTACTCTCTTATGACCAAACTTTTCTTTAGTCAAAAGCGCTCAAGTGGCTTCAGTTTTTTGCTCTCATCTCACAAGAAGGAATAATAGTACTCATCACATTGGCCGCATTCTTTTGGCCATGGCTTTTCTCTCTTGATCAAATGAAGCTTCTATTAGAAAGATTATTCCCTGTGAGTCGCGGTCTCTACCAACTTCACGTAGTTTTCGTCCGATTTCCAGAATTTCATGATCTATTTAATAGGTGCCAACTTTCTGGTGTGTCTCAAATGTCGTGATCAAATGGGCGAATATTTTCCCTCATGAACTCCTTTTCAAACTCGCAGCTCTACTCACACTTGCTGCTTCAGTACCATCGGCTTACATGTGCGGTCGTTTCCCAAAGTCAAAGATGTTCAAGATAGCCCTTTTCAACGTCTCGATGGCCTTCTTTTTCTTCTCCTATCATGTCCACGAAAAGACGATCCTCTTACCTTTACTGCCATTCGCCGTCTGCATCAGACACTTCAGATATTTCTATGTTGATTTTACCATCGTTGCCACAGAAATTATGTTCCACCTCTTCAGAGAAGACAAGTTAACTTTGCAATATGTTGTGATCACTCTCTTCTATCTCTTTATCTCAGAGAAAATAATGAGATTCCTCAACCTCATGTGGAGAGAAAAGAAAGTGTACGACAAGGCTGATCCAAAATCGCTCTTGAATTTTGTATTGTTGAAGGGAGTCAACTTCTACAGAAAATACTTCCGAATCTTGATATATCTTGCCATTCTCGGACTCAAGGTAGCAGAACCTTACATCAAGCCTCCTGTAAAATTCCAATATCTCTATTCACTGTGCTATTCTGTACTTGGCTTTGGTGTCTTCGGAATAGTTTGGATCTACTCCAATCTCAAGTTATACTGCTGGTATAAGCTCGAAATGAAACAACAAAATGAGAAGCTCAAGAAGTCTATAGGAAAAGACCAGTAATATGTGAAGGTAGCTTGATATTTTCTTACGAGACAGCTTCAATATTGTCCGTGTGTGTGTATAATGAGTTAATATACGCCTTTGAACATGAGAAATCATACACTCGACAAAAAAATTAAAAGCTATGTTCTGAGTATTGAACAAGAGTAGTGGATCAAGTCCATCACCAACTTCAAATTATAAAGTTGAAATTCTAACTTTTCTTAAGGAAATTTTACACGCAAACAATTTCAAAATAAAATCACATTGTTACATATTGTTAAATATTGGAATCATTTATCGAGATGACTGTGCTGCAAAGATTAGCATAGCGTAATAGAAAAGAAAGTAATGAAGTAAGGAAGTCACACTTTCAGTGCTGACATCTTTACAAAAGTAAATATTTTTACAAACTGAGCCTTGCTTGTCAGATTATTGAAGAAAAATGTCCTTCAGCCCATAAATATGAGTCTGGAATTATTGAGATTGCCTCTACCTGACTAAAAGACGATTCATGAGACTGGAATGATTTGAAAATGTGATATAATGTCGACTTGATCAGCAAATTGATCAACAAAAATGTGAAACTGGCCTCGTATTTGAATGAAAGTTGTTGTGAGTAAAAAGTCTTGGCTCTTTAAGCCATTGATGAAAATAGCGATAATATACCGAAAGTGCATTGCTATTGTCTATTATTTTGTTGGTTAGTCCATCTTCATTTTTTTTGATTTTATTATCGTCGCTCCCAAGGAAAAGAAGCATCTCTAATTTCGTTGGACAAAATTCTTAGCTCTCATTCCTTGGAAGAATGCTCTTTCTGTAAAAATAGGAATTTAAACTTTCCACTTATCTTTGAAACTCTCAGTTAGTAAATCCAATAACAGTTAATTTCTAAGTTTTTTTTCACTTAAAAGAAAAAAAAAGTGAAACAATTGATTGAAACTTACTTAATTATATAAACATAATTCAGAATATATTTTTGATACAAAGGACTTGCTACTATGAGTTACCCCATAGCTTTTCCAAAGCAAAGAGGTATCTACTCGGAGAAAATAGCTCCAGAAGTCGCCAACAACATTGCTGTAAGTCCATTCGCCAACTTTTTTCCAATGTCTTGAAGAATGCCTACTCATATTTTTGATTTTTTTAAAAATCACAAAATCTCATCACTTTTTCCCTTTAGGATGATCTCAAAGTTGGTCC
>ENA-UOUE01001042-UOUE01001042.1-compost-metagenome-genome-assembly--contig:-NODE-1042-length-19561-cov-31.153408_pt1 | contig 19561 bp, 13 predicted proteins | sample MGYA00238146_ERZ747223 | MGnify/ENA primary metagenome ERZ747223 (study PRJEB28781, sample SAMN06268865) | compost metagenome | isolation source: single cell | place: USA: California, Emeryville, Joint...
TCTTCAGGTGACTTCTTTTCTTTATCATTTGGAAGCTCAAATCTCACCGAATTAGTTCTCGAGCGTTGTGTGGTTGAACTATTTCTCGAGCGCGTTTTTTCTTGAATTTCTGGCGTTTTGGTCTCCTTTTGCTCTTCTTTTGGCTGAGCTTTCGGAGTCGAAGGCTTCGAGTCCTTGGGAAAATCAGCCGCCAGTTTTTCCTGTATTTCCTGGACAATAGATTTCCGAGGAGCATTCGGGTCTCTTTTCGAAAGCGTTGATCTGCGCGCGATTGGGTCTGCTTCTTCCAACTGGAAGAAATCATCGTCTTCTTTCACTGGTTTCTTCTGTTTCGGTGCGTTCGGTCTGGATTTGAGCGCATTTGCTAAAGATTTCGATAAATTTGCTGCGTGGAGCTTCTTCACCTTTACTTCTTGTGGTTGCTCGGGTTTTTTCTCCGGTTCAGTGTTGATGACGCTGAAGCGCTTGCTTTCTCGCCTCTGCGGGGTTGGATTGGGATGTAATTGCTGCTCGAGCTGGACTTTATCAGCAATCTCTGCCACAATAGACTTCCGAGGAGCATTAGGGTCTTTTTTCGAAAGCGTTGAACTGCGCGCGATTGGGTCTGCTTCTTCCAACTGGAAGAAATCATCGTCTTCTTTCGCTGCTTTCTTGGTCTTAGGAGCCGGAGGTTTCGATAAGAGAGCTTTTCCTAAAGCCTTCTTCAAATTGCGTGCATTAACCTCCTCCTTCGGGAGTTGGATGCTTTTCCTCGAACCTGGAAGAGAATTTTGACTTTTCTTGGGAGTGGGCACTGGTAATTTTGTCTTATTCTTGTCCGCTTCATTTTCTGGGATTGACTGCATTGAGGAGGCTTGACTCATAATGGACCCTGGGATGCTGATTGAGTTCTTTCTGCTCTCGCTTTGTTTGTTTACAGCAATTATTTGCCCATCCGCTCCTTTCTGAATCGAAATCGACGGCCTTTTGTATCTCAAGACTGATTTTCTCTGGTTTTCTGGCTTTACTTCACCTTCATCTTTCGGATTGGATTTGTAGCCTTCTATACTAGCGTTACTGGCGATACTATCTCTTCGCTCTTGAGTCTTGGAGACCTCAGAAGCCTGCTGGCCAACGGACGTGTTATTCTGCGGCGGAAGAATGCCTTGGGAGTGAGTCTGAGCTTTAGGGATTCCCAATGTATTCGTTGGGCTTTTCATTGTATTTTGAGCGTTGGTATTGACTGCGGCTTTCTCCTCCTTCAGTTCTGGTTTCGTTTCCTGAGCTTCAATCACCACTAACTTCGGCTTCACAGATTCTTCTTCGCGTTTGACCACTGGTTCTGCAGGTTTGGTTTTATTATCAGCTCCTGTGTTTTGATCTGATTTCTCAGCTTGCTGACTAGACCCAGCCACAAGCTGCCCATTCTGCGGTTTCTGATCCTTCGAAGTGTCAGGCTGCACAACTACCTCAGGTTTGTTCTCTATCGGCGCTTTCCAAGCTCCTGTTTTATTCTTATAAAGCTTCCGATCAGGTTTCTCATTCTCTTCACCAATATCCTCCAGTTTTGACTTCCACACATAGCCAGTTTCCTCCTCGTGTTCCTTCAAGGCTTTCAAAAACTCTCCAGCAAGAGGCACAACCGTTTTTTCAGGTTGCTTTGTCTCATTCGCCTCATTATAGAAAGTCGGTGCGACATTATGTAGCCTTTCCACCAATGGTTTGTTTCCAGGGTTTTCATTTGTTTGTTGGACAGATAACAGATTTTTCATCCGTTCATTTGTTGTATTGGAGTTATATACTGAGTTAAACATGTATAAGTCACTCTTATTCGCGATGTTCCTTTTGACTGCGCTTGTTGATAGGTCAATAGACTGCTCTGCTTCAATAAATGCGTCTGGTTTATTAAGATACGTAGTTCCTTTAGCATCAGGTTTCTTAATATCACTTTGAACCATCAGCATTTCCTTATTTGTGTTGGCATCACGATCTAGAAATATTAGTAATCAATTACCATTTGGAGGATTGTAAATGCTACTCTGAGGCTCTCCTGGCTTGGAACCTGCTACCTGATCACTCGCGCTCTTCGTATACGCGGGCTTATTCGCCTCAGCAGCGTTCTTTCCCATCAGCGATTGCTGAAGTAATTTCGGTGAGGTCTTGTTCATATCCGATGCTCGAAGTGTAGATTTATGCTCCTCTCTGTCTTCGTCCTCCTCTTCGACTTTCTGCGGGATCTTCAGCACGATATTCGGGGCCTTCATCTTTGGGTCTGACGAACTGGTAAATGAATTTTTCTGGTCGAGTTTCAGCGGAGTACTCGCCTCGGGCGAAGTACCGTCTAACACCATTGACCGAGCAGAATTCATAGCACTGTTCATCGCACTATTGCCTGCGCTGCCACTCTGGTCACCTTGGAGGGCCGACCCACGTGGCATTGTGTTAGTCGTTCCGCCTCCTGCACTAAGCTGGCTGCTTGATTTCCCGAGAGTAGGCTGCGCACTAGCTTGCGGGTTTTTCCCACCACCGAAATCGAACATACCAAAGAATGCGCTCCCTTTCTTTCCATCTTCTCTTTTTGAAGGAAGCAGCCCTGCCATCATACTCGGGCGACTGCCCGTAGGGTTTCCCTTTTGTACGCGCAGAAGATTTGCACTGGTGCCGCTCTCGCGACGATCATTGTAGCCGTCGAGTCCTTCCTCTGTGATTTGCGTTTCGTAGGTTTCGGTGGGAAGGCTGATCGATTTTCTCTTTACTTTCTTACGCTTAGGGTCAGGCTCCTTTGGTTTCTCCCTCTTTTCCAGGAACGGCGCAGGATCATCGAATATGAATGAGCAGCCTTCCTCAGTTGTGACTGGGATATTATACTCCTTGATTTCGAGTTCAGCGCCTCGGAACAGCTCCTCAGGGAATTCCTCTCTCAAATTCCTTCGTGATGTGACCGTTGTGATAACTCTTGCTAATGGCAGCGAATACAGCACACGGTCTTTCTCGAGCATTCGCATTTGAGCATAAGCCAAAATATCCGTCGAGAACTCATACGCTCTGGGTGTCTCAAGCGTTACGATGATTTCCTGCTTTATTTGTTTGTCTTCAAAGGCCAGTTTACATTCATTTCCATAGCCAATCACATAGGTGATTTCCTCATAATTTAGCATGAAATAAGGCCTGTCTTTGTTTGCAGCCGTGAAGAAGTAAACGCCAAACACGTTCACTGCGACTAATCCTTCAATTGGAATGTTCTTCAATGCGAGGTTATCCTTCTTCCTGAAATCAAAATGCGAAGACGCGAATAACGCTGATCCTTCTAGCTGCTGTAAGATCTCATGTTTTAGTTCACTGGTAGTGCAGTCGTGATATCTAATGTGCGTGTTCAGGAAATTTGCGACTCTTGCTGCCCAGTCAGCTGCATCTTTTGTAATCAAGAAGAAATTTGGTATGCAATCGGACAATGACTTTGCGATCTTTTCAGTCGTGACCTTAATCTCCTCTATTTTCTTTTGCTTCTGACGCAGGATGTAAAGCAACCCAGCGATTTTTGTCACAGTTTCGATCTTGATGTAATCTACGAATACCTTTTTCTCGAAGTAAAGATGCAGCGTATCCGAATAAAACGACTCGAAGATATCACCCTCGAGACTTTCTAGGTTGAGGGTGAAAACGGACGAGAGGACTCGCCGCTTGACTTGGAAATGACCGTGGCCAGGACCATTATCAGGCCAATGTCCCATTAATTCTACGAGCCTACATGGAAAAAACGTAAGATAACAAACAAAACTAGGACATTTATTACATTCTCTCACGAGGGAGAGCTTCATCGAATGAATTGGTACCATGCGAATGATGATACACCCAAAATGCATAGACGTCGGGCATGTTGGCGAGAGCCTCACTGTCATAGATCTGCTCCATGAGATTTTCTACCGTTGCGTTGTAGTTGAGTTGGTACATCTCGGGTTCAGTCCAACCGTATCTGACCTCGATTTCGATCTTCTCTGAGCCTTGCAGCAACCATCCGATCTCTGGTTTGCTGGGAGTCCAGTAGGGACGAACAAACTCAGGGTCTTGGTGGTTTAGGATATTTTTCAGGATGAGCTCTACTTTCGGCTTGAGATCAGCGTGCTTCTCGAGAGTATAGAGCCAAACTTTAACATATTCTGTTAATGCTGTCGAAGGCGGGACAAAATGGCTGACAACGACTAGCAGATTGAGAACTATTTGAAATAGCAAACGAGAAAATCATAAGATCGAACGAAGGGAGATGAGTACTTGCAGTATAAACAGACTTGGAAGTTTCGAAATACTCTCGGTTGCAGAGTTTGTAGCACTGCAGGTAAAATTCGTCGTACAGCTCTTCGTGCTCTTCGTTGTAGCCTTTTGGGATCAACAGCTGCGTTAAGCTCCATATCAACGCCTATTTGACCATCAAATGTAAATGAGGATTAGTTATTTAACGTGAAAGATAAGTGGTTTACGTTGGGTGTCTCTTCCTGTGCACAATCAAAAGGGTATTTATATAATTTCCCTAACAGCTCATGCGCAGTGTTCATGAGCTCAGCACTCTGAATTTCGAGTAGAGTAACTCCCACGTATTCTTGTTGAGGGTCGAGCGTATTCTTCGTTCTGAACGGCGCTGGCGGCTGCGGCATATCTTTCTTATCCTTTTCAGTCCCACCTCCTACTCCTCTAACAACTATATTTGCGACTTGACTCGTAATCTTCTCGGTCACGGACCCTATCGTACCAAACACATTGATAACGCCGCCCAATATTGCCCCTCGATCTTGATTCTGATTCTTCTCTTGCTCCTCTTGCTGCTTTCTTTGCTGCTCCAGCTCTTCTTCCTGCTTCTGCTGCCAAGCTTGCAGCTGATCCTTATACTTCTTATCCCTGATTGCTCTCACACGACTCACATAATCGTTTATTCCTCTCAAATATTTGAACGAGTTCATTCTGTACTCACCCCTGAGCGCTTCGAGATTCTTCGGCGTCTCTATTTTCCTCTCCTTGGGTGTGAATATCTCAGTGAACGGCTTTTTGGGGATATCCTTATGCAGGTAGTTCCAATAACGGAAGATTAACCTGCAACTATGGAGCTTCTTGTCCCCTTTTGAGAACTTCCAGCTTTTATTAGTGGGAGTATCACAGAGCAGAAACTGAGCCTTTCGATTCGCCAAGCGAACGTAGTAGTTATCGTTCTTTTTAAGTTCTTCCGTGATCAAATTTAAATAATCTTTGACTTTCTGCTCTGGCGTCTTGCTCAGCGGTTCGTAATGCGCAAATAAAGGATGCAGCATCAGGTTCGGATCGATTCGAGTGCGTAGAGCATTCATTTCCGGCGCATTGGGTTTCGCGAATTCGATATCGGACTCTAGCACCGCGAACGGGTGGTCGTCTTCGTCTTGATTATCGATATCTTCGATAGTGATGTTGTCCTTTACGTAGCCTCTGATGATTCCGTCGCGTTTATCCTTAAGCACTAATAACGTATCAATCAAATGTCCTCTCAGCCCCAGTTGAATCGCCTCGTTAAGTTTCTCATCCAAGGTGATATTAATCGTCTGCTCATCAGCCTCAAAATTTAAAATCTTTGTCAAATCCGTCACAAGCGTACGAATTCTGTTCTTGACTCTGTCGACGCTGTTTCTGAACTGATCGATATCAAGCCCGAGCTTCTCGGCGCAGGTGATCAACACGTTAAGGCAGTAATAATCGTTCACGATTAAGGATTTTTTGATCTTTCGTACGATGATAAAATTCAATAAATCGAGTTTTTGCGGGGGAAATTCAAAGGGAAGTTTGTATATTCTCTCGCAAAGCGCGGCGATGTCTTCAACAGTGGTGTCATTGTTATGAATCCGATTGATCTGGTCAATAATTTCGTAAATTGATTGGAATTCGGAATGACGTGCTGCAGGACGCCGGTTCTGGCCATCCAGCGAGGCTCTTTCGAGGGTCGCGGTATAATCATCCTGGTTTGCCGGCAACAGATCGACGAGAAACGCCGGATGGAAAGGTATCGGTTTTATAATACAATTAAGTCCGTTTGTTTTTGATATACTCGTATGATACGCTTTGAAGACCTTATAGAGCCCTTGCTTTGTGAAATCGTTATTTGCGATGTCCAATTCCTTCAAATACGTGTGTTTCACTTGGAAAATGTAAGCGATAAACGTCCTGATGCTCTTGTCTTCAAGCCAGTTTCTGCTAAGGTCGAGTTTTTTCACACGGGTAAAAACAAACACGCCCTCAAGGAACTTATCAAAGTTTTTCGCACCCCGTATCACGTTATTGGAAAGATTAAGCGTTTCTAGTGACGGCTTTGATTTTAGGATGTGATAAAGCGTCAAGAGTCCCTCGTCTGAGATGTTATTGGAAGAGATCTCAAGATATCTCAGGTATTGACTGTGAGTTATCCCAAATGAAACTTTATCCAACTGAGCATCGACTAACCCATTGCTAACAGAGTAAATTATCATTACAAGGCAGAAAGTGCACGATTACTTGATAAATTTGATCCCTTGGAGCTGGAAAGGATGGAAGTTTGTTAAGATTTGAAGGATATTAGATGCTCTGTCAGGATCAATGATGCAACCGTTAAATCCCAGCAGGATTATAAACCGACACCGCTTGACAAACTCAATGATGGTGAAATAATGCTGTTCATTGAAGAAATCCTCCGTAAAAACGAAGTACTCTTCCTTTGTTTCTCGAAACTTAATAACCCAATCTAAAACCGCAGGAAACGTGTCCAAATTGTTGAATTTGCACGTAATGTAATAAAACGCGTAGTAGCTGCCGAGATTTATCGAGAGTATCAGCTCCTGTGCGTCCTTTGGATTGGATGATGCTATCAGTTTCACACTCTATAAAAAAATAAAGCGTTTTAGAATCTAAATCTCAGTTTTTTGCCACCTTCGTTGTGATGTCACACAGTCTGATGATGTTAAGGTATTCTTCTGGCAGCCCGCGTATCACCTCTTGAAATTTAGTCTCTTTAGTGTCTAAAGGAACTGCTTGGAGATTTTGCAAGGGAATTCGGCCAATTTCTGTGTCAAACCATGACTGGTCCTCGTCGAAGAATAACATTTCGTCTTGGATGACTAATATGTACTGTGGTGACCAGGTCAGCCCACTTCTTTCTAGTAAAATTAGCACTGGGTGAGCAGTCATTGGAAAAGAGGGCGATTTTACCTTTGCTGAGAATGTGAAAGCTACCACCCTTGAGAATTTTGTCAGTTGCTTTCATTTGCTTTTTTTCTGTTTATTCTTGAATTAATTGACCAAATTTTAAATAATTTAAAAAAACAAAAACAAGCAGGACAGATCAACACATTATTCACCTCTAATGAGAGACATGGGTGGGAAAGCTAATTTGTTAAACGTCATGGATCTCGAAATCTGTAAAAAAACAGACCAAACATTGCTAATGTTATTACATTGAATATCCACTCTTAAAAAAGAATTATAAACTATTCATCAGATCACTCTTGATCAGAGTCTTCGTCTTCATCTTGCTCATCTAGTCGAGCGGCTCTGATCTCTCTAGGGTCGAAATTCAAGCGGTTTGATTGAAGCAGAGTTGATTTATTGTCTCTGGATTTTGATTGCGGAGGCTCGTCAATGATGCCCGGCAAATTATGGAAAGCCAGCGGATTTACATCGATAGTGAATCCCGTCAACGGATCAAAATCATCATCATTATCATTTTGTTCATCAGGTCTCGCGGAAGGTTTTTCTTCAGGAGGTTTTTCTTCAGGATGGTTGTCTTCAGACTGCTCTTCCCTCTTGGTCTCATGACTTTGAGTATCCCCTGATTTATTCTCACTGCTATTATTCTCAGTTTCCCTCTCTTCTAAATCAGATTTATCTTCCAGTATCTCATTCGTTCTCGAGTTACTCTCCTCTTTTTCATCCTTCTCTTCCTTCTTCTCTGTCTCCTTCTCCTTCCCTTCCTTCCCTTCCTTCTTGGCCGATTTCTCCGACGATTCCGTGCCGCTTCGTACGCGGATCGAAGTACCTGAGGCTGAGCTCGAATCAGAAGAGCTGGTGTTAGACGAAGAATCATCTTCCGACTCTTCTTCGATATGATTGTCCATCTTAATCTTTGATTTCCGATCAGGACCCCCGAAGCTAGATTGCGGAATGATTGATGTAGGCTCGTACTTTTTTTCTTTAAGTCTCGCGAACTCTGCCGCATAGTTAAAGTAATGATTTGCTCCGACAAGATTCCCATTGAAATCATAGTCATTTTTTACGTCCTTTAATTCGTTTATTCCTCCAGCAAGTCCCTTCTTGGTATCTAAATGTAAAGGATTATTGGCGAAAGGATATTAGAAGCGCAAACCGATGATGAGGCTATAGATTCTTCTAGCGTTATCATAAATTTTCAGCATTCGATCGTTCATTTCGTACTGGTAATTCTCGACGTATTCGATGGTTTCAGTGATAGTTTTGATCGGAGCGAGCATTTTTAAAAGCACTTCAGCCTCTTCGGTCTCATGATCGTGCATATCTTGGATTATTTCATTCACAGTTTTGCCTTTTTCCGTGACAGCCCTTTGTTACAAGGCGTTAGAGATATCGAGATATGAATTATTACAGGCGCTTTTTCTTGAATCTCTGCGCTGTCGCCATCAGCTCCATGCGCTTATTCAGTCGGTCCTTCATGTCCGCTTGGTTCCTCTTCATTAATACAGCACGGTATTGTGTCTGAATGAGCAGTGCTGCTTCTTTTGTAAGTAGCCGATGGATCTTCTTCTCTCTTACGAGATCATCATAGGCCTGGGACAAGAAACATGAGAAGTGTGTTGGAAGACATGGTTACATACACTTGACTCTTCTTTGTTCATCTCGACATAGTTATTCAGCACGACAACGAATAGAGAGAGCAGAAAAACTCCCCAGATACACGCAGCGATTGAAACGAATCGTCCGAGATGAGTCACAGCGAAGACGTCCCCGTACCCAACTAGCAACATTGCGAAATAGTTATGAATTGCGTGTTTTGAAATAATAACTTGTTGCCATGGTAACAATAACGCTCCAAAACGAATTCCAAACGAAATTGAAATTCACAGAGCGGGTAGTGAGTTGGACTGGCCTCTCGAAAATCCGAACCGTTAGTCCAAAGATCAAAACAGAAAGGCCGAGCCCAATCGAAAGGATCGCAAACGGTTTATATTTCAGATATGCCTTTATCGCAAACTTGGAATCAGCCGTAAAACCGTTCATTTTACTAGGACAACGTTAACAGCTTAACATTTTCGAAGGATTACCAAACTCGAGTTGCACGGAAGTTTGTCCAGATTGTATAATGGTTGAAAAGCCGAAATAGCACGTAGAGTCTGCCAAACATGATGAATAGAATATACGCATCAACAGAAACGTCGAACTTTTTCCCTATGAAGATATAGTAAGTATATTCATCTTCTGAAGGATTTGGAAGTGTACCAAGCTGGGAGTTTGTTATTACAACGTCAAGACCGGGCGGGCAATGAATCCAATTAAATAGAACCTCAATAATGAACTTTCTTAGAAGAGGAGACTGCCAAAAACTTGCTGTTATGCAAGTAAATTTCAAACTTCTGATAGGTTAAGATCATTCATTACTGCTGGCGTATAAAATCTTCTTGCATTTTAGAATGGAAAGCTCGATTTGGTAATGTTTGTGAAGGAAAAACGCTATCACAGAGTGATTCGAAAGGAAATTAAGAGGCTTTGTTTACTTGATAGCACGCAGGTGATAGTGACGAGTGCTCTTAATATGTGATTAGAAGTTTGGCTCTGGTTGCCCTGATCGATGAATATTTCATTCTGAAGGGGAAAAAAATACGAGTTGAAATATTAATGCTGAAGAATCTGTCGGGTTACCTCGATAAATGCAAAGATAAGCCCAAGCACGCTGACCACGGCAGCATAGGTGTCGTAGTCCTTGAGTTTGGTCTTCAAATCACGAATACTTGCCTCGTTTCCTCTGCCTTCAACGGTACGAGGGATGAAGGTCTCTTTTCTTTCTAAAATCCGAGGAATTTGTTAAACAGACTGAAACTCTTGAGTAATAGCTACGATTGAGAGTTGGGCCGGTAAGTCGGTGTCGGATCCCTTGAGCAGCAACGAACTGTGAAAGGCTGGAACTCGGATCCCTTTTTACTTGGGTTTGAGCAGTCTGCCGGTTAATATCTCGATCTAATTAAAGTTAGAGCAGGGTTTAGATGAGAGCGGAAGGAGTAGCTACTACTTCTGGAGGGAATGAGTATTAACTTAGGATCTTTGGAGGACATCACAACTTAATTGTGAATAATTAATTGATGATTCTCTATTTAAAGAGCCAACTGTTATAAAAGAAGCTTTTGAAAGTTAGCTTATCATAAGAATTAGGCAATCCAAGCAGTATATATTGTCTGAATGTTATCCAAAGCAAACACAACTGATAGGACTCATCGATGATGGCTTTATAATGGTAAGAATACTATTTAATTGTCGAATATACTGGTCAAAAACTATGAGAAACCGATTATTTGAAAAGAAAAAATCTTCAGAGGAGGTCGAACTCCTTATGGAATATTTACCAATTTACGAAATATGGTTTAGTCTTGCTGGAAATTAGAAAATTATCGACAAAATGCAGCTACCTTGACATCAGCACCGTAATAAATAAACATAAAACGGACAGGATAATTAATTATCCTGCAATAAGAAGATGCTAATCATACGCAGGCCAGCAACACAACCATCGTACACCTGAAAAATAATACATGTAGTTGACAGAATTTATTTGAATAAAACTACAATTTTTTACATTAAAATAAGCGAAAATTCTTAACGCCTCCTTTTTGATCATTTCCTTTCTTTCATTCATTCAATTCTACATCGTCTCTTACTTCGCCTTCTTCCTAAGGATTTCGCCCACGACTGGCTTATCTTCCATTTTTGTCGCCATTTCAAGCTCATTTTTTTCAGGGATAACCATAGGGCACATTGACGTGTCGTGCTGAAAGCTAATTTCTCTTTTATCAAATGACTGCTCAAAACTTTGTTCACATTGGTTGCTCTCATTTAGCGGATCGCATTCCTTAATCTTCAAATAATTTGAACTCTCGTCCAATTTAATCGAGCTCCGATGCATTACATCCGAATTATCCAATGAGCTCACACCATGGTGGATTCTTACTTCGGGACTCTCTGCATCAAAGTTTTTCTTAGAAACTATCAGTTTCATTCCTGAATCCAGATTCATGGCAGAACCCGTCGATACGTTGAGACCTTCGCTGACGTTACCAATCTCCTGCTTCGGTGTTGCGTCAAGAATTTTCTTTGGTCGTTGAATAAAGTATTTTTCGATATCTTTTCCCCATTTTTTAATTTCTGCGATCTCCGCTGCCTTCATTTTGCCCTTTTTCAATTGAGGGTCAACCGGAGAGATCTCTTGCTCTCGTTTTTGGTTGGTTAACTGTTGGATGTACTTATTATCATTTTTTTTGAAGATATTGAGGGTAAATCGCTTTGTAGTTTGTGGCGTTTTATTGGGACCCAGGTCTTTTTTTGACTTTGACTTGCTAGCGTTTAATTGCGCGATTTTTTCGTCGTTTTTCGAAAAATCAACGGATTTGTGGAATTTCATATCATCATCAGCTTTCTCTTTACTTTCTTCCTCTGTCGGCTTCTGCACCACCTGCTGTTTAGAATCGCATTTCGAGTCGTCGGTCGGGCCTATCGATTTCGATCGCTTTGGCGCTTTGGAATTGCCTTTCGAGAGATGTATTGATTTTGAGAGGAATGTTGGCTTTTCGTTGAGATCTTTCGGACCAAATTCGAATATTCGCGATATCTTGGCCTTCTCAGGCGTGATTTCGAAAATTTGGAGCTTACCTCCCTCATTCGCGTTATTGCCCAGCAAGGAAGAAAAGGTCAGGCTCTTTGATGGGTTTTTCAAAAACGCGTCATTGCCGTATATAAATTTGTGTTGTAGGAGTTTTGTTACGTTTGGTCTTTCTTTCGGGTTTTTTCTAAGCAAAATAGATGATTCGATTAGATATCTTCATGAAAGCCAGTACTTGAAGCAGAGTTTTAAGAAGTCAATGCATTCGGGTGATAAATCGGAAGGGATTGCCGGTGCTCTCTTGTTTTGAGCGATTTGAAACAGCGTCGTTATCTACAAAAAATTAAAGCACCTCCCACTATGAATGAGTGTTTACTTGAGATGAATATTCGCTCCAAGGCGGCCTTCCGGTTGACATTTCAATGATCATGCATCCAACACTCCAAATATCAGAAAAACGCGACAGATCTTTCTGTCTGATGACCTCAGGTGCCATCCAGTTCGCAGTGCCTATCGGTCGGTTATTACAAAAAGCTTATTTGTCGTTTTTACCTTTTAGTGAGTTTAAGTCATCTCCTTCTTTCAGCGAATACAACTGTTTCGCACTTCCAAAATCCGCTAATTTGCAATTCCCATGGTTATCCACAAGAACATTGCCTCCTTTGATATCTATGGATTAACAATGATCCGAAGGTTACGTCAGTGACAATCATCTAACTTACCTCGATGAATTGTGCCTCGGAAATGCAAGTATTCGAGCCCCTCCAGTATCTGTCGAATGTATAGTCGAATGAGAGTTTCATTCAGCTTCCCATATTTATTAATCAACGTTGCAATCGACCCGCCTACAAGAACGATCAAAAACTATTGTATTGCTCAAATGTTTACCGGATATGTACTCCAAAAATATATTAAGCGTCGTCTTAGTCCTATCAGTGCCCATATACCGTACGATATTCTTATGTTTCAGCTTGCTTAACAGCTCAACTTCCAGCTCCAGCGCTTTAATTCTCTATTAAGTCAATGTATAAATCTTCCCTTTCGAAAGGCAATACGAACCTCCTTCGCTGCTGGTGATTGCAACCCTCCAATGTGTACTTGCTTTACAGCCATGATCTCGCCGGTAGATAAATTCAATCCTGAAACGACTCTCCCAAATGAACCGTGTCCAATGACTTCACCTTCCTTCCATCTAATACGAGCGATTCCGTTCAATTTTCCAACCTGAATTTTCGAAATATACTTGATTTTTTTGTGTTTTTTGCTCCCGTCAAACAAGTGCTTAATGTTTCCTTTATTATCGGGTTTCACGTTGTCAGGCTCGGCCCATTCCGGGTATTTATTCACGAGCATATTGAGATCTTCGTTAGAAAAGTAGCCATCACGGTTATCCGACACATTTCTGTTGAAAATCGAGAAAAGAAAGAAAAAGTTTAGAAAATCCAATGATCTTTGCATTTGGAAAAAGAATACGTGATGTAAAATTGGCTTTCAGGGCTCGCGGCTGTTGTTTTGCTGAAGCACTTTCGAAAAAGATTGCGACAGCTGTTACCCATTCGAAGAGAAAACTGTTATCTCTTCTCTCTGTTTCGTATGTTTAAATAAGTTTTATTTGCTTGTTTTTTTCGAAATCAGATGCCGAATAATTCGTAGTCTTTGCAAGTAGCAAGAATTTTATGATTTTAATGCGAAGTCAAACTGCAAATTTTAATGTAATATTGAAAATTCCACGGTTTTGGAGAATATTATGAGGTTTTGATGGAAGAAACAATAAGCTATATCTTGAGATTTTAAAGGAGACAATCGGAATGAAAAAAAATGTTTTGTATTCTGTGATTAAACTATCCCTATTAAATTTGTTTCTAGATTATTCGCTGGTTGTTGAGGAGCTTTCTGATGAAATACATCTCCCAGATCACTGTGCCAACAATAGCAAAGCATTCAATCGCGAACCATGTAATTATATCATCGTGATTAGAAAGTGTCGCTTTAACAAAAATGCATTATTTTTTTAATAAAGCAGATGATTTTCATTACTTTTATAGTGGGTGCCTTGCCGTCTCGAAGCTATTCTCGTTACAGTATACACTTCCTGAATGAGCTAATTAGTTCTGCAAATTTAATCGAATGCACTCACCAATAAGTTATCTTCAATTCGAGACACTTGAAGCTCTAAAGGATCGACATCCTCCTTTTGAATGTAAGCACCGGTTGCATTACCCACGTGGATTGCAAATGTGACAACTATATCTCCGCTGCCCTTACGATTTTCAAATGTGTTAGAAATAGCCAAAACTAGTGTTTCCATTACTTTTCGATTGTTGAATGCAAATCCGTAGACTCCATGAGACTGCGCATCGAAGTGAAAAACGCCCTCGTTTTCCTTCTTACGTTTGAATATAACCTTTTTCTTTGGATCAATAATCTAGAACGCAAGCACTAGAGCACCAATATAGCAGCTGGTTACTTGAAAATCGACTTCTTGGTCTTGCGAAGACGAAATAAAGTACATCCCTTTTATGTGTGAAGGAAGATATGCAATATCCTCGTAAATGATCTATTGAGAAGTTCTCATGGGCATACTCAATGCAAGTAATTACTTCGAATTGCCCGGCTGGAATCTCGAAATTAAACGCATCTGAAGGGACAAAATTCGCCATAGTATCGTCCCAGTTCTCCATCATGGTCTGTGTATCAGTGCCCTCTTGTTGCGCGAGTTTTTTGTACCCAGGGTCCGCAGCAGCAGCGATTTCTTGAGTAATTATCTTGCTGATCGGAATTTTCGAAGCTGTGTTCTTTTCGTTGTCACTGCCGTCGACTGCCTGATTGACATCAGCAGGATTCAATGAACCATCATCTAACAAACTATTGCAGAGAGGTTATTTGAACAGAATTAGTACTCTGGTTTGCAGATGGAGCTTTCTGTGCTGCATCGTTAGCTCCTACCAAGAGATATTCGTAAGTTTATTGAATCAGCAACAGATAGATGCATAAAGAAAAGCGACTGGAGGTTTATTGAGATTAATTAGTTACCTTGGACTCCGAAGGTATCGTTCTGGGCTCTTGTCGAGAGCGCAAAAAGAGCATTTAGTAATATGAAGCTGAAAAATAGTGCGTAGCTGGATTTCATCATTCCATAAAGATTTGAAATACTCACTTAAATTTATTTCAAGGAGTGCTCATAGCTAAAAAGACAGCTTTTTGTACTTTTTCATCCAAGGATCCAATAACTTAAGTCCGAAGGTGTTGTTACAAGTACAAGTCATTTAACAGCCGTTTATTCATTATGCTACATGCATTGGCTCTCCCGATACATAAACTTAACTTATGAGAAAAGCGAGAAATCATCGAAATCACCTAATACCTTAGAAAAACTGTCGGATTACGAAGGACAATAAAAAACATAAGCAAAAAGCGAAAATTTATGGGTCTAATAGATATTTTAGTGGTTTCAAGAGCTCCTCTTGTAGCACTTCGTAGTAGGTATTCACCGGACCCTTTTTCGAAATCAATTAGCTTGCTATGTCAAAAAAGTTAGCAGTTACGCTTTCTCTGAGGAATTCAATGCAGTTGATATCTTCGTCGACTTTACATATAACGAGCTTGATTTTAACCACTTTATCGCTGTCCTTCAGCGACCGCCCTTTGATCTAAACAATGTAGAAATTGGCAATTAGTCAAAAAATAAATCTTCTTCTTACTTGATAATACTCTGGATGGACAGAATACTCATGAAACACAGCATGGGCTCGCGTGGCCAGATGTTTGAATAACTGAGTTACCTCTAGTGACGAATAAAGCGTCAGATGGCTTTTGTAAATATCATTCTAAACAAGTTAAGGGAAAACTCTTATAATCCTTATTTACATCATGTGGAAGCAGTTTCCTCGGTTTTTCAAGGTTTTCGATCTCTTGTACTGTGAAGTGCGATTCAAGAGACTAAAAGCACTTAGATCCTTGCTTTGATATAAAAAGAATTACTGTATCGAGTTCGAGGCCTCTCATTTGATTAAAACCTGTGAACGCTCTCTTCTCAATCATTGGTTCTAGCCGATCTTCTTCGCTTTTCGTTTTAGCTTGCTTAAGTTGGATCAACCCCACTTTCTGTTTTTCCAACTTCTCATCATTGGCCTTCTTTTTCTCTTTGAGGAGAGCTTTGAATTTGCCTTTCGATGGACTTGTTTCTAAATACCAAGGATGCGCTTTTATCTCTGATAGAGTCAACCGCTGAGTCGGGTCAAAGGCCAGCATTGAATTCATCAGGTCTTTGAATTCCTTGCTTGATTTACTCTTTTTTCCTTTTTCATGAAAGTCCCAAAATATATCATTGCGATTGTTAACCAAATGCTTATAGCGTAGATCATTAATATTGGCGCTTGAGAACGGAGGAGATCCAATGACCATATTAAATAACACAATAGCTACAGCAAATAAATCTTCGCCCATAACATCGTAATTTTTCTGCTTCGCTAGCTTCTCCGGAGAATAAAAACCAAACGATGTAGAGTCCGAATACTTATCAAAAGGCGTTGGATTAGCCAAGTTTATCGATCTTCCAAAATCGGTGATTTTTAGGTTAAAATCGTTGTCAAACAGCAGATTTTCGGGTTTGATGTTCCCATGGCAGATCCCTTGCAAGTGAAGAAACTGTATTACTTCGATTAATTCATGGAAAAACGAGCGTGCTTCATCCTCGGTGTAGGGTTGAGGTTTAGGCATGTAGCTGAAGAGCTCTCCGCCTTGCGCAAGTTCCATTGCCAAGATAGCCACAGGAAGTTTAGTCCCTTTTCGCGTGAGGTAATCTGTTTTCTCTATGTAGTCATACACTTTCAAAATATTCTTGTGGGAAAGCGATTTCATGACCTCGTACTCGTGTTTCAAGGCCAGCTCAGTTTCTTGAGATGTTTTCGTGATTTTTACTATTTTGACTGCAACTTTTTCATTTTTTTCTGTATCAATAGCTAATTTCACTCTGTGAAGTGGTTAGAGGCAAATTATCATTAAGTTTTTACTTTGAACTCTTCGATTTGCCCACTGTTTTGATACAGATGTATTTCCCTACGCTGGGAGAGTCTTTTTTTTGTTCCATAAATGTTTCAATATTTTGCGATTGAATTATTGAAGTTGCTTTACTAATTTGATTGCTCTTGTATTGAATCAGAAAATTTTGTAGAATTCTACAATTGCTGATATCCCTACTATTTTACTATATTAAAGTATTCTTTCTTCCTTTAGACCATTTAAAGTGTTCAATAGTCTATTTAATGTTTTAATGGAGAACCACTGTCTTACAGACGCATGGAATCTGCTATGAGTTTTGATAAGCACTCCATTAGAGTGATTTAGCCTTATAAATTCAGTTTGACTTACTTTAAATTAGTGTATTTATTTCAATTCTTAGGTTTGCGATAGTAATCCAAAGTTGTTGATCAATCTTAAATATATTCGTTAGTTGTAAGACCTCCCATTACATATCATCATCAGAAAGATAATTCTTTGGTAACATCTTATACCCTGGTCGTTATGTTACATTCCATTACCGCCAATGAAGATTGTTCTCTACTTCAATATTTGTGTACCCAAAAGGATAATTTGTTTTTCAACTACCGATTTCCTCGCTTGTCTGCTTTTGTAAAAATTGTGTGATTACCGGATATCATCTAACTGCAATATTACCCACTACATCTCATAAGTTTGTAAATCACAGTTGATATATGTAATTAATTCATAAATAGCATTATAAAATTCAAAAATTTTTTACAGGAAATAGAATTGGAATAAAACCAGTTCGTTTTCACTCTCATCAAAATTTTTGAATTGTAGTAGTCCTTATCTGAAGCTTTAGACAGCAATATCTCTATCTATTGGCTAATAATGCATATAGTCGCGATAACACAGAAACCTTTGAACTCAAGCTTACTATTTCTATATGTTAACCAAGTATCTCAATTATTCACAAGTGTTGTTAATAGCTTGTAATTACTTCTTCATACATTCATAAATTATCGCAACGGATCTTCAAATACATTCATGTTCTACTATATATAGAGTCTAGATAAATTCATTCAAAAAAACACACATGAAATAAACATTTTCTTCCCGACAGAAAAAACTTCGGGGTTTTCATATGAGCCCTCCAAAAGAGGATTCTTTGAAGCTTAATTACCCCATTCCAACCTTCCCAAAGCGATAACTCACCACCAATCTCTTCGCAATTGCTCAATAGCATTTTTCATTAACACTTTTTGGGACTTCCCAAATTCCAGTGACTCTTCGTATGCATAGGTGTGAGCGTTTTTGTTCTCTTTGGCGAAATCAGCGTTGTGATTCTCTTCGGTGAGGTTACTTTTTGAATTGTTGACTTTTGAGACGCCATTTTATCCGGTCTCGCAGCGTTTAAATTAAGCGAAAAACCCCTCTGCTTCTTGGGCTCAGCCGGTACTCTCAGCAATTCCCTTTCCGCCAGAGAGGACTCAAACGCCTTTATTTTCAACCTCTCATTGCGCAAAGGTGTAGTGACCATCCAAATCGGATTCGACATAAACGATCCGATGATTCCTGTCTTAATAGCGCCATTTTCAATGAATTTCATCTCGATACAAATGATCAGGTTGGCCTGGAAGCTCGGTCCTTCAAACTTATCCCCAAGTTTTAAATTATTTAAAACCGCAGTGTCTTTTTTGAATTCGGAGCAGGTGTTGCCCTCCAAAGCGAGCTTTTTGAGTACTGGAGCGTTGGATTCCCAACCACATCTCACGAGGTAGATTTGTGCAGTCAAGCCTTGGACTTCGAAGCTTTCATCAGTAAATGGATCAGCAAAATCCGTTCTCACGGCGAAGTCTGGGAGTTTGTTTTTCGGGTTCCAGCACCATCCAAAGTCAGAGAAATCAAAATTTTCGCTCTGGGTGATGATCACATGAGGCTCAATCGACAATTCATAGTTTGGGACCTTGATGAGAAGATTTTTCCGCAGCGAGATGCTAGGGGACTTAGTTTGGGAGTCTGCGTTAAGCAGGAGGTCGTAGCTGCACTGGAGCCAGTTCATTGGTAGTAGGGGTCCTTTAAAAGAAAAAGTTTATTATATATATTACCAAAAGAAGATTGTTAGGCGCTATTAAAATTCATTCTCAAAAGTTCGAATGAGCCTGTTGATTTTAGGATACCAAAAATGAATTTAAAGTATCTCATAGTTCCAAGAATTTAAAAATTAAGAAGTTTGAATAGGGATTTAAATGAAGTTTAACACCAGCCTTGATAGCCGATTTCCAACTTAATTATAACCGCTGAGAGCACGAAGGGGCTCAAAGATTGAGAGGAGGTGTTGAAGAAAATTTGAAGCAGTTTCAAATGTAAGATCATCTGTGATGTTTTAATAAGTGAAAGAGATGGAGGGCATCTCATCCTCAAATGGGCAAAATAGCTCGACAAGATGCTAAAAATCTTGAAAAAAAACACGTTTGAGTCAGAAATCGCCTATTCGCTAAAAAAAGAGCTTAAAGGTAAAATCGGACTTTAAATTTAACTAACTCAGATAAACTTGAGCGATTCAAGAGCCAATTAACCGTTCTAAATGCGGCAAGTGGGTATTAAAATTCTAATAAAGTGATTCTGAAATAACAGCGGCTAGTTAATGCTGTTAATTTCGATTCTCCTCCCTAAACCTCGGTAGATTGATAAAACGTCCTCCGCAAAGCTTTTGAACTTATTAAAAGGTAAAGCTCAAAAAAGAGCAGGGTTTTTCGGATTTTTAAGATCAAAGTA
>ENA-UOUE01001043-UOUE01001043.1-compost-metagenome-genome-assembly--contig:-NODE-1043-length-19544-cov-12.439051_pt1 | contig 19544 bp, 22 predicted proteins | sample MGYA00238146_ERZ747223 | MGnify/ENA primary metagenome ERZ747223 (study PRJEB28781, sample SAMN06268865) | compost metagenome | isolation source: single cell | place: USA: California, Emeryville, Joint...
AAATGTTTGTCTTCAATTGGTTAGCAAATCTCGTCAAGCCTCGCAAGCAAATTAGCGTTCTTTTCCTTGGACTTGATAACTCAGGAAAAACTTCTCTAATTCATTTCTTAAAAACGGATAAAGTAGCCCAGCAGCAGCCAACAATGCATCCGAGTGTCGAAGAAATAATGATATCTGGTACAAACTACAAATGCTATGATTTATGCAGTGGAGAACTGACGCCTTGGAAATCCTGGACATCTTGGGCATCAGCGGTAAATGCAGTGGCCTTTGTCATAGATACTACTGAGCCATCGAGATTTACGGAAGCAAAGAAATACTTGCTGAAGATAATGTCTTCTGATGAAATGAAAGGGAAAACTATTCTTATCTTAGGAAATAAGATAGATAAACCGGATGCTATTTCGAAAGATGAACTACGAACTATACTCGACCTTCCTGAAAATGACACTCTGGCAACCAAGACCGATTCAAAACCTCGCTTTGAATTGTTTATGTGCAGTCTCAAGAAAAAAGAAACTATTCTCCAAGCTTTCGAATGGCTGAGTGAAACAATTTATCCTCGATAGTCACAGCCGAAGCATAATGAAATCAATACTATTGCAAAATCAGAATCATAACTGCGATTTCAGTCATCTTTGAACCAAAATAAGTTTATATTGAACAAATATGTCTGATTATACATAATTAGCTAGTACTCCCTTCACCTGAGTTCGAATCCATATGAAACAGCAACATTAACTTTAAAATCTTTGGATGCTAATAAGACTAATGGAGGTTTTCTCATTAGATAAAGAAAGCCATAATATCAAAATAAAAAATAAAAAATATGAAGAGGTTATTGCTCTGGCTCTGGTTACTTGCGGACACCTTTCAGCAAATTTTTCGCAACGTCCGCCATCGCACCAGTCTTTTTATTTTCAAGTCCTTCCAATTTGAGGTTGAGCATGCCACCAATACCAATAATGTCCGTTCCTTCTCCTTCCCCATTCGTTGTTTCGATCACGTCAAGAGGCTTTTCTTCAAACTTTGTGAATTGTTCTCTCCACTTCATCCTTGTGTCTTTCAATAAATTCTTCGGATAATACCGTTGGCTTTTGCTTCGAGTAGCATCATTGTCTATTTTTGCTTTCATGGTTTCTTTCTTCAGAAGTAATGTTTTCTCAGGAGGTTTCTGGGGATCTGTAGTCCCAGAAACCAGCTTTTTGAACTCAGTGATCAGCTCTCCGACCTCGTCTGTACCCTAGCGAGAAAAATTGTGAAAAATTTGGGTTATTAATTATAATAAAGAAAGATTACGTCCTCAATATTGGCTATCTCCTTCTTGCTCGCGGTAGAGAAATCCTCTTGCTTATTCTTCTGTTTATTGTCCTTGCCGCCCTTCTTGGAGCTGTGAATCGATTCCGCGAACTCAGAAAGAATCGTAAGCGGTTTCAAGAACGAAGCCGCTCTCATTATCGCCGCAATGAAAGAAATTGCAAAGGCTGCCAGCTGAATACCACCGGCGAGATACAATGTCGTAACCAACCCACTCTGAATCTGATCGTCCAGAATCTGTAGGGTATCGTGGGTTTTGTTCGCGTTCTGTCGCAAAGTCAAATAAAATTTATTCGCAAAGATTGTATCATTTGGTGATCCGATGACGTTGTAGTAAGTGTCTTTACCATAATCCGTGTATCCATTCGGAGCCGCAAAGAGAGCGCCGGCTTCTGAAACTGACGAGCTCGCTCGAGACATCAGCTGTCCAAACACTTGATCGGTAAAGAGACTTTCTGATATGTTATCATTAGAGATTGGAAAGAATGTTTCGTTGTTGTTTCCAATAACAGGGTCGTTGGGTAAATAGTTAGCGACGTATTGATTCTCCTGAACAAATAAGATCTTGTAGGTGTCATCAGTCGCGTTTACAATCGCATCATTGAAGCTTTGAATATCCCTCATATCAAGTTCAGTAAATACTATCCCTAGTTGCGACCCATCGCTTTTCTTCACCATTTTCGACAGTGTCACAACACGAGTGAAATCAGAATTTTGTTTATCTTCATGATATCGCACCGTGATATGAAATAGCCCATAGTTTTCAGCTTTGGCAGTTACATTGGTGTACCAGTAATTATTGCCAGGAGGAGCATTAATGGGAAAACTTATATTATAGCCAGCGGGATAGGTTATCATAGCCGCTGGATCATCTTTACCTTCATAAAACAGAAAACCAAATGCTCTTTTCCGAAACGCCGAGGTATTAGTGTTGTTAAGTGCGCCTATGAATTTGTTCAATAGCGTCATCCGTTGCATTAAGTTCCAAGTCACGTTTTTCTTTCCAATAAAGTCCTCAGGGCCATCTTTTGTTGTGGAGATGCTAAACACGCTTGAGTTTTTGGGCAGAAAGCTAGCTAAATATTCTTTCGTAAAATTGAGTGTTGCATTTGCATTTGTTGGAGTTAAGTATGGGAATTCATTCCACCAGTACCTATCAGGATCATCCAACATGATAGCTTTGATTAGATTCGTGAATAAGTTTGCTTCCTCGGCCGTTGTTAGGAACAGCTGATAGTAGGTGTCAATCATTCCAGCTTGAGTCCTCGTTAAGCCATTAACTCCTTCATCGATGACTTTGGCCTGAGCATAGGTGAGCACGAGCATTCTTGTGGCATAGAGATTAGCCAAGACAATGCCAGCGATAAAGAAGATGTATGAGATACTGAGCAGCACGATGGAAGAATAGAATTGATTTCTTATCAGCCATTGTTTTCTGATTGGAAGACAGCAGATGTGGATGTTTCCTCTTCGATGTCGTGGAGCAAAAACGGATTTAGTTTTTGCTGCTGTAGCGTGAGCTGATGTTTGCGACCTCGTGTCGGTGTGCTCAGAGACTCCTCTCGCTCTGTACATTTGTTTTTTTTCTCTGTTAAAATTTAAATAATTGAGTTTCTGTTTGAGCCTCTATAGAAATAATGAACCAGCTTATAGCACTACCTACAAAACAGCTGTAAGATAATGTGTAGAAATTGAGTTTCAATGTTATCTGAGATCTAATATCGAAAATTAAAGAACAGAAGACGACACTCTTGTTGAAGGGAATTATTGAAAGCGTAATCACTCGAAAATGCTTATTATTTTCTTAGAAAAAATTAGTTTGTTGGATGATGATGAAAAAAAATTTTCTTAAGATGATGAAAGAAAGGTCTTAAAGCAAGAAGGGGCAAAATTGAGGTTAAATTTTCGATCTTTTACTAATGATATCTATAGAGTTGTAGAGATGGTCACACATGACTCAATCAGCACCGACTTTTAGGATCTAGCAACACATTTAGTAGTCAGTTAGCGCTTCTTTGATTCTCATGTTGATGATTTGTTGAATTATAGTGATTACTTGCCTTCCATGGCTTCTTTGCTATTAATCAGGTGAGCTCAACAATTTCGAATCATCTTTTGCCGGTATCTTTATCTCCCGACCTCCTCTCTTTATAAGTTCTCATAATACCTTCATCGCTTATTGCGTCGAACTAGCCAATAAGTAGTAAACTTGTTTTTCTCACTTCTTTAGAGACCGAAATCGAATGATTTTTGTTTTATTCATTTTAGAAATCTTGAGCACCAATGTATATACTCGATAAATGTTCATATAAAAACCAAAATAATGCATTAACAATGAATCAACTTTTATTTATTTTAGTCACAATAGCTCACGTTGAAGGTATTTTGCCTTATGATAACACCACATTCCTCACCGCCAAATCAAGGGAACCTTTTCCTAGCTCAGCTAAACTAGTGGAAATGTTACTCTGTATTCTCTGAGTTGCTAATAAAGCAGAATTTGGAGAGAGTGGCAGCATCTATTTTGATTCAGCTCCCTGAAAAGTCTCAAGAACATGCAAATTTGAGGCCCTCTTGGCTTCTCCGAAACCATCATTTTAATGAAGGTTGTAATTTGGTAGAAAATAAATAATTAATTCACTCTCAAATTATTTTTCGATCTCAAACCGTTTGCATGTTCTGTGAGCATTGGTTAAATATTTTATATTAATCTACTCATCGTAGAAATTTGTGTACAATGAGGCGGAGTAGATCAAATGTTGAATCAACCGGTACTGCAAAAACTGGGCCATCACTTCTCCAAATGCTGCAACATCTGGAAAGCAGTACCAATATGGTGAGAGACCGAAAATAGCAAAAAAATCCATGAAAATTTTTATCGTAGGAGAGATACAACCAAATCCTCAATGACCTACTGAAAACCATACCAGCTGCAAAAAGCGTCGATTTTTCAACTTTTGGCAGTCCCGAAGCCGCTAAAACGTTCATCCAGCTATGCAATAAAACTGCTTGCAAACTTCTTCGCAAAGGTAATGAAAAATTCAATGAAATAATACTGAAACCTCGCGGGAACGATAGGGAAGAATGAAGAAGCTTTCTCCTTGTTGGAATGTGCCAAGAAGTCATTAGGCTCCATGCCGTCTAAAGAAATGGACGAAGAGCTTGAAGCATTGAAGGCGGCCCTCTGCAATAGCCTCGCCATTTACTGTCACCAGTAAAAAACCTTGCGATTTATACCCTTAACGCAGTGTCAAAGGATCAATGATAAAAAGCTGGCAATGAAATTCCTGAGAAATGCGATTAATCATGAAAAACAATACTCGACTGCTGGCCGCGCGATATATTACATCAATGCTGCATCAATCTACCTCAAAGAAGCACAATTTGAGAAAGCAAGCAAATATAGCCAAGCAGCAGTCGCTTCTATGGAAGAAAGCGTATGCAGCAGCTCCATTCATCATTGGTTTTGTTAACATAATGCCTTAAATAGGTCTACGCGGAGGTCAATTCAGGCAAAAGAAAAGCTCTCCTTCAACAAAACACCGCCTTTATGAGAAATCTGCAGATTTTGCTAGTTGGGTATTTAGTAGCAGGCAAATGCAACGAGAAACTCAAAGCAAGTGGAAGAGGCCAGAGCCTCATTACATATTATCGCGAGCAGAAAGAACTATATACCAAAGGAGAGAAACTGTCGAAAAAATTTATTGGAGAGCATCATCTGCTAACTGGCAGATTCAAAGCCAGTCTTCTGAGTCTAGAAAAACAAAAGATTGGTAATGGCAGAGGAGTAGCCCCTGAAAATTCAGAAAAATATGCGAGATTATCCAGCCTTATTGATTTCCAAAACATGAATACACCACGCGGAACAGATTCTGAAATCGAGAGAGCTATTGAAGGCAAGCCATACAGCACTTCTCCTTTGAAGCGAAAGCCGTTTAAGATTAGATCAATGGCAACTCCTGTGTCAAGGCAACCTCTTGTGAAGAGTTTCGTAAGAACTCACGCTCTCTTTCTCGAAATAACGTTTGATTTTTATCAAATATAATAGAATAGAACCGCGACTAACCAATCGGACGTAGGTGAAGGCGAAGCCGCAGAAGCTGACTATAAAGAGATGGTCGGCACGATTCTACGAAAGAAAAGGTCTGCAACTGATAAGATCAGAATACGTAACTCCAGTGCTAATAATGTGGGGAGAAAGCCAAAGGAAGTTGATTTTAGCGAAGCGGTTGAGGCGATTATGAAAACGCGAATTGACATCGAGGAACGGATAAAAAAGAAAGTTGAAGAGGGTCTGCTTGCGTCACAGAAGATTGATGAAACAGTTGATAAGCGCAGGGAATTAGAAGAGCAGATAAAGAAATTAAAAGCAGAGAATGAACGCAACAATCGAATGAAGTTTGAAAAGGAGCTGGAAATAGAAAAATTCAGATTAACTCTTCAAAAGGCATCGGAAATTAGTTCTCTGGGTGTCTCCACGACGTTCCCTGCGCCGCTCCACTACTATCCCACACCCACTGGCTACTATCCTTACTATCCTCTGCATACACATCCTCATTTGTCCTATCCAGTGTTAGATCCAATGATGTCGCAGCAGCAATTCCCTCCTCACCATGCCGTATCAATGCCGGCGATGAATCTCACAACTGGAGCTGATTTCAGCGGATATGGAGTTCCTGGTTTCCAGAGAACAGCTAGCGCAAATTCACATAATGAGGTGTTGTCGCCAGGGCTGACTAGCCTCCATCGTCTAAAAGATGCCAATGAAAGCTTGAACTCGAATAACTCCAAACCTCGAAACGAAAAAAATGGAGAAACCACGAGCAATAATGCGAGCAATAGCGAAGCCACGCCTACCAACAATCAAAAGGATCCTGCGACACACACCTCCATACAGTCTGCGACGTCACTAACGACGCCTCATCTACTCAACGTGTCTACCAATAAAAAAGGCTTGCAACTGTTCTATCCAGAAGGTGAAACTGATGGTCAACCAGCCGTTATCAAAATGGAAACCTTTGGACCGGGAGGGCTGGGGGCTCTGCTGGCCGATTTTAAGAAGGAAAAACCCAAAGACACGTTGAATTCGAACCGGCTTCAGCCTCCTGCAGACAACAATATATTCCCAAACTATGATTTTCCGAGCCTAGTTTCTGGATCGAACAACCTTAACGCGAGTCCTCCGAAGCTGTTTGGGGAACCCGAGACCCAACCCAATGAGCAGAAAGCAGATCCCCCTTCCACTGACCAAAATCCTGGGAAATTTCAGCTGATGTCAGCTAAAATCACCGAAGAGATGGAGTCGCCTGACGCTTCAGGGTTTAGAATGTACGCAGAAGCAAGAGAGCGAGATCTCAGTCCCCATGAAGACTTCCAGACTGAAATGAAGCGAATAGGTGAATTTGGCCGGAAGGAGTCGGCAACTCCTACCAATATCTCTGAAATCAATAAGGTTTCTCATAAGCAAAACAAGAATCAAAACAATAGCATCTCAAAAGTCGATATTTACGGAGAAGACAGCGGCGATGAAAAGGCCTCTATCAAGAAGCTGAACAGTTTGCTCAATTTTAGCCCAAATGATGAAGTGCTGGAGCCTCCTTCTCCCAGACCATGGGACCTGCTGACAAACCACGAAGTGCTGTCTTTCCCAGCAGTCACCACGATACGGAAAACGTGTTTTGAGTTTTCTGAAACGGATGTCTATCGGCTCGAATGCGTCGTTTTTAAAAATTTGACGGAGATTTCGATCAGAATCAACCTTAAGAAGCAAACTGAAACGGGAAAATATTTATTAGTTGATGAGGAATTGATCAAAATGAAGGATCTATGCAAGGTGCTTGAGTACATCGAGCATCAAGACGTGCTTCCGTTGACGATGGGGTTAAAGTCGATCAAAAACTCAGCGAATTTTATGAAATATTGCTTCATGCCTTTTGTTTGGGTAAGTAGTACTATGAAAGGGAAGGTTGTTAATTTATCTAAATCCTTAGGTCTGTCCAGACACTGCAGAGGGCGGGAAGCTCATTCAACTGCGAGCCAAGCCGAAAGGGTTTCTTCCAGAAGAGACACTGCTGACTTTCCTGGGAGCGGAGTACTCTGTGGGACTGTATCATATCGCTCAAAATGATTTTAGGGTGATATTGACATACATCGACAAGTAAATTGACCTCTAGTTAACAATTCCCTTACTTAGTACCTAATTTAGTGAAGAGAGCATTAGAAGCTTCAGATTCGAGCTTAATCTCGACGACCAGACCTTTAGCAAATTCTTTGAACATTACTCTGAGACGCCAGCAGATAACCACAGTGAATTCATTTTAAACACTCTGGATATTCTCGAAGATGAAGAAGCTAATCACGAAGAACTCGATGAAATTGCTTCGATTGTGAAAAAATATGAGTCAATTGAATCAGTGGAAGAGGAAGTAACAGTCTGCAAATTCAAGAGCAAAAACGAAGAGAAAACTTTTATTGATAATGTGTTTGAATCGCTTCGTGACTTGGAAGGGTTTTTCAGCTTAAATGGGGTCAATTCGGTTGACACTTTGACTGAGAGCCACCCAATCAAGTTCGTAAAGATGCGATTCATGCAGGAATGCAAGAAAAAGAATTTTACTTTCATGCACGAGTGTCTCGAGACTCAAAAATACAAGATTCATTTGAAAAATTTATTTGAAACCTATGGTAACAAAATCAAATGGTCTGTTTGTTTAACTAAAGACCTCTCTTAACAAAGGCCTTGATGAAACGAAAATAAAAGCTGAAGGGAGAAGCGAGTACAGCTATACCGATTTTTGCCAGGATTTCGGTGTTGAGTACACAACACTTGACTTAGAAGACCGCTTAGCATTTTGCTCTCTTGTATCCGACTGCTACAAGCTCGAAACGCATGAAAAACGTAAAAACTCTCCTAGGCCAAATTTTCCTAACCATCACACAGCTATTGATGAAGAGGACCAAGACGCTTACGAAGCAAACCCCATAGTTCGGATTCCAGTTGACTATGGATGTTTCCATAGAATATTTAAAGGTATTCGCCTTTCTCATTGGACTTTGCTGATGAAACCATTGCTATTATTAGGCGAACTTTACAAATTTCCAGCGTCATTTACCTTGATTGGGGTCAGAGGGAATCCGGCAGGGGTTCGAGTTACTGTGTTCAATGCGGAACAGTGTTCAGAAACAGGCGTGTTCCTGTTCATCGACCCTGCAGCCTGGAAGAAAGTTCCAAAACCGCTCAAGCCGGGAGAGAAAAAGAAGAGGACGAGAAAGTATGTCGGGCTGCCTATGGTGGAAGAATATAATTTGACGCAGATCCTGAAGAGCTATGGATTTAGATTGCTTGATGACTATGTAATATTCGATAATGATCCAGCGAGAGTGTCTGTGAGAGGTGTGCGATCCTTAAAAGGGTTTTCGTGCGTTGATAGACTGGAAAACGCCGTGACGATCCAAAACGTAATAAAATATTTGAAGGAGAAGACCGATCTGTTTGAAGGATTGTTGTGAGGCTTAATGTAGTGCATTAGTGATATTTCAGCGAAATTTGAATCATAAACGAATACGTTTAGAAATGTTTCCTGAAGACTGTCATCATTTGGACTTTCCGGTCGAATGTTATTGGAGTAAACTATTATTTTACTGTCTCAGTCGGCATTAGATACTGTTTGTATTCATTTTAATTTGAATAAATAAGGTCATTTGTTGTTTCTATTTTCAATGAATGACATTATTTCTTGAATCATTTGATCAGCTAACATTGTAATATTTTTTAAATCTCAAAGTGGAACTCGGTGTTTCCCAAAGAGACCTAGCCTAGCTGTCGGTGCTCAATGAAGATCGAAATAACTTCAGAAAATCCTTTGATTCTTCCGTTTCACATAGATGCCTTCATATAGCTCTTGCTGCTCTGAGTTGAAGATAGCTGAGAAGATAATTAGCAATCTAAAACAGAGGCCATCGAATCAGGATAGCATTTCTTATCCCCAATGATAGCGAAAATTAAAAGTTTCTTGCAGAAAAAAAAAAAATGCAGCCAGCTTTTCTTCATTTCATTCACTTAAGTGCTACTGGCTTACAACTTCGTTTTTAAGGGAATGCTGATAGTTGGCTCATCTTAAACGTATTGATAACGGCAGAGTAGCTCTGAGGATAAAGAGCCATGAGCAATATTTTCTGATAAGCGTTCTTAGATGTGCACCAAGATTTATTTTAAAACTGTTTATTATATCAGATAAAGCACCCACAGTCGTTGTTTTTTTATTGTTATGACTTACCGAGCTATTTCTTCCGATGAATCCCTCCGATTCGACGCTAGGATCACCTGCTATGCTGTAAACTACATTTCCCACCAGCTTTTTGTGTGCGATAAGGAATACGTGAGAGTCTATGACCTCGAGCACAACAACCTTCTGCATCATCTCAACTACTCCCAGAAATTTATGGAGTTTTACGATTCGAAGATCACCATTAAATCAGCAGACTGTGTCGTCCTTAGTAAACTATGGGTCGCTTTAGTAAACAAGAGATCATTCCTCTTCTTTAACGATCTGCTGCAATATTCAAAAATATTCCAAGCTGAACCCAATCCAACCTCCAGTATTACTATCCTTCAGCGCTATGACGAGATTATCACGCTGCGCGAGGACAAGAAACTGCTGAAATTTTGGAAATTCGAGCTGCTAAGTGACGTCGAAATTGAGGCACGCGAGAAAGCGGATCAATTGGAACAAGCCCGTAAAGAAATGTTAAAACCAACAAAAGGAGTACATGAGCAAAAGGACGCGGAGCAGTATAAAAACTTCCAGAAAAGAGTCGCGATGAACTACGAGAGCGAGAAATCGCGATTGCTCTCGAAGCATTATTTTCCACTGCATCTATCTCTCTTTGCGAGACGTGGACACATCCAACCCACAGGAAATCGCATTATAATGCAATTTTCTATTTCTGAGGAACTGAGTATGCTTGCAATGAGTTTCGAAACGCAAGAAATATTCATTTATCATCTGTTTACATGCGATGTGCTTCATACGATAGACATATTAAAAGTCCCACCTACCATTTCGGAAAATCCATCATTTCGAGGCGTTGTTAATCTGGTGATTGACCAAGAATTCTTGTATTTCTGCGACGAAAAACGCTTCTACGTCCGAGACCTTCTAACGCATGAAGAAACTTCAGTACTTCTGCCAAGTATGGGAAAGATTGTTGGCATGCATGCGGAAAGATCAAACCAAAACGGAGGAGTTTACCTACTGACAACAGATGACTACTTGCACACCTTTTCATACCAGAAACGTAGCTTACCTTGTACTTGCATAGAATTGAAAAAATTTTTTTCTATTAGGTAAAATAACTTGGAGCGAGAAGCTGCCAATGACGAAAAAGTTCCCGCCACCAGAGGCAGCGCGTCAGCTTGTTACTGTGTCTGACAGTAAACTGAATGCTCCTCTAAAAGTCGTGATTTATGATTATTAGGCAAGCGATCAAAAGAAGCCGAAAGTCCTCGATTAAGGAAAGTGAATATTAATGTGTTCAGGCAAGTCTATTTCAAAATGAAACCCCGAATTCAAATGAATGTGTCCTCAAACGGACGAGCAAGACTGTTCATGTCGCGTTTCGGCAGTCTGCAAGTAGAATACCTTGCTTCTATTTCCCTCTAATCGCTCTATTAGAGCTTTAACGTTTATTGTTACGGCCAAGTGCTCGCGGAATGCGAAAACAACGTATTGCAGATGTTACGAACACCAAAGCCAATGCTCTCGCGCAAAGCTCTAAAAGAAGGTTCTCAAGACTGCATTACACTATTAACAGCGGATCATAAATACTATCGGTATGAAACGAAGGGCAAAGACTCCGACATGACGTTTCATTCGGATGTATATGAGCTCTGGTCTCAAGCGGTTTATATCCCACCTTATAAATTCGACGCCACACTGCAAATTCCCAACTCTCTTCATGATATCCGATTTTGCCACTTGGATCTCGTTGAAAACGCTGTCATTTTAATCACTTCGAAAAACATACATGTGGTCTTTTATAATCAAAACCCTAAGAGGAGGATGCTTCATAAATACCATTACGGAATTCCCAACAGCTTGGTGGTGATCCATAAGATATACCATGGAGACTTAGACTCATCGATAGCTGGCTCATTCACAATTGCAGTTGGAACGGCTCTTGTAATATCAATTAGTTGGCTTGTCAATTGACCCTTTGCATAGGGAGGAATCGTTGTTTATAATGTCGAACTGAGCACAAACCAATTTGATATCGTTAGGAACGTTACTGCCCACGAAAATACCATCCATCTCAAATTCTTGGAGGTACGATTTAATATTTCTTGGCTTTTTATCCACGGATAATAGGAGAAGAATTACTTAGTGTCAATTGGAGGAGAAGGCAAAGTTAAGTGCTGGTCGATGTATCACCAGAATGATCTCGTGTGGGAATATACCTTGATTTGGAACAGCGTGTCGTGCGTTGCTTATATAACCGATGAAGAGATCCTAGTCGGTAATTTTCCTGATCTAATACGTGCTGGAAATGAACTTTATATAGGACTGTCCAATGGAAGCGTTCAGATGCTCTTTGTTAACTGGGACAAGCCAGAATTAATCAGATACACTCTCTACGAATTTCACAATTCGCCTATTAAACACATCGCGACTCTCTCCTATCCTCAAAAAAAGGTATTTCGCTCCTCCAAATAATCTTCTTAATTGCATTAGTTTGTCTGCTGTTGCGAATCCAACCTAGTTAGCTATTGGACGATATCAGATACAAATCCAATTCGGTTCTTTGATTTTAAAGAAAACGTCAACGCAGTAAATGATATGAAATTCTATCTGTCTTAACCCTTCTATTGTTAATATCATCAAGCTTTACATGCAATGCAATGTTGTATCGGCTGAACTGACTATAATTGTTGCATTGAGAAACCTCCTTTTGAAGATCGATCATTATTCTGGCTCCTTCGAGCAGCATATCACTCCAGAAAAACTCCTTCAATGGAACCTTGGGCTGCAATCTCGAACGCGATATCCATCAAAAGTCACAAAAGAGGCCAAGCCTGTTGACCCCTATCTAAATAAGATATTGGATACGCTGAGGAACAAAAAGAAATCCCTTGGTGATGTCTGGAAAGGTAGTCTACCACTCTTTCCTCCAGATCTCATGATTAACTAATTCCAATTCTAGTGGGACCGATGATGGTAAAGTACCTGTATCATGAGGATAATTTCCCGAATCTTCGAACGTTGGAAATGGATTTCTTAAGATTTTTGACTCCAGAAGGCGGATTCACTGATGAGAACTCAGTGTGGATACTTGACACTATTCTCAATGATATTTACGAAAGAAAGCAGCTTAATGAGCAAATTCCTCAAAAAGGTATGGACTAGTTTAGAGTAGTTAGTAATGGCGCGTTATTGCAATTTCAGTTATTTTAATTGGAGAGGATGAGGCCACCAAGGCTCAAAGAGAAAAAAAGAATCAAGAAGCCATTGACAAAGCGATTAAGAAGGTCATGAATCGATAGTAACATTTATTTCACGGCTGGCATTCTGACCTAATAACTAACAACACAAGTCCAACACTTAAGGTCGTTATGAAAGAGCGCGAGAGAGTCCATGAACTTCAAAAACTGCATGAAAAAATAGCGCTTCTCTTGGCAAATTGCTATGATGGACCAGATAATAACGAAGCGCAATGTAATTATTATTTCTGAGGAAACATTATAATACTCCGAACTTCTTTTGTAGATGAATTTCTCGAAAAGAATTATAACATTAAACGCGATCAGATAGAAGAGAGCTATTTCGTCAGAGCCAAGGCTATCTATAACAGAAACAAAGCAATCAATTCTCAAGCGACCTCCCGACAGAAAACTGCTCGGAAAGAGCAGCCGCCTTCAAGAGGATCCAATGCGTTTAACGAATACTTCACGATGTCTGAGGCCAAAACTCCAAAGTAATAACTGAAAAAGCTATCTTCTAAATCTCAATAACCATAAATCTAGGGCTCCTTCTGCGCTTTCAACAGTAATCAAGAACGCTACTGAGAGTTTGAAACCAAAGACTACGAAAAGCACTCCTTACTCAAAATATATCTCTAACTTGGAGTCAAGTCTCAGCGACTTTAAATTCCCTTACCTCGCGATGAGGTAAGCACACTCTTTAGCGAACTATCACCTTATCTATGGCTTAATTAGGGAGAAAGGCAAAAATTCCGAGATCGTACAGTTGGAGAAGGCCGCAAAAACAAGTTACAAAGGCTGGTCAAAACTGAAGAGTAATAAAACCATTGCAATTCGACTAGAGCTAATTCTCGAAATAGAACCGAAAAGCGGTGTGGATTATTTCAATCTGAACGACACGAACAGCTCACAAAACAGAAACACATTCTTCGTTACAGGATATCTTAGCACAGAGCCGAACGATCAGTCTGACTCTAGTCTTGCGATAGATCGCTTGGATGGAACGCTTTCAAGGCCATTTTTCGTGAATGACCGCGCTATGGGAAACCAGACCACAAGGCACCTATACCCGCGCTCTGAGGAAGCACTATCAAAATCAGGAATAAAACTAGACAGTAGACTCACATCGCAGTTTCCTCACCGCAAGCAACAAGACTTTGTCAAGCAGCATGCTAAAGGGTTCAAAGATTCTCATAACGGTGATCTATTTCAGCACGTGTTTAGAATTTTGCTAAGAAATCAGCATTTGCTAACCAGCAAAAAGAGCTTTCCCACTCTTCCCACTGAAAGTACGAGTCTTAAAATCACTCTAATGACTAGCAGAGACACCAAAGAGAGTGAGAGCGATTTGGAATATGCTCCAATCGAAGCAAAGGAATTCATGATTGATCAGAATATCGATAAATTTACGGTTCTTGATAAGCTTGCGACGCTTTACGAGGAAACGCACAAGATTAAGTTAACTGACTACTTCGAAGAAGTGAAATATGAAGACCCAAACAAAGTTTCTGAGGAATTTGAGCGAGAAAACTTCTTAATCGAGCACATTCTCAATAAAATTAATAACGAAGGGCTCAATTCGCTCAATCTTACAGACATGATCGCTTTCAAATGTAAATAACCCAACTTTTTTGATCAGGCCAATTTATTTTTTTAAACAATAGCAATCGTGAAAAAACGACTGCAATTGTTCTCAGAACTTCAGGAAGAGCTTCAGAAGGAACGAGAAAGGGCCTCGACGTTTCTTCCAAATATCCTTCAAACGTCCGCTTCAAGAGAAGGTCTCTTGACCCAGACTTCGAGGTCGATGAATAAGTCTAACGTGAGACTTCTGCCGTTAAGTACCAGCAACAGTGGTGCGAAATTGCCTGAGCGTGTACATACAGAAGGCGATCAGCCGCATCAAAGCGTTAAAACTTTTTCAAATCCAGCGACAACTCGAGGAGTTATCTCGAATAGCGGCATCAGAAAGCTTAATAAATTTATCACACAACCGGAGACGATAGATCGAGCAGCAGATAGGACAAAGTCTGACGCAAAGCAGGGCCAGTCATACAAATCTGTGCTTGATAGCATCTATCAACAACTAGCCCGTGTGGACCACCTCAATGTGAAAATCAAGAAAGCACAAGAACGCGTTGGGGAACTCGATTTCGATTCTGAATCGAGCATAGACTTCAACTCACCCCATAATAGCGTTAAATCCCACCAAGGAAATGACTTTGAACCTGATCTTTTCTTCGCTCTCAAGCAACTTAACGAGGATCCGATCAATTACGATGAGGTTTATACAAAGCCAATTCCTCTACACATCCAAATGTCCCCACGGAATATCATTGGAAAACCATCCCCGGGTTATTTCGAGGCGAAAGCCAAAGAAGAACAAGCTCTGCTACAAGAGCAGGCCCATGCTGAGGAATTGAAGCATCTGAAAATCATAAGGGACAAGCACCCCCACAAGGAAGGCGGCAAGTCGCACAGAGCGAGAAAGGAAGGTGGAGGAGTTATCGAGTCTGAACATCGAGAGCACATAGCTGAAGAACACTATGCAGAAGAGCAAGAAAATAATTCTAATGACCAGGGAGATCATTATCGTCATGAAAATGGGCTAGATGATCATGAGTTAGATAAACATGAGCCAGAGACCGCGCAGGAAAATAAGGTTGATGAGGCTACTGATAATGATAAGGACAGAAGACGGAGAGCTCATCTAAAGAAAAAGAGGACTATAAACCCAAATATTGGCGCGAAAACGGGGTATTTTTCAAACATATCTACTTCTGTGAAGGATCCGAAGAAAAAGCGACTCGAGATGGCCCAAGAAGAGAAAACAGTCGAGCCGACGATAGCAATATTTAAAAATCTGACAAAAGCAGCCGAAGATTCAGAGAAAAGATATCAACAAGACCTGAAGAAACATTTGAATCAAATCGCGAAGCAGAGCGCAGTACTATTAACTATGAATAAGATCACCAGAGCCGAATCTAAAGTCAAACAGCATATCGCAGAATTATCGAAGAAAATGGAACCTAACACTATCGAAGAGGAAGAGCAGAAAGAAGTAGATGACGAAATGAATAAGTGGAAGAACCCATTAGAAGACCCGCCGCAAATTTTTGTCAAGGACTCTGACAGAGCGATTCTATTAGCACCAGAAGATAAGGGCGTCAAATCGAAAAACCCTAAATCTCAACTCCAAGAGGATGTAATGAAGCGCTACCTTCCTACGAATGTAGCGAACACTTTTTCAAAAGGGTTTAAGAAGACATTGTAATTTTTATTCATAATAGCATCTTTATTAAAAAATTCTCATGCAATAGCGAAATCGAAGACGATGGAGACACGTCAAAGGTGAAATTCGACGAGAATCAATACCAGCGCAAACATCCTGAAAGAGCACCGCTCAACAATACTCCTGGTCCCAAATTCTTCCTCGAAGCGAACCCTGCAACCGTCCAGATTGTCACTCCTGAGCGCCTTCATGTCTTAGAAGATATCTCCTCTAAAGTAGAAGAGAGACTGCTTTCAGCGAATCGGTCAAGAGATGAAATATCATTGAAACTGTTGCGACCGTTGTCAGATTTTGACGTCGATAATAAAGGAAACCTTGTTCATCATCAGCATGGTGAAAGAACACCTGGACATCCAACGGATCCTGAATTGCTGAGCAGGTATATCCAAAGTAACTATAGCAAGGGCAAGATCTGGAAAGATGGGTTCAGAGACGAGTTTTTGCTAGTGGATGAACTGAGGACAGAGACACTGTATAAATGGAGACTAAAGAGGCTAACCGCAATGAGACAGAAGATCTATCGTGGCCATTCAATAGACATCATCAATGGAACCGACCTGCCGATTCCTCCTCCTCTTTGTGAAATTGAACACGTGAAGCGTGCGACTTTGAACAAGAGAAGGCACTCAATGTTTGATCGACGAATGCCGGTATGGGTATACACAAGGGTGAGTTCGAGTTCCGCGAGTACAAGGAGAGTGCCAACACGCCAAGGGGGAAGCCGATCTGGAAGGACTGACACCGATAGACCAATTACCAGGGATAGATCGGAATATATCGCTGCGTTTGATGAAATTGATAACGTGTTAGAGAAACTCCCTTCGATTGAAAGACAACCAGTATACCGTGATCCTGATCAGCTAAGAATTGGGCTTGAGAGCGCTGGATCGCTACGAAAGAGTCTCAGCAGTCCGAGAACTCCAACCTCAATACCCGAGAAACCTCCCACTGGTGAAGGATCCAACAGAATGAGTAATTTAGTGGTGGATTCACGGCTTTCAGTTGACGAGAAGAAGGACCTTCCCTTGAAGTCGCCGCGAAACCTCAGAGACGGGCTGCCTAAGAAAACTGTTAAACTCCCTACCCGAACGGTTATCCCTGAAGAAGATGTCAAACAAAAAACCTCAGGATTATTGATGGTTAAATCTATCCAAACCCCTGCCGCGAAAGTAATAGAAAACACTCAAACAGTTCCTGCATGGTCGGAGGGTATATCAGCGACTATCACATCTCCCACTACCGGAGTTCAGCATTTGCAGCAAAAGACTATTGAGCAGATTACCGGTGTTTCGAACAAAGCGAGTAAATTTTCTTTATTTGTTGTTTAGTTTTAACACTAACAATTTTTTTCATCAACAGAATCCAGGATAGGAGCAAAAGACCGTTTGCCTGTTATCCCTCAACTCAGAATGAGCAAATCAAAGCCTAAGCCAAAAGGACAGGTAATAAAGCGAAAGAAGCGCAAAGGTAGTGACAGTGACGATGATGATGACGACTCTGATCACAATACTGAAGACATCTCACCGCTAAAAGACTCTGAAACTGTCTCTTCTCAAGACCCGGCCTCCGCAGATCTGGTTATCAGCCGAGGTTCTTCTGGCCAGAAGATGATGACGTAAATGCGTTTCACTTGTTTGGCTAAACTAATCATATTGTAACGAAGAGGTCCTGGCTTCGTGGGGACGAATGAGAGTCCTAAAGGCAGAGACGACACAATACAGAAACCTGGAAGAAGACGCCAGAAGAAGCCGTAATTTCACGCAAATTGCTTGAATAACCTAACCTTTCACTATCGGTTAGCCTCGGTGACACGCTTCTTGCTGAGCAACAGATCCCATCGCTGGGAAAACTCGAAGACGAGTTGGAGAAAAAGGAGGAGGACGATAAAGTGGATGGCATTGTCGAGAACAAGGCTGAAGAGATAGGCTCGCCATTTGCGCGTGGTGATATGCGCGATCTGATCAGACAAATGCGACAAGAGACCTGGAATCCAGACGAGATTACGAAGGCGCTATTGGATGATCCCATGAAAGTGTTCAATGAGGTCCTTCATCAGGATACATTGGACAACGAGACTAAGCTGGATCTCTTTTTATGTAACAATCTCTTGCTTTGTATTCCTCTTTTACTCACACATCTCTCTAGACGGCAGCAGAAAAGAGCAATTGAGAGATTATATCAAGCAAATCGAAGCTAATATTGAGGATAATATCATGTCACAAAGCGACTGCAGCGATCAACTGAAAAGCTTCTTTGATTTCAAGATAAAAGAGAATAAACAGAAGGTAACTAGCAGAATCAATGGCAATTTCTTAGCGTTTATAGGTCGAGTTGAAATTCTCTCAAAACTTGATTTTACCCCACGACCATGCGGGAATGATCTATACTGATACTCACTCAGAGATAGATGAAGAGGATGAGGACGATGATGATACAGGCGTTCCCAAGCAGAATAGAGAGAGAAGAAACGCATACAAAGCTGGAGGTGATCGTGGTTGGCAAGGCACGTTTATTATGCGAGATATCAAAGAAGAGAATGCAAGAAAAGCCAATTTCAAGTCACAAATGAGGCTTCTTGCACGCCTAAAAGCCGCCACTCAAAAGGATAATGGTGTCATTCAGGAAGAGATCGCAGATCCGAAAAATCCAAACTATCAGAGTTTGGTTATTCAACCATATGGGCATCGAGAGTCGAGACCAAGGGTGCAAACGGCGAGCGAAAAAGATGATGATGGGAAGGCTCTAATGGTAGAGAGGCTGAAAAGATTGATTGATCAGATTAAGGCTAAGCATCCCGAGAAAATTGATGAACTTTTGATTAAATTGCAGATGACGAAAACGGAGATTTCAAAAGAATTCACTGAGCTTGAAAATCAACGCGATTCGCTCAAACTGGTTCGTATTCTCACGTAATAAATAATGAAAGAATATAATCACCATATGGAGGAATTTATTTGTCATTTTTTTTGGATTGAAATCAATGTCTTTAACATTAATTATGAAGAGAATAAGGATTATGTTTATATCTTTGACAATACATAAATTTTCATTTAATAATTCTTTGTGACTGGTCGAAAATCCAAGCCGACTCGGTATTTTTTTTATCAAACGTTTTGATTCAAAAGAATGAGTAAGTTTTATGTTGTGATAGACTCGGTTTTTTATGGTGTCTTGCCATTTGGCATATAAAATAGGTATTTTAAGAAAAAAAGTAAGTAGCAAGAATGCTGTTGCTTTTCTTTCCGTCGATTAATTCTATACTAAATTACATTAAGAGTTTCGCTAACGTCCCAAAGTGAAAATCTAAGTTTTTTATGAAAATTTTATCTTAGACACTTGATGGCACAACCATTGGAATTTTTATTCTCTTTGCTTACAGGCCTGTATTTAATTCCATAGCTCTCTTCTAAAATTAAATCGAAGAGTTCTTTCATCGTCAGTAATTTTGTAAATTCCTTT
>ENA-UOUE01001044-UOUE01001044.1-compost-metagenome-genome-assembly--contig:-NODE-1044-length-19534-cov-11.098782_pt1 | contig 19534 bp, 20 predicted proteins | sample MGYA00238146_ERZ747223 | MGnify/ENA primary metagenome ERZ747223 (study PRJEB28781, sample SAMN06268865) | compost metagenome | isolation source: single cell | place: USA: California, Emeryville, Joint...
ACGATAACCAGGCGTTCTAGGGTTTGGTGCGCAGATTCCATATGCGATTAAAGTTTGATAGATTCAAGAGTAATCAGATAAAACTTGAAGTTAAAAACCTTTACTAGCCAATCAAAATTTAAAAAAGTGAGTGATTTTCTGAAGGGCAAAGCTTAATACTGGAACAAGAGCAAAGCATTCATTGATTAAAAGAAAAATGAATACTAGGCATGATTTCTGTTTGCTACCTTCTTTTTAATGAGAAATTGGCTCATTACAATTGTCTCAATTTTAAGAGAAAGCCCTACTACAACCTGAAGGGGCTGGCTAACAATAGAATATTTCAGTTTTTTAATTGAGTTGATTGAAAAGTGTGTTGTAGAAAAGCGTGGGATTTGTAAAATTTTGGGAGTGGGCTCCAAGAAGTAGGGCGCTATGAGAGGAGGGAAACACTCTGAAATGATCTGATTTAAAGTGCTCAGATTAAGTCATGGCTTCAAAGACTAATGAGCCGCGCCACACTATGAAGCATGTTAAAGGTCAACACCGCAAATTTTTGTGCCTAAGTTTCCTATGTTTTCTTAGAGTTAATAGTAGTCTTTGAAAATCCTTCATTCCTACAAAATTTGAAAATCAAAAGGTTTCCGATTATCAATAGCTAGATATTTTGGTCTACTACTTTTGAGTTCCCCTACCACAAATCATTTTGGACTCCTCAATAGTTTTTGAAAACCTTAAAATTTAGAATTACAACGGCGGATCTTCAGTAATCTGGAATATCTGATTGATTTTCCCAAGATTCTAATAAATTTTCCACATTCTCAGAGAAATTAAATAATCTCTATAAAGTAAGGTAAGCCTGCCAGTTCCTCATGAATAACTAAAATCTACTTTTCAAGGGTTGCCTCGCTATTGAAGAGAACTTCAAGCTAATAAACATCCATGATTTGAAACAGCATCCAACTTGTGAATGGCTTCGAATTGACTTTGATCTGCGTCTCTCCTCGCAAAAAGGTATTTCTACGAAAAATTGCTCGGATTCTTTATCCCTCATCACCGACAGGCCATCTACCGCCCTTCATTCATCTCATTGGTCTTCCTTTTATGAGGGCTTCATCATCGACTATTACTTTTCGAAGAGAACAGGCAGCAACTTCAGCAAAACAGTTTTACTTGTTGCATATGGTTACTGTCTATACAAAAACAATTCCGAGCTCAGCAAAACGTAATTCTCCTTTCGAAATAATCAATAATCTTGTCACCCATCCCATTCGATAATCATCTCAGATGCAACAAAAATTATTTAGGCACCAAAATAGTATATTTTATACGATTAAACCTATCCAATTCTCACCAAATCGCTGATTATTGATAGGTGGTAATGAATGCATTTTTCCTTAAAATATATAGTCAGTGCTCCTATACGCTATCAGATTGATTGATATTTTAAGGCAAATCAAATTTGATTAAAGTGTTTTTTCAAATACTGTTATAATAAATTTTTATTTTTCTGAGATTGCTGTCGTCACCGTTAATCCTGATTTATGGAGGTGATTATTCACAATAATTTTCTGCTCACTAACTCAGGTTGACGAAGGGAAAAATAACGTTTTTGAGTTTGAACTCACAAAAGAACAATGGAAGATCCTCCAACGGCTTTTACCACGCGGCTTTACGTTAACTTTTCAAGACAAAGGAACTGGCAGCGACCCAACTCAAGCGCAGACCAAGAAGCAATTTTTAAGTGTAAAGAATTCCTTCTAAAATTTAACGAATTTTCGTCGGAGATTTAGCCTGAAAATTTTTTATTTTGATTACACCGAGATTAACTGACTTATTTTTTTAGAGGGAAACTTCAATCAAACGCGAAGTCTCAACGGACACTGCGTCCGATACTGCTCAGAAGAGGGTCCTGAGAGACCAGCACAAGCGAAAGAACCCACTCGAGACGAGATACAGCGATTATGACTCCTATGGATTGCCTGGGTCCCAATCGAAGAGCAGTAATGAAGGTCTGAAAAGTTGCAATGCGATCCTTCAAAAACTGAAAAAACACACGAGCGCAGGTCCGTTTTTATTTCCAGTCGATAAAAACGTCGTGCCTGATTACTATCAAAAAATTCGAGATCCAATGGATCTGTCTACCGTCGAGAAAAACCTAAGAGCCGGGGTCTATTCCTCAGTTCTCGAGTTTGCGGGAGATGTGAGAAAGATATGGAATAACGCGTACATATACAACGACGACAAATCGCTGATTTTCAAAATGGCAAAGGAAATGAGCGCATATTTCGAGCGATTATTTAAAGAAATCGAGAGTACAGCGCTGCCGAATAACTACCAAACCCTCCAGCGCCAAGTCGAGAGGTTGACTAAAGAAATCAAAGAGCTTGGCAGTCAAAAATCAGTTATTAAGACTCCTCCAGCGTCGACAAAGTCACAAAAAAGCTCTGGGTCTGCTATGGATAAGCCTATGTCTCTCCAAGAAAAGAAGCAGCTGGGCCAAATGATTCGAAACCTTCCTCCAGAATACCTCCGCGGTGTCTGCCAAATCGTTAGCGATGGGTTCGCTACCGCAAATAATAATCAAGAAGTCCTTGAATTCGATATTGACGCGCTTCCGGTTCGCAAAGTGCGCGAATTGGAAAAATACGTGAAGGCGAAATTCAGTCTTTTGAAGAAAAATCAATCAAAAAAGAAAGGTGGCAAGAAGGGAAACGCATTCAGCCATCAAGAGGTTCCAGAGCCCATGAGTGGCATGAGTGGCAGGTCTCAAGAGCCGATTAGTAAGATTTAATTTAAGTTAATAGAGGCTTAAATCGTCTTTGAAACAGGTCACGCATATCCTCAGCAGACTCAGCAGATGGTCGCAACCCATCATCATCAAACAGCCGTTGGAAACAAGGCAAATGATATCGAGTCAAAGTCGAGTGATTCTTCGTTTATAACGGGTAATTGATTTTTAAATAATCCTTGCGTGATCTGACTGATTTCTTCTTTGCAGATTCTGATGATAGTGATGGTGATAAGAAGTAGAAGCAGGAGTGTATCAGTAATGGAGGCGAGCAAAGAGGTCTACATTTTTCGTTTCTTGTGAAGGTAATCAAAGTTGCTTATAATTTTAAGAGTTGAATTCCTTTACAATTAGACCTTCTAACCCCTCGTATATTTGAATGAAAATCAAATTCATCAACCGAGTCATTAAGGGATTGTTTGTTAACCAAAGAGAATTGAATATCATCTGAGCCATTCCAAGTGAATGGATTAACTGAAAATAGAAGTTGATCTAATCTCAAACGTCAATTAATTTCATTGTCCTTTAATGATAAGTTGTAGTGTTAAAAAAGTTCAAAATATAGATGTGAATTAATAAATTTGTCTTTTAGTTAAGCCTTAATATATTAATAGCCTTTTTCCACAAAAGCTTTCCCATGGATATTGATTAGTTTAACTGCATTTGCTTAATTTACGTTTAGCAAGGCAATCAATAGCCGAAACAGCACTTAATTTGTAAGAAGAAAGCACTAGAAAAAAAGAAATTTGGTATTGTTTTTTTTTTTACAAAACGACTGATCTCAACTACTAAAATGCACACATAACAGACAACTACTACAAAAGGTGATTTATTGCTTTTGAAGCCTGCTTTTAATATAATCTATAAAACGAATCATTAAGCGAAATCTCAATAAGTTGGTTTTGCTTACCTAATATCGCCTGAGCTTTTTCTGAATTAAAGTTCACCGGAGGATCCTCAGAGGTTTTGTTTTCCTATGAAGTAAACATGATTCGTCAAATCGCTTATATGTGTATTGTAAGTACCTTCTCATTCGGGCTTTTCTGTTGAATATCGTTACGAGGTTTAGTATAATTCGTTGATAGTTGTGTCAAAGGGGTGTTTGCATCAGACGAATTCTGCATGCACTATGTGAATAAATGAATGTTAACCACATTCGTCTTGAGAGTGTAGTTTTACCTTCTCGAAGTTCGGAATTTTAGGATTGCCTTGAGTGCTTAGCAAGGGATCATATGACCTATTGTACTTATAAGCAGCTTCGTTTTTCACACTTTGTGTGGTATATTTGCTCGTCAGGCTGGAGGGCTCATATTCCTTTGATGATGGTGCCATTACGTTTAAATCTCGCAATTTTTTTGTGACTTTCTTTAATAAATCTTCAGTTGTAGGCTCATTTTCTTGTCCAAAACTTAACTGAAGAGCATCGGACCCCTCCTTTTGGCTTTTATTTAAATTTTCAAATGATTTGTTCTCCGAAGAATCTTCTCTATTTCTTTTTTTCAACGCCGATTTAAGTTCTCTTGCTCTATCTCTGCTCATTTCTTGAGTATATGACTCATCTAACTTTTTCTTGATCGGAGAGCTTGCTGTATAGAACCTATCTCCATTCATTGTTTGGTTTGCTGTGCTGGCGAATGATCGCGGGGCTTTCACACTGGGGGAGTATTCAAGACTGTAAGCAAGCTTGGACTTCGAGTCCTTATTTGAGGGATTGTAGGTCTCAGCGAATCGTCTCTTTTCAGGAGTGTCCAGAGATTCTCTTGTTTGGTAGTTCCCGTCGAGGTCCAGCTCAACTCCGGGAGCTGAGTCATAATTCATCTGATTTCTAAGCTGTTCCCTCTCAAACATAAGCTGCTTCACTGTCTCATTCAATTGGGCTTTCGACTGCTCGCATTCAGTGGTTTGAGTCTTGAGCTCTCTGATCCAGTTCACTATTAAGCACGACAAGATCAGGGAATCGAAAGGGACAAGTAGAATTACTATAATTTTCTGGAGGGACTGCTACTCCTGCTTTTTCAGTTGATTTTGACCTTTTATTTTTAGCTTCTCGATTTCCCTCACGTTTATCCTTCAATAGCATCTCGTCCAAACGAACCAAAAACCTATTTTCCTGAGTATCAGCGATTAGCATTCAACCTCTCGTTCGTTCAAATAGTGGTTTTACATTGCGGCGGGAATTCTCAAGAAATTCGATTTTCTCCTCCAACTCGCCGATGTAATTCTTGTATTTTTCAACGACTCTGCGTAATTTAGCGATTTCCTGTCGATTTATCGCATCTTTTAGCTGGAGTCTGTGAATGGTATCCTTTAGGTTTGCTACGGCCGGATTATTTATCCCAACGCTCGTTGAACTCGTATTCTCATCTCTGAGATGAGCACGTTTGTCAGGTGATCTCTTTTTCTGAACGCTCAATCTGATTTTGGTGTGAGAACTCGCTGATGGTGTTCCAGCATACGACTTAGAATCTAAAAAGAAAGCACATGATCAGTCTTGAAAGCAATAATTTGATAAATAATGAGACCTTTTTTTGCTGATGGTGTCCATCTTAGCAAGTTTTTTGTGCTCATAGAGTCTCCAGAGGTTGTTGTATTCTCAAAGGTGTCGGCCCAGAGTTTAAGTTCCAATGAATTATCATTATTGTAGCTTGTTCCTTGTCTTTGCTTCTCTGCTTTCCTTCGCGACTGCGGGTCATCGGGAAAAAGCGTGCTAGCTACATTGCTGTCTGGATTGAGCGTGTTATAGTGTGAAGTGGTGTTTTGTTTGATGCGATCTTGCCTTGGAGGCGAAGAGGATGTATAGGTCGTTCCATTAGTTATGGGGTATTGAAAACCATGGGGATCGTTTGCTAAAAAATCAGTCAAACTCGCGTTCATTTCTTGATAAAATTTCTCATCGCTTTCAAATTTGGTTCTGATCCTTCCAGCTTTCCGGGTTTTGCTGCTGGGTACGCTTGCATAGTTAGACATACGACGTTGAGTTAACAATAAATTTTTTTCTGTTAAGAAACTCCCGCAGATTTAAATAGTTGCAACGCGAACAAAGAAACTCCTTCTTATAATCCTAAATAAACATTTGTTAAGATCAGCAACCCTGAAAGTCTTCTTCTCCCAAGATTATCAAATTCAGCTTCAGAGGAATAGAACGCTGAATAGGCTAATTTACACACATATTTGGAGCAGATTGATCATCAAAAGAGAGAAAATACATATAATCTCATTAAAAATACTATCATTTTCTATGTCCCATGATATATTTTGACGATCTGAGTGAGAAAATCGATATTTAATCTCAATCAGCAAAACTTCAGAAAAAGGTGAATTGCATACATTAGTAAGATGTTGATTTGAGCACTCAGCGATCATTAAGAAGACTATTATAGAATCTTGAAAATAAAATTTAACTCGAGCAGAAAACAATGAAAAAGCAGAACAATAAGCAGAAGAAGGACATCTATAAGGATGTCGACGTCCTGGTTCGTCGTCGTCAAGCTGAAGCTCCTCAAAATGGAGTAAGAACGACAACTTAGAATGACTCTAATTCGAGCTATTTAGGAATATCTGTTTGACTACAAATTAGAAGCCCTTCAGAAGGAGTTCGACAAGCTCAAAAGCGAAGAGATTCAAAAGAAAATAAAAGTCAAATTCACCGACCTACCACTCTCTAAATACACAATCTCTGGTAACGATCTGTGATTTCTAGATTTAATGACCTCTGTCGGTTTTTAGGGTTAACCAAAAGAAACTTCAAGGTTATGACTGAGATCCAGCGCTGCGTGCTTCCACATGCCCTCGCAGGAAGTAATCTAATGAAATTTTCAATTGATTTGATCCCATCATCCATAGGAGATATACTCGGTGCGTCCAGAACTGGTAGCGGAAAAACTCTAAGCTATTTGATCCCGGTCATCGAAAAGCTCTTTATTGAAAGGTTTACCCCATTGGACGGGCTCGGAGCTTTGATCATTACTCCAACAAGAGAACTGGTAAATTTCTAATCTATTGGCGAACCGTTGCTTATAATATTTTGCTTAATAGGCACTTCAAGTTTTTGAAGTTCTTCAATCAGTGATGTCACAGCACCCACACATCTCGATGGGTCTTTTCATTGGAGGAAAAAATGTTAAAGCTGAAAAAGCGGCTGTTGGCCGCATGAATATCATGATTGCGACTCCAGGTCGTCTCCTTCAGCATATGAACGAATCGTACGGTTTCTCCGCCACTAATCTCAAGGTTTTGGGTAATTTCTCTTGACTTCTTTTGACGAACGAACTAATTTTGTAAACTTCTTAGTTCTGGATGAGGTAGATATGCTACTTGAACTCGGTTTCGAGCAGGCATTAAACGCCATCCTTCAAGAGCTTCCAACTGAGAGACAAACTCTGTTATTTTCAGCTACTCTCAGCAAGAGCGTTCATAATATCGCAAAATTCAATATGAGAGTATTAAACAATCAGCGCTATTGTCATTCATTACGTGAAACTATTTAATAGAACCCTGAATACATTTCACTGCACGAGGCGAAAAGCGAGCTGAAAGATGGCCTCAAAGCCGGAAACGACACGAAGCCTGCAAAGGGCACTACTTCTATGATGATAGAATTGCCAAAGGGGTTAGTGCAGTACTATATGGTGGTCAAGCTTGAGGATAAGCTGGATCTGCTGTACTCCTTCTTGAGATCGCATATGCGTTCAAAATCACTTGTTTTCTTCTCCACAATTAAACAGGTGACTTTGCTTCATGGAAACTGTATTTTAAGAGTTTTATCATCAGGTCCGCTTTGCGTTCGAAGCTTTCAGAAAATTGAACCTTTCAAGACAACTCCCTCTTTATCAGCTTCATGGAAAGCAAGGACAAGTAAATTTTTTTAGTTTTTATCAGCCGAGTTAATCGTCTATCTTATCGCCTAGGCACAAAGAATGGCGATCTTTTTGGGATACAAAGAGGCAAAGCACGCTTCAATGTTTACTACCAATATTGCTGCGCGTGGTCTTGATTTTCCTTACGTTGACTGGGTCATTCAGGTACGAGTTATCTGGAAGCAAATTGATATTTATCCCTCATATAATCTAGGTTGACTGTCCTGAGGACGTGAGTACGTATGTCCATAGAGTCGGTAGAACTGCTAGATACACAGCAGAGGGTAAATCACTTATGATGTTGATTCCATCGGAGGAGAAGTTCATTGAAAAAACGAAGAAAAAAGGACTTGAAATCAAAAAGATCTTCGTAATTTCCGCGTTTGTTATTTGCAAGTTAACATTTCCCAAAGCAAAATCCCAAAAAGTCTCTGACGATCAAAGCCTCGCTACAGAGCTTTGTTTCAGAAGACATGAACCTGAAGCAATTGGCTCAGAAAGCCTTCATTTCGTATGTTCGATCAGTTTTTCTCATGCCAGACAAGGAAATTTTCGACGTCTCCAATCTTAACACCAATGACTATGCAGGTAAAGAAATCCTTCTGATTGGCCGGCTTTAAATAATTTCTTAGAGAGCTTGGGGTTGATTCAAGTGCCGCAAATCATGATTAAAAAAAACAACGTACCAGCTGATTCTGAAGACGAAGCCCTTGAGAACGAAGAAGTCAAAACAAAGTCCAAATCAAAGCTCGCGAAGCTGAAAGAAAAGATAAAAGAAAAGAAATTAGCCACAAAAGCTCAAAGTAGATTTTAACCTCTTTCTGTGAGATATTTATGTTAATTTTTAGAGGGAATTAACGGAAATGCAACCCAAAACGGGCAGCAAGAGGATATGGAGGAAGAAAATGAAGAGATTAACTATGAAGAAGAGGAGGAAGAAGAAGACGACGAGCCACAGGTTGAAAAAGCCTCGGCTGCAAAGAAAAAAGCTTTGGCTAAAAGAATGGAAGCCTTCGAGGATAACAAAGAAGACGAAGAAGATGAAGATGAAGATGATGACGATGATTTGCTGAGAGTCAAAAGAAAGAATCACGAGATTGATGATAGTGAGTTGCAAACAGAAACGAAAATCAGTAGAAACCGTCTCAAAAAAATCAAGATTGGAGAAGGCATTTTGGGTGGCAAAAATATCACTTATTTCGATAAGAAAGGTAATTCATCATCAAATACTTGAACAAACCGTTAATAATGTTGGTATTTAGGTACAAAGATGACTTACGCTGAAAAACTGGAGAAAGAACGACTTGAAAACCTCCAAAAGACGAATGAGAGAACTGACGAACCGGCTTTGAAACTTATTGCCAAAGTCCAAAGAAATTTAGAGAAAGATAAAGAGTTGTACAAGGAAAGAATTAGAGAGAAGAGGCTTAAGAAGAAACTAAAGGAGAAAGAATTGCAGCGCGAGAAACAACAGGGAGCTGCTGGTGGAGTGGCTTATTTGGCAGGCGGTGGCGATGACGATGAGGATGGCGCTGAATACGATGATGATGGTGATGAAAATGAAAGCTTCGAGGACGAAGGAGAGGAAGGAGATTTCGACGGTGAATATGATGATGATGGAGATGACGCCGATGACTACGAAGATGATGAATAATAGGGAAGTAGGTGTGTATATAGATATGAAAGTAGTAGTGAAATATTCTCAATGCGTAGTGGTTGATAACACAAAATTCTGCATATACTGTAGAGTATAGAGCCCTAGAAATATATCCATGTGATTAATTTCAGAATCTTGCGATGAAGCTAAGTAGTGCCTTTAGGGTACGATTATAAGTCAAGCATTTCGTTGGTATCTGTAATTTCGATATGTTGAAACGAATGACCGACTGCAAGAAGTGATTACGTGCTTGTGATTTAAAAGTTGAGCAAATGAAAATTTTCCCTCTTAAAAATCCTCTTTCGATCTGATCGTATCAAAGAATAAAAGCCTTTATTTCATTTTCATATTTTTTTCCTCACTCAAAATCACATTGAATCTACCACTTAAACATAACACATATTCATTGCCTTATCATTATCAAAATAACATAGAACCAAACACGTAAAATTTTCTCTTTGTAATTAGATGAATTCAGCAACGTTCATTGGCATCTCATCGATTTGTGTCGAGTAGTACTGCTCAATGTCTCTAAGCACTCTGACGTCTTCATTACGAACAAAATTAATCGCAACACCTTTTCTTCCAAAACGACCAGATCTACCAATTCTGTGAATGTAAAGCTCTCTGTTATTCGGCAAATCATAGTTAATAACCAACGAGACCTGCTGCACATCCAGACCTCTGCCCCAAATATCAGTGGCGATCAAGACTCTGCTGTTGCCCAATCTGAACTCGCTCATAATTTGATCTCTTTCTTTCTGGGCCATGTCTCCGTGCATACTAACCACGGTGAAGTTCGCATCTCTCATTTTTTGCGTCAGCCACTCGACTTTCTTTCTCGTGTTACAGAAGATGACTGCTTGCGTGATCGTCAGAGTGTCGTAGAGATCGCAGAGGGTGTCAAATTTCCATTCTTCTCTCTCAACGGCGACGAAGAACTGCTTAATACCTTCTAAGGTCAGCTCATCTCTTTTGACGAGAATTTTGATCGGGTCGTTCATGAATTTAGTCGTCATCTCCAAAATTTCTTGTGGCAGGGTCGCAGACACGACGACGCATTGAGTAGCATAAGGAAGATAGCGGTAGATGTCGTAGACTTGCTCCTTGAAGCCCAAATTGAGCATTTCATCAGCTTCATCGAGAATAAGCATCTTCACGCTTCTCGTTCGGAGATGTCTTCGCTGAATCATATCGAAAACTCTTCCCGGAGTTCCTGAAACGATGTGGACACCGTGCTCCAGTCTGCGTTGGTCCTCGCTCATATTTTTGCCTCCGACACAGCAATGAACCTAGAAAAAGAGATTAATATCTTCCTAATCAAAGAAAAAAGTCTTATACCTGGACGTTCAAATATTCGCCCAACGCCATTGCGACCTTCTGACTCTGCTCAGCAAGCTCACGAGTCGGTGAGAGAATGAGCACTTGGGGTTCTCTCACAGAGAGATCGATTGCTTCGAGAGCGCCGCAGCAGAAGACGGCAGTCTTACCGGTACCTGACTGGCTCTGGACAATGACATCTCTGCCTTTAACGATGGGGATAATGGCTCTCTGCTGAACGGCTGAAGGTTTTGCGAAGCCGTAACCAAAGATGCCTAGATTCGAATTTAAATTGTCATGATGAGATTCTTGCGATATAAAAGCAAGTTACCTCTGAGAAGCTCCTCTTTCAAGCCCATGGTCTCGAAAGTTGGGTAGACCTCCACCTCTTCGGAGGTTTCAAATATCATTTGAGCATCTTCTTTGAGATTGGATGGTTTTGCTGACTCGACCATTTAACCTTTTGAATTTTTTTGCTTAATTATGCAATTCAGCAAATTTGAAAAATTAATTAAGCGTCAATTCGACTTTTTCTTTCAAAACAGGCTTTACCACCAGAGATAAGGCAAGCACCCCTGAAATAATATAGATTATCTTAATGCTACTACTAACAGCTAAGATTTTGCTCTGAAAAGGCATAGTATCCCTGTTATTTTGTTACAAATACTGAGTTTTGGAAATTATTTTGGTTCGCGAATGCTTTCAAATGAAAATACGTCTACGTATGAAAAATGGATGCTATCGTATAAATGTTTTAGGAGGTGAGGTGATATACAGCAACGCTAATTTCTTCACAATCGGGACATAATATGCAACAGCTACCAGAATACCTGCTATCGCTAAGATTTTCGATTTATTGGTGTTTTTTATTTTGCTTTCATGGTATTCAAGCTCAGTTTGAATATACGTTCCAATCTTTCCAAGATTATTATCGATTTCTTTCAGCTGGGTTTTGACTGCAGCACCGTTAGAGTCGCTGTCCACTTTTGAGCTCTCGACGTAGTTCAGCAGCTTCTTGTTATGAGAGCAGATCACCTTATGAATCTCCTCCATTTTCTTCTTCTTATTCTTATACAGCAACTTATAGCTCAACCTCACGAAATTAGCCACTGCGATAAGCATTATCCTCGCAAAGATAACTCGTTCAAAAGTCGCGAGATGAGGGAAAAAATCATCAATGATGTTCTTATTGGCACTCTCATCGAGAAAAGTGTTCACTTCAAGCAAAAACGAAACAGCGAGAAGGCATGCCATCCATTTCTTTATTCCCTTGATATTGTCTTTAGTAGTGACATATTGCATCAATAAGATGCCGACAACGTAAAAGCCAATGGTCTCAAAGGTATTTTTTTCAAAGATGTACGTTTTTAGTGATTTGAGATCCGAAAAGTTCCTATTGAAGACGTCCTCGCCGAATTTGTCATATAGGGTTCGAAGGAGGGTGTTTTTAACCACATAGAGCTCTGCTTCGTGGCGCTCTTCAGGGAAGTCGTTCAGTTTGAGATAGCTGAGCATCAGTTCAGCCTGAGAATCTTGGAATTCTTCAGTTTCGGTGTAGCGAGGCAGGTTATACTTTTCAAAGAGATTCTTTTCTTTCATGAGGATAAAGTACACAATATGTGCAATGATGGACACGATTATTGTTGCAGTCAGGATTGAAACCTTCGTGTGATGAGGTTTGGCAAACATTTTCTTATTGAGAAGGAAGTTTGTAAGGATCGCATAGTTTGCGAGTAAGAGGAGCAATTCGTACATTTTTGAATTTTTTGGATTAATTTTATTTTTTTCGAATACGTTGCCAATACACGTGTGTCATGTCATATTCTAACGTGAAAAATATGCAGATGAAACGTGTAAGCATTATATTATTCTCATATAAATGGAGTAAATAAAGCTCCAAAAACAAAGGGCAGGGCAGTGTAGACAAATGAATCGTTACGTTGAAAATAGCCGATGTAAATTTTCTAATTGTAATTACTACGAAGATAGAAACTTGAAAAGCATACTATTGGATTCCAAAGCAGCTCATATTCACTCAATGGATTATCACGATTATATCGAATGATGAAGTCAATATGACAAATTGTAACTCAGCATTTAATTAATCAGTCTACACAAGTAAGAGCGTGCTGGAATTTGTTTTTTGCTTCTGAATGACTTTGAAAATATATATATAGGGCAGAATTCAATGAATATTTTCATGAACAAGGAGATGCCACTAAACATATTTATTGCAGGATTGTGTTTTTAACTTCTTGGAAAAAATAATTAGTTTTATGCTAAAAATGCATCAGAGAGAAATATTGATCTTACGGCTTTCTACAATAAAAACCAGAACTAAGAAAGCATTCACATTTTACACCTTGATTTTTGTTAGTGCCTCTTGAAGGAACTTCTTGAGTTTGCTAGTGTCCATCTTTCCCATATCGTTTTCATCTTCCATCTCGAAACTTCGAGGCTGCGTTCCTCTTGAAAGTACCCTCCATAACTACATAGTAAGTAAAATTAATTTGTTTTCCTCTCTCTCTCAAGCATCAAATACCTCTTCCATCACATTTGGATCAAAATAGATTTGATTGCTTCCAACATTCTGTCCCATCCGCTTTTGAGCTAAAATACTCTGGTTTTGCTTTAGAATCCTCTCTACGATGAGCACTGCTTTCTATTATTTGAAGATCAATCAGAAAACGGGCAAGGATTCCCAAATTACCTGAGCCATGCCGTGGTTCAAATAGATCAGAATCAACTCTAATGGGTTATGTTTCATATAAAGCTCCACAAGGAATTTCGGCAGTTCTGAAGGAACGGTATAGATATCCTTCGTGATCTTCAAAATCGCTTCAGCAGTAAATTTCAGAGGGTCACTAATAGTTTTTTGATCGAGCGCTTTGAAACATTTTTCTAATAAAGAATAAAGCTGGTCTTGATTCTTCTTAGGATCGTCTTCTGCCATTTCTAAAAGAAATTATTAAATACGACGGCTATACCATGATTACTTGGCTTGTCGTAGAAAAATTTCTTGAGTAGCATTCCAACCATATCATTGATTACTTTTGGGAACACCTTGAGGAAGGAAAGAGCTTGCTTATATTCCTCAATCATAATTAGGAGTCGAGCAATCGATTGGATAGAGCCAAGCTTCAAAGCATCTGTTTCCGCGAATGGTAGTATATCCTTCTCTTCGAGTAACAGTCTAGCCTCGATCAATTGAAGTTGCTGGTTGATTTTTTCACGGTCGATCAAGTATAGGTCATGAACTCTCGCCGCAACTATTTCCTGGCTTTCTTCGATACCCGTGCTTTCTGGATCATTTTCTTCGACAACCCATGAAGATGTGAACCTCGTAGGTCTTTCCAAAGACTCGTAGGTTCGCTTTTGTTTACTCGTTCCTGAATGTTGGGGAAGAGCATGAGAAATATATCCTGATTTCGTGCCACTGTTGTCTAAGCAGTGAAGGCATTCAATCAAAATATATTTTCGCTGCCGTAAGATCTCGATATATAACTCATGGGTTAGCTTTGACCTGAAAGTGTCATCTGTTTGCACTAACAGCTCATAGTATTTCAAAGCAAATAGCCCAGCCTAAAACAATTCATCAATGAGGACTCGCAAGATGAAACCCTTTACATTTTTAAAAAGCTCCCGGCTCAGATAAAAGACGATCACGTTACGATAAGCTTGGAAGTTTCTGCTCAATTTGAAGAAGTAGGCATCTGCGTCGAGATTCATCAGTTTGTATATATCGTTATGGATTAGTTTAAATCCATCTATCACGTTTGATTCCAATGAACGAGAGACCTAAAGAGGAGGACAAAATTAATTGGTCAGGATTCTCCACTAAGAAAAAGGAGATATATACGCTTTGGAATTGCCTCGAGTCAAAAGGCAGTTTGATGAATCGGTGGAACTGTCCTTCCTCTGACATTGTTCGGAACAGATCGTCAATGCAGTATCCATATTCGGGAGTCGTATCTGGGAATAGATAGAGCGCATTGTAAGCCTGCTCGTAATCTTTGCGAGAGAGCAGAGCGGAAAACTGTTCACGAGCAAATTTCGCCTAACAAGAGAAACTGTGAGACCAGCATTATGGTAAGAGAGTACCGTGATATTTTCATTTAAATTGTTAAGAGACAAAGCGGTGTTAGCCAACGCGATTTTTGTCGATTTCTCATAGCAGAAAGAGTATTTGAGGCACTTGAGCAAAAACTCGGCGAGTGGTGGAGCTGAATTCAGAAACGCTGAGTTTCAAATCAGTGTAAGAATATTTTCTGCTGTATTTGGGTGAAATTATACCGCTTTCAGAGATATCTCTCAGATACTCTCCTTTCGATCCGAACCAAATGCCCTTCGAAACGACGCTATTACTTGAGCTGTATGACTCAGCATTGATGTAAGCGGCAACAGACATGAGACATCTCATAAGCTCTTTAAAATTTAGTTAATTTTTACGACGGAATTTATCTCGGATTTTTACCTGGATGGTCTTTAAGTCTATCGAAGGCGATGGCTCGAATGAACCGGAAGGCTGGATTCTTGCATTCAACCAAATTTGTCACTTCGACTAACGCTTCATGTTCATTCTAACAAAAATTCTCACTGAGGAAACTACCATAAAGCCTACCCTTTCTGATAAAAATTGGAACAAATGCGGAACTCGTGACTGTTCCTGGCTGCTAGGATCGAAAGCAACCGCACTTAGCAAAACTCTCGATGTTTTGCCAAACCATCTCATAGTCTATTCATTTAGTTATCACTCACATCGCAAGAAACTATCTCCTTACCTCTCTCGATGAATACTCGCGATAACTCGTTAGATATTTCTTCTTTTCGACCAAGCAGAAATAGGTCAGCAAATCCATGAAAGCATAGTCATTTTGTTCATCCACTCTCAAGCTCTTGAACGTGCTTGGGTTGACGCGTGTAAGCGAGAGCTTCTTCAGGCCAATCAAAGTGTGAGCTAGGTCTCTCAGCTTGGTTTCATCCTCTAATTCAATCCGCAGATGACTAGGTATGGTTTGACCGTCGTGAGGATTAGTTTTATAAGCCAAAGGAATATATTTCACGAGCAGCAGCGCCAGACTGACGAGATCGAGCGTGCTATCGACATACTCACGCAGATTCTGCCCAAACAAGATAATCGTGCTTGAGCTCCACCCGTCGTCCTTCTCTGCCATCATCTCGTCATCCCGATACCTTGACCATTCTTCCTCTAGCTCACGCGAAAGTCCAGCGATCAATAGAGACAGGCTCACGTTTTGATTTCGATATAGCGTCAATATTTTTTTCAAAACGATCTGATCTTGCAGTTTGATCTCAGGAAGCAGATTCTTTTCCAGGTACTGCCCGAAATCTTCCGAAAAATCTTCTTTCTCTCTGTTATGCTCAAGATAGTCGTGTACGACATCCTGCAAACTCTCAACCGATCGCTCTAGCGCCATTAACAGCGAAAGGAAGATCAGGTAGCTTTGACTCGAAAAATTATCAACGGTTTCTAAAATCGCTTCAGAGTCATCGAGTCTGTCCCTGAATTTCTTGAGAATGCAGTGCAAACTCTCAATTGAGGTCGAGCCAACCAGCACGTTTATCTCCCTATCTCGGAAGATGATCGGAAGGAAATCGTGCTTCGGGGCCAATAACGCGCCATCGATCAGAGTGTTTTCCTGGCAAAATTTATAGAGTTTATCTAACAGCTCCTGAAGGTCCAAGTCTCCTGATTCGTACTTGTTCTTTACAAAATTAAAGAAACCTGCTCGAGCGTGCATTTGCGTAAGCTCATAAATCTTCGAAAAATCGAATGTTGGGTACTGCAGGCAGAGAAACACGTAGAAAAGATCTGTTGATATCATTTCTGGGTGTTGTCTCAGATTTTCTAGTTGTTCCTAATGATATAAAAGGAAAAAGCGTTAAGCACATTTTCGTAAAGGAAGTTATGTTATTACAAGAGGGTCTAAGTGACTCATAAAGGCTTTTCTTCGGCTTTCAGTGCGAGATTGAACTTCATCCAAAACGCTTTCGAATCCTCCAAGCTTCTCGTCTGTTTTTTTGTCAAATCGATGATAGACAATACGATCCTCAACGCCTTCGTATGAAAGTGTGGTTATAAGTATTCCGTGGTTATTTGCGTCGACATGCGTAATCATATCTTCAACGATAATCTCACCGAGATCCGTAAACTCTGGGTCGACTCCGATATTGAAGAAAGACGGAATCTCTGTTATTTCCTCAATTAGTCCGTTTTTGCCGGAAGGTGGGAAGCTAAGGTTGAACAGCTTCACTTCTCTGTGGTTGAATGAGTTCGCTACATACAAACAAACCAGAAAATTAATTCTGCCATTGCTTTTAGTTATATAAGGGTTCGTTTGCAAGGCTTTGACTCGATAGAAATCTTTCTCAGGGTTTCTAACTGTTAATTTTGAGTACTCAAGGATAGTTTCTTTGTCTTGAAGGTTCAAGACTCTCAACGTGTTGCTCCTCGTCATTGTAATAACAAGTTTATGGGTCAGATAGCAAGCGTCCACAACGCTATCATGCTCTTGAAGCTTGTAAATGAAATTCGGAACCAAGCGATTGAGGATCGTTTTGCTTATACGGAAGTCGAAATGCTGGTAGATGTGCTTGTTATAGGTGTGAATCGAAGAAGCGAACACAAACAGACTGATGCGGTAAAGGTAGCCATTCGTGCAGCAGAGACATATCGCAAATCCGTCGTTTTCATAGCTGACTCCCTCATCGTTGACATCTATTGCGATTGTCACAATGGAAGAGTTGATATCTGCCTGGATATATGTGTTGTGAATCACATTATTGCCTCTGGAATTCTCCTCGATTTCATCTAGATCAAGCGTGTAAATCTGCCCGAGCGTAGTGATGACAATTAAGACAGGCTTGTTAGGTTTTGCCTCGACGCAGAAGATGTTCCTCGCGATACTAACAGGGAATTGCAAGGTATATTGGTATTCTCTATTGGTGTGTTTCGTCTCGCTTTTTGAAGTTAAGATGCTTTTTGCGTTAGTTGTTGCAGGTTTATGCTCGTCGTAGATACTGCGTTTGCACACAAATAATGACGCTGATCTTACTTTGCTATTATAGACCGCCAAAATTTTGAATTAGTTGAGAGAATGCATTTGATATTCTTACCAGATGACCACTGAATTCTTGAGAACGAATACAGATGAGAAGGCTGATAGAGGAGTTTCTTTGGGATTTCTCGGTTGGGTTTCTTTGTTCGCAAAAGTGATTTCTCTAATATTGCCGTAGATTTGATGAAAAGCGAGTTCTTTGTAAACGCAAAGCTTGGGAACTTGATGTGGCGATTGCTGGTGTGAAAAACCATGTGAGTCCTCGATTACCATCATGTCGCCGTTAGCTATGTTTCCGTCCATGTGAAAGCTAATTTTCTGTGTTCTAAAATGATACTTGTTTTAGATACCCGGAATTTAGATTTGAATAAAATCTAACAAAATCCACATCATACCATATTGCGATCGAATTTTCACTCAAAGGCTTATGTTTATGGGCTTATAGTACTAGCTCAGATGAATCGTTAGTTCTTATGAAGAAAAGACATTGGAATTTGATAAAATTCTTACAGTGTGTTATCGACAATCAATTCAGTGGAATGGCAAGGTTCATCATTAGCAGTGGATACTGCTGGTGGGTATGATTTTTGTAGGAAATTTGTTACACTTGCTAACTAATCTTTTGAAAACAAAATAAAGTTGAAAAGAATCAAGGTAAATCAACCCTAAACGATAGTTCAATTGATGATAAGAATAAAATAGGCTTTTAAACAAATGCGAAAATACAATAAATCACTGCAAAATCGAATAGCAGCAGAAAAAGTGAAATTCTAATATTTCTAATCTAATTTGCCAAAAAACAACAAAACTACAAGGAATCTAATTTTCTAATCGTAAAATTCATAAGAAATATTCACCGTTATGCTAAATGAGCCTCTTCAAAATTCTGAACCATTAGTCAGCACTTCTTGCTCATTTACTTCCTCAATGAAATACTTCCTTTGTTATCGTTTGGCATCATCAGTTGCTGGATACTGAAAACATTCCACTCTGATTTTTTTGCATCGTAATTTTGAGCACCGAATCGTCGAGACTCTGACGATTCATTTTGGATTTTCTTTCCAATTTTGGAGGATCTCTCTCGATTTATCTTTTTCAAATCCTCAGGGAATATATTAGCAATGTCAGTATTTTCTCTATTATCCCAGATTTTTAAATCAAAAAGCGCCGGCTTAACACTCTCATTATGCGCTTTTGATTTCACATAATCACGTGGTCTCTCTGCTTCCAGGTAACTTCCAGCATTGAAAAGGTCTTTAGTAGGATTCAAGCGTTCGCTTATCTGTTGATAATCTTGAAGATCATTGAAGAACTGCGCATATGTATCGACTTCCGCGATTTTTTTCTCCATCACTTGAGGCGCTCTGTTTTCCTTTAGAAAATTTGGAAATATTATTTTCGTGCTCTCATCTCGAGTTGGGAGTGCTGGGCCAGAGTTGTCTCGTGAATGATCTCTTAGGAAACTCTCAGAAAAATTATCTAAGAGAACATTGTTTGGTCTCATGTGAGAAACGCGACGAGAATTTGATCGTTCGGGTGTTTGAGCAATGAACGTGTGGCCAGAGCTTGATGGAAACTTTTTCTCTCCTGATACTGACAAGTGGTATCTCTTGCGCATTTCCAGGTGCTGATTTAGTTTTAAGGCCTGATTTTCAGCGCATAGTTTCAGGAAAGAGGAAGTTGGCTTTGGACAAGAGTCATCCAACTCAAGTAAAACTTGGTCGTGGAAAATGTCATTGCTGAGATCCCTCATATCCTCTTTTGCAGGGGTTTTATTATTTGGACGGACTCTGGACAGGCCCGCTGTGGAAGGGCATTTTGCTAATCTTCTTGAAGTATTTTTTGCAGGAGT
>ENA-UOUE01001045-UOUE01001045.1-compost-metagenome-genome-assembly--contig:-NODE-1045-length-19525-cov-9.179247_pt1 | contig 19525 bp, 7 predicted proteins | sample MGYA00238146_ERZ747223 | MGnify/ENA primary metagenome ERZ747223 (study PRJEB28781, sample SAMN06268865) | compost metagenome | isolation source: single cell | place: USA: California, Emeryville, Joint...
GAATCGCGAACATTGAATGGTATCCGACACTCCTTTCTTTGTAATGACCCTTCTTGTTGAGCCAGGTCAAGATAACGCTCTTCACGATATATTCAGCCAATTCCGATGCTTCTCCCTGGAGTCGTTTGAGTAATTGACCCCAAAGAACACAAATCTCGATCATCAAATCCCAAACGTACTCCTTGTCACCTGCTGGCTCATCTTCTTCATCAAACGACTCATCTTCAGAATTTTTGCTCTCTTCGTCCTCATTTTCTTCCTTGTCATCGTCGTCGTCATTACCACCTTTCCCTTGTTTCGTTTTCTTTTTGTTGTCTGTTCCTTCATCTTCATCTTCCTCTTCTTCATCATCCTCATCATCTTTGCAATCCTCCAGCCTCAATTCGCATTCTTTCAAAATTTCTCCTGGGAACGCGTCTAGAATCTCCAGCAAAGTTTGCTTTGGCAGATCTTTCACCGTTTTCACTATATGATTCACAAAGATGACGACTGCACTCACATCATAAGGATCTTTGCGCTGAATTAACTTCTTAAATGATTGGGTCAGTTTAATTACAATGGTGCTAATAAACGAGAGAGCCCGTCCTGGATCTTCTTGATGATCCCATTCATAGACTTGGGTGCAGAGCTCCTTCAAGGACTCTGTAGTATCATAGTCATAACAGGTGTGTTCGTGGGCTTTAGAGACCATTAAAAAGAGCATGCTTTCAATCTCTAAAGCGAATAGTCGTTCTGTGTCGTATTTGATAACCCCATTCACGAACCCTTTCAGGGAATCGACACAATTGACGGGGACATCCAGATTGAGTTCTTTTGGGCCACTGAAAACATCATTTTCATCTGAATCAGAATTGAATTGAACATTGACGGAAGTGACCAAGCAGGTGTTGAGATACTTCAGAGCGTCCTTTAATTCATTAAAAGACTCCTTCCCATAAATTTGAATGTAATTCTTCCACAAAGTAACTATGCCGTTCGAATGCTCATTAGCGTCAAGGCATTGGTCTAAATCATCATCAATGTAAAACTCGCTAGATGATTTTTTGCACAAATCTTGTATGCCAGCTAATACAGAGGTCTTTACTTCCTTTTTGGTTTGATCATTCCCTAAGACAGCAATAAGCTTGAGAAGGATGCCCAAAGCATTTAAGCTCAGGCCTGGAAGAAGTTGAAGTATCATCTGAAGCAAACTACCCACAGCTGAATTTAGAAATTCTTTTTGCTCTGGGGTCGCTGCAGTCTCCGAATCGAAGACAGCGTCCAAGAGTTCAAGATAAATCATTGAATCCGAATCGATATCCTTAATATTGTCAAAGGCAATCACACACGCTTTTTGGACGTACAGTTCAAGATCTTCTTCAGCAATTTTCAAGTTCTCCTTCTGAGAAAAGAAAGATTGAAGGATTCTAGCAACAGATAGTTTCAAACCCTTAGATCCGCTATCAAATCCTTCCAAGCATTTATCCAATAGTTCCTTGTAATGCTTTTTAATAGTCTTGGTTGACTCGGAATACATGACAGCTTGAACGATATTGTAAGCATAGAATCGTATCTGAGGGGTTTTGTTATCTATCCATTCTAAGCATATCTTCAGACACTTCGTGTCTTTCTTAGAATCTTCTGAAACTCGATAGATCGTTGCAAGTAGAATTAGTCCAGCAACATTGTTTTTCCAGTCGGTACTCTTCAACAACATGTTGCTTATCTCCTCAAGTTTGCTGATGACTGTGTCGTTTTTCGCCGCGAAAACTTCAGTACATGACACCAAGATTTCTTCCAATGTGGTGATATACTTTTCTTTTTCCTTGTCTTCATAGACGAAAGTGGTCTCATTAAGAGCATTCTGAATCGTATCCAGCACAGATCTTACGAATTCAAAAAAGAGGTGACCTTTCTTTCCTGGAATAAGCTCTATTAATGATTCAAAGATGGAAAGGCCCTGGCTTTCCATGGTTTCAGTGGTGATATCCTTCACAAAACCTAACACGGCTCCTAATATAGCATCGACTTGTGGACGAAAAGATTTTTTTTGAGCCTCTAAGACGTTTGCAAAGTTCAAAAGGAGCTCTTCGCCATGACTCGCATCCTCAGCAAAAGCCTGCTTCAGCACATTGATCATTCCCTCAACAGCTTTTTTAAAGAGCGCAGTGACATGTTTCCCCTCAGCGTTTTCTCCGTATAAAGCAAGAACCTCAAAAGCTTTTCCGGAGATTTTGAAGTTCGTTGCATGAAGCAGATTTACGAGTTCATTAGCCACATTTTTCTTCAGTTCTTCTGGAATCTTGACATCGTCAGAAGCATCAAAGAAGCACTCAGCGAGTCTAACTCCTTTGAGCTGGGAATTCTGGTCTGGAGAAGTGAGTAGGGTCATCATCAATTCTTCGATCTGTTGAGTATGAGCTGTTGCAGCTCCACCGGAATTATATTTATATTCCTGGTAGATGGAAAACAAGATTTCTGCTAACTTGGCGACTGCGATCTGTCCTGCGGTTGGAAAAGCGTTCAAAGCGAACTCTGCGATCGAACTGCGCATCTCTGGGGTAAGCAGGTGACTGTCCTTCTTGAGAAAGTTTGAAATGAGGACAAGAGATAGCTGCTGTTGGGCAGGATTTGAAATAGATACATTATTGTATGTATCCATCAGTTTTGAGAATAAAAGTGCTGGTTGAGTCTTTTTCATTTGGAGCAATGTTTGCTCAGCCATCTTCATCTGAGCGATCTCAGTAGAAATAACTGCTTGAAGCAACTGAGAGAATTCCTGGTCTCCGGCACTCATCGTTCCAAATTATAATAGTGATAATTCTTGATCCTAAAATTTATAAGTTTTTAAATGAAATCATTTAGCTCTGTAATATCAATTCATGTAAAGAGAGATACACCTATTTGTGCTTTCTATGAAGAATTTAACAATTTTCAAATTACATTCACAAACATTCACAGAAGGACGAGTCCTGCAGGCTAAAGTAAACTACAAAACCCCTCTAATGGGATGAGATAAACGGAAGAACTTATTTATCCTTAGATGTTATTAAGATACATAAGAAACAGATTTGTCCAAAACAGTGGGGAGATTTTCAAATTCCTTGTGCCTCAAATCATCGACTGATAAAAAAAGTCCCGTTTAGTTGTTATGAGCAGAAACCAAATAGTTTTTTGCATCATGTCCAAAGGAATGAGGCTCCAAATCGAGCATTTAATCTACAATACAATATCTATATATGAGAATCACTTAATTTTTCTTAGATTCAGGAAGTTTACCCATGATCAAGCCTAAATAGTCCAATCAGCCAGTTATTTCAACTTGAGTCCCATGTGGAACATATTATACCAGATGGCATTTGGAAATATAAGATACTAATTTCATTTAGATCACTTTTGAGAGAACAGTTGGCACAAAAGATCCCAACTTGCTATTTTAGTTGTTCATGAATGTTCGAGTTATCGTTGTTGTATTTGTTTTGGTTGGAATCATTAATCAAGCGTGACACATTACAGACGTTATTTAACAAAACGAACACTTCTCTACTTTCAACCTACTTTAAAACACAAAAATCAACGCTTAGGCTCTATTTCTGTTCTTTCTGCGAGATGAACTTTGCTTTCGCCATTGAGAGTTTGTTTCTCGTCTCACTGTCGCAAAACTCCGACTCTATCGACTCATCGAACTTCTTAATCACCAAATCATAGAACTGTCCATTCTTACCAACCAGACCTGTTATGCATTCCTTATTATCAGCCATCTTACACATCTCGCTGAACATGATTTTCGACTCATCGTCATCGTATTTCAGTGGAAGATATTTTAACCATTTTTCCACATAATTGTCTTTCATGAATTGAGGATTGTTAGCTAAGGCTTTCCCAATAGCGGAGTACACATTATCGATATATTTGTTGTAGATTTTCATGCCAGTGGTTGGTCTCTTTTTATCCTCAGCCATTTCGAACAGTCTTTTCAAAATTACATCACCGGCTTGGTTGAATATAGTGGGTGATTTTTGAGCTACAAGGCCAAGTCCAAAGGCGCAGTTATGTCTGACACCTTGATGATCTTCAGTAGAGTTTTCATAAAGTTTTTGAGTGGTGGCCCAAAATCCGTTAGGAATGAATTGAGGCTCCATATGGTCAAGAATTGCGAACATTGAATAGTATCCAACGCATTTTTCTTTGTAATGTGCTTTGTTGATCCAACTTAAGATGATGCGCGTGACTATGTAATCAGCCAATGAAAAGGCATCTTCTTGGAGTCTTTCAAGCAACTGACCCCAAAGATCACAAATATCAAGCATCAAATCCCAAACATACTCTTTGTCTCCAACGGCCTCATCTTCGATATCAAAAGATTCATCATCATCAACTTCATCCTCATCTTCATCTTTGCTCTCTTCGTCTTCGTCATCTTCATCATCTTCTTCTTTTTTGCCTTTACCTTTTTTCCCAGTTCCTTCTCCCTCTTCCTCATCTTCATCATCTGCATATTCGTCAATTCTAATTACACAATCCTCCAAAATCCTCCCTGGGAAATAATCCAATACCTGACTCAACGTCGCCTTTGGAAGGTCCTTGGCAAACTTTATGAGATCAGTCACCACGATGACTACTCCTGTCAGGTTGTAAGGATCTTCTGAATGAATTAGGTTGCTAAATGCTTTTGACAGTTCAGTAACAACCGTGCTCAAGAACGAGACAGCTCGGTCTGGGTTTTTTTCGTGATCCCATGTATAAACCTGCTGGCAAACTTCTTTCAGGGAATATGAGGCATCAAAATCAAAGCATGTGTATTGATACCCTTTGGTCACTAATGTAGTTATCAGCTTCTGAATCTCATCAGCGAATTGCCGGTCTGAATCGCATTTGATAACTTCACTGATAAAGTCTTTCAGAGAAGAGACGCAATCAACTGGCAAATCAACGTTCAGGAGATCGTTTGGATCACCAAATTCGTTGTCATTGTAGCCACCTTCGACTTTGACTTTTGTAGGGTTAGTCAAATACTCTTTTATCTTTTCCCAATGATGGCTGATATCATTGAGAGATTCTTTTCCGTAAATCTGGATATAACCCTTCCACAAAGAGACAATGCTGTTTGAAAGCTCCTCAGGAGAAAGGCATCGCTCGCATTCAGGGCCGTCATTGTGAACGATGAATTCTTCTGCTGGCTTTGAGCACAAGTCTTCGATATTTGCTAATAGCGTAGATCTTAGGTCTTTCTTCAGCTGTTCATCTCCGACGATGGAGAAGAGTTTTAGCAGGCAGCTCAGACTCTTTAGTTTCAGACCTGGAGCGATCTGATGGTTGAATTGAAGCAAATTTTTCATAGAGGAGTTCAATAGCTCAGCTTGTTCAGGGATAACTTTTGTATTTGCGTCGAAGACCTCATCCAACAGAGTAAAGTAGGTAATCGAATCTTTATTTATCGTAGAAATATTTTCAAAGCAAATTGCACACGCTTTTTCAGCGTACGGCTCGAGGTCTTCTTCATGAATTTTCAATTTTTCCTTTTGCTGGAAGAAAGAGCCTAATATCCCGGCAATCGCTATTTTGAGAGCCTTTGATTCGCTTTCAAAAGCTTCGAAGCATTTATCCAATATGTCCTTGTAGAACTTCTTTATCACTCTGGATGCTTCAGAAAACATAACAGCTTGAACGAGATAAAAGGCATAAGTTCGTATCTGGATATTTGGGTTTCCTACCCACTCCATTCCTGCCTTGATGCATCTCGTATCTTTCGAGGGGTCTTCTGAGACTTTATAGATGGTAGAGAGTAAAATCAATCCGCACACATTATCCTTCCAATTGGGACTCTGAAGCAGTAATTTAGTCATTGCCTCCAGCTTTTCGAGTACTTTGTCATTTTTCGGCACGTATTTTTCAGTGCAAGTTGTGAGTATATCTTCTATACCTGCAAGAAACCTTTCATTTTCTGGGTCTTCCACAACGAAGGTGGTTTCAGAAAGAGCATCTTTTATGAGATTAAGGAGAGATTTGCCAAAATCAAAAAAGATCTGACTTTTATTTGGCGGAATGGAGCCAGCCAGCAATCCAAAAAATTCTAGGCCAGCGCTGCTCATCGCTTCAGGAGTCAGCTGTTTGACCCATCCCAAGACGGCTTGCATGATATTTTCAGTGGAGCTTCTAAAGGCTTTTTTCTGCACTCCGTAGATATCTACGAATCTAAGGAAAAGCTCTTCTCCCTCACTGACATCTTTGGCAAAGGCCTGGGATATCACTTTTATAATTCCTTCGGATGCTTTTTTGAAGACCGCGATAGTTTCTTTCCCATCAGCAAATTCACCATATGTTGCCAATGCCTCAAAAGCGTTTCGAGCAACGTCAAAGTGAGGCGAAAGGAGGATGTTTGATAGCTCACTGGCGACTCTGGTTTTCGTTTCTTCTGGTGCATTGCCCTCGTCATCGTTAAGAAAGCATTCAGCTAATTTGATTCCTTTGATCTGAGAAGTTTGCTCCGCTGAAGTGAGCAAGTTGATCATTAGCTCTTCAATACTTTGGGACTGAGCTGACGCACCGCCGCCAAAGGAACCGGCTGTGGTTTTAGTTTTGCAGTATATAGTATATAAAATTGCGGCTAAGTTGGCACTCGTCAGATTTCCCGCAGATTCAAAAGCGTTCTTGGTAAAAACGGCTATGGATTCTATCATGTCTGGATTCAGCATATAGCCCGACTCCTTGAGGAATTTCTTAAGGAGTACAATAGCCATCTGCTGTACAGGTAATGAAGTGGATGGATTATTGACAGTTTCCATCAACTTTGAGAGATAAATTCCTGGCTGAGTTGCTTTAATTTGGTTCACTTGCTGCTCAGCTTGCATTCGGACTATGGAATCAGATGATAAGCATGCCTCTAGCAATGCATTCAAGTCGAAATCGCCGCCACTCATCTTTAGTTTAATAATGGGATAAATTTTGAATTAAAAAGGATTTGCTTATCTTTCCTTATATAGAATCATGAAGAAATGCCAGGCCGTTTTTGTCATTTATGTATTAAATAATACTTTTCTGTAATACTCTGTTTATGCAATTTGGTGGCAGTTTACTTGGAGATCAAAGGAATTAGAGGATGATTATGTAATCCATTGTTCTTTTTTATGTTTAATGAAGATCTTCCACTCGTAACGAATCAAGATAAAGAAATTCTGGACACTACTCATTAATTTCCTCTCCTCACACAAGAGGGTCAGCGGATCGTTACTCATAGATTGAATCCTAACTACACTCTCCTGCTAAACTAAGGAAGCCTTTTATTAATTAAGGCCTTACGTTAATGGTTTTGTTTTATTCTGCTCTAGAATTTGTTGTTCATTACAGCTAGGATCATTTGATGAAGGCTCATACACCAAAACAACTAATCAGAACAAGTTAAGTCTCAATAAATTATCCATTTAATGAGAATGATTATGGCAGGCTGCTTGTAGAGTGTAATTTCTCCTCAGAAAGTTCCTTTCGAAAAGTTTTTCAGAAAACTAATTAATGGAATCACCCTCCCTTATGGACTAGGATAACTCACAAGGAGCACAATAATACCGATATCAACAATGCTCAACTTAAGATGTGTGTATTGATGCGATAATATCATGTAAGAATAGAGTCATGAAGTACTTTTCCGGAAAAGATTCATACATGTGAAATAAATGCTGATTGAAATCTCAAACTAAGACTCCATAAAAAATTTTAAAAGGCTTTTGAGGAGGCCCTAAATTTACTGAATATTTACAGTATGCCAAAACAACAAAAAAAAAACAGTTTGCAAAAAAAATTACGGAAACACTTTCAACTCTTCACAGAATTCTGACTCTATAGACTCATCGAATTTCTTAATCACCAAATCATAGAATTGTCCATTCTTCCCCATCAGACCTTTCACACATTCCTTATTCTCAGCCATCTTACACATTTCGCTGAACATGATCTTCGATTCATCATCATCGTATTTCAGTGGAAGATATTTTAACCAATTTTCCACATAATCGTCTTTCATGAATTGAGGATTGTTAGCAAAGACTTTTCCAATAGCAGAGTACACATTGTCGATATACTTGTTGTAGATTTTCATACCAGCAGTTGATCTCTTTTTATCTTCAGTCATTTCAAAGAGCCTCTTCAAAACCATCTCACCGACTTTGGCGAAGACAATCGGGGCTTTTTGAGCAAGGACTCCGAGTCCGAACGCACAATTATGTCTTTCACTTTGATGATCCACAGTAGAGTTCTGATCGAACATTGAATGGTATCCGACACTCCTTTCTTTGTAATGACCTTTCTTGTTGAGCCAGGTCAAGATAACGTTCTTCACGATATATTCAGCCAATTCTGATGCTTCTCCCTGGAGTCTTTCGAGTAAATGACCCCTTAGTACACATATCTCTGGTATGAGGAAGTGAATAAGGCCATCATAAACTCTTTAATTTTTTAAGTATAAGCTGTGGAATCATATTTATATTCTTGGTCAATGTAAAACGAAACTTTTGCTAACTTGGTAGCTGCGATCTGTCCTGCGGTTGAAAAAGCGCTCACAGTGCATCTCTAAGGTTATCAGGTGACTGTCCTTCTTGAGAAAGTTTGAAATGAGGACAATAGATAACTGTTGGTGGGAAGGACTTATGTATCAATCAGTTTTGAAAGAAAAAGCGCTGTAAAATCGTTTTCATTTGAGCCAATTGCTGTTCAGCATACTGCCGTGGTATGAGCCCAGTGTACAGGCACGCCCCTAACAGTGCATTCATTTCGAGATCGTTTCCACTCATCTTTAGATTGATGATTCGATATATTTTGAATAATAAAAGATTCAGTTCTTTTCCCTTATAGACTCATTCAACGCAAATTGAAGTCAGCGTAATAAGTGCAAAAAAAAAAAGCAATGACGCTTTTTCAGTTGATAATATGTTAATTCTTTGCTGGAATACTTTGTTTATGCAATTGAAGAGAGATACTTTGTTTATGCAATTGAAGAGAGATTCAGGGAATTAGAAGATAATTATGCAATCCATATTTCTTTTTTTTATGTTTAATAAAGATCTTCCACTCGTAACGAATCACGACAAAGAAATTCTGGACTCAGCTCATAAAACTAATCACCTCACGAGAGGGTTAGCTGATCGTCACTCATAGATTAAATCCTAACTAGATATATACCTTTCTAACCCACCAATCTATTTTACTAATCTACCTCTTAATATTCTCCGACGAATTCTCTGGCATTTTTCAGCACAATCTCGAATTCTTCTTCATTCAAGGTCTCTTCGCCAGCTCCTTCAACAAAGGTGCCTCCAACCAAACCAATTTCTCTCTCAGCTGCACCGAGGTCTTGCTTTGGGAAGAAATAGAAGCTACGCTTAAGCTTTTGCCCATGCTTGTTCTTACTGTACTCAATTGGAGACATGACCATATATTTCAAGTCTTTCGCGTCCTGATCTTTGAGCATGATGAGATGTCCTTGGACAGGAAGCATCGCGTTGTCTCCATTGAGCTCTCTGGCACCCAACCCAGTGCAGTTGATGATGTATTTGCCACTCAACTCGTTGAACTTGTATACCTTCTTCTGTACGTGCTTCACCTTATCCTTCAGATAGGCCTGGAGGAGCTTCATCGTCTTTTGAGTATGCATGAAAATACCATCATCATAAACGACCATCTGTCTTTGAGTTCCATTTCCGAAGTCGACAATGACGTCCTTGGCCGGCTTCATTACGCCGGGGACGTAAGGCTCCAACCCTGAGCTCTCTCGGTCTTTGAAATAGGCGGGCACAATTTCGGCTCCACCAGCAAGGATTGGATTTCTTCCTTCAGAGACGCCTTTATAGAAAGTGTAGGCGTCTAAGCCGATTTTTGAGATCATTTTCACGAACTCAGGAGATCCGTCGAGCATAATTGGAGCGAGAAGACCTCCAGCGACGTGAGAGGTCAAATTATCGAAAGCTTCAGAGACGATGGTCAAGTTTTTGTAACCTCTTTCGATGGCCAGATAGGCGGTAAAGAGTCCGATGACTCCAGCTCCAATGATAGTAATTGGAGTGTCCTTCTTCAACTCAGGTGAGAATTGTTCAAGCAAATCCAAGATATGGGCAGCTGATCCTGGTGCCAAAGTCCAGCCGCTTCCTCCGTGACCATAGTTATGAGCGATAACCTTGTCGTCTCTTTTTTCGACGCTCAGGTTTGGAGCCACTCTCCTTTGTGGTCTGAAACCAATCACTTTCTTAAGAATGTATTGGTCTCCGAGCTTAGGAGCCTTCAAGTAACGGACCTCTAGGGGAGTAGACTCCACAACTTGTCTGCTTGTAGTATTAGGAGTCAAAGTGGCCGAGATTCTGAGTAGTCTCTCCATGGTTATATTTTTAGGAACTAATTAAGCTGGAATTGGAATTAATAAACGTATCGAAATTTAAAAATGGAATTTAGTTTAACTAAGCGTTGATACGCGGTTCAGTGTTTTTGCACTGATTTTATTTAATTAAGCGAAACTCCTGAGTAGACCGTGCTTATAAATACAAATTTGGCTATGCTACTCTCAACAAAGAAAGATTAGAACTGATCGCCTTCAGGCTGCCAAGATTAGAGAAAGGAGCACCAATTTTTCATTCGGGAATGCTGTTCAGATTTTCTTTTTTTTACGGTTTTGTAAAACCCAAAATTATTAAAAGTTGCTGATTTTGGGTTCTTAGTATGTATATCAAGTAATGGGTGGCTCTACAAACCACATAGCTTCTTCTGGCCATAAAGCTACAGTTGTTTTTTAGGTGGCTTGAAATAAAAAAAACAAAAAGCCTGGCTTGAATTAGACGAAAATACTCTCGTTAGGTGCTCTGTCGAATAAAATCATTGTTGTTCTCATTGATTTGAGAGTTATCCATGAGAGTCTCTGTAGAAAGTGAGTTGATAATACAAGCTTCAGAATTTTGTTAAATGTTTAAGTCGATAGTCTGAAAATATTTTTGGATGAAGAAGGTTGAGGGTTAGCTTAATTTCTGATCATCTAATAGTGATATAGCGTAAGGATTTGGTGCTTAGACTAAGGATCTTTCGTTATACTTCAATGATGCATCTAAGAAAAAAAAAAAATCATATTACACTTCTTACTTAGTTCAGTTCAAGATTCTCTGAATTAACATGTTTACGATTAATGTTGGTGTTGCATTATTAGTGGAACTTAATCTTCTGTAGCTATTGACTCTATGCCTTTCTCTGCTAACTAAAAAAATTTTTTTCTGAATGTAAAATGTATGAGTAGGTAAAGGACAGTTTCAATTAATTTTTTTTTTTTATCCCGTTATGCATAAGTTTGGATTGGAACACAAGGCACATTTATTATAATAAAGAGTGTCGGACTTCGCAGCGATATAGTATGCATAATCAACAATAAAAAAAAAATATTTGATACAAAATAGAGAAGATATACTCCCTTCATTCGATTTCGATTTTTTTTTTTCAACCAGAATTTAGTGCGTAAAACGATAGCTCTCATTTTAAACTCTCGCTTTGTAGTAACCTCCGAGTCCTCTCAATCCTGTATTGTATCCAAGTCCTGGGTAACCTAATACGTTACCTCCGTACGCACCAAGGTTTCCAAGACTTAAACCAGAGTTTCCAAGTCCATAATTAAGCCCTGGATAAGTAACTCCAGAGCCGCCGACACCTCCAAGATTGTAGCCTGGATATGCTCCTCCAGACCTGTATCCTGGATATATTCCTCCAGAACTTGGATAGACATTTCCATAGCCTGGATATGATCCACTGTATCCGTACCCTGGATAATTTAGCGCGCTGGTACCATACCCTGGATAGCTTAGCCCGTTGGTACCATATCCTGGATAACTTAGCCCGTTAGTACCATATCCTGGATAACTTAGCCCGTTAGCACCATATCCTGGGTAATTTAGTCCGTTGGCACCATATCCTGGATAACTTAGCCCGTTGGTACCGTATCCTGGATAATATCCTCCGTATCTAGATCCGGGATTTGCGCCATAGCTTGGATAGCCGTCGACTCCTCCAGTGTAGCCTCCGTTAGGGACGCTGCCAAGAGTGTTAGCACCTGGAGCAGTGCCAAGAGCTCCAGGTTCTGGCGTTGCTCCAGTATCATCTGCTAATGATGTCCGACGAAGTATTGTTGTTATGTCTATAGGATCTTCACTTGATTTGACATCAAGATCCTCATCGAGTTTACGGATTCCTTCGTCGGAGAAGAGACCTCCACAGTCACAAGTCTCTGGAATTGAAGTGTCATCCACAACGCATGGAGTCTCCTCACAAGTAATTTTTCCATTCTCCACAAAAAGGTCAATGCAATGGACAATTTTCCCATTGTATGGAGTTCCATGCTGGTCAATATATTTATACTCTGGCTCTGATTCTGGCTTTGACTCAGACTCAGACTTTGACTTTGACTCTGATTCTGACTCTGGTAACGCGACCAGAAGATCCTTTGTCTGCCTTTGGAATTTCACTGCGTAAGTGCCTTTCAGAAATAAAAAATGTCAATTAACAGAAATGCATTGTCGCGGATTTACCTGTAATTGCGAGGAATGCAAACACTAGCAGCAAAAGAGATTTGAATTCTTTCATAAATTTCTTTTAGCTTTTGAAATTGATTAACTGTTAGCCGCTGCATTCGAGGAAGGATATATAAGCAGCTAGGACTTTCAATTCTTCTTTTTTCCATTTTCCTCTTCTTTGCAGATTTTCGGTAACGAGATCTTAAAGAAATATTTCTCAATAAAGTCTGTATTAAGGTGTTTATGTTAGTGTTGTAATTAACGACTATTTTTTTTTCCATTAATAAATTTTCTAATAGATGTTTTAGGTTTTTCTAAAATGCCCCATAGCCAATTTGTTTTTTCAACGGTATTAGTGGTGTTACACGGCTAAGATTCAATGAAACTACTGGACCTGTTGATTCCAGGCGAATTCAACCGTATTTCACACCACGTTTTAATATATGAGCAAACTTAGCTTCCAAAATGTGGCCAGACACAGAGGATAACGAAAGCCATATATATCTGCCATTACTAGCCATACACTAAATCAATTTCTTTCATTTAACAAGAATAGAATGAGAATTGTAATTGCTAATAGTAAGAAAGTTCGTATTCAGATTCATTGGCTTTCGTTTTTGGAATACAAAGGCTTTGTGACTATTTATTAGCATGCATAATTTACACAATGAGCAAGCAGTCATATGTAAAATGATCAAAGAATTGTATTAGCCAAGGATAATTTCGTAAATATTTTGAAACTCTTAAGAATAACTGTAAATTTAGGAAGTGACCACACATAAAATTTTGTAATTATTTGCTTCCTCTCAACTTGCGAGAGGGATTTTTCAGAGTAAGAGCCACTGGCCCCAGGTCACGATCTATTGCGGGAACTATCACAGGAGGTCTTCCAACGGGCAGCATGGGTTCAATGACAGGCCCCAAGAACGGATCGTTTACAATAATCCCAGGTACCTCCAAGGGTAATACAGGTCCATATACTGGTAGTGGGGGCCCAAAAACGGGCCGATCGTATACAGGTCCATATACTGCTGGTGATGGTCCATAGACAGGCCCAGGCATATATCCATATCCTGGATACATGGGTCCAAATTGTGAAAATTCGGGTCCGAATCCAGGAACTCCAAAGTAACTTGGAGTAAAATGTTCTGGTCCGACAACAACTCCAGCATATTCATCTTGAGGACCAGCCAGGGCTCCATTAACTTGGCCTCCGCCTGTGCTGGCTCCTCTCAGATTCGCCCCGGAAGATCCAGTAGGTGCTTCTTTCTCAATTTCATTAGACATTCCTCTATATATCAAATGCACTCCTTGAGGCGATGCGTTCGAGATTTCGCTTTCAGGAGCATTGCTGGAGTTTGAGAGTAGGCCTCCACAGTCACTCGATGTTGGGAGAGAGCTTTCGTTTACAAAACATGGATTTCCAGTGCAGTTGATAGACCCGTTCTGTATCAAAAGTTCGATACATTGGACAACATTTGCGTTGTAAGGGGTTCCATATTGATCAACATAGCGGATCTCTGCTTGAGGATCTGCTGCTGTTATATTCGTTTTGTTGTCTTCAATGTCATCTTCCAGGTCGTCACCATTCAAAAATTCTGCAATAAAATCGGCAGAAGGAGAGCCAAGAACTTCAAACCCATCAGCTAAGTTGTCTTTCATTGGTTTATGATATTTAGCAGAAACACTGAGTTCGTCGCAATACTTTTTGTAATTGCCTGTATCAAGTGCGCTATTGTCAAAAAACAAAATATCATCCTCTAACTGTGAATCTGACGTCCCTGTGACCATCTTTTCGTTTTTGCGACTTCGGAAGGAAGCGGCGCCTATGTATGCAATATTAGAAAAAATAAGTACGACATTGTGGTACCCAAGATGATAAGAGAAGATAATATGAGCAATGCAAATACTCTGAGTTTTGCCATGTAAAATCTTTGGTTTAGTTGTTAAATTGTGAAAAACTTGATCAAGTGATGCTAATTAATCAAATGAGGAATTTTCTATTTCGATAACGGATAGATTTTAAAATACCGGATCCCGAATGTTCTTCGATGTGCTCTGAAGACTCAGAATAACTCATTTGCTAGGGGTTTCGGCGAGTCTGACTCTGACAAAGGCAACTCTAACCGTTTCGTTTCTTAACTTGTTCCAGGCTAGAGCCTTTCCATTTTGGAACTCTGGTTTTCAAGTCATGAAACACGAAGAAAATTAAGGTACAAAGCAAAACCCCTCAAATACGTACATGTTTTAGCGTCTCAGCTGTTAACAGAGGAGAAGCTGATCCCCTTCTATATCAAATCGAAAAGATATTAAGTTCGTAAAATATTTCCTAGCAATGGGAAACCTCAAGCAATATTCTCTCACTCTTCAATGTGAGATGAGCATTTTTCTTTTGCTAGCAATTAAGTTTGCCATTTTAACTTCTGACGAAAAGCGATTTGGGAAAACAGGTGCCTATCCTGTTATCGAGTTTCTAAAGCCAATTAGTTTCAGAAAAATCAGACGGAAAGACATTGTTGAATGTGAAAGCCTGGCGAACATTGCGTATATGCCATGCAATATTACTTAACTGTTTTCTCCTTTCGAGATAAACTCCGATTTCCAGAAATTACTTGGTGTGATCAAAAAAACGAATCATTTTTTGATTTTGATTTGATTTGTTTTGAATCTAATAAGATTTAATTGACAATTAAAGCAACATTCTCTCACTCTTTGTGATTTTTGAAGGCACAAGTTCCGCATTTTCATTCGTCATGACGATTCATCAGACCTTGTAACACACAATTGGCAACGTCCACGACATAGATACCTCGCCGCTCTTATCTAGAAAGCTGAATCTGCATTTTGAGATTTCCAATTATATCATATTCAAAATATTCTGCAACTGCAACTATGGAAATTAGAATAAAACTCATGTATTACATTACTTAATTAGCCTTTAATGAAAAGCTACACTATCCAAAATTTATTTATTGCTAAAAAACCTTCATATCTTCCTGCATACTATATATATCAAAAAAATGTCGGCTGACTTTTTGAAATATTCAAAATCCCAGTCGTATTGAGTGGCAGTATTAATAGGGCATGGCGATTAGTCAAAGACCAAGCTGCTTGGTTCCACCAAGAAACGGACTACTTTTATCCTTTGCTGCTTCAAATTTTCTGAAGGAGTTCCTTCATTTGCTTCTTGAACATTAACCCCTCCAAGCGTAGGTAACGAGGATGCCCTGAATCTCGGCCGAAGCACTTTACGAGTATTTGATGCAGGAGGATTTGGCTTCGCGAATTTGTCCGGCTGAGGCATGGGAAATAAAGCCTTTACAGGGGTTTTCGTGGCTGATGTGAAAGTCTTGATTCTGAAATTCCTTCCTTTGTTTTCTGGTGTTTTTTCTGCTGACTGCATTGGCTGCTTGGGTTGTTTGAGAGACACGTTCGAGTTTCTCGTTCTATTGAAGATCAGAGAGAGTCTTTGCTGCTTTTTAGCTTCATCTTTCAGACTCAGTCTTCTTTTCACATTGGCAATGATAGAGTCCACTTTATCATTTCGTGGGGATAAATTCGTCAATGATGCAGCGCCTCCGAAGCTATCACGGCGTGTGCTGAGAGTTTCGTTGAATTCAGGCAAAGAATTGAGACTTCGAGGCTGATCTGCTTCTGTCAGCGCATTTTCGTCGGGTTGGACAGTTGAGTGGAGCTTGTAGCGGGCTAAGACAAAGGGTAAAACGAGTCGATCACAGAAAGCGCCTCGGCTGGAGTTCCCATAAGGCTCGTCCTCAATGCTGCTTTGAGACTTACTGATCATCGTGTAATTATTCTTTTCTTGATTTTTAAGAGGATATGATTTCTTTTTGAATTAAATTATCCAGTATTGATATTACTGCTCACAGAAGAAAAGAAATTTTAGTAGCGGATACAAAAATTGATAAAACATCGAATACGTTACCAAGTATGCGAAGTGGGTAGAACCTCAAAACAAATTTAGAGACTGCCGTTTATTAAAAATGCACTGCCGAGATCGTGAAAGGAATGGATATTCTTTTACTCATTAATGTGAGTGTGTTTCTGATGCATTTTCTTTCGATCTGGTCAAAAATCAGCGGGAATTTTCTACAATACGTTGAAATTAATCGTATTTTATGTATCAATGATTAATGAAGAAATTCTGCTCTCAAGCTGTCCTAAAGATTATGGATAGGCGTCGGTATAGAAATTTTTCAACATGTCAGATTCTTCGATATATTGACAAATTGTGAATCTGATGAAGTAAACGCGGAATTAAACATGCACTTTGTTTGATCTCAGCACTAATACAATCAAGAAGGTGTCAACGTAAAGCTTAAGCTCTTTTGTATCAAGCTCGCTGAGGCGTGCGTTCTTGGCTTCTTCTATAATCTTCGCTTCGAATTTCGTGTATTTGACCGTCCAAAGATGCTTGAAGACACAATAAATATGGATTGCTGATTGCAGAGACCTTTTATGGTCTTCGATCTCTGACTGATCGATAATTTCTTGTAGATTTCTTGCGTTAATGGTGGAAGTAGGCAAGGACACGAAGCCTTTGCTTTGGAAGAATGGCCGAAGGAAATGAAGTAAAGCAGCGATGAGGAAATCGGTATTCAAATGCTTTTCAATTGCAACCAGTCGAGGCTGATTCAGAGCCTTCGATTAAATCTCTCATTAAGATCAATACATTCTCTTTCACTGCGACATGTGTCTCATCTGCGGTACTCATCCCGAAACCTCGGGCGACAAGATTGTAGTCTCTATCACTAATACAGAGTGCTGGTTAGCTTTTCAATTAGAGTGTTATCAAGGAACTCGTAGGCGTTGTCTGTGGTACATTAGTTTTCTGAACGTTAACGGATTGATGTGTTTTTTGCCTTTAAATAGCTGCTCTCGTAAGAAATGTTGTAATTGAGTGTTATGATCTTCGCAGAGAGACTGTAGAAATTTAATTGTCAGGAGCAGTAATGAGAATTTGGTCTCTATCTCGACACTGTCTTCTGGTTGCAGTTCCTTTGAGAAATGTCATTTAGATCCGCTGTTATGGACGAAGATTCTGTTATTTTGTTATTTTTTTCTAATTCATGAGACTGTTTTGGCGGGTGAGATAAAACTTCTTGATTCTCGCTTTTTCAAATTTCTTGAAGGCATTGAAACTCTTAGTGAGGTAAGCGTATATCATGGTAGCGAATTTATTCTCTGAGTCGTCTCCGATCATCCTATAGAATGAATCTTGAATCTTTTTGTCATGAAAAGTATGAGTTCACGCAAACCACCCTCATCAAGGGCCACCTGTAATTTCCGAAGGTCTTTTCAGTCAGTAGGAGACAGTTCATGCCATTTGTAAACGGGATCGCTTTTATCGAGGGTCTTTTGCGCATAAAGAATCGCGGCTAGCAAGCGGACCGTGAAATGATACTCCTCTGAAAGTTGTGGTCGCTCAATTGTCGCTTGTTTCAAGAAAATCACGACTTTAATCGCAAATTCAGAAACGTCCCTGTTTCTTTGTTCTCGAACTTTTTCACTTCTTTGTTAAAAGAACCCACTTCTTTTGAAATCATTTTGCTGAGAACAAACATCCTTGAGATGATGGTTTTATCACACTTGCGATGGGACCGCTGGTGAGACCACCAAACGCGGACTACTTGGGAAGGCCAATTGCAAGTCACTTGAGGTCTTCTCGATCATTCTCGATTTTGGATTCCCTCTCTCACTTTCCTTGAACAATCTGAGAACATAGAGCACATAGTCAAACATTTCAGTAGAAAACTCAATAATCATATTGGATTCCTCTATTAAGATTGAGGTAAGCAGAGGGAGCACTCGTCGGTGAGACACCTGTCCAGTAAGAGACAAGTGGAATACTGTCGAAAAACAATGTTGTATGGACTTCTTTAAGAGGCTGATAGCTATTGATTTCTTTGTAATCTTCCAAGAGACTCTGCAGCTCATCAGAATTGTACGCACTCAAAAGCCTGAAAAAGGCCTAGTATGCTTATTTTGAAGCCTAGATAACTGACCATATCCTTTAATGTCACACCGATAGAAGTTTTCATTCTCATGTGGCTTGTAAATACGTTATCATAAAGATCTACATAGAAACAATCATAAGTTACAGCCTAAAACACAAAAAACTTCAGCATATTTTCTTTGCCAAGGTCTCCTTGGCGGGCTACTTCTTATAAATGAAAACCTTTCCTCTAAGTCAGAATATTTTTTAAAATGAAAATTAGAACACTTTTGAAAACAAAGAACTGAAGATTTGAAATTGACAATTTTAATAGATTCCATTCTACCTTCTTTCTTTCATTGAATAAATAAGTGGTTTATAGAAGGTTTATTTTTGCGAGTAAATAAATAAAAACAATACACAGCATCTTTCTACAACAATTATGGATGCAATAATTTCCAAATATGGTTTATCCCTCTGCAACTCTCGAATATGATATTATGTTTTTTCAGCAGCATTGATTCTCTTGCTGTAATTCTAAAGAACAGACAAATTTTATTTTAAGTTTAAGGCCTAAATTTAATGTTTCAGAATCTGGACTCTTTTGAAAATGCATTTTTGAGTAGAAGCTTCTTTAAAGCTGAGAGTTTCTTCAGTCAGGGGTAGCGCTAATGGTAATTTGAAAAATTAAATTGCTTTGAGTCCATTTTAGAAACTTAAATCAGCAAATTAAGTTGAAACTTTGAATCGATCCTAATGCTCTTTCGAAATCACAGAAGAGAGAATTTATTTTAAAGAAAACGATAAAGGAGCGATTCTGAGAGCGAAGAAATTTATAATCTCGAGACGGCGTGATTAATCGAGATTCATTATCATTTAAATTCAGTCCTTTTTTATCATTTGCGAACACTTCTTTATTCTAATTAAACTCTCAACTATTTAATCAAGATCGATTTTAATAATCAAATAAAATTTAGCATCTCTGCTGTGCTCTTAATAAATTTGAAAAAGCCATGCTGCACAAACCAGATAAGAAAATGGACGTAGTCACTGAAGAATCGAAACA